>OCIU01002211.1_pt1 | contig 11766 bp, 10 predicted proteins | sample 1538471 | NCBI WGS metagenome assembly OCIU01 (sample SAMN04571693, study PRJEB22368) | human gut metagenome | biome: human gut; material: stool | host: Homo sapiens | place: Luxembourg | collected 2012-06-01 | reverse complement strand
GTTAGTTTCAATTCTATAAATTAACCTACTGTTTAATTTTCAAAGTTCTTTTTTTCAACTTCTTAAGTTTACCAAAGTTACTTTTCTTTGTCAACTTATTTTTTAAGTTGTTTTCTTTTGCTTTGCCCTTTTCTCAAGGACAAGTATAACTATACCATCTCCTAATCATATCGTCAACACTTTTTTTAAACTTTTTTTATTTTTTATTTTGCAATTTTATCTTCATATACGTAAGTTCTTGTTTTTCCAATAGGTCTAGCTTTTATTCTTATTGACTTATTATAAATTTTTATAATATCATTACAAAAATAAATCATAACATCTAACACTAATAAAATCACACTTATTAAACATATCCAATTAATTATTTGACTCATAGCACTTCCCCCAAATTAATATTTTAGTTAATATTCTTAAGGATTATTATAATTTCCTTTATAAAAATTTCGTTCTATAATTCTATAATGCTATACTTTACTTTTATTTTTTTCACTAAAATTAATTTATTTACATTTTTTTATATACTTTACTGAAGTTTAGTGTTTATATTTTTATCTAAAACTTACATTTCATACTAAAAATATTTTTAATCAAGCTATTAAATTTTCTTTAATTTCACCTATATATTTTTTATGTCTTATAGTAAAAGTAATAACATATCCAATAAATTCAACATCATCAAACCCATATACATTACTTTTATCCTCTTGAATTATATTTAATTATTGATATAACTTCTTAAATCTACAACTACACTCCATAAATAATTACATGCCTCCAAAGTTAAAAATAAATATTTCAATTTATACTTTTATATAAATCATAATATTATATAGTTTACACCTCTTAATGATCAGTTATAGTTTAAAACTTAGATTCTTTATATTTATAAAAAAAGGATTGTGCATTGATTATAAATCACACACAATCCTTTTTATGTAAATATTATTCTTCTATTTTGTTTTGGTTGTTTTCTATAGGTTTCATTGTAGGGAATAATATAACATCTCTTATAGATGGAGAATTAGTTAATAACATCATAACTCTATCTATACCTATTCCAAGACCACCTGTAGGAGGTAAACCTACTTCTAAAGCATTTATGAAGTCTTCATCCATATCACAAGCTTCATCATCACCTAATTCTTTCTTTCTTAATTGATCCATAAATCTTCCTTTTTGGTCTATTGGATCATTTAACTCAGAGAATGCATTAGCTAATTCCCACTTGTTAGCGAAAGCTTCAAATCTATCTGTCTTTCTTGGATCTTCTACATTTCTCTTAGCAAGAGGCGATACTTCAACTGGATGATGAGTTATAAATGTAGGTTGTATTAATTTATCTTCACCGAATTCTTCGAAGAATGCATTTATAACTTCTCCTCTTCTCATTCCAGGAGTTATTTCTATTCCTTTTTCTTTAGCTATTGCTAAAGCTTCTTCATCTGTGTTTATAGTAGAGAAATCTACACCAGTATATTCCTTAACACATTCTTCCATAGTCATTCTTCTCCATGGAGGTGTAAAGTCTATTTCTGTTCCTTGGTAGTTTATTTTCATGCTTCCTGTAGCAGCTTCAGCCATATGAGCTATAACATTTTCAGTTATTTCCATCATGTCTGTGTAATCTGCATAAGCTTGGTATAATTCTATTGCAGTATACTCTGGGTTATGCTTTATAGACATACCTTCATTTCTGAACATTCTACCCATTTCATATACTTTATCAAATCCACCAACTATAAGTCTCTTTAAGTATAATTCGTTAGCTATTCTCATATACATTGGTATATCTAATGTATTGTGGTGAGTAACGAATGGTCTAGCATTTGCTCCACCAGCTATAGTATTTAATATTGGTGTTTCAACTTCTAAGAATCCTCTTTCATCTAAGTATGATCTTAGAGCTTTTAAAGCTTTAGTTCTTGTTAAGAACGCATCCTTAACTTCTGGATTAACTATTAAGTCTACATATCTTTGTCTATATCTTAAATCTTGGTCTTTTAATCCATGATATTTTTCTGGTAAAACTTGAAGTGATTTAGACAATAAAACTACTTCATTAGCTTTTACAGATATTTCTTCTTTCTTAGTCTTGAATACTTCACCTTCAACACCTATTATATCTCCTATATCATATGTAGAGAATATAGAGTATTCTTCTTCACCTATTCTATCTAATCTAACATAGCATTGGATTCTTCCATTTTGATCTTGTATATCTATAAATCCAGCTTTTCCTTGGATTCTTTTGCTCATTATACGACCAGCTATTTTTACTACTTTACCTTCGAATTCTTCAAAGTTTCCTTTTATTTCTGTAGAATTGCTAGTTCTATCATATCTGCTAACTTTAAAAGGGTCTCTACCCATTTCTTGTAATTTAGCTAATTTATCTCTTCTTACTCTAAGTACTTCTGTAAGATCTTCTTGAAGTTGATCATTATTCATTTGATCGTTGTTCATAGACTTACCTCCTCAATTTATTATCTTCTTATTTCTAATATTTCAAATTTAGCCACTCCATCTGGAACTTGAACATCTACTATATCTCCTATAGTTCTTCCTAGAAGAGCTTTTCCTACTGGAGATTCATTTGATATTTTACCTTCATATGGATCTGCTTCCGCTGAACCAACTATTGTATATTCAACTTCTTCTTCAAAATCCATATCATTTACTTTAACTATTGAACCTATTGTTACAACATTTGAATCTATTTTACTTTCATCAATGATAACTGCTCTTCTTATCATTGATTCTAATTTTATTATTCTTTCTTCAACTTGAGCTTGCTCGTTTTTAGCTTCATCATACTCAGCATTTTCTGAGATGTCTCCAAAAGATATAGCAACCTTTATTCTATCAGCTACTTCTCTTCTTCTTACAGTTTTTAATATTTCTAATTCATCTTCTAATTTTTGATATCCTTCTTGAGTTAAAAGTATTTCCTTCTTATCTTCCATAACCCCTACAACTCCTTCACTATGTATTTGGGATTTCTCCCAAAGCTTATTTAGATTATTACATATTTTGTTTTAATTTATGCGGTATATTATAGATTACTATTATTCTAATGTCAAGCAGTCTTGCATATAGCTTTCTAGCTTATTAACTACCTCTTCATAGCTTTCAATTTTATTTATTTCGTCTCTAACTCTAGCTGAATTTCTAAGTCCTTTTAAGTACCAAGCAATATGTTTTCTCATCTCTCTTACAGCAACATATTCTCCATGTTCCTCTACTGCTAGTTTTAAATGTTTTTTAGCAGTATTTATTTTTTCTTCTAATGTAGGTCCTGGTAATATTTCACCAGTTTGCATATAATGATTTATCCTTTTAAATATCCAAGGGTTTCCTTGTGCTCCTCTACCTATCATTATAGCATCACAATTAGTTTGATTTAACATATTTATTGCATCTTCTACTTCGAATACATCTCCGTTTCCTATAACAGGAATACTTACATTTTCTTTAACTTGTCTTATTATATCCCAATCTGCTTTACCTGAATAATATTGCTCTCTTGTTCTACCATGTATAGCTATTGCACTTATTCCACAATCTTCTGCAATTTTAGCAATTTCTACTGCATTTATACATGTATCATCCCAACCTTTTCTTATTTTAAGAGTAACTGGTTTTTCAGAGTTCCCTACTACAGCCTTTAAAACTTTAGCTGCTAATTCAGGATTTTTTAAAAGAGCAGATCCATCACCATTTTTTACAACCTTAGGTGCTGGACATCCCATATTTATATCTAATATTTCATTTGGATATGAATTTAATATTTTTGCAGCTCCACCCATATATTCTGGATCTGAACCAAATATTTGTATTGCAACAGGATGTTCTTCCTCCTCTATTTTCAACATTTTCTTAGTATTTTGATCGTCATAACATAAAGCTTTTGCATTAACCATTTCTGTATACAACATTCCACAATCTTGTTCTTTACAAATCAGTCTAAATGGAAGGTCTGTTACTCCAGCCATAGGTGATAGAAAAACTCTATTATCTAAATTTAAGTTGCCTATTTTCATTTTTGTCTCCTCCTAAATTTAAAATTTATTAATATTTAAAAAAAGGAATTGGATTTATATTACCCAATTCCCCTATGCTATTCTTTGTTCTTTTCGTGTAAAATTCTTAAACCATCTAGTGTTAAAAATCTATCTACATGATCTATACTTTTAGTTTCTGAAGCAATAAGAGTAGATAATCCACCTGTAGCTATAACTTTAACATTTTCTTGATTTAACTCTTTCTTCATCATATCTATTATTTTTTCAACTAGCCCTACATAGCCATATATTATACCAGCTTGCATAGCAGATACTGTATTCTTACATGTAACTGTACCTGGCTTAACAAGTTCAACTCTAGGTAGTTTAGAAGCTCTTTGGAATAATGCTTCACTAGATATTTTTATACCTGGTGCTATAGTTCCACCTAAATACTCTGCATTATTTGTTATTGCACAGAATGTAGTAGCTGTCCCAAAATCAACGACTATAACAGGCGTACCATATTTTTCAACACATGCAACAGCATTCACTATTCTGTCAGCTCCAACTTGTTTAGGATTATCATATTTTATATTTAATCCTGTCTTTATACCAGGACCTACAACCTTAGGTTCTTTTTTACAGTACTTTTTACAAAAGTTTTCAAGAGAATGCATAACATCAGGCACTACAGATGATATTATAACATCTTCTACACAGTTCATATCTATATTCTCATATTGGAATAAGTTACTTATTAAAATCCCATATTCATCAGATGTTTTATATTTATCCGTAGTTATTCTCCAATACTTTATAAGCTCTTTACCTTTATATAGCCCTAAAACCATATTGGTATTTCCAACGTCAAATACTAAAAGCATATATCATTAACCTTCCTTCTATTTTTTCCTTTTATTAAAAACTATACAAACAGCTGATACAACAAAGCCTCCAACAATAGCTTCTGGTATTCCGCTTGTTGCTCCTAGTGTTAATATTAAAGTTTTTGCTGCTGATGCACTTTCTCCTAAAGCCTCAGCATATCTAGCTCCATACAATATATATATCATCCCTAGTACACCTACTGTGTTAACTAAAGATCCTACAACTCCTGTTATCCACCCAGATACAAAAACATTCTTAGTAAATTTAATAGTAAGCTTATAAACATAATAAGCTATTACACCTATAAGCATCCTTGGTAATATAGATACCAATGGATTTATAAATGCAAAAGAAGTTATTGTAGGCATAGTAAGCGCTTTTAATAAACTTGTCGCTCCAAATATAAATCCTACCGTAATACCAACTAAAGGTCCTTCTACTATTGCACCTATAATTACAGGTATATGCATTATAGTTGCATTTGTTGGTCCTATAGGAATAAACCCTAAAGGCGTCATAGATAACATAATAGAAATTGCCGCTAATACTCCTATTATCGCCATTTTTCTAACATCAACCTTTTTTACAGGTCTTGATTTAACTTTCAAAACCTCTGGTGATTCCATCACAACTTCTGCTTCCACAACTTTTAGTTCTGATGGATTTGACACTTCTTCTTTCGATGACTTTAAATTCATCATAAAAATACACCTCCGTTCCAGCTCATAAAAGATGCCGGACTTCTAAATTTTATTTTTCGCTATAGTAAAGTCAAGCTCTAAAAATTAGATACCTGCTATAACAAAACAATTGTATCAATAGTAATTTACATTGTCAATAATTCTTGAGTACGAGCTATATCTTTATATGAACGTATTTCTCCTATAGACTCCGCATTTTTTATTGCATTTATTATACTTTTTTCTACAACCTCTGTAGCTAAAGATCCTAAAAGGGTAATATCCGTTTCAACTTCTCCCGTAGCCATAGTAAATATAGTATCTCCATCATGAGGAGTATGTATAGGGAATATTGCTTTTGCATATCCATTATGAGCCATTTGAGATACTTTCTTACATCCCGCTTTATCTAATTTAGCATTTGTAGCTACAATTCCTATTGTAGTATTATCTATACTAAATCCTCCTTTATTAACTCCATTTTTCATCAACTCATAACTATTTAGCACATTTTTCTTTTCATCATCCATAACCCCTGCTATCACTTTTCCATTTTCATATACATCACCAAAAGCATTAACCGCAACCAAAGCAGATACAACCAATCCATTAGGAAGTTTAATTGAATGACTACCTATTCCACCCTTCATAGCATACTCTATACCCTTTATTTTACCTACTGTAGCTCCACAACCTGCACCAAAATTACCTTGGTTTAACTTTGTATCACTTGCTACCTGACAAGCTCTATATCCCATCTCTATATTAGGTCTAGACTTCGGATTTCCAACTCCTAAATCAAACAATACTGCACCTACAACTATAGGCACCTTAGCAACACCTACATCAAAACCTATGTTATTCTCTTCTAAATATCTACTTACACCACATGTAGATTCTAGTCCAAAAGCTGAACCACCAGATAAAGCCACTGCATGTACTTTTTGAATCATATTTATAGGATTTAATAGGTCTGTTTCTCGTGTACCCGGACCTCCTCCTCTAACATCAACACCACATACAGCACCTTTCTCACATATAACAACCGTACATCCTGTTAATCCATCTCTATCCTCAACTTGTCCTACTTTTAATCCTTTAACATCTAATATATTATTATACATATCCCTTTACTCCTCTTATTGATACTTCTCCTGATATAATTTCTTTTATAATATTATCTTTAGTTCGTACTACTAAGTTACCCTCTTGATTCATATCTAAACATCTAACTAACTCTTTTTCTTCACCTTTAATCAAGTACACATCTTTTCCTATAATAGCAGAGTGTTGTCTACATATATCTAGCGTTTCTTCCTTTAATTCTTTATTTATATACTGTAAATATAAATTTTCAAATTCCTTTAATATCTTTCTTATTATATCAACTCTAGATATTTTATGACCTTCTTTATATAATGAAGTCGCAATTTCAGATATTTCCTGGGAAAACTCCATAGTTTTAACATTTATACCTATTCCTAGGATGATATAATTTATTCTATCGATTTCTGCTGATAGTTCAGTAAGAATACCTGCAACCTTCTTATTATTTATTATAATATCATTTGGCCACTTTATATTTGCTTGCACCCCTAAATCATTTAAAACTTTAGCTATACTAGCTCCAGCTATTAAAGTTATAAAAGGAGCTTTTTGAGGTATCATATTTGGTTTTAATATAATACTCATCCAAATACCTTCTTTAGATTTAGAATGCCACTGCCTACCTATTCTTCCTTTTCCTTTTGTTTGCTCCTCGCTAATAATCACAGTTCCCTCGGGTTCCTGTGATGCTACTTTTTTAGCATAATCATTAGTAGAGTCTATAGTTTCAAAATGAACTATGTTGTTCCCCATAATCTTAGTTTCTAGTTTATGAGAAATATTTTGATATGTCAGCAAATCTTCTGGGTCTTCTATTAATCTATACCCTTTCCTATTTACAGATTCAATATTATATCCTTCTTCTTTTAGAGCTTTCATATGCTTCCATATTGCAGCTCTAGATATACCTAACTTTTTAGATAATTCTTCTCCTGAAATAAATTCATCCTTACTATCAAGTATAGTTTCTATTATCTTATCTCTCATGTCCAACCTCTATTCAATATTAGTAATTATTATAAATTATACATTATATCTATATAAGTTAATATATAGTCTTTAATTTGTACCTCTAACATTAAAAACTCTATTTTTTTATAGTGTCTATTTTAAAATTTATTGGATAGTTAATTATATTTTGATATAAATTATTTATATTTTTTATTTAATACTATCTTTCTATATATAAAAAAGAGCCTTAAAGGCTCTTTTTTATTATTTATTTTCATCTTTATCTATTTTTCCCTGAGAAAATTCATCTCTTCTATTTAAATCAGTATCTGATTGTAATTCTCTAGATAAAGTTTCTTTCTTTTCGATTGCTTCGCTATTATTTGTTTCGTCATCTTTTTTTGTTTCTAAGACATCTAATGGCAATTCTTTATTAAATGCTTTTAAGAATTGTTCTGCATCTAGTGTTTCATATACTAATAATGCTTTAGCTACATATTCTAATCTATCCATATTATCTTGTAGTATCTTTTTAGTTTGCTTGTATGACTCATCAACTATTCTTCCGATTTCCTTATCTATTTCATAAGCTACTTCTTCAGAATAATTCTGCTTACTTGCAAAGCTATTTCCTAAGAATACTTCATCATCTGAGTCACCAAATGTCATAGGACCTAATTTTTCACTCATACCATATTTAGTAACCATATTTCTAGCAGTTGCTGAAACTCTTTCTAAGTCATTTGATGCTCCTGTAGATATATCATCTAAAGTTAATTCTTCAGCTACTCTACCACCAAGTAACACAACTATATTTTCTTTCATTTCATTTTTAGTTGCATAGAACTTATCTTCAACAGGAAGTTGCATAGTAAATCCTCCAGCTCTTCCTCTTGGAACTATTGTAACTTGGTGTACTGGACTTACATGAGGTAGAACATGTGCACAAACTGCATGCCCTGCTTCATGGTAAGCAGTAAGTTTTCTTTCAGGTTCACTTATAACTCTAGATTTTTTAGCTACACCTGCTATAACTTTTGTTATAGCTTCTTCTATAGTTTCCATATGAATTTTCTTTTCTCTTTTTCTAGCAGTAAGTATAGCTGCTTCATTCATTAAGTTTTCTATATCAGCTGGAGTAAATCCAGGTGTTCTTCTTGCTAATACTTCTATGTTTACATCATCTGCTAAAGGCTTATTCTTAGAATGCACTTTAAATATTGCTTCTCTACCTTTTACGTCTGGTGCACCTACAACTATTTGTCTATCAAATCTTCCTGGTCTAAGTAAAGCCGGGTCTAATATATCTGGTCTGTTTGTAGCAGCCATTATTATTATACCTTGGTTTACTCCGAAACCATCCATTTCAACAAGTAATTGGTTAAGAGTTTGCTCTCTTTCGTCATGACCTCCGCCAAGACCAGCTCCTCTTTTTCTACCAACAGCATCGATTTCATCTATAAATATTATTGCTGGTGCATTTTTCTTAGCTTGTTCAAACAAATCTCTAACTCTAGATGCTCCAACCCCAACAAACATTTCAACGAAATCAGAACCACTTATACTGAAAAATGGTACTCCAGCTTCTCCAGCTACAGCTCTTGATAAGTAAGTTTTACCTGTACCAGGAGGCCCTACCATAAGTATACCCTTTGGTATTCTAGCTCCTAGTTCTATATATTTTTTAGGATTCTTTAAGAAATCAACAACTTCTTGTAAATCCTCTTTCTCCTCATTTAATCCTGCAACTTCCTTAAATGTTACTCTTGTTTTTTCATCATCCTTATGAACCTTAGCTTTTGATTTACCAAAGTTCATAACTCTTCCGCCTCCGCCTTGAGACTGATTCATAAATACAAACCAAAGTATTACCATAAAGAATATTAATAATAAAGTAGGTAATAGTTCTACAAACCAAGGTGTAGATGGTTTAGCTTCTCCACCAAAAACAATTTTACCTTCTTTAGCTTGATCTAGTACCTCTTTTGAAAGAGTGTCTCCCATTATCTCTTTAGGTACATAAGATCTAAATTTAGTATTTGAATCCTTTATAGTACCTTCTACTGCTGTATCACTTACAAAATATAGTCGCGATATATTTTCATTTGTTAATTCTCTATATACTTTTGAAAATTCTAAAGTCTCTACTTTCTGTGTAGGTTTTCCTGAAAACTGAACTATACCTACAATTATTATAAAAATTACTAGGTAGAAACCTATTCCTTTGAAAAATTTATTCAAAAGAAGCCCTCCTTTCATACGTTGTTTTTATTCTATAGATTCTTAAAGGTAACCTTTAAGACTTCTTTTGTTTTTTCATCTATTTTATAATTTTCACTAGACTTATATTTACCAACTTGTAATATACCTTGTTCATCAGCTATTACAGGTACCTTACATCTTTCTTCTCTTGGTATTTTTAAGTCTATAAATAGATCTTTAATTTTTTTAGATCCTCCTGCAAGTTTTATTTTATCACCTTGCTGTCTACTACGTACAACCATACCCCCTTTTATTTTGTTTAAATCAAACCCTTTAGACATTTTGTCTACTTTTCCATTTTTATATCTATCTATAGTCATTGTTTGGGTTTCAATTATAATATTTGTTTCTTTTATCTTAACAAATCCATTGTTAGGTATATTATATAAGAAATCTATTTCCTCAGTAACTATTTCTGTAGTAGTTAATGTTATACAATCTTGCTTTCTATATACAAATACACCTCTTGGAAGAGTTAACATCTTATTAATTTTAGATTCACTTTCAAATTCTAATACATCTTCTATGTGTTTTTGATCTATAAAATTCGTATCACCTAAAATAGATTTTATACCTTTTCTTAAAACCCTTACCTTTATTGCATTATGCAACTTACTAAAACCATTTATTTTTATGTCTACTGTATCAGAAGTAATTTTGCATATATCTTTAAACTTAGATTCAGCTTCAGCTTCAATATAATCACTATCACTTCTTAAACTATTACTCATCCTTACTATAGATTCTATTAAATTAGTATTAAAATTATCCGTCATATATGGTATTAATTCTAATCTAATTTTATTTCTAGTATAAATATTTTCTAAATTACTTTCATCTATTCTAGGATTTAAATTATGTACTTTACAGTATTCTTCTATATCTTTTCTTTCTATATCTAGAAGTGGTCTAATTACACCATTTTCTCTAGCATATTCTATACCTCTAAGACCTTGAAGACCTGTTCCCCTCATTATTCTCATTAAAACTGTTTCCGCTTGGTCGTTTAAATTATGTCCAATTGCTATTTTATTTGATTTAGTTCTTTTCTTTATCTCATCAAACATTTCATATCTAAGTTTTCTTGCCCCTTCTTCTATCGATAGACTATTATCTTTACAATATTTAGGAACATCTATAGACTTTAAAAAATAAGTTATTCCCATTTCATCACATATCTCTGAAACATATAAAGCATCTTTTTGTGCTTCTATTCCTCTTATTTGATGATTTAAGTGGGCTGCATATAATTCTATATTTAGTTTATCCTTAAGTCTACTTAATATGTGCAATAGACAAACAGAATCTGGTCCTCCAGATATTCCTATAACAATCTTGTCTCCTGACTCTATTAAGTTATGTTTATTTATAGTGCTTAGCACTTTTTCAAAAACCATATTTATACCTCTTACATTTAGTTTTTTTATAACTCGTATCTATAGTTTTCTATAAAAAAACTATAATCCCTTGTATAAATTTTTAAAATATACAAACTTTAATATAACTATTATAATACCAAATAAATTAAATAAAAGGTAGTATTTTAACTACCTTTTATTTAATTTATAAACCGCATTATATATTATACTCTATTAATATATTTATTTCATTTTTTCCTTTAAATAAGTCTAATATATTTATATTATATTCTATATTTAATTTTATATAATTATTTTTGCTTTTATCAATCGTTAATTTATTTGTTTCAGTTTCTATTACAAATAGGCCTTGATTAGTTTTATATTTTGTTAAATTCTTATGATTTTCTTTAAATATCATTAAAGAATTTACATTTCCAAATCTTTTTATAGAAACTTCTTCCTCAGATATTTTTAGTGTAGTTGTTACTTTTTGATTTTCTTCACTTTCTT
>OCIU01002205.1_pt1 | contig 11800 bp, 9 predicted proteins | sample 1538471 | NCBI WGS metagenome assembly OCIU01 (sample SAMN04571693, study PRJEB22368) | human gut metagenome | biome: human gut; material: stool | host: Homo sapiens | place: Luxembourg | collected 2012-06-01 | reverse complement strand
CTGTACTACCCTAGAAAAAGTTGAATGGATTTGTACTGTAAGCCTGAGGTTGGTTGAATGATTTTCGCCTTATCCCCAAACTCTGTTGAAAACTGTACTTTCATCTGCGAGACAGAATAATCAGACGGGGACAGTTTGATGCTTTATTTATTACCTTTCATTCTATTGTGTATCTTGCAAAGCATTTGACAATTTGCCAAATCGGTTTTGCCTCCTCTGCTCCAGGCTGTGACGTGATCGGCTTCCATCTCTTTGATGCTATAGATATAATCTTTACGATTGTTGTCTGATTGTGCACAAAGAGGACAATTTGAGACACGCTTTGTTTTTGCCTCATTGGTCTGTCGCTCATATGCTTTTTGTTTTATAGATATCTTTTATTTAGTTCCTAAAAAAGCACATAATAGGCATAAACACATAACTTAAAAAGCACAAGCCTCTACGGCTGCAAAAGCGGCAGTGGAGGCTTGTGTTTCAAAACACATCGATGCTAAAGGAATGCGTATTGTCGGCACTATGGTAGACGTTTCTGAGATGATAATCAAGATATTTCAGATAGCGTGTGTCGTTGCGAGCCACATGCCCCTTAACCTGTTTCTCAAGCTGTTCCTTAAAACCAGGACGGGAGAAAAGCGTGTCTGCCAACTGATAGGTATAGACAATCTGCTTGCCTTGTAAGGTCACGCTTTCTGCCGTGGTGTAAACATCGAGCGGCAAGGGCATGACAGAATCTGTTATTAGCATGCCAATGAGGGTGGAATAGCAGCGCATGTAGAGCACCTTGGCGGCCAAGAGAGAATATCGGACCTTTACACTGTCCACCACATCGATATCGTGGAGTGTAATGTCATAGGTGCAGAGCGCTGCGTTTGTCTTGTCGTCTAACACATGACATTTGATGCTCAACCCTTGCTCTTTCATATATGCCTTGACCTGTGGACATTGCCAAAGAAGATTGCCCCATGCCAGAGCATCGTAACCCTTCTGTAGATAGATGAACGACGAGTCGGCGCATATTTTTTCGTTGCTCAACCGTGCAAGTGTGGCAGAACGTTGTGGGTCATACATGCTTGAAAAGTCGTCAACGGTGTATTCGCTGCTGACCGTTGCCAGCATGTCGGTCCACTCGTTGCGAGGCATATACAAGTAGCAATGGAGCGTGGAGCCTACAACCGAGAAATCTTTCAGTTGGCGGTTAAACTCAAATTTGTCGGCGGGCAACGTCTTCAGCACGCTGCTCAACACCTGCGGTTGCGTGCCACCTGTTTGTGCAGACAGCGTTACGAACGACAGCAAAAAGAAGAATGTAACCAAAAGTCGTGACGACATTCTTCGCATCATAATGTTCTGTTTCATCATTAATCGAGATTTTACTATTGTATTTATTCTTTTGCAAAGATAGCGTTTTCTCTGATAGCATGCAAGCTCTCCTAACCTATTTTTTGTTTTTGCCGTCAAATGTATAGATGAAAGCATGAGACTGCGGAAACAATGGAAATATACACTACCCAAAAGGCGGCAGACCTAAATTATAGGTCTGCCGCCTTTTGTATATAGTTTAGAATTAACTAAAAAAGCTTGCTGTGTTTACTGCATGTCATAAACAACCTTCATGAGCTCCTTGCCAAGAGCATCGGCTTCTTCCATTGTGTGAGCCTCACTATAGACACGGATGATGGGTTCTGTGTTTGACTTGCGCAGGTGAACCCATTTGTCGGGGAAATCGATCTTCACACCATCGATATCGTTGATCTGCTCGTTCTTATAAAGCTCTTTCACTTTCTCAAGAATGGCATCGACATCGGTAGAGGGCGTGAGATCTATGCGGTTCTTTGCCACGAAATAGTTGGGGAAAGAAGCGCGAAGCTCGCTGGCCGTACATTTCTTGTGAGCCAGAGAAGAAAGGAAGAGAGCAATGCCTACAAGGGCGTCACGTCCATAATGGCTCTCAGGATAGATCACTCCTCCATTGCCTTCACCGCCTATGACAGCACCAACCTCTTTCATCTTGGTTGTTACGTTAACCTCACCCACAGCAGCGGCTGTATAAACGCCACCATGCTTCTCTGTCACATCGCGGAGAGCTCGGGTTGAGCTAAGATTGGAAACGGTGTTTCCTACTGTGTGGCTAAGCACATAGTCGGCAACGGAAACGAGAGTGTATTCCTCGCCAAACATATTGCCGTCCTCACAGATAAAGGCCAAACGGTCTACGTCAGGGTCAACCACGATGCCAAGATCGAAACCGCCAGCTGCCATCTCACCCATTATGCCTGAGAGATTCTTCTCCAAGGGCTCTGGGTTATGGGCGAAATCGCCTGTGGGTTCTGCATTAAGGAACTTGTGCTCTACACCAAGCGCATCAAGCAGTTCGGGAAGTATGACACCACCCACGCTGTTGATGGCGTCAACGCACACCTTGAAATGGGCTGCCTTGATGGCATCGACATCGACAAGCTTCAACGCGAGCACGCTGTCTATATGACGTTTGTTGAAAGTGTTGTCTTCGCTATAATGACCAAGATTGTCTACATCTGCATATTCGAATGCCTCACGCTCTGCAATGTCAAGAACCTCGTTGCCATCAGCCTTTGTAAGAAACTCGCCCTCGCTGTTGAGCAGTTTCAGAGCATTCCACTGACGTGGATTGTGGCTTGCTGTGATGATGATGCCACCGTCGGCACCGCTCCAGCGAACAGCCAGTTCTGTTGTGGGCGTTGTGGCGAGACCGATATTTATAACATCGAAGCCCATACCCATGAGCGTTCCGCACACCACGTTTTTAACCATCTCGCCAGAGATGCGGGCATCACGACCAACAACAATTTTATTGCTCTTGCTTGTTTTGCGGATGAAAGTGGCATAAGCCGACGTGAACTTTACAATGTCAAGCGGATTGAGGGTGTCACCTGTGGGACCGCCTATTGTTCCGCGGATTCCAGAAATAGATTTGATTAGAGTCATTATTATATGATTTATGTAGATAAAATTGCTAAAAAGCCGATTTAACGACCACGCTCGTATGTTATGTCATAGAGGCAAGGATATACGCCCTGCACGGCATACTGTTGTCCCTGGGTGTGGGGAACAATAATACGCACCTTGGCAATCTGGTCGTTTTCTGACGCAGGACGGCCAAGCTTAATGTAAGCCAACGGCACAAGCCAGCCTGAAGGAACGGACGTGCTGCCATAAACCGAATACATCACGCTTGACGATGCGTCAAACGATGCTGTAAAGGTTCCTGAGTTGCGCTTTACATTCATCTTGTCAACGAGTGAAGCGTAAGAAATGATATCGTTTGAAAGTTGAAGCGAGTCGGTCATAAGATTGCGCTCTGTGAAACGGCACAACACGGTGGCGTTCTCGCCATCTTTGATCTTCTCGCCACAGCCTTTGCGTATAATCTGCATATATACTCCAGAACTTTCAAAGAGCACAAACTCATTCTTTGTCGTATCCGTAAGACTGTCTTTAAAGAATTCGTCCTCTGAGATAACTTTTATCCCATTCTTCGCTATGTAGCTGTTTATTGCTGAACGCTCTTTTTTCTTTTGATCGGCATAGGTTTCCGAGTCGCTACAAGATGTAAACACAACGGCTCCAACGAGTGCCAATAATAGCATGCTAAGTTTTCTCATTTTCTGTATTTATGTACTTTTTTTATAGAAAAATGCAGGGGTGCGATGTTTCTAAGTTGCAAAGATAAACATTTTTGCTGATTATGCCATTTGTTTTGAAAGAATTTAAACTTTATACATACTTGGCGCTAACAAAAATACATTTTTTACAATTACCTCTGCATGAAATTTCCTTTTTGAACCTATTCTCCAAAGCAGGATCTACCTCAACAGTTCGGCAAAATCTTCAATTGCTTTGCGAGTGATAGTTACAGCTTCTTCAAGCGAACAATTGAGACGACCGCCACTTGCATTAAGATGTCCACCGCCATTAAAAAATTTCTCTGCCATCTTGTTGCAGGGGAAGCTGTCTACTGAACGCAAGCTAACCCACACGGTGTTGTCGCGACGGTCATCTTCACGCAAGGAGATAGACAAACGCATGCCCTTGATGCGGAGAGGTTCGTTGACGAGACCTTCAGCATCGCCCTTGATAAAACGGAAACGTTTCATGTCGGCACGCGAGATTGTGAAGAACGAGGCATGCAAATCGTCAATAACAGTAAGTTTCTTGTAGATAAGATACCCGCGCAAACGCATTGCCATCTGGCTATAGTTATTAAACACATTACGATAGATTTTGTCTTTATCTATGTGCTTGGTAAGCAGCTGGCTGATAATGTAAAAGATCTCGGGAGAGTTGCTGTTATAGGTAAAGCCACCTGTGTCTGTCATCATGCCACAATAGATGGCGACAGCACAAGCTTTTGTCATCTGCTCGAAGCCGCCAAGTTGGCAGATGACACGAAAGACCATCTCTGAGGTGCTGCTCATCTCCGGGTGCGACACCGTTATGTCGGTCTTTATATCAGGGTCCAAATGATGGTCAATAAGCACCTTGTGCGCCGTGCTTGCTTCAAGCGATGCCTGCATCTCATCAACGCGACTTGTTGTGTTGAAATCGAGACAGAACACCAGGTCTGCCTTTGACAACGCTGCATCACCATCTTCCGGGTGCTTGTCATAACGCAAGACAGCCTCTGTGCCTGGCAACCATTGCAGAAAATCGGGATAAGCATCAGGCACAACCACACGCGCCTGTTTGCCTATTATGCGAAGATACTCGCACATAGCCAAAGAGGAACCCATGGCATCGCCATCAGGCGACTTATGACAACATATCACAATGTTATCAGACTCGTCTATAATCTGTTTTAAAGAGGCCACTTCGGCCTCTGAGAGAATATCTATCTTCATAATTGCATGCAAAGGTAGTGGAAATTGAAGAAAATACAAAGAAAGCAGACTTTTTTATTGCTTGAATATAGCCTATATTTTATAAAAGTTGTACAAATTGACAACAACACAAAAAGGATGCACAGAGCATTGGCTCCATGCATCCTAAATTGAAATATTAATCAGTTACAAATATTATTACTCGTCCTCATCTGCCTCTGCCTCATGAGCAGCAATAAGCTGCTGCTGCAAATCGTTAGGCACAAGCTCATAGCTGGCAAACTTGGTTGTGAACGAAGCGCGACCACCGGTGATGCTGCTCAGAGAGATTGAATAGTTGCTCAGCTCCTTAAGAGGAATCTTTGCCTGCAACTTCTGATAACCGGCCTCGCTGTCCATACCCATGATTAGAGCTCGGCGACCCTGAAGATCACTCATGACATCGCCCATATAATCAGAGGGAACATAGACCTCAAGGTCATAGATGGGCTCGAGAATCTTCGGACCTGCTGCCTTGAATGCATCGCTAAACGCATGACGTGCAGCAAGCATGAACGAGAGCTCATTGCTGTCAACCGGATGCATCTTGCCGTCATACACGATAACACGCACGTCACGGGCATAACTGCCTGTGAGAGGACCTTTCTCCATGCGCTCCATGATGCCTTTCAGGATGGCTGGCATAAAACGAGTGTCGATAGCACCGCCGACAACGGTGTTGATGAACACAAGCTTACCGCCCCACTCTAAGTTTATCTCCTCACGTCCCTTGACATTCATCTTTATCTCCTGACCATTGAGCTTATAGGTTGTGGGGTCAGGCATGCCTTCTGCATAAGGCTCAACGATGAGATGCACTTCACCGAACTGACCGGCACCGCCCGACTGCTTCTTATGACGATAATCGGCAGCAGCGCTCTTGGTTATGGTCTCACGATAAGGAATCTTCGGCTCGTCAAATTTCACAGGTATCTTCTCGTTGTTCTCAAGACGCCATTTAAGCGTGCGCAGATGGAACTCTCCCTGTCCATGAACGATAGTCTGCTTCAACTCCTTGCTTTGCTCAACAACCCATGTAGGATCTTCCTGACGCATTTTAAGCATTGCAGCCATGAGCTTTTCTGTATCAGCAGAGTTTACGGCCTTAATGGCACGCGCGTATTTAGAGTTGGGGTATTTGATAAAGTCGAATTTCCATTCGCAGTCTTTATCGTTAAGGGTGTTTCCTGTCTTTACATCTTTCAGCTTCACAGTACATCCTATATCTCCTGCATTAAGCTTGTCTACAGGAAGACGGTTGGCACCGGCGCATACATAGATCTGGCCTAAGCGCTCACGCGAACCACGATCGGCGTTTGTGAGATCATCACCAGATTTAACGCTACCGCTCATAACCTTAAAGTAGCTCACCTCACCAATGTGGGGTTCCATACCTGTCTTGAAGAAATATACGCTCTCAGGACCGTCACTATCGGGAGTGATCTCTTCGCCACGAGTGTTGTGGAGTTTCGGCATCTCGCTAACAAATGGCACAACATTGCCAAGGAACTCCATCAGTCGACGTACGCCCATATCTTTTGCTGCACACACACAGAACACGGGGAAGATGGAGCGTGTGACGAGTCCCTTGCGTATGCCTTCACGCATTTCATCCTCCGTAAGGGTCTCCTCCTCGAAAAATTTCTCCATCAATGTCTCATCGTTCTCGGCTGCTGCCTCTACAAGCGTCTTGTGAAGCTCCATGGCCTTATCCATCTCTTCAGCAGGAATGTCCTCAATAACAGGCATGCCACCTTCTGCTGGCCATGAATATTTTTTCATCAACAACACATCGATAATGGCGTTGAAGCCAGGACCTGTCTGTACAGGATATTGGACCTGCACACATTTTGAGCCGTAGATATCGTGCATAGCGCTTACCACGTTGTCAAAATCGCACTTCTCCGAGTCGAGCTGATTTATAAGGAATATAACAGGTTTCTTGAGCTTCTCTGTATATCTGAACACGTTCTGCGTACCTACCTCAGGACCATACTGTCCGTTAATGAGGATAACGGCCTGGTCTGTAACGTTGAGTGCGGTAATGGCACCACCTACGAAATCGTCGGAACCCGGACAATCAATAATGTTAAGCTTCTTGTTGTTCCATTCTACATGGAAAACAGTTGAGAACACAGAATAACCATATTCCTGCTCAACAGGAAAATAATCGCTTACGGTGTTTTTCGCTTCTACGGTTCCTCTTCGTTTAATGATACCGCTACCAAAGAGTAATGACTCGGCAAGAGTTGTCTTGCCGCTACCCGCACTGCCAAGCAGCGCGATGTTTTTGATTTCATTTGTTTGATAAACTCTCATATCTATCAAAGGTTTAAAGTTAGAAATGGCAGCTCACTTCTTTAGTTTCACTTTTGCAAATGGTGTGCACCATAAGGGTAATGAAAACGTGTAGGGAGGTTAATCCTACAACATGTCAAGAAGTGGCTGTATAGTAGTCTCTAATTCAGACCATAGGTCTTTATCGCCGTCTAAGTTAGATATTTTTACACAAAAAACCAAAAGAATTGTGATAAAATTGCTATTTTTTTAAAACATATTAGTAATTTTGTACTAAAATTCAATGGAAGCAGACTTTTTAAAAGGTCTAAAAACCATCTGTCCCTACAAAATCAAATATGTAGGTCGTTAATTCTGATTGTCATTAATAAACAAGATTTGTAGAAATAGTTTTTCAACTACAACATGGCAGGACTATATGTTCACATCCCATTCTGCGCAAGCAGATGCATATATTGCGGCTTTTACAGCAGCACGCTAAAGGAAGACATAAAACATCAGTATGTCACGGCCTTGGGCAAAGAGCTGGCTTTACGCAAGAACTATTTTGAGAACGGATGCTGTAACAACAGCCAAGATATAACCACTATATATATAGGTGGCGGAACACCGTCTCAACTGTCGTCTGAAGACATTGAGAAGCTTTTTTCTTTTATCTATTCTTATAATGACAAGAAGAATCTGAAAGAGGTTACGTTTGAAGCGAACCCCGATGACATAACACCTCATCTGGTGGCAACTCTACGCAAATGTGGAGTGAACCGAGTTAGCATAGGTACACAGACTTTCAATGATGAACGTCTGAAATTCCTTCATCGCAGACACACTGCCCTTCAAACAAACAAAGCTGTAGACATTTTACGAAAAGGAGGTATTGACAATATCAGCTTAGACCTCATTTATGGTTTTCCTGAACAAACTGTAGATGAATGGCAAAAGGATATAAACCATGCTATTGAGCTTAACGTCAGTCACTTGTCGGCATATAGCCTAATGTATGAAGAAGGCACTTCTCTTTACAAAATGCTCAAACAAGGAAAGATAAAAGAGATTGACGAGAATGTGAGCCTAGCAATGTACAAAACACTCGTAAAAAGCATGAAGGATGCCGGATACGACCATTATGAAATAAGCAATTTCGCAAAACCTGGCATGCGTGCCATGCACAACAGTAGCTATTGGGACGACACACCATACATTGGCATAGGAGCGGCAGCTCACTCCTACAACCGCAAATCGCGTCAATGGAACGTATCTGACATCAAAAAATATATTGAAGCAACAAACAACGATGTGATTCTTGCTGAACAGGAGACAATAGACGATGACACCCACTACAATGACCTCATAACAACAGCACTACGCACATCTGAAGGGCTCGATTTGGATATGCTTGATGAAAAACAGAAACATTTCATGCTTGAGTGTGCTAAAGATTACTTGCAAACAGGGAGTCTTGAACTGTCAGACAACCATATTCGCATAGCACCAGACAGCGTGTTCATAAGCGACATGGTTATGAGTGATTTAATGAAGGTCTAAATTTTAAAAACAAAAAGAAAAAACAAATGACAGATAAAGATTTTGAATCATATTGGCAGAAGAACCGTCTACAGATTCTAAAACACAACGATAGTTACAACAAGGCGACACAAGGATATAAGATGACATCGGGAGCCGACTATCTTCTATTTGGAATTCCTGTTGCTACGGGCATTATATGCATTGACTATCTGCCTCTACAAAACGAAATTCTCAAATGGATATGTAGCGCAGTTATAACCATTCTTTGCTTCGCAATTTGTGTATGGATAAAAACAGCCATAACAGCAACAGAAACGCCTGACGAAATTGAGAAGCGCATAAAAAAAGCCACTCATGATATCTGGAAAAAGAAGATGGCTGAACATCTACAACAAAACAAATAAGGCGCTATGTTCAGAACGGATATTATATGTGTCTAACATTTCACAATCACTAAAAACAGAAAAAAGCAAAAAAACAATTATGGAAATAAAGAAATCTGCATTCGTAATATCAGCACCCACAATTAGTAAGTGTCCTGTTGACAACAAGCCAGAGTATGCTTTTATTGGCCGCTCTAACGTGGGCAAGTCAAGTCTGATAAATATGCTGTGTCAACATAAGGGACTTGCCAAAACTAGCGCCACTCCCGGCAAGACCTTACTGATAAACCATTTTATTATCAACAACGAATGGTACCTTGTAGACCTGCCCGGTTATGGTTTTGCTAAACGTTCCAAATCGGTACAGCAGAAGCTGACTCAGATGATAAATTCTTACATCTTACAACGTGAACAGCTCGTCAACACGTTTGTTCTTGTAGACATACGACATGAGCAACAAAAGATTGACCGCGAGTTTATTGATTGGCTAGGACAAAGCGGTGTGCCTTTCGCCATTATCTTTACAAAAGCCGATAAACTGGGACCTGTTAGAGCACGCCAAAACGCTGAAGCATGGATGCGGCAGCTTGCTGACACATGGGAAGAGTTACCTCCCTACTTCATTACCAGCTCTGAAAATCGAACAGGACGCGACGAGGTTCTCAACTATATTGAGCAAATAAACTCATCTCTCAATCAAGAAGAAAAGGCATAAGACAACTATGGCATTACAAACTCCATTTATTGATGTTCAGAATGTAAGCAAGGCATTCGGAGCACATGTGCTTTTCAAGAATCTATCGTTCTCTATTGCTGAAGGACAACGTGTGGGACTGATTGCACGAAACGGAACAGGCAAGACAACTCTTCTTTCTATCGTCTCTGGACATGAGAGTTGTGATAGCGGCAACATTATCTTCCGTAACGGCATAAAAGTGGGGTATCTTGAACAGACGCCCAAATTTGATGCAAACGATACTGTTCTTGACGCTTGCTTCAACCATCAAGGCGAAGAAGAAAAGGTGTTAAAAGCAAAACAAGTTCTAACACAGCTACACATTGACGACCTTTGTCAAAAGATTGGAGAGTTAAGCGGTGGACAACAGAAACGTGTGGCTTTAGCCAACGTGCTCATAACCGAACCCGATTTGCTTATTCTCGACGAGCCGACCAACCATCTGGATATGGAAATGATCGAATGGCTTGAAGGGTATCTGCAAAGGGGTAACAAAACACTATTAATGGTTACGCACGACCGTTTCTTTCTAGACAATGTGTGCGACACCATTCTTGAGCTTGACGACAATACCATTTACACATATCGGGGCAATTATGCCTACTATCTTGAAAAAAGACAGGAACGCATAAACAACACCAATGCTGAGATTCAGCGGGCAAACAATCTTTATCGCCGTGAACTCGAATGGATGCGCCGACAGCCACAGGCTCGTGGCCACAAAGCAAAATATCGCGAAGATGCGTTTGTTGAACTTGAACGTAAGGCTCACCAACGCATTGAAGAACGACAAGTGAGACTTAAGTCAAAGAACGTTTACATTGGATCAAAGATTTTTGAATGCCAGTATGTGTCCAAAGCGTTTGAAAACAAAGTTATATTGAAAGATTTCTACTATAACTTTGCCCGTTTTGAGAAGATGGGAATCATTGGAAACAACGGTGCGGGAAAATCAACGTTTATAAAACTGTTGCTCGGATTGGTACAGCCCGACAACGGCAAATTTGACATCGGCGAAACTGTACGCTTTGGCTATTTCTCTCAAGAAGGTTTGCTGTTTGACGAACAACAAAAAGTTATTGATGTCATTACCGACATTGCAGAATATGTAGACCTTGGAGCGGGGAAACATCTAACAGCCTCACAGCTGCTACAGTTTTTCCTCTTCACGCCTGAGCAACAACACAACTATGTGTACAAGCTTAGTGGTGGCGAAAGACGCAAACTACATCTGTGCACAGTACTAATGAGAAACCCCAACTTCTTGGTGCTTGACGAGCCTACCAATGACCTCGACATTCAAACGCTACAGGTTCTTGAAGAATATCTTCAAGATTTCCCAGGCTGTGTCATTATCGTAAGTCACGACCGCTATTTCATGGATAAAGTTGTAGACCACTTGCTTGTATTCAAAGGTGATGGTGTTGTTAAAGATTTCCCTGGCAACTACACCCAATACCGAGAATGGTCTTCACTACAAACCAAGGAAGAACAAGCGCAGAAAGCAGCATTGAACAGTAAACGGGAAATAGAGAAGAAAACACGTAACAACACAACTCGAACAAAAAAAACATACAAGGAGAAGATCGAGTTTGAACAGCTTGAAAAGGACATAGCTGCTCTTGAGGCTGAACAGAAACGCATTGAGAATGCGTTATGTGGTGGCACCATTTCGGTAGAAGAAATTACAGAAATGAGCAAACGGCTTCCAATAATCAAAGACGAGATTGATAAAAAGAGCATGAGATGGCTCGAACTTTCTGAACTCGACTAAACAAATATGTATTTAAAACAAGTATTCCCGTTCCACATGAAATATACATGTGAAACGGGAATACTGTTATGCGTACATTAATTAGGGATTGTCGTTTAATTCTTTCAGTCGTGGACGCAAAGAGGTCATCTTGGCATTTGATGCTCCGTGCGACCAGTTTTAATTGCTTTTTGCTGGTGTAACGGCACTC
>OCIU01002192.1_pt1 | contig 11867 bp, 9 predicted proteins | sample 1538471 | NCBI WGS metagenome assembly OCIU01 (sample SAMN04571693, study PRJEB22368) | human gut metagenome | biome: human gut; material: stool | host: Homo sapiens | place: Luxembourg | collected 2012-06-01 | reverse complement strand
GGACTTGGAGATGACGTTCACGGAGAAGTCCACCCCCTCCAGCAGCTCCATGGTCTCCCGCAGCTGCCGGTCGGACAGGCCGTTGCCCACAAAATAGATGTTGGGGGTGTCCTTGCGCCTGAGGTTATAGTTGGGGGAGCACAGGCACTCGATGACGCCCCTTGCCCCCAGATAGGAGCCGCCGATGCCGATGACCACCAGGGCCCGGGAATCGCTCTGAATGCGCCGGGCCGCCGCCTGGATGCGGTCGAACTCCTGCCGGTCATACTCCTGGGGCAGGCGCACCCAGCCGGTGAAGTTGCCTCCGGCGCCGTCGCCCTTCTGCAAGTGGTTGTGGGCGATGCGCAGGCGGGGCGCCAGCGCCGCCTCATAGGGCAGGGCGATAAATCGCCGCATATGGGTCAGGTCCACCTGGATCATAGGGATTACCTCCTGTGTAAATCGGATTTTTCATCACACCGTATCTTACCGCGTTTTCCCGGAAAATACAAGGGGATTCCCGTCGAAACGGTGAAAATCCTATCCGATCACATGGTCCGCAGCTCTGCCCGGGACGCGGTCAGGTCCCAGCCGCGCCCATCCCGCAGCAGCAGCTCCGCCGGACCGCCGGGGATGTGCTCCGGGGCCCGGTCCACCCGGGCGTCCACCATCAGGAGCCGGGACAGCGGCGTGCTTCTCAGCCAGTCCGGCATAGGCGGGCGGTCCCGCAGCAGCAGCGGCAGCCGGAACAGCTGATCGTCGCTGCCACTGAACATCCCATAGCCGGTCGTATCAATAAGATACCGCTGCGCGCCGAAGCGGATAGCCGCCGGACTGTTGGCCCGCGCCCATTCTCCGCACTCCCTCCGGGAGGACGCCATCAGCAGGCTGAGACTGCCGTAATACGCATCCCGGGTAAAGCCGAAGGCGTACCACTCCCGCCCGTCCGGCAGACACAGAACGCTGCCCAGGGGCCGGACCTCCCGGATATTGCCGCTCTCCCAGGCCAGGATATCCGGGGTCAGATATCGAAGAATATTTTGCATTATGATTACCCTCCTGAGTTTATCCTGAGTTTATATTTTATTGTATCGTTGTTTCCTCTGTGCCGCAATATCATTCCTGTTCAGCTTCCGCCAAGGATCACCCGCAGAAGCACATGGTCCGGGCCAGGCGCAGGAACATCTCCCCGAAGGTGAGCTTTTCCACGGTTTCCGCCGCCCGGATGGGTACCTCCAGCAGCGTTTCGCCGTTCTGGGTGACGGTCAGGGTCCCCAGAACGTCCCCCTGACGCACCGGGGCCGCTGCGGACTCCGGCAGAGTTACCGTCTGCTCCAGCCCCTGGAGCCGGGCCTTTTCCGCCAGCAGCAGGCCCTCCGCCGGGTCCACCATAGACTGCACCGCATCCCGGGTCCCCAATGTCACCGGCACCGGCGGCAGCGGCTCCTCCGGGGCGGCATGGATCAGGCCATAGGTGGAGAACCCATAGTTGAGCAAAGTCTTGGCGTCCTCGAACCGCTGCTGGCCGGTGGGGGATTTCAGCACCACGGCGATCAGCTCCATGCCCTCCCGCTCCGCCGTGGCGGAAATGCAGTATTTAGCCGAGTCCGTGGACCCGGTTTTCAGCCCCGTGGCCCCCTCATAAAAGCGGATGAGCTTGTTGGTGTTGGACAGCTGGAACTGTCCGTCCCGAAGGGTGTCCATCCAGATGGTGGTAAAGCGCCGGATGTCCGGGTGACGGCGGATCAGCTCCCGGGACATCACCGCGATGTCCCAGGCGCTGGTGACGTGGCCCTCCGCCGGCAGGCCCGTGCAGTTGACGAAATGGGTGTCCTGCATCCCCAGCTCCCGGGCCCGGTTGTTCATCTGCTCCACAAACAGCTCCGTGACCCCCGCCGTTTTTTCCGCCAGGGCCACGGCGGCGTCGTTGCCGCTGGACACGCACACCCCCTTCAGCAGGTCCTCCACGGTGATCTGCTCCCCGGGGGACAGAAAAATCCGGCTGCCGCCCATGGAGGCGGCATAGTCGCTGACGGTGACCACGTCGTCATAGGCCAGGGTACCCCGGTCGATGGCCTCCATCACCAGCAGCAGGGTCATGACCTTGGTGACGCTGGCCGGTTCCAGGGCCTGGTGCTCGTTTTTGGCGTAGAGCACCTGTCCCGTCTCCTTCTCCATCAGCAGCGCCGCCTCCGCCTGCACCGGCAGCTCCACCCCCCAGGCCGGACACAGCGTCAGCAGCAGCACCAGCACCGGCAGTGCCCCCAGCAGCTTTTTCATGGCAAACCCCTCCCCGTTTTTTCTTCACCGTATGCGCCCGGGGGCAAAAAAAGAACGCCCCCGGCAGGAGGCGTTCCGCGTATTCCGATTTGGCCGTTCTATCCCGCCGCCCGGCAGCGGACGGCCACCCGGGCCTGCCCGCCTACGGTGCAGGTGAACAGGGTCAGCTCCCAGCCGGAATCGGTCATATCCTCCACCGCCGTGGGGGCCAGGGTCTCCAGCTCCGCCACCTGATAGCGGAACACGTGGCCGTCCACGTCGGTGAAAACCACCTCATCCCCGGGGCTGAGAGCCTTCAGACGACCGAAATGCCGGGTATAGTTGTGGGCGGCGATGACCAGGTTCCCGGCGTATGCCGTGCCGCTGTAGCGGCAGGGAGTCTGCCGCAGCTGAGGATAGCTCCACTCCGCCGCCACCGGCAGCGTCAGCTCCAGGGCCGGGACAGACACCGTGCCCACATACCGCTGACCGTCCACCAGGCAGGTGGGCATCTCCATGCCCGGGGTCAGCAGATAGTCCGGCACCGGGCTGTCTGCCCGGGGGGCGGCGGCGATCCCCGGCAAAACCGCCTGGGCAGACCGTCCCGCCCGCAGGTCCGACGCCAGGTTGTACCCCGTCAGCAGCAGGGCCGCCGCCAGCAGGACGATCCCCGCCAGGGTCCAGCCCCGTCCGCGTTTTTTCTCAGTCATGGCGGCGTCTCCGTGCCCCCAAGGCCAGGCAGATCAGGCCGCAGGCCGCCAGCAGCGGCACCGGCCACCACAAGGAGCCGGTCTGGGGCAGAGTAGGCTCCCCGGGGTTCTGGGGCCCGTGGCCGGTATTGGTCACCAGGAAGGTCTCCCCCTCCCGGGACACCGTCACGGTATAGCCCTCCGGCGTCAGCTCCGTCACCTGCCAGTCCACGGGCTGTCCATTCTCCATGGCGGGCAGGTCCGTCCAGCCATACCGCCAGCTGTTCTCCTCCGATAGCTTCACGGTGTCATACACCGCGCCGTTTTTCAGCAGCTGGACGGTGACGGAGGCCGGACGGGCGGCGCTGCCGCCGTCGTTCCAGATCTTCACCACCTGCCGGTCCACCGGCTCCGGCGGCACCGGCTCCACCGTGAACTTGGGGGCCGCCTGGACCTGATAGTTCCAGGTGTTGCTGGCAGTATCCAGCTCCGGCAGCGCCGCCAGGAACGGCTCGGCGGTGAAAATCTCACCGTTTTCCGTCATTGGCTCCGCCAGCGCCAGGTACAGCCCCGGCCGCAGGCCGCCGAACTCCACCCGGCCGTTTTCGTCCGTTGTGCCGGTAGTCTGGGGCGTCAGGCCGTCCCGGTGGACATAGCCTGCCAGAGTCCGGGCCAGCAGACGCCAGCTCTCCGCCGTCTGCCCGTCCAGCAGGACGGGATAGTCCCGGAAGTCCTCGGTCAGGGTATAGGCCCCGTAGGGGTCCACGTCCGCCGCCCGGTACAGGGCAAACGTCACCCCGGTGACGGCCCGCTCCTCCTGGCGGCAGGTCAGGGTCAGACCGGCCTCCCGGTCCGTTTCAATGACCCCGGCGCCCCACGCGGTGGTCACCACCAGCGCGCACACCAGCATTAAAGCCGCTATATCACGAATTTTCCGCATTGTCATTCCCTCCGGAAGATTTCTTTTTGCGTCCCGGCAGCATCAGCACCAGCACCAGGACCAGCAGCACCGGCAGCGCCGCAATGGGCGCCACGATCAGCGGCTCGATCCGGATGGCGTCGGAGGTGACGCGGATGGCCTCGGACTGATTTTCCACCCGGTGTCCCCGGACCAGCAGCCGGTGGGTATTGATGCCGTAGGGGGTGCAGGTCACCAGGGTGCACAGGTCCTGCCCCGGCTCGATCTGCAGGGCGGACACGTCCTCCGGCTCCACGATCAGGATCTGGTCCACCTCGTAGGTCATCACCTCGTCCAGCACCCGGATCACAAAGGTGTCCCCCTCCGTCAGGCGGTCCAGATTGGTGAACAGCTTGGCGCTGGGCAGGCCCCGGTGGCCGGACAGAACGCAGTGGGTGCCCTCGCCGCCGGCGGGCAGGCTGGACCACTCCAGATGGCCCACGGCCACCTGTAAAACAGACTCCTCCGCCCCGTGATAGATAGGCAGGGACACCTCGATGTTGGGGATCTCGATATATCCCATGATGCCGGTGTCGTCCACGTCCAGCAGGCTGTCATAGGTCCGCTTCTGCTCCGGGGTCAGAGAGGTGCCGCCGCCCCGGGCGGCCAGGTCCCGGTTATAGGCCCGGGCGGCGTCCCACAGGTCCCGGTAGCGGTCCGGGTCCAGCTGGCGGACCGTCGCGTCATAGGCCGCCACCGCCCGGGAGGCGTGGAAGGAGTTCCAGTAGTCGCTGACGGTGGGGTACAGGAGCAAGGACAGACCTGCAAGAAAGACAATGATCAGAAGTATGGTGGTTCCTTTTTTCTTCATTTGCAGGTCTCTCCTTGCCGCTGCGGCAGGCAGGGGGGCGGGGCAGCCCGCTCCCCGCCTGCTCAGTCAGCAGATGGGTTCTTGTTTATTTCAGTCCTCGGACTTGCTCATGCGCTTGCGGGTCACCAGCAGCACGCCCGCAGCCACCACCAGCAGGCCGCCCACCACATAGAAGATGGTGGTGCCGATGCCGCCGGTGGAGGGCAGCTCCGCGCCGGTCTTATTCTCGACCTTGACGGTGCCATCAACAGCCGGGGTAACCGTGGCGGTGCCGGTATTCGTTGCACCGTCGACCGTGGCGGTAATTACAACCTCGATGGGGTCCTTCAGCATATTATAACCGGCAGGAGCCTCGATCTCCTTCAGGTAGTAGGTACCGGCGTCCAGGCCAATGATGCTGAACCGGCCGTTATTAGGCGTCTCGAACATCGTGGCTTCGCTCTCATTCTCGGTCCAACCGGTGATCTTGTTGTTTCCGTCTGCCAGAGCGTAAAGGTTCTTGCCATCAACCGTCTTGTACAGTACAAACTTGGCGCCAGCCAGAGGAGTCTCCTTATTATCCTTCATGGTGTACTTCAGCACGTCCATCTGCCAGGTGTAGGTGCGGGTGGTATCTTTTTCGGTATGGTTGTTGTCACCATAGACAAGCCAGGTCTCGTTGGGGTTGCCTTCGCCAGCAATAACAGCCTTTTCATTCAGCGTGGCGGAATAGGTCACGATAACCACATCATTGGGCTTCAGAACATTTTCCTTAAACTCAATTTCAAAGGTGCAGCCGTCCTTAGGATTGGCTATGAGAGTATAGTCACTACCGGGCGTCAGGGTACGATCAACGATCTTGACCTCCACGCTGCCGGCATCGAAGGTCAGGCCGTCGCTCATCTTATCGTGCAGAACATAATTCTTGGGCTGGCCATCGATGACATTAATGGTGGTCTTGAAATTCACGGTGTCGCCGATGTTGGCATCGTTGGTATCGCCCCAGGTCCCGTTGGAGTTCTCCTGGACCTGCTTGTCCACGGTGGGCTGGGAGTTCTTTTCCTTGATGGTCACATCAGGCATGGTGGTATCCAGAGAACACAGAACACCCAGGTCGGACTGAACCAGGTAATAACCCAGCGTCAGATTTTCAAACTTAACCGTACTGCTGGTCGCTTTGTCCTGGCCGTCATCCGGAATACTGCTCGCCTGCGCAAACGCATAGGCATCCGCAGCAAATTTAACCTTATCGGCACCCACTTTCCAAGTCACATAGCCCTGGTCATCGATCGTGACATAATCGTGGCCCTTGGCACCGTCCTGGAAGAACGCCGCCCACTTGGTGCTGACCTTATAGTTGATAGCCGTATAGTCATTGTTGTGGCTATTCAGGTCAAAGATGCGGTAGATGGTATAGGTTTTTCCCACAACCGCGTTATTAATGGTGATGCTGCCGGTTTCCCCCGCGGCGAAGGCTGTGGTGATCAGGCTCAGGGCCATGACCAGTGCCAGCAGGACGCTGGCGATTCTCTTTGTGCGTTTCATGTTTCGGATCCTTTCTTTCGGTTTTCTTTCATCTTCTGCAAGTTTTCCGATTCTCAGAAAAGCAAGCGGCCCCCTTTCCTGCGATTCCGGTTTTTATACAGCAGGAGGCCCCCTGCCGCTGCCATCAGTAGCAGTCCCCCGGTAGTATACCAGACAGCTCCCGGGCCGCCGGTGTCCGGCAACTCGTAGCCCGCCGCGTTCACGGCGGTGATGTCTACGTCATTTGTCATGGTGAATTGATAGGAACCATCAGCACGGCTCTCCACCAGCGTGTCCCCCTGCCGGAAGGACAGACTGTAGCCCGGGTGGCTGGGCTCCGAAATGGTCACCGTGGCCCCGTAGGGGATCTGCAGCGTATTGCTACCGCCGTTGGCCAGGTTCCATTTCTCCGTCTTGGTTTCCCCGGTGATTGCGTCCACATATGTCACGGTAAACCCGAACTTCTGGTTCCCGGTGGCCGCCCCCACTACCTGCTTTGTCAGGGTCAGGGTCTTGTCGGTGGGCCGGTTTTTCACCGTTATCTGGGAGTCTTTGGCGCTGACCAGCGGACTGTCGCTGACCCGTGTGACACGGCCATTGGCGTCCACCTTGATGGTCGCGTCCGCCATGGTCTGATAGCCGCCGGGCGTGGTGACTTCTTTCAGGGTATAGGTCCCGGGCAACAGGCCCTGGATGGTCAGGCGGCCGTTCGCGTCCACCGCCAGGGTGTCCGTGGTGGTCACTGCCGCCGCCGGGTTCACCGGCACCAGCTTCCACCGCTGGGCCTTGCTGTTGTTGTCCTCCCAGACCTGGATTTTTCCACCCGGGGTCAGGGTACCGGCGTTCAGGTCCAGCACCGCCGTGGAGCTTTTCAGCACCGCCACTCGCGGCTTGATTTTCAGCCCGGTTTCCGTCACCGTGATGTACCATTTCTGGTTGTCGTGGGTGGTGGGATGAACCTCGTTGGTCCAGAAGTGGACCAGCGTTCCGTTGGTCAATCCTGCGTTGTCCAAATCCAGCCACCTTTGGTTTTCCTCGCAATAGAAGCTATAGGAGCCGTCCGACTGCCGGTATACCCGGAACTTCTGATAGGCGCTGTCCTTCTTTTTCTGCAACTGAGCCGGGAACCTACTATCCGTTGTATTCTGTTCAATCACCCACTGCCCGGTATCACCAGCGGCGCTGGCGATGTAATACAGCTCCTTGTCTTTGATCAGGTCATCGGCGGTGGAAGGGACGGTATAGCCGTTGCCGTCCTGCACAAAGCTGACGGTTTTGCCCTTGCTGTCCACCAGCCGGAACGCCGCGCCGGTGAGGATGTGGCCGTCCAGATCCTGCTTCTGCAGGGTGATGGCTCCCTTATAGGTCATGGTGTTGGTGAACAGGACGGTGTTCATCTGGCCGGTGTTCAGAATGGTGCCCTTGGCCTCGCTGCCCTGGCCGGTGACGCCGTTGATGGTGCTGCTGACGGTGTAGCCGTTTACGGCTTTTTCCGTGATGGTATATCGCAGGCCGAAGGGCAGATACCGGATGCGGACGTACTGGCCGTCCCTCAGGGTGAATTTATCGCCGGTGTGGACCACCAGGTTGCTGTCAATTTCCTTGCCGTCCTTGTTGTACCGGGTGTAAGCATAGTCATCCAGGATCTCGCTTCCGTTCTGGTCATAGAACCGGATGGTGAAATCGAACTCCTTGTTGGGGTCGTCCTCACCCAGAACCTGCTTGCGGACCTCCAGGTCGCTGGTTTTCTGCTCGATGTTCACGCCGGACACGGAGGGCAGGGTGAAGTTCATGTAGCAGGTGGAGCCGGAGGCGCCGCGCTCGGTATAGAAGAAGGTCAGGGTATGGGTCCCGGCGGTCCCTTTTTGCAGATAGTCCCACAGGTTCACATACTCGCCCACGGAGGAGTGGACGCCGCCGAGGTCGCACACCAGCTTATTGTCCAGGAACACCCACATATCATCGTCGCCGAAGAAATAGTATTCCAGGGGCCCCACGTAGTCCGCCGTCAGGGTGAACTCCACGGCGTACTGCATGCCAAAGAAGCTGTTGTGCCCCTTGCCGTCATCACTGCCGGGGAAGGTGCCATTTTGCGGGGTCGTGTACCAGGGCTTTCCCTCAACGTTGTCGAATCCCGCGAAGGTGACGCTCTGGCCATACTGGCCGAAGTGCGGGTCCGTATTCTGCGTTGCGTCCAGGGGCCAGAAGTCGTTGGTAAAAATGTGCGTATAGGTCGTTCCGGCACTGGGCGACGGGTTGAAGAAGTTCTGCAGCCCGTCAACGGAGCCGCCGCCATTCACCGAGGCGGAGGACAGCGTATAGGTATCGCCCACCCGGGAAAAGCCCAGACTGCTGCCCGCATAGGCGTGCTTCCCGGAAGCGTCACCGTCATTGAACAGCTTCGGGGCCACGATCCAGGGGTTATAGACGATCTTCCCGTCCTCAAGCCCCTCGGCAATGCGGAACGTGCATCCGAACAAATCAAGATCCTTCTTTATGGTTCTGTTTGTATAGGTGGTGCTGAATTTATTCAGGAACAAGCCGTCAAATACTGAATAGCCCATGCCCGTGCCGCAGTTTGCGTTGCCGAAGGCCAGCACATCGCGATAGGACCTCCAGGTACTCTGCTCATTCCGGCTTTTTTTGTAGTTGGACTCCGCATTGATGCCCGTAATGCCGGTCCGCCACGTTCTATCGGGGTTCTGCCCGTCGGAGATATCATAGTCATAGAAGTTGGCGGGAAAATTCTCTTTGGCCTCGTTGGTGTTGTACACCAGGCGGATCACGGTGTCATCGTGGATGTAGACCACATTGTTGGCGTCCGCCGCCTCCTTCCGGTTAGTGAAGTGGACGCTGCCGGGATTGTCGTAGACGTCCCAATCTGCCTGGTTTTCACTGCTGGAGCTTTTCCCATCCTTCAGCACCCACAGCTGCGCCAGTGTATAGCTGGGGCTGTCCATGAGCTTGTTGATATAGGAGGGGTTGGGGGACTTGATGTACTCAAACTTGTTGTCGGTATACATCCGGGTCGGCTGGATGGTCTCGGCCACGCGATACAGATTGGTCGCATTGCCGTTGTTTTTGTTGGTGGTTCCGCCGGCCGGCTCCAGATAGATGTTCTTGGTTTTAGGATTGCTTTCGTTATCCGGCAGCTTTCCGCCGCTGGTGTCGATCACCGTCAGCGGGTTGCTGCCGCTGGTGTCGAACCGGGGGATGTTAGCGTAATACTGCACCGTATATCGGGGGTTGGCGGTCCCGGCGGCCTGGACGCTGATCACGCCGCTGCGCACATCGGCGGTGACGGCGGGAATCTCGCCGCCCAGCTCCATCAGGGCCTCCGTCAGCTGGCGGTCCTCCTGGCCCGACGTCTGGTTCAGGGTCAGGGAAATGCCGGTGTCCGACTCCGGGGCCTCCTGCCGCAGCTGTTCCAGAGCCGCCTCCAGCGGCTCCAGGGCCTGGGGCTTCACCTGCACCGTGGCCGTCATGGCATAGGACGAGGTGTCCACCTGCTGTCCCTGGGACAGAAGGGTCAGCCGCCGGGTGAAGGTCTGCCCGCTGCCGTCTGCGGCGGACTGCACCGCCGCCTGCGGTTCCTCCACGGACAGGGTCAGGTCCTCCGGCAGGGGATCCATGCTCTCCACCCGCAGGCAGATGGTCAGCTGGCCGTCCTCATAGGTCAGCTCCCGCACCGCCAGCAGGCACGCGTCCGTGTGGGTATGCTCCTCCCTGCCGCAGATCAGCGCGCCATTCTCGTCATAGCACGCCTCCGTATGGGTGTGCTCCTCCTTGCCGCAGGCCGTGTCCCGGGACATGGTCACTGCCGGTATGATCAGTGCGTAGGTGGTGCAGAACACCACGATACACGACAGGATCGTCACGATCCTGCGCCATTTCATTTTGCGAATATGCCGCTCATTATAGCCGTCTGCGGGATTCGGCATCATGCTCTGCACATCCTCACCTCCAATAAGTTATCCCACCGGGCCGAAGTCCTTCAAGGGCCAGATGCGGAACACGACCTTGCCCACGATCTGGTCCCGGGCCACACAGCCCACGGTGGTGTTGCGGGAGTCCACGGAAACCTCCCGGTTGTCTCCCATGAGAAAGTACCGGTCATCCGGCACCTGATACGGCAGGCCAATGTTGGTTTCGCCGTATGCTTTGTCCGTCAGATACGGCTCATCCAGGGCTTTTCCGTCTATGGAAACGTTCCCGAGCCGGTCAATATCAACCCACTGCCCGGGGCCTGCGATATAGCGCTTGATCAGCAGCTTATTGCCGTGGTAGAACGCGGCAATATCTCCTGACCGGAAGCGCCCGGTTTTTACGGTGATGACCACCTGGCCGTCGGTCAGGGTGGGGGACATGGACGTGCCGTAGATCCGCAGCACCGGCATCCACAGCGTCGCCACCAGTACCGCCAGCGCCGCCACCACCACCAGGATGGCCACGGTGCTGCGCAGGGTGCGGTTGTATCGGTTTTTGCTGCGCAGGCGGCTCCGCTCCGCCTCCAGCTGCTGGATGGTGGGCAGATCCTCCGGCGCGCGGCCGGTTCTTTTCATTGCGGGTCCTCTCCGTTCAGCAGGGCCGAAAGCTCATGATGGTCCCGGATCAGCTGCTCCGCCTTTTCCCGGAACAGGTCCCAGTGGTTCCGGGCGTGCTGCTCCGCCTGGTCCGTAACGGTCCGGGCCTGGGCCTGGGCGTCGGACAGAATGGCGTCCGCCTGGGTCTGGGCATCGGCCACCAGGCGCTCCGCCCGGGCCTGGGCGTCGGACAGCTCCGTCCGGGCCTGCTGCCGGTCGGCCTCCGCCGCCTGGACATACTGGTCCGCCGCCGCCTGGGCGGCCTCCATCACGCCGTTGACCTGCAGGGCCGCCTGGGCGATGGACCCGGCCTCCGACAGGCGCAGGGTCCGGTCCTGCAGCCGGGCCTGCAGCCGGGCGATCTCCTGCCGGCTCTCCTCCTGGCTCTTTTCCAGCTGGTATATGATCTCGATCAGCTCCGGACGGCCCAGCCGTCTGAGTTCCTTATCCGTCATAGGTCTCCACGCCTTTCCCTGAAACTATGCAAAAACCGCAGATTCGGCCTCCGCATACTGCGGTGTCCGCCAGACATTCCGGCGCGGGGGCAGTTCCGAATCCACGGGTATAGGGTCTTTCTGTATGCACTGCTCTCGCTGGCAGACTTATACATTTATAGGAGAATATCCCATAATTATGTAAGGATTATCATCTCTGGTGATATCTCCCATCAGATATCGGGGGTATTGTAACACCCTAAATTGCGAAATGCAACTGTTTTTTAAAAATTTGGGCATATGTCTATACACATTTTCCCACTCTTGTATAGACCGTGTAGAACGGCTTCGGCAGTTCTTCCGCCTCCGTTAAAGTGTCTTTATGCATTTTCCTGATTTTTAACGGCAAATTTATGGCGAAAAGCCTTGAAAAATGCATAATTGTTGTACTTTACCAAAATGATTGTTAAAAATTCGGCGAAATATTAATTGTAAACAAGCCCTGACTATTATACAATAGTGTCAGAGACGGTCCGGCCCCGCGCAGAGGCCCGGCCAGGACAGCGGGGGAGGGGACCCCTCCTCCGGACATATTAAAGGAGAGTGAGTCTGTGTTCAAGAAATTCACCAACGGCTGCGTCCGCGTGGTCA
>OCIU01002161.1_pt1 | contig 11995 bp, 9 predicted proteins | sample 1538471 | NCBI WGS metagenome assembly OCIU01 (sample SAMN04571693, study PRJEB22368) | human gut metagenome | biome: human gut; material: stool | host: Homo sapiens | place: Luxembourg | collected 2012-06-01 | reverse complement strand
AGGGTTCCCTTGCAAACTGGATCATCCCCGGCAAAAAAATGCCCGGCATGGGCGGCGCAATGGATTTGCTCGTCGGCGCAAAGAACGTTATCGTTGCAATGGAACACACCGCAAAGGGCAAGCCCAAAATCCTAAAAAAATGCAAACTGCCCTACACCGCAGTTAAGTGCATCACAAAGATCATCACCGAGATGGGCGTTATGCTCGTAACTCCCGAAGGTTTGCTGCTTACCGAATACAACCCCGAATTCACCGTTGAGCAGATTCAGGAAGCAACCGAAGCAACCCTTATCATTTCCCCCGAACTGAAGCCCATGGCATAAGTCGGTGCCGAATGCACCCCGTGTTTCGGAATGCATTCGTTATTGTGTTCAAATTGTGTTAAACAAGAACATCGACCGTTCCAAAAATCGGAACGGTCGATGTTTAAATTATATCCGTATCAGTTTTCAGCGGTTTATTGTCTTTCCGACCCGACTCACTCCGCATCCTCACCCGCAAGCTGCTTTGTGCGTTCGGCAAGAATCAGTCCTTCGATAATTTCATCCATATCGCCGTCAATGAACTGCGGCAATTTATAAATTGTCATGCCGATTCTGTGATCCGTAACGCGTCCCTGCGGGAAGTTGTAGGTTCGGATTCTTTCGCTTCTGTCGCCGGAACCGACTTGACTTTTGCGCGCCGATGCTTCTTTTGCCGCGGCTTCCGCGCGATACATTTCATAAAGACGGCTTTTAAGCACCTTCATTGCCTGTTCTTTATTGCGGCCCTGGCTGCGCTCATCCTGGCTTTGAACAACAAGCCCCGTCGGAAGGTGCGTTATTCTTATCGCGCTCTCCGTTTTGTTAACGTGCTGCCCGCCTGCGCCGCTTGAACGGTATGTGTCTATGCGCAAATCCCCGGGATTGATTTCAACGTCAATATCCTCCGCCTCGGGAAGCACCGCAACCGTTGCCGCGCTTGTGTGGATCCGCCCCTGAGTCTCCGTTTCGGGCACTCGCTGAACCCTGTGCACTCCGCTCTCGTATTTCATTCGGGAATATGCACCGCGGCCGTTGAGGCTGAAAGTGGCTTCCTTAATCCCGCCCATTTCCGTTTCGGCAATATCGATGAGCTCGTATTTGAAATTATGCCGCTCGGCATAGCGTTGATACATCCGCATCAGCACGGCGCCGAACAGTGCCGCCTCATCCCCGCCCGTGCCCGCGCGTATTTCCATAATAACGTTTCGTTCATCGTTTTTATCCTTCGGAAGCAAAAGAATTTTAAGATTCTCCTGCTGCTGCGCCGCTTTATGGGAAAGCTCCGCAAGCTCCTCTTCCGCAAGGGTCCGCATCTCCTGCTCGGTTTCTTCCGAATCGAGCATCGCCCTGCAATCCGCAATGCCGCGTTCCGTTTCAAGGTATTCATCGTAAGCGGTAATTATCGGTTCAAGCGTTGAATGCTCTTTGACCAGCTCACGCCATGCGTTCATATCCGCCATGACCTCCGGGGAGGCGATTTTTTCCGCAAGCTGCTCATAATGCAGCTTCATCTGTTTAAGTCTGTTCAGCATATCCTGTTATCTTTCATATGTTTGGGCAATTGTTCAACCCCGATTCAATCTTTTTTCAACAACCACCACGCGATCGTTTCCGCAAATGTCCGAAAGCACGGAAACAGCTCCGTCATTCGCAAAAAGCTCTGAAACCGCCGCGCCCTGATCGAAGCCTGTTTCAAGCAGCAGCACGCCGCCGGGGTTCAAAAGACATGAATAACCCTTCCGAATGCGCCTGTAAAACTCCAATCCGTCCGCACCGCCGTCAAGTGCGATCATCGGTTCGCGCAAAACCTCCGGCTGAAGTGAGTGTATAACATCGGTGCATATATAAGGCGGATTAATTGTTATAATATCGAACCCGCTTGCCCGCTCTTTTGCAAAGGGCAGCGCGGCCTCGAAAAGGTCGCCCTGTCTGCACATGCAAAGCCCCCCGACGCCGTTTAATTGAATGTTTTTCTCCGCAACGGAAATAGCCTCGGGGCTTATGTCGCAAAGCAGCGCGGGAACGCCCGTCCGCTTGGCAATTGAAATTCCTATGCAGCCGCTGCCCGTGCAGACATCCAAAAGAAATTTTACGGGTGCAGTTGTGTTCCTTCGTTCCGCAATGATTTTTTCCGCTGCTTCGGCAAGCGTTTCCGTATCCGCACGCGGAATCAGCACGTTTTCGTTCACCGTGAACGGCAGTCCCATGAACTCCCACTCGCCGATTATGTATTGCAGCGGCTCATGATTTTTTCTGCGCATTATGCAGCTTTGAAGCTTTTTCAGCGCATCGCCCGGCATTTCATCCGCAAACTCAAACGTGTACAATCTGCGTTTTCCGAGACAAAATGCCGCAAGCTGGCGCGCTTCAAACTCCGCATCTTCAAGGCTCGTTTCAACGAGCTCCTTTCGGGCAAGTGCAACGGCATCGCGAATTGTCATTGCGCCTCGGCCGCCGTTTCCGCTTTTGCTTCAGGTTCCGCATTTCCGGCACCTTCCGTGTTTTCGGCTTCTGCCGCCTCTGCGTTTTCGTGCGGCTCCGCTGCATCGGCGGGTTCCGGGTTTTCGGGTTCATCCGCAAGTTTATTATAGTAATCGCAGCTTCTTTCACCCATTGCAATATAAAATGCCGCAATTGCAACCTCAAGCATATCCTCGGTGGGTTCTTTTGTTGTGATAAGCTGTAAGCCCATGCCGGGAGCGCGAACAACTTTTGCAAACCAGCCGTCACTCTTTGCCGCTGCACGCAGCACTTCATAGCTTATGCCCGCAATGAGCGGAATGCAGATTATGCGGACGCCGAAGCGGAAAAGGAATTCAAGAATGCTGTTCTGAATTTCAAATTTGAATCCGTAGATGAACACGGCATCGATAACGGTAAGAAACAGAATCGATATCGCCATCACAAGGAAAAGATAATTCGTTCCGCAGCGCGGATGCAGCCGGCTGTATTTTTTTGCGCGGGCGGGAACAAGTTCATCCTCCGCTTCATAGCAGGCAATTGTTTTATGCTCCGCACCGTGATACATAAAAAGCCGCTTCATGTCTTTTATGCAGGAACAGCCGAAAAGATAACCGATATAAATTCCCACGCGCAAAACACCCTCGACGAGCGAACGCCAAAGGCTCTTTGTCTGCCCGAAAATCATCGACGAAATCAACTGCGGAAGAAGCACAAAAAGCCCGACAGCAAGCGCAACGCCAAGCACAAGCGCAACTGTTATTGCGATTTTTTCAACGGATTTTCCGAAAGTTTTCGCAAGCCATTTTTCGAATTTTGTCGGTTCCTCATCCGCAAACGCATCTTCGCCGTACATTTTTGCGGAATCCATCGTTGTGGACATGCCTGTTGTGAGCGATTCAACAAGCGCAACAACTCCGCGAATTATCGGCAGCCCCCAAAAAGTGCCCTTCTGCGCTTTTGAAACCTGGTTTTTGTAACTTGCAACAATTTTTCCGTCCGCGCGGCGCACTGCCATTGCAATGCCCTTGTCGGATTTCATCATAACGCCTTCCATAACGGCCTGACCGCCGACAGCGCATTTTCTCATAATATCACACCTTTCTTCATTATATTTCGTTATGTTTCGTTAGTTTTTTGTTAAGTTCAATATTTAGGAACAAACACTCCGAATAAATTTCGGCGGGGGAGCAAAGATTATTGCCCCTCCGCTTTGCGGTTCTTCCCGGATTTATGCCTTTGTCCAGCTTGTGCCTTCCTTCGAATCCTTAAGCGTAACGCCTTTTTCCGCAAGCTCCGCACGAATTTCGTCCGCACGGGCATAGTTTTTGTTCTTTTTTGCCTCTGCGCGTTCGCGAATGAGTCCTTCAACATACCGAACAAACTCATCCGAATGCTCTTCCGCAGTGTTCGTGCCGCCCGAAAGCAGATTAAGTGAAAGCACCCTGTCAAAATCCGCAATAATTGCGCGTTTTGTCGCGCCGTTCACATCCGAATCCTTCAGAAGATCGTAAAGCACCGTCAGACCGAGTGAAGTGTTCAAATCGTTGCCCACTTTTTCGATAAAGCGGCGGCGGTAATCTTCAAACTGTGCCGCATTCGTTTCGCCCTCTTGAGGTATGCCCGCAATGCGGTTGAGCAGCCTTTCGTAAGCAGCTTTTGAATTATCCAGCGTATCGTAGCTGAATTCAAGCGGCTTTCTGTAGTGGCTTTGCAGGCAGAACATTCTGTATACAAGAGGGTCGTAACCCTTTTCCTGCAAAACGGAAACCGTCAGGATATTGCCCTTCGACTTGCTCATTTTGCCCTCACGGTCATTCAGGTGCTGAACATGGAACCAGTGGCTGCACCACGGATGCCCGACGGCCGCTTCACTCTGCGCAATTTCGTTTGTGTGATGCGGGAAAATATTGTCCACACCGCCGCAATGCAGGTCGAGATACTCGCCGAGATGCTTCATGCTGATTGCAGAGCACTCGATATGCCAGCCGGGATAGCCGACGCCCCACGGGCTGTCCCATTTCAATTCCTGAGAATCGAATTTGGATTTTGTGAACCAAAGCACAAAGTCTGACTTGTTGCGCTTGTTTCCGTCCTCTTCAACATCGCTGCGCACACCCACAAGCAAGTCATCCGACGAATGCCCCGTGAGCTGATAATAATCCTTGAGTTTGGAGGTGTCAAAATAGATATTTCCGCCCGCTTCGTATGCATAGCCGTTATCAAACAGCTTTTCGATAAGTTTTATGTATTCGGCAATGCAGTTCGTCGCAGGTTCAACAACATCGGGAGTTTTGATGTTCAGCTTACGGCAATCGTCAAAGAACGCATTCTCATAGAATTTTGCAAGCTCCATAACGGTTTTGCCCTCGCGCTTCGCACCGGAGACCATCTTGTCTTCGCCGGTGTCACCGTCGCTTGACAGATGCCCAACGTCCGTTATGTTCATCACACGCTTCACATCATAGCCGATATAGCGCAGGAATTTTTCGAGCACATCCTCCATGATATAGGAGCGGAGGTTGCCGATATGCGCAAAACGATAAACGGTCGGGCCGCAGGTATACATGCTGACCTTGCCCGCCTCGCGCGGCACAAACTCGTCCACGCGCTTTGTGAGAGTGTTATATAAATAGAATTTTTCCATGTTCTCATTTCCTTTCAAGAAAAACTTAAAAACGTTTCGCTGCCGCACAGCTCAGTCAAGCAGCATATCGTTCTGTTTTATCCACCCGAGCCTGCGCATTATTTCGCTGAAAAGCAGAGAAAGCGCAGCGGGAGCAGCAATATGCAGCAGCAGCACGCGAAGCAGTATCGACCACCACTCGCTGCCGTTTTGAAGCATTGTCGTAAACGTTCCTATCTGACCCACAAATCCGCAGGTACCCATGCCGCCCGAAATGCCCTCGTTCAGCATTTGGAACACCGTTGTTCCGAACGGTCCGAGTATCGCGCTTGCAAGCGTCGGCGGAACAAGGATTGCAGGATGACGCAATATATTCGGCACCTGAAGCATTGATGTGCCGAGTCCCTGAGAAACAATGCCGCCCCAGCGGTTTTCGCGGAAGCTTGAAACCGCAAAACCGACCATCTGGCATGAGCAGCCGATCGTTGCGGCACCCGCTGCAAGCATAAGCCCGGTTTTAACATCCGGTGCGGCATTTGCCGTTACAAATATCATGGAGGCAATTGCGGCACTTGAAATCGGAGCCGTCAGAATGATGCCCATAACAACGGAAACTATGATGCCCATCGGAATCGGGTTCAGATAGGTTGCTTTGCCGATTATGTAACCGAGCCACTTCATAAATGCGCCGAGCGGTGCTCCGAGAAGCACGCCCACAACGCCGCCCGTCAGCAGCACCGCAATGGGAACAAGGAGAATATCAACCTTTGTTTTGCCTTCAACAAGCCTTCCGATTTCGATTCCGATAACGGCAGCAATATAAGCCCCGATAGGACCCGCACCGCCTGCGCCGCTTGTATAGCCTATCGCTCCGGCAACGACCGCAGCGCAGAGCGTCAGAGCTTTCGCACCAAGCCCGACAGCAATCGCCGCGCCGATCGCACCGCCGACAACAAAGCCGTTCTGTGCAACCTTCACAATCGGGTCAAGAATGCCCGAAAGTGCGGGAATACGCGCAAATTGCGCAATTATCGTGCCGATGAGCAGAGAGGCGAAAAGACCCTTTGCCATTGCTCCGAGAGCCTTAATAAAGTACCTGTCCGCATAATGCTTCACGATGTCCCCGAAGCTGCGTTTCGTGTCTGCACCGCAGGGAGCTGCCGTTTCTTCCGAAAGAGCGATGTTCTCGTTGTTTTCCATTGCTTACCTCACTTAATTCAAGTTGTTTTTTGTGTTTATATCCGCAGGACTTCCGCAAAAAGCTCCGCCGGATTCAGCCTTCAGTCAAAGTTCAATCGATTGCGGAGCTGTTCCGCTGATTATTTCTTAACGTCGTCTATTGTGGGTTCATCATCGTCAAACTCGAACGCCGCCTTGGGTGCGCGGGGCACGCCGCCTCCCGGCTGCTGCTGAGCTTCGCGCTTTGCGTTCTTGTCAACGTATTTGCCCGTCCAAATGATCGCCGCAACAAACACGGCGCAGAGCAAACCGAACAGAATCATGCTGACAGTTTGCAGCTTGCCGAAACCGTCCAAAGCGGAAACAACGCCCGCCGCAATCATGATGACAGCCGCTGCAAGGCAGCTTATGCGCATTGCCTTTTTGTGTTTTGCTTCCATGCCCTCTTTTACAAACTCGGCATCAAAAATTCTGCCGCGGCCGGAAATTGCGGAATAGAGTAGATACAGACCGATAACGAACATCACAATGTCGAAAAGGCTCACCGATTGACGGTTGACATTGAGCTTTACAGTCTCTTTCAATTCGCTGCCGTTGGCGCAGGATGCATTAATGCGAATCTCGCCGAGAACGGAGGATTTCACAAACAGATAGCCGTTTTTTTCGTTGATTTCATAAGTGAATTTATCTGAAGATGCCGGCGTTTCCGAAAGGTTTCCGTCCTTATCCTTTTCAAAAAGCTCAACGGTATATTTAACCGTGTTGTCTTCGGCCGTGTCAGCTTTCGGTGCGTCCGGAGCGGCTGTCAAATCCGGTGCGTCTGTCACATCCGGTGCGTCTGTCGCATCCGATGCGTCTGTCGCATCCGGTGCGTCTGTCGCATCCGGTGCGTCTGTATCCAAAGCATCGGAACCGCTGTCGGTCTTATCGGTCAAAATTTTATACATATTGTCTTCATAGCAGAAGAATCCGACCGCTGTGTTGACGTTCACCTGAATCGACTGCACATTTTGCGCAAAGGTAAGCTGCCTGTCGGCATATGCAACGGTTGAATCGTCCTCTGCATTGATACTCGGCTGTTTGCCGCTGCCCATCATGCAGCCTGTCAGCGCAAGACAGAGCGCAAGCACTGCTGCGATAAGAGCCGCAATGCGCACATTGTGTTTTTTGTTTCCTGATTTCATATTGTAAATCCTCCTGTGTTCTGCCTTTCAGACATTTTAATTTTTATGTTTAATGCCGCATTCGTTCCGTCTCTTCGCGGCACGGGGTTCACTGTTTTGTTTCCTCCGCATTTACACAGCGCATGAACTCATCGGAAACACGCATTGCTCTGCAAATCGCCAGCGCATCACGCGGCGGATTCACATCGCTTGCAACGCGATACAAGCCGTAGTCCATAAGCTTCGGCAGCACGGAAGCCCTCGAAGCATCGTTTCCCGCCAATGCTGCATCGAGCACGGCAGGTTCAACGTTTTTGAGCCCGATGACCTGATAGTGCATGGGCGCACAGCACGCAACATCATCGAAATGCGTTGTTATCAGCGCAAAACAGCCGCGTCGATTGTTGAAATACTTCACTGCCGCCCGCACAAGCGCCGCACCTTCGTGCGGGTTCGTTCCGCGCGCAAACTCATCAAGCAGAACGAGTGCAGTGCTTTCGGTTTTTATTTCGGAAAGAATGCCGTCAAAATGAATCATCTCCCCGCCGAAACTCGAAAGTCCGCCCAAGCTGTCCTCCATATCCTCACAGAGCAAGTGTATGCCGGCAAAATGCGGCAATTCTGCTTCCCCGCAAAAAACGGGGAAACCGCACAGCGCAAGCAGCACGTTCAGCGCAAGCGTTTTGACCGCAACGGATTTTCCGCCCATGTTTGCGCCCGTGATAACGGTTGAGCCGGATAAAAGCTCGATGCTGACCGGGGTAAACTTTCGCCCCGACGAGTGCAGTGCATCGGCTGTCTGCGGGTTAATCATTTCGTTAAGAAGAACCCGCTGCCCGTTTGCATAAACTTTCGGAATGCTGCCGCCCCTGCTGCACATAAGCCTTGCTTTTGCAAGCGCAAAATCGAACCTTGCAATGCTTTTAATCACCTGCTCCGCCTCGTGAGAATGTGCAGCAAAAGCTCTTGTCATCTCCGTGCGGATGCGCAGTTCTTCGCTCTCCTCCCTTGCGGCAAGCAGAGTTCTTTCCGCTTCAAGCGCATCCCGCCCCTCGACAGGATCTCGGCGCAGTTCGGCATCAACCCGTTTGCGCTCGCGCCGAATTTTCGCAAGCTCCGCGGATGCGCTGTCGCTCACGCGAAAAGTCATTGCACGCATTCCGTCCGGATCGACTATTGAAAGCGCGCGCGGCAGAGGGTGAATATCGATTTCGTTCAGCCTTTCGCCGCAGGGAATCTTTGAAAATGCCTCCGCAAGCGCATCAAGCTTTATCAAAAAACGTTTAATTTCGAAGAATTCAACGTCTGTAAGCGTCATTTCGCGGCTTCGCGCGACCGAACGGCGAACATCTTTAAGCTGCATGAGCGCACGCTCGGCGGCGGACAGTTCCTCCCTTGCGGCATCGCTGCGGATCGTTTCCGCAAGCAGGCGAACGTTTTCCAGTTCGCGGCAAAGCCGCGCATTCTCTTCACACGGATACGCATGGGTATGCCGCGCAAGCTCCTCTCCGAAGGGGGAACAAGTCTGCAAATTTTCAATTATGTAGGCAAATCCTATCGCTGCCTGCTGTTGTTTGTCAAGCATAGTCTTATAATGTCAATTTGTTTTTTATCATTTATTCGTGAAAGCGCAGGAGTATCGATTTTACGCGCACGGGTTTACTCCGCTGCCTCGCAGCCGAATTCGCTCACAACATCAAGCACCGGCACACGTCCGCCGAGACCGCTGCACATGGCATCGTAAAACTCCGTTTTGTTGTAATGACTGCCTTTTGCGGAAAACGGGTTGACCGTCACCGCAAGCAGCCGCGTTTTGTTCATAACGGTAAATCTTGCACCTGCACGAACAAGTTTTTCATAGTTTTTATGCGAAAGCAGCAGCCTGCTGCCATCCTCGCAAATAATCTCAAGTCCGTTCAGCGCACGTCCCGCCGCAATAAGCGCATTTGCAGCCGAATCCGGCACCCCGCCGCGCATCAAAACAGCCTCTGCGCCGCCTTTTCGAACAAGTTCCGCCGCGCGGGAAAGCTCCGAAAACTCCGTTTGCTCACCGCCATGGGTTCCGCTGCCGAAAAACACGCCGTATTTTTGTTTGCATTGATGCACATATTCCGTCCGCTCCGTTTGCGGCAGCATCATAAGCTCCGCCGAAAAGCATGTGTCTTCAACAGTTTTTCGAATATCCGGGGAATAGCTTGCGCCCGAACACAATATTGCCGCATCGCTGACAGCCGGCATCGCAAGCGATTTTCGGCTCAGCGCACCGTCGATAATGACTTTTGCCGCGCCGAGTTCAAACATTCGTTTTTTAAGCCGCGCAAGCTGCGCCGTCATGGACGGACCCGCAAGCTGAATAAAGCCGTCACTGCATGCACGAAGGATAATGACCTCTCCCATAGGCGTCGGCATTCCTGTTGTGTCCAGTATTTCCCGGGAAATACCGCTGTTCATGCCGTTCTTTTGCGCATCATTTCCGGAATCGGACAAATTTCCGCCCGCAAAAAGCAGCTTTTCGGCTGTTGCAATAATCGTGCCGTCGTAAACGAAAATTTCGGGCTTTTTCGTGTTCGTCACAAGGTCGCTCCGCTCCCCGTCCCTTCCGATGGATGTCAGCGCAATGCTCTCGTCCATCCTGCGGCAGTCCTTTATCAATCGATTAAGCACCGTTGTTTTTCCCGCATTTTTGCACATGCCGATGAGCGAAACGGAACTATAAGGTTTTATAAGCTCATATAACAAAGCCAAACTCCTCCGATAGTATTATAGCATACCTATACCGAAATGAACAAGGGTAAACACCCCCTCTCAAACATCTTGTTTCGTATATAAGTTTTTAACGTGCTCTTGTGTGTGCCGGTTTTAAATTTTTCGCATTTTTGCAACTTTTGCGTGCCCGCAGCATATTCTTGCAGAAGGGAGGGCGGCGATATGGTAGGATTCATCACATTACGCGGAAGTTTAAGCGGATCGATTCGGCTGACAACAGTCGGCAAAAGCACGCGCTTTGTACTGAAACTTCGTGAAAAACCCCCGCACGGCGGATTTACCGTTTATCTCATTGACGGAGAAGATTTTGCATCATTTCGGTTTTCCGATGACTCCGATGAGTTCAGCGGCACAGCCTTGTTTTCATGCGTTCGTGCCGCCGTAATTGCAAACCCCTTCGGAGATTTTATCGCGGAAGGCAGCATCGGTGCAGTGCGGCATGATTTGCAGGCCGTTAAGGCACGGATTCGGGCAGCAGCCTTCTCGAAAGAGCGAAATGCAATGCAAAGGAACCGGCACGACAGCACTCAATGCACAGCTGATTTGCAAATTTCGGGATATTCAGCCGAAAACAGCAAACACCTTTCCGCCGCCGTTAGCGGAAGGGCGGGCGGCACAGAACCGGGGAAATCGGGGCAAAAGAGGCGTGACATGCGCCCAAGTGAAAAAAAAGCGATCGCTCCGAACTCTGCCCTGCCGCCGAACGGCTTGCAGTCCGCAAAATCCCCCGTTACGGAAGGAATCCTCGGCAAAGCGAAAGAATTGTTTGCGGGAAGCGGAATTTCCGCAGCAAACGGCAATCCCGCCGAGAATTCGAATCCTGCCGTTCACCGTTCCGATTTTGATGCGGATATCGGTGCCCTTTGCGAAAGCTGCGCCCGCTCGGACGAAAGCGCGGCCGAAAACCCGTTCCCGCAGCTTTTTCCCAACTCGTATTGGAAAAAACGCCAAAACGACCGCCGTCTGTTCGGCAAAGCTCGCGTTCGCGGCGTAATGTACGGCATCGTCGCCGTGCCGAGTGCAAGCCGCCGCCCTCCCGCAGGTCTTTGCGGAAACCTTCGCCGCGTTCGTTCAAACAGCGGCAGTTGGTTCTGGCTCGGTATACGCCGTGAATGAATTGCATTTTTCGGAACAGCGTTTGCTTACTTTCGGACTTTGTGCCGCTTGTGCGAACAGTCGGTAATCATATTTGCCGTAGCGGTTCCTTTTACAGCTGTTCCGTCAACCGCATTTTCAAAAAACGTTTATTTCCAACCGACAAAAACGGCAGAAATCTCCGCAGCGGGGAGCTTTCTGCCGTCTGTTTTTAAAAATACGGTGATGAAAAAACCAATTTAAGCCGAAGCCTTCCGCAGGTTCTCAATCTCACTCGCCGCCCCGTTCAGCTCTTCCGCCGTGCAATCCTCGCCGAGCATGAAAATTCCGCGTGCAATGCACATAATCGTTTTTTCATCGCTGAACGGCCGCCCGACTGCGGTGTTCAAAAGGCTTTGGACAAGGCAAAGTTTTGCCGTGCGAATTTCCGGCGGCGCATCGATTATGCGGCGAACATCATAATCCTCCGTTCGTCCGCACGGTGCGGCGCAGCTGCTGCAATCCGGAACAAGCCTGTACTTCTCGGCATGGATTTTTTCAACAGCCTCGGGAAGTTTTGATTTCAGCAATTCTGCCTGCGTCATCTCCGCCTCGGTTTCGCCGACCGTATCCGCCGAACAAACCGCCTCGGCAAACTGTTTCAGCAGTGAAAAAGCCTTTATCAGCAAAGCGAAAGTTCCTTC
>OCIU01002151.1_pt1 | contig 12052 bp, 15 predicted proteins | sample 1538471 | NCBI WGS metagenome assembly OCIU01 (sample SAMN04571693, study PRJEB22368) | human gut metagenome | biome: human gut; material: stool | host: Homo sapiens | place: Luxembourg | collected 2012-06-01 | reverse complement strand
ATTTTGAAAGTCGGGAAGTACAAAACTTTCTATGTAACCCGGATCCGGCTGTATAGCTATTTGCTTGAGCAGGGAATCAAACCGATATTTTATCGTCCGGATAAGCGGGATTGCCTCCGGCTTGTATGGGCTTATTCATGGACACAAAAGCTTGAAGATGCGTTGACATTGTACTACCTGGAACGATATCCGGAAAAGAAAGTGAAGGTTGAATTTGTCGGGGAGAAGTGAAAGACGTGCCGCAGCTCTTGAACGCATGGAGGACGAGGAACATCTGAACAGCCTTCGCGGAATGCTGTCGTACTCCTGGGCAATGTTTTATATCCTCGTAGGCGGCCGAGGACGCGGGAAAACGTTCGTTGTACAGGATTATCTCGCCGGATCTAAAATCCCGTTTACCTGGTTGAGGATCTCTCCGGAGTCAACACAGAAGCTACTAGCTGATGATGCACGGGATTTTATTGATCCGATAATAACCAGACGTTACAAGCTGGAATTGAGCGTGACGGGAAATTATGTGACGAATCACGGCAAACCGTTTGCCAGGGTTGACGCGTTGCAAAAAATGGCGAAAACGAAGGGCGTTGCACTTTTCGATGCGGACAGCAGCGAACCGGTGCGAATTGTTCTTGATGAATTCAATCTTGAAACCGGAAAAGGCGGAGAGAAACGAACGCAAGATGTTGTATATACTTTTGTAAATTCGCTTGAAACGCTTTTAAGAAATAGGACGCGAGATGTCAAGATATTCTTGATGGCAAACACACTTGAAGAGGCCTCAGACATTCTGATGGCGTTCAACTTTTTGCCAGAGGGATATGGCATATATAAACTCAAATCCCGCCGTGCGGTGATCTGGAATATCAAGAATTCCCGAGAATATGAAAGACTACATGCACAATCAGCATCCGGACTTCTCGGAGGATCTAAATATTCAACCTTCACAAACGCGTTGAATCTGGACTTCAAACGGATCTGGAAAGGCAAATTAAACAAGCCGACACACAGAATTATATTCTCGAAAGAGGTATCATTTCTTGTGTGGGACAATAGAATTATAACGGAATGGCACGGTGAAAGCGTAGGGGCAGCAAATCTGTATCCCATGCGTCCACATCTGGGAACAGCATTTGACAAGAAAATGCGTGAAGTAGTGACAACGTGCTTTGACCAAAATCAATATATGTATCGCTCTTTGATGGTGCAAAAAAAATTTTCGCATGAGCTTGAAAGAGTGAGAACAACAAGATAATTTGTAAAGCGAAAAGGAACGAAAATATGAATATCAATTGGCGCGATTACACCCCGGCAAAAGTGACGCCGGAGCGGTTCAATAAAATTCTTGATGGATTTGAGAAAATCGGGATGGAAGAAGTACGACCGGAAAAGGGGCACCGGCTAATAACGAAGTTTGAAAAAATAGCTGGAAAATACTTTTTCACGAACGAGGGAAACAAGCTGACATTATACGCGGCGATTTGCTTTGAAACCGTCACACATCGCATAATATGGAAGCCGGTAGTTTTCACTACACGCGGCGAAGGCAGCGATGGAGTGACCGGGAAAATGGCGTTTTTTCAGATCAACAGCCGTTTTCGTAGGCTCTCCAAACTGTCATTATATGACGCATACGGCGGGAAGAAAGAGAACAAAGCTATATATTGGCTTGTGAAACGTTGTGTTCCCGCGCCGATTTGCTGGGCTAATGATCCCTTCAAACTGCAAATACTCCAAAATTGCTACAAGGTCGATGTTTCGTCTGCTTATCCCTTTGAAGCTTCAAAGAGGCTTCCAACGATGAACGGCGCAAAATTTGTTGACGGAATAGCAGAACCAACGGAAGAATTCCCGTTTGCCTTTTATCCCAATGCCGGAACGCTTAGAATTTACGGCGAAAACGTCGATACCGGCGAGCTGATGAGCCGTCCTGAGTATGACAAGCGGCGTGAGCCGCTGGAACCGTTGAATAAGATCGTCACGATCTTGTGTCCGGCATATGAGGGAAATGAGCTTGAAACGGTGTTCAGGGATTTGTATTCAAAACGGGATGAACATCCGGAATATAAGTCATTCATGAATTTGTGCATCGGCTATTGTCAGATGAACAAGTGCCCGATTTTATCACCAATTGCGGCGGTTACGCTGGCACGATGCTGTTGTCGAATGGCTGCTCTTGCAGATGAACTCAAACGCCGGGGAAATATGCCTCTGATGATTAACGTCGATTCGGTATCATGGCTGGGGAAGCCGGAGCCGGATTTATATGTATCAGAAAAGGATTTCGGCGCGATGGTGCTTGAATACAAGAACGTGTATATGTGCATAGGTGGCGCGAAAAAATTTCAGATATACGATCCGGAAACAAGTGAGATTATCACAAAGTATGCCGGAGTATCAACGGAAATTTCGCAAGAATTGGGATTCGGATTCTTAACGAATGAAACACCAGAAACGGAAATGTCATATGAAAAAATGATGCTTTTAGATGGACGTTTACATTCGGTAAAAATAGATGCATTTGAAAATATACACGATGAGGGAAAACTATAATGAGCAAGAAAAAAAGCAGAGAATTCAAACAAACGCTCTCAAACGAGTATATTGACAAAAATTATTATGGAAACTATCTTCCAAAGGTTGAAGCACTGAAAGCAAAAGGGGAACAAGTCAATATTCTGCCGCGTGAATGGTATGCAGTAGAATTACAAGAATTAAAATATGGTCATCTTGCAAAGTCTGATGTTGAGTTTGCAAAACAAATGAAAAATCCCAACCGCGTGCTTGTGAATATGTCCAGAAGATACTCGACACGTCAGACTTCATATTTTATAAAAGTTGGTCAAAATATCAGAAGTTATTCCGAAGAATCATCCAAACGATTAGAAGCTGCTATCTCGAGCGATCCACTGCTTGCAAGATACGGGAAGGACTTAAAAAACCCCGTGAAGCTGAGAAAAATATTGAATCAGGATTCGGCGGCACGTGAAGCATACATAAAAGTTATTTCTAAAGTCAAAAAGCCCGGAACTTATACGGAAAAAAAGATTGTCCGAAAAAACGGAAGGGTAGATATTTATGAGGGAGAAGAACAGGGGCTTGACGCCTGGGTTGTTCCCGATAGTCCATAATGATATATCGCGGAGCGTGGAGCGTGATAATATCTTGCAAACCCGCTGTTTCCCCCGATGAACCACGTGAAGAGCGTTCGGGCGGCGGGGCGTGTGGTTAACGCAATGCATCTATTACGAATACCCTTACCCGCTTTATATATACTATGATTCAGAAAAGAGGAAATGATCATGACAGAGGAAGAATTAGAACAGCAGAATCAAATGACCGCGCAGCAGAATCAAATGACCGCGCAAGAGTATATAAATCAAATTAACAATCTGAGAGAAAACACTGTATCGCGCGTGGAATACGAACGCATAAGAAATGACAACAGAGAGCTTGCAAAAGCTCTTATCAACGGAACAGGGGCAAATATTCCGGGAATAACCAAACCGGAAGAGAAACCCAATCTTGATGATCTCCGAAAAAAGCTCTTCACGAAAAAAAGTAAAAACGATCTTGAATATTTTACAAATCTTCTAGCTCTGCGGGATGGCGTCATGGCTGACGGGCAGCCGGACCCGTTTCTGCCGATCAACCGCGAATTCCGGGCAACCGCACAGGATGAAGCGGACGCGGAGAGGATAGCAACGCAGATCAAAGAAGCGATTGAATATGCAGACGGCGATCCGGCGGTATTTTCAAACGATCTTCGCAGACGTTGCGGAATGTCAAGACGTTAAAATAAATTAAAGGAGGCTTTACAATGCCCGCATTTACTGGTTCACTTAATGTGAATGAAATTCAGTCCAGTATCTATAATATGATCATTGGACAGTACATCCACACACGAAACATCAACAACACTTACAACACCCTTCTCAACATGGCACGGCGCAACGTCGGGCTGTATGGAGATCAGGAACTGCATTATGCGACCGACGCATACAGGACCTATGAATACAACCCCGACACGACGGAACAGTGCAACGTCCTTGCTGTCCATCGTCCCCCGGCTCCGAAATGTCAGGCGATCCAGCTTAACAATGCAAGATATATTCCGGTGACGATCGATGACTACTTCACAAAACGTGCGTTTATGTCGGAAAGCGCATTTTCCGATTATAACGCGGTTATTGTGCAGTGGCTCAGAGATACAATGGAAATATATCTGACGACCATGTTCAACGCTTTTATCGGAACCAATGAAACCAACATCGGACAGCAGGAACAGACAGTAATGCTCAACGATATTCCGCTTTCGGAGACCACAAGCGATTTGGAAGCAGAAAACCGGCTTGAAGCGGTTCACATCGGCGAGAAGATAGCAAACATCCTTGTATCACTGAGTGATCCTATTCAGGGCAAGAACTTCAATGACTACGGATTTTACAGGTCGTGGAATCCCGACGATCTTGTGATCGTCTGGAATTCAGAATATTTCAATCGAATCCGCAAGGTTGATCTTGTAACGATATTCCATGACGAGGGAATCGTTGACAAGCTGGAAGAAAAATATGTTCTCCCTGAAACATATTTCGGAGCAGTGAATAGGGAATCTGGTACGGCTGGAGCTTCAAACACAAACGTTCGCGCCCTTGTGGAAAAGGAATACACCGTCAGCAACGTAAAATACCATGTATTCCCCGGAGAGCTTATTCCGAATGGCGCATCATATCTGGCAAACGAAACCTATACCGTCAACCATAATATTATCTGCAAGATAATGCACAAAGAAAGCGTTCCGGTCCTTGACGGTGTCGAGGGCGAGAAGGTTTTTATCAACGGCAGAAACTGGAGCGAAAACAGGTATCTTCACTTCCTTGTGAATACGCCTGAACATCTGAAAGATATGCCGTTCATCACTGTAAAAGCAGTAACCGGATAAGCGGGTGAGGCTATACTCTCCGGGCAAGTGTCTGAAAGATTGGCAAACTGCCCGGAGAGACAACAAAAGGAGTCAATCATGAAGCTGTTACTTTTGAAATATAATAACTATTATAACCGCATTTTGAAGGGGTACGACAATATCGACGGCTACAAGCTGGCTGTCGGAACCTCAGGATATGCCGAGATCGGCGGGGTAAACTTCAACCCGCGTGATGGTATAAATACATACCACACGATAAACACACCGTTTGAATTTGATTATATGCTTGCGTTCGATGACACAGAACCGTATACAATCAGAAGCCGCTGGTTTGTGATTGATTCACAGTATGAGAACCTTTTACAGCGCACGGTTACACTGCGGCGTGATGTTCTTTATGATTACTCCGGAAGCTATGGAACGGCACCGGCGTTTATCGAAAAAGGCGCGGTTGCATCCTCTGACAGCGCGATTTATAACCTTGAAAACATGACGTTCAATCAGGTTTTGTCCCGGACGTACTATTTGAGAGACACTCCCGGAAAATCGTGGTATGTGGCATATATAGCAAAAGGTCGCATAGAGAATTACAGCGTCCCAGTCAATCATGGTGTCGGTCAAGAGATATCATTCGAAATAGGCCCCGGTGCTACAAGCTGCGTTGATGCGCCGTATGATATAATAGTTATTCCGCCACCGGATTATAAGTTAATCGTGGGAGACAAGGAATATTCAAATCAAATTGGCGCCGTCGGCTGGTTTAATCCGCTTAATATTGCCGCGTGTATGTCGAAATCATTGTATTCCGGAGGTGTGCTATATGACATTCAGCGGCTCCCGTATTGCCCGTTTATAGGAGATCCGCGTTTTATCGTTGGAGCTAATAGCATGAGCGCGCCGTCTCTCCAACGGGACGTTGATTTCGATGTTCCCCCATCAAGCACCAACGGGCTTATAGTATATGCCAAATTTGCGAACTTCTCAACGACGATAAATTATAAATATAATTATGATTTATCTACTCCGGTGAACGTGAAAATAGATAACGAAACCCGAAAACTCAGAATATTGTCTCCGAACTCTGGGAATATGTTTGAGTTCACCCCGGCTAAACTGGGGCTTCGTGGTTCGACCAGCAACAATATCGTTTTCAACGTCAAATGCACATACAAACCGTATAGCCCATATATTCACATATACCCGACATTCGGCGGTTTATATGGCACGGTCAGAACTCCGGAAAATCGTGGGCTGATCTGCGGCGGTGATTTCTCCCTCCCGCTTCTCAATGACGCATGGAGCAGTTACGAAATCCGGAACAAAAATTATATGAACGCGTTCAATCGTCAGATTGAAAACATGGAGATACAGCAAGACTATCAGAGGACACAGCAGATGCTAGGTATAGCGACCGGAGCAATCGGCGGAGCCGTCGGAGGTGCCGTTCTCGGCGGAGGTGTCGGGGGTGTCGTTGGAGGTTTGGCATCGGTCGCCGGAGGCATCGCGGATTATAAGATGTCCGAAAAGCTCAGGACGGAAGCACTCGATTATACCAAAGATATGTTCGGATACAGCTTGCAGAATATAAAGGCTCTTCCGGTCGGTCTGGGGCGCGTCGGCTCAATAGTAATTGACAGTTTCCCTCAGCCCGTTCTTGAAGAGTATTCAGCGACAAGCGAAGAGGTCGCAGCACTGACGGACAAAATCAAATGGAACGGAATGACGGTCGGCAGGATAGGAACATTCAATGATTTCAAATCCCGCGCGTCTACGTCCTGCCGGTATATCAAAGCTCAGATTATCCGCATGGCAGACCTTCACGAGGAGTTACACACAGCCAAAGCAATAAGCGATGAACTTTATAAGGGGGTGTATATCTATTGAGCGTTCAAAATCTTGTGAATACGGCTATAAGCACAGCGGCCGGAGCTGTTACGTCTGAAAAAAACAAAGAGGAAAAAGCGGCAAAGGCACAAACAGGAGAAGCGATAAAGACGCAGAAGCTGGAAACGGAGAAGCAGAAAACTGCTGCAGAAACCGCAAAGGCAGAAGCGGCACGCGCCGCGGCTGATCTCAAAATTGCAAAAGCTACCGCAGGACAGGAACAGCTGTCAGAGCAGAATAAACGACAGACAGAGAAGAAACAGAAGATCGTTCGAGGTCAACCATCACTTGAAGATGTACAGGCTGCACAGCAAGCCGCCGCAGAGCAAGTCAGCACACGGGCGGCAGCGATCACCACAGCCCGCGAAAACATGGCACAACAGCGTGAAATGATTGCACAGGTTAACCGCGCCGATCTGATCCGCGAGTTGAGGCAAGGCGGATATATCAGCGGCAGACAGGCGAAACGTGTGATTTACAATCTTGAGAAGGGAGGCGCAGCAAATGGCACTATCAAGCATTAACACCATCGACGAATCAAATATTGCAAGAAGAAGCTCAGAAGCCGGCAGAGCCGGCCGGGATCTTTACGATGCTTTACATATCGACATGAGGATCAAGGATGAGCAGGACGCGATCGAGTCGATTGCATGGGATCTGCTTCCGCCCGGCATGCAGTGCGACATGGTAGAACGGATCTTGTATTATCGCGGCAGTGGTGCATGGTTCCCCATAGCTGATCAGTGGCTTTTCTTCCCGTGCACAGGTAAAGACATAGACGCATGGGGACGCTGGCAGTGGCTGACGCCGATTCCCTTCACAGGCACATCGAATGTTGACGACAAAGAGATCAAGCCGCTTTTTGAGAACCGGTGGTTCCGCGCCGTGTATGAGATGCCGGATCCAGAAGAACTCACACCGGATTTTATAGAGAATGTCGCGGTTCCGATGTACGACTATTCCCGTCAGTACTCACAGACGATTATTCCCCGAAGCACTCTGTCTGAACCACTCTTGAAAGTGATATCGGAGTGCATACCGTTTGCCCGAACCGCTCTGATCAACGGTGCCGGGATTCAGGGATTCAAAATCATGGACGAATCGCAGACAAGCGAGGTTTACCGTGCAAGCTCTGCCGCATACCGAGCGGCATTGAACGGGGAACGCTGGCTCCCGGTCGTCGGTGATATCCAGTCTGCTGCGATCCCGACAAACAACCCGCTGAACGTGCAGGATTATCTTCTTGCCGCTCAGAGCTTCGACAATCTCCGACTTTCACTTCACGGGCTGAGCAACGGCGGCATTTTTGAAAAAAAGCAGAAGATGCTTGACAGTGAAGTTTCACAGTCAGAGAACCGAGCCACCAGAACGCTTCAGAATCGCGTAAAACTGCGTCAAGAGGCCTGCACGATACTAAACAGCATCGCAGGTGTTATCGCGTGGTGTGAAGCATCTGAGGAGGCTACAGGGCACGACAGAAACGGCGACGGCGTTCTCATGGACGACATGAGCAACGAAGACGTCGGAACCGAGGAATCATCAGGAGGTGAAGAAGATGCCGGAATTGATGGATAATGCAGCATATTTCGGAGGGTACAGAACAAGGAGCTTTGCGGAGATCTTCCCGGACTTTTCGACGTTTCAGGCGGCATATCAGCAGAGCGCATTTCCGGACATGCTTCTGACCGGAACCGGATATGAAAATTTCGGACTGTCAACGATTTTCTCGTTGCTTATGGCGCGATATTTCGAAAGCCATATCGCCACCGACAGCGAGGATGCATTCAAGCTGAAAGTCATGGCTCGGATATATCAGCACGGGCAGGCATGGCAAAGGCAGATGTTTTTACAGCAAAAGTATATCAGCATGAGCGATGCGGAAATTATCGCCGGATCGAAAGCAGTATACAATCACGCGAAAAACCCCAGCACAGCACCGTCAACTGGAAGTTTGGAGGAACTGACATATATCGATGAACAGAACGTCACTACATTCAAAAAGTACGGTCCGGATGCATGGCGGCAGATATCTGCTTCGATTGATCCCGACATTTGCAAAAGGTTCACAGACAAATTTCGAGATCTTTTCATAAAAGTAACCGCACCAGATTACCCGCTTTACTACGCAGAGGAGGCAACCAATGGCTAACAAGACAGTATACACAGATTCCGAAGTTACTATCAACGGTGTAACATACCGTAACTTGCCGGCTCAGGTTAGAAGAAATCAAAGATTGTCCGAACAAGCAAGCAAAGACGCAACCGGAGCCGCACAGGGCATTTCGGAAGCAAAAGCGGCGGCGGCTCAGGCTCTCACGACTGCACAGGCGGCACAGACTACGGCAGCAGCCGCACAGACCACCGCCACAAATGCCCAGAGTACAGCGAACACGGCAAAGTCAGAAGCAGAATCAGCAACAGCACTTGCAAATGCCGCGCAAGAGGACGCGACAAACGCGATTGTTACTGCGGCAAACGCCGAAGGGCTGGCTTCGACTTCGGTTCAGTATGATTCAGTACAGTATCTCACAGACGGACAGAAACAGCTTGCAAGGAGCAACATCGGCGTAACCGAACAGGGCATCGTCATTGATGACGAGTTAAGCACTACAAGTGAAAACCCGGTGCAAAACAGGGCGATAACGGCACAGATCAACTTGATCAACACCAATGTTACCAACGCCCAGACTGTCGCAACAAACGCAAGCGGAGCGGCACAGCAGGCTTTACAGAATGCTTCGACAGCTCAGAGCCGAGCGAATGTTTCGGTGAGATATGACACATCGCAGGTCTTGACTGCCGCTCAGGAGAAGCAGGCGAGGAACAACATATCGGCGAAGTACAACGGCGGCGGTCAGACGCTTGCAAGCAACATTACGACTCTCAATGCCACAGCGACAGCAACGTTTGATGCGGACATATACAAGAACATATACGTTGAAGTGATACCGAAAACCGATTCCGGATACATCGGAACAACGATACCGATTGAGGCTCTGGAAACAGCAGACAAAAGGTATCAGCTTACCGACGAAACAAATTACGTCAGCTTCAAGCTGAAGCTCTCGGCAAAGACCGGTACGGCTACGCTCACCTATTCAATGGCAACCAGGACGCAGAACTCGGCAAAGATCGTGTTGATAATGGCGATACCGTGAGGTGATGACAATGTGGGGAGAAATTTTAGTTGCATGCGCTTCTCTTATCGGTTCAATTATCGCCGGGGTCACTGGGCATAAGTTGACCGCATATAGAATTGAACAGCTTGAAAAAAAGGTTGAAAAACACAATGGATTCGGGGAAAAAATTCCCGTGATTCAGGAACAAATCAAAGTTATAAATCACAGACTGGAGGATTTAGAAAAATGAAATGCAAAATCAAATGTGCTGCCGTTCGTGCGATTCATACGGTTTTCCAGACGATAGGCGGGGTCTTGACTCTTGATGCTATCATGTCCGGGGTATCATGGCAGATGGTAGGCCGTGCAGCTCTCGCCGGTGCTCTGGCAGGCGCAATTTCATTCACAAAGTCTCTTTGTGTAGGGATTCCGGAGGTGACAGACAATGAAACCGACTGAAAAGCTGATCCGGATAGCTGCCTTAGAGGTAGGATATATCGGGCACGGCTCCCGGTCTGATCTCGACAACCCCGCCGGAGATGGCAAAGCAAAGTATACGAAGTACGCGCGGGATCTGGACGCGGTCGGGTACTTCAACGGCAAAAAGCAGGGCTTTGATTGGTGCGCCGTCTTTGTGGCGTGGTGCTTTTTCAAGGGATGGGGAAAAGAACTTTCACAGAAAATGCTGACGTATCCTCCCAGATCCTGCGGGGCTGGTGTCAAGTGGGTGTATAGTTACGGCAAGCGGGCGGGACGCATAGTCAAAAAGCCCAAGCCGGGCGATATCTTGATTTGGAAAACCGCGGACGGCAAGGGATGGCAGCATGTCGCCATTGTGGAGACTGTCGGCGACATGATCCACACGCTGGAAGGCAACAGCGACAACCGCGTGAGGCATTGGACATACTCCCCGGACGACAAACGGATCGCCGGATATCTTCGCCCTCGGTGGGATCTCGCAGACGTGGAGCCGGAGTGGTACACCGTCAAAAAGGGCGACAGCCTTTGGAAGATCTCAAAAAGGTACTACGGCACCGGCTGGAAGTATACCGTCATCGCGAAAGCAAACGGCATAAAGGGAAATCGCATCCTGCCGGGGCAGGTGCTGATCATCCCGGACATAGACTGAATAAAGAGCGGAAGGGACTACCCCTCCCGCTCTTTTTATCGGCTATTGCTCCGCGCTCGGCTCTTCCGCTCAAACTCAGGGATTGGGGTCTCAGGATCGATCCTCGGACTTCCGCCGACATATACCGCCTCCGGGAAGCGGTTTTCGCTCATCCACCGGCGGACAGTAGCATACTTTATCCCGTGAAAAAGCGCATAATCTTTCATAGTGTACCACAGCCGGATGCCTGGGAAATCTTTTTCAGCCTCAAGCATGGAGCTGTACCTGAGGAAGCGGAAGCCGTGTTCAGTCCATGGCATGGTGTAAGCCCTCCAGGTAGTCGATGCAGTAGTCAAGTGATCCTCTCAAGCTTCCGGTCGGCTTGAGATGACGTCCGGGGCATACAGCACAGCTCACAGCGTCAAAAGATACGTATGCAACGCACTTGTTCCTTCTCCAGATGTAAAGCTCCCGGTCGGGGCACTCCATAAGACGATCCGTCAAATAGTCCACCGCGTCAACCATATCTGACAGGGCGACAGGTACACATCGACGTCGGGAGTCGTCACGCTCATATATGGCGACAGATCCGGAAGGGACACGAACGACAAGCCACTTTTTGCGGCTTGTAGTAATAGTAAATGAAAGCATAGTATAAAACCTTTCTCCCCTGACATCATGCGTCAGGGGCTTTAAAATTGGGGTTGTGGTACGGTTAGATGATATAACGCCAATATACATCGGGGATCTGAGAGATCATTACCGGTTCAGAGATGTTGGGGGCGTCAGTCCAGAGCACATACCAGGGTCCGCCAGCGGTGCAGAACTTCCGCACGGGACGGGCAGTATCAGAAATCCATGCCTCGAAGAAGGGCACCAACTTAGCGGTGAAAGCTACCGCTTCGCCGTCCATCACCTGACACATCACCTGACACATTCCCTGATCACTGCGTATGTGAAAAGCCAGCCGTGGGAGCCACTCCGGCACGGCGCGGATATCTTTACATGTCAAAGATGATC
>OCIU01002150.1_pt1 | contig 12054 bp, 15 predicted proteins | sample 1538471 | NCBI WGS metagenome assembly OCIU01 (sample SAMN04571693, study PRJEB22368) | human gut metagenome | biome: human gut; material: stool | host: Homo sapiens | place: Luxembourg | collected 2012-06-01 | reverse complement strand
CGGATTGAAAATCCGCGTGTCGGCGGTTCGATTCCGTCCCCAGCCACCATACTGCAAGAAGCAGACTGTGAAGACGGCCTGCTTTTTTTGTATCCGCAGTTTCCCCTTCCCTCCGCCCGGACGGCAAAAACGGACGCGCCTCCCGGCCACGTCCGTTCTCTCAAGGATTCCTCCCCGATTGTCAGCCCGTCATCGGTCGCAATATCGCTCCCAGCCCTTTGCGCGAAGCTGACAGGCAGGACACGTTCCGCAGCCGTAGCCCCACTCATGAACGTGCTCATGATCGCCCAGATAGCAGGTGTGCGTGTCAAGACGGATCAAGTCGACCAGTTCCCTGCCACCAAGCTCTTCCGCCAGCATCCAGGTCTGAGCCTTGTCGAGCCACATGAGGGGTGTCTCAATGACCATCGGCGCATCGAGGCCAAGCGAAAGCGAGACCTGCAGGCTCTTCAATGTGTTGTCGCGGCAGTCGGCATATCCGGAATAGTCGGTTTCGCACATGCCGCCCACGAGCGTTTCAATGCCTCTTCTGTAAGCGAGCGCGGCCGCAAACGTGAAGAACAGAAGGTTCCTTGCGGGCACAAAGGTGTTGGGGATGTTGTTCTCCATGAAGCGAAGCTCCTGTTCGCGCGTCAGCGCGCAGTCGCTGATCTGGCCGAGAAGCCCCATGTCCAGCATGTGGTCCTCGCCGAGCCTCTGCACCCATTCGGGCCTGAAGGCGCGGAGCTTCTCGAGCACGGTCTTCCTGCACTCGAGCTCGACCGCATGGCGCTGACCGTAGTCAAACCCCAGAGTCTCCACCCTCTCGAAGCGCGAGAGAGCCCATGCAAGGCACGTCGTGGAGTCCTGGCCACCGGAAAAGAGAACCATGGCCGCGCCCCTGCGGGCGGGCTGCATTGCATTCGTTTCACTCATGATTGTTGTGCGTTTTTCTTCAAGCTATCCTTTTCATAAGGCAGGAGTGCGGCCACGCGGCTTCGCACCGCAAGGCATTCACGGACGTGCTGCTCTCCGAGCCACTTGACGAGGCCGTAGGAGAGAGCCGCCGCAGCACCCTGTCCGACAATCGGCACCCAGCGGGCGGTCTTTCCCGCGCACCATCGGCTGCCGAGCTGCTTCGCAATTGTAAGCGCCGCGACGCCCGTCACGGATTTGCCCGCCATCACGGCGCCGACGCCCGAAAGAGCCTCGTAAACCGCCACGCGCTCCTCCATGCCGAGCCTCTCGATCTGATCGGGACTCAGGCAGAAGGCACGGTTGACGGCGTTCATCATGCTCACCAGCACGCCGACATCCACCGCCACATCGAGCCCCGGCAGCGGCACAAGCACGGCGCCTGCGCTCAAAAGCGCGCGCCGCTTCACTTCCTCGCGGGCCCGCCTGGCCGCCAGCGCCAGTTCACCCGCCGCGGGATCCGCCCACTCATCACGCATGACGCTCCTCCTGCAAGTGCTTCCTTCTTAAGCTATACACAACGTTGAGCCCTATATAATTCGCGCATTATTAAACATTGTTGCAACTTTTTCGTTGCGCTCCTCTTTCCCATCCCCGACGCGATGCATCTTCTTGCTATAGGTCTCAACCATACTACCGCTCCGGTTTCCGTCCGCGAGCGCGTAGCCTTTGGTCCCGAAGAAATCGCCGAAACCATCGGCCACATGCGCGAGCGGTTCTCCAGCACGCAGATGGGCGGCATTCACGAAGCCGCCATTCTGTCCACCTGCAACCGCACCGAAATCTACTGCGCCGCCGAAGACACGGACGCCGCCAGAGACTCCGTGCTCGGCTTCATCTGCGAACGCAAGAACGTCAGCCGCTCCGAACTCGAGCCTCACATCTATACGTTCACGCAGGAAGAGGCCGCCAAGCACACCTTCCGAGTGGCCTCCGGCCTCGACTCCATGGTGCTCGGCGAAACACAGATCGTCGGTCAGATGAAGAAGGCCGAGAAGATGGCCCGTGACGCACACGGCCTGGGCACGATGCTCAACCATCTTTTCCAGTCCACCTTCACGGTTGCCAAGGAAGTCCGCACCGCCACCGCCATCGGCGCCAACTCCGTGAGTCTCGCGGCCGCCGCTGTGCGCCTGGCGCTTCGTCTCTTCGGCAGCCTCAAGGACGAGCGCGTCCTCTTCGTGGGTGCGGGCGAAATGATCGAGCTCTGCGCAGCCCACTTTGCCGCGCAGCAGCCCAAGTCCATCACGATCGCGAACCGCACGCTCGAGCGCGGTCAGGTTCTCGCACGCACCGTGCACGCCGACGCCATCCGTCTTGCCGACCTGCCCGAGAAGATTGCCGGCTACGACATCATCGTCTCCTGCACGGCCTCCGCCCTGCCGATCATCGGTCTGGGCATGATCGAGCGCGCCATCAATGAACGCAAGCACCGTCCGATGTTCATCGTCGACCTTGCCGTTCCCCGTGACGTCGAGCCCGAGATCGATCGTCTCGACGACGTGTACGTCTACACCGTCGACGACCTCGGCAAGGTGGTCAACCAGGGCATGGCAAGCCGACAGGCCGCCATCACCCAGGCCGAAACCATCATCAGCCTGCGCATGAGCGACTTCGCCGAATGGCTCCGCCAGCGCGAGACCGTCCCCTTCATTCAGTCGCTTCGCGACCGAGCGCACCTTCTTGCCGAAGCCGAGCTCGCGCGCGCCCTGCGCCACCTCCATCACGGCGACAGCCCCGAGGAGGTCCTGCAGATGCTCGCCTACGGCCTCACCAACAAGCTCACGCACGATCCGACGATCCTGCTGCGCAACGGCGAGGGCCTCGACGACGAGGACCGCGATCTCATGGAGCGCCTGCTCAACCGCTTCTACCGCCGTCACGACCGCTGAGGCGGACAACCCTGACACACCAAGAGGAACCTGCGGGTTCCTCTTATTTTTTTGATATTCTTTAGGCCTGAATTCTCCGGCTGCACGACTGCGGCCCACACGCCTTCATCGACAGACAACGCCATCATGATCAACGACAACATGCGTTCCAAACTCCGCCAGCTTGCCCGCCGTCTCGAGGAAATCGACGGCATGCTCGCCGACCCTGCCTGCGCCAGCGACATGTCGAAGTTTCGCGCACTCACGAAGGAGCGTGCCGACATTGAGCCCGTCGTGAAGAAGCATCTCGAGCTCGAGTCCGTCGACATGGACATCAGCACTGCTCAGGGAATGCTTGAGGACCCCGAAATGAAGGCGTTCGCTCAGGAGGAGATTCTGGAGGCCCAGAAGAAACTCGAAGTCATCGAGCACGAGCTTCAGATCCTGCTTCTGCCCAAGGACCCCAACGACAGCCGCAACATCTTCCTTGAAATCCGTGCGGGCACAGGCGGCGACGAGTCCGCCCTCTTTGCGGGCGACCTTCTGCGCATGTACCTGCGCTATGCCGAAGACCACCGCTGGCAGACGGAGATCGTCTCCAAGAACGACAGCGAGCTCGGCGGCTACAAGGAGGTCATTGTCCGCATCATCGGCGAGGGCGCCTATTCCAAGCTCAAGTTCGAGTCCGGCGGTCACCGCGTGCAGCGCGTGCCTGCAACCGAAAGTCAGGGGCGCGTCCACACGTCCGCATGCACCGTCGCCGTTCTGCCCGAGCTTGATGAAATCGGCGAAGTGAACCTCAACCCAGCCGACCTTCGCATCGACGTCTTCCGTGCCTCGGGCGCCGGCGGCCAGCACGTTCAGAAGACGGACTCAGCCGTCCGAATCACCCACCTGCCCACGGGCATGGTCGTCGAGTGTCAGGACGAGCGAAGCCAGACCCAGAACAAGGCGCGCGCCATGGCCGTCCTTGCCTCCCGCCTCCATGCCGCCCAGGTGGCCGAGCAGCAGGCCAAGGAGGCGAGCGAGCGCAAGAGCCTGATCGGCTCGGGGGACCGCTCCGAAAGAATCCGCACGTACAATTACCCTCAGGGCCGCGTGACCGACCACCGCATCAACCTCACGCTCTATCGCCTTGAGGCTATCATGAACGGTGATCTCGAGGAGATCATCACGGCTCTGACCACACAGCACCAGGCGGAGCAGCTCGCCGCGCTGGCCTAACAAAGTACGTATCGCGTCATGAACGAAGTCAAGCTCAACACCATCCGCGCCCTGATCGGCGAAGCGACCCCCAAGATCGGGCGCTTCGAGGCGATGATCCTTCTCGCCCACATTCTGGGCAAGCCCAAGGAATATCTGATCGCCCACGATGACGAAGAGCTTCCCGACACCACGCTCATGACGTTCGACGTCTACGTTTCCATGCGCCTTGACGGCGTGCCCGTCGCCTACCTTACCGGCCGTCAGGAGTTCTTCGGCCGTTACTTCACGGTCGACCACAACGTTCTCATTCCGCGTCCCGACACGGAGGTCCTCATTGAGCAGGCCCTGATCGTCGCCCCCGAAAAGCCCGAGATCCTCGACATGGGCACGGGCAGCGGCTGCATTGCCGTGACGCTCGCCAAGGAGTGCCCCGGGGCGCGCGTGACCGCCACGGACGTCTCCGAAGAGGCTCTCGCCATTGCCCGCGGCAACGCCGAGGCGCTGGGCGCCGAAGTCGAATTCCGCAAAGGCTCCTGGTGGGAGGCCGTCCCCGAAGGCGCACGCTACGATCTCATCGTGAGCAATCCCCCCTACATCCGCAGCGACGACGAGCATCTGCCCGCCCTTCGTCATGAACCTCAGGGAGCCCTGACCGACAGTGGAAACGGCCTCTCCTGCCTCGAGGAAATCGCAGCCCATGCGATGAGCCACCTCCGCCACGGCGGCTGGCTTCTCGTCGAGCACGGCTGGGACCAGGCCCCCGACGTCGCCGCACTCTTCCGCTCCGTCGGTCTAGCAGCGGTCCGAACCGTCCGCGACTACGGCGGAAACGACAGGGTGACGATGGGACGAAAGGCCGACGACTGAGTCAGGTCGACCGCGATTCAAGGCTCCGCACAAACAAGCGGGGCCTTTCTTGTGTCGGCCCTTGGGCAAAAGAAATCCCGCACCGCCTGAGACGGTACGGGATCCGAATTTGGTGCCCTTATCTGCATATAAGACCGCTACACCGCAACGGTTTTAAGATAAACAGGCTATTTTGGTACGGTATTTGGTACGGTACGGCGCGCGTCACCCTCCGAAAACGGCACGAAACTAGGGTTTTCCTCTAGGGCCGTATCAAGGTCTTGGAGAGGCGGCATTGCCAAGAGAAGGCAACCACGATAGGCCACCGTCTCCTACAGGCACCCCTTCATTGTGAGTTGCTTTGCACCCGGCACCCGCATCATGCTCCGGCCCCACCCTCTTGCCGATACATAAAAAATGCCTCTCAGCTATCAAGCCGAGAGGCGCCACTTTTTACCCCCCCTATACCCTAGGTCTTTGTCATTTTTTCGGTTTATCCGGTTTATCGGTTTGAAGGCCTGTGGCACAGGCCTTTCGAGGAAGCGTGCCATTTTTCGACCGGTTTATCAGGTTACAAGGCTGTGCCACAGTCGATTGCACGATTCTCCTCATGGCTTTTTTGCGCATTTCACAAACCGCACCCTTTGAAAAATAGGTTTCCGCTAGGAAATCCGCCACCTTCGCCGAGTATGAACCTTCACGAATAAAAATGTACCTTCCGTGGATAGGAATACCGAGAAAGGTATCAGCACTGCCGTTATGCTGGAATTTCCGGCCATTGTTGGAAAGCAAATAGCCCATGGCCATCATTGCCCGTCCGATTTCCGCAGCATTCCGGCCGCACGCCTTTTTCCATCCTTCGCCCGTCATGAGCACCAGCGCGGGAGCCCCGCGCCCCTCCCCGCCATCTACCGGCATATCTGAGACCACATCCCCATAGAATGGCGTTGTGTATTTGGCCTCAGTCCTGCCGCCGTCCGGCATGTGATAGGAGAAGTTCTCCGGATAGGAGTCAATGAGCTGGAAGGGTATTTCACAAAGACGCAAGGCCCGATCCTCGCTCGTTTCAAAGTCCGCAAGGAATGACCGGAAGCATGCGGCCGCATACTGTGACGCCTCGCCCTGATTCCACGGAAGGACGCCGAAGGCTGCAGCCAGCTCCCCGGCTGCCGCCACAAGCGCGAAGCGTTTTGCTACTCGCCGGGTTTGAGAGGAAAGGACATCCGCCCCATTGGCATCAATCCACTCTTTCATCATTCGACGCAACTCCTCGGACATGCGCTCGGCCCCGCCGAGAGACTGGACGCGCTCCACCAACCTAGCTAGGAAAGCCGGGCCCGCCGTTCCATAGACGCGGGCCGCATTGTGTGCGAACGACTCCGCCAACGCCTCCGGCATCATGCCCTGCGGAACAGTCTCAAACACGCCGAAGGCGCCTCCCTCCGGCACCGCCGGAATGTTCGCCATTCTGACATTAGCCCCAGTGGCAACCTCTTTGCCATATTGAGCCGCAAGCTCATCGGCCGTCAGCTCCCCGGTACTCGCGTAAAGCGTGCGCCACGTCAGCGGCTTTTGAGCCTTTAGACCGCGCGTTTGTCTGCGCTTTCCTGCGCCGTTTGCAAGCATGTACAACGCCTGCTCGACGCTTCTCTCGGCCTGTTTCAGCTCATCAAGGATCAACGGCAAATCGGTATGGGCGGCTGCCACGGCTTCCAAGCCGTTATCGGTAGACCTCCACGAAGCCAGTTCCCCGCAGCCCTCCACGGCCTGCGCCCACACGGAGCACAACGCTTTCATGGCCGTAGATTTGCCTTGAGAGGATTTCCCCACGAAGTGAAAGCCGCCACTGCCTTCATCAGTGAAGGCCAGCAACGGGGCCGCAAACGCTATGCAGATAGCGAAGGCAATACGGGACGAATGCCGGGCATCCATGCCAATGGTTGCTTTCCACTCCTCAAGCGTCCCCGCCTGCGAATACATGGGCGCTCCGGTATCGTCGCCCGGCGACTCCACCTTCACGCCGTCAGAAGGAATGCCGACGGCCCCGGCAGGCAGAACAAACACGCCTCCCCGCTCGAACCATCCGTAAGAATCGGCGGCCGTGAATTGCTCCATCACAGGCGCGTTCAACAGGAAGTCAACCAGCTGCGCATTGCCGCCCTGTTGAGTCACGCTATAGAGCGGCAAGCCGTCATCTAGAAGGCGCTTGCAGACCGCCCCGGGATTGCCGCCAATGTCCGATAGGTCAAGCATGAGCCTATGCATGACGCCGCGCCTATCCTTGAATCGTACTAGACGCTTGAAGCCCTTCCCGTCACGATTGCACCCTTCGGACACGACTTCAATCCACCCGCAGACCGGGGCCGGAGCCCTGTCGCCAACAGCCGCCCGAAGGCCGCCGGAGCCGGCGAAAAACGTAGTGCCCTTCGGAGACTTAAAAAACCGTTCGCTAGTCACGGGATCAATGCTCCAGCCGGGTACAATGTCATCAACAGGGTTTGGAAATTTTTCCGCTTCGCAGGCCGCATTCGTTTGAGTGTCGGCCTGATTTTTTTCGATCAGCTTCACGGCAAATCCCCCGTAGCTACGTAGTAATCATTCCAATCGCTTGGAGCCTTATCCGTCCTCGTCCTTCCCTTGAATGCCTCAAGCAATTCGCCGGAGAAGGCCGGAAGCTCAAGCCTGCCGCCGCACGCCTCGGCCGCCTCCCGTGCGTCCTTCTCACCATCGCCCACATCAGAGAAAACGACGAATTGTCGTCCGGGCCAATGCCGGGCAAACCATCCTGCAACGCGCGGCATGTTCCCGCAGCTCATAGCAGCTACGCATGGAATGCCCCTCACAAGGTCAATGCTTAACGCCGTGGCCACGCCCTCAGCAATGCCGATTGTCATGGACTCCCCAATGAGGCGGGTAGACCACCACGCACCTTGTGCCCGGCAGCGTCAATGAACTCAAGCGTTCCCAGCTGCCCGTTATTCCACATCGGCACCACCAGCACGCGGCCCGTCATCGGGTGCCATTCAGGGGAGCGGTATCCAATGCGCTGGAAGCCGAAGGCAGTGCGATACCCCCTATCGGCTAGAACGGCATTAGCTACAGCTACATCAGCCTCATACATGGGCCCGACGGGCCTCACACGCTTTCGCGTCAGGTAGGGATGATCGTCAACACGGGCACAAGCCTTAAGGATCAATTCCGCCGTGTAATGGCCTTCAATGGCCCGCGCCTTCTCGGCCTCAGCTTCAGCCGCCTCGGCAATCTCTCGTTGGTACTGGAGCCGACGACGCTCAACAGCCGAAAGGCGCTGCCCGGCGTCTTCACGCCATACGGCCATCATGGATGTTTTGAAATTGAACACCCGACCGCCGCGCCCGTCACTGTGAAAACTCACACGACCGGCATCATTGCGACCGCCTCCCAGCACGCTTGCCGGGATGTAATGGCTACCGCCTCTCGCGTTCGGAAGGCGGGAGGCGTCGACCTCCACGGCCTGCGCCGCTTCAGCCAATGACGGGAAGAAAAATCCCGGCCCGCCTACCCGGTCAAAATGTCCGGAATGGTTAATCATGGTTCCCCTCCTTTTGGCGTTCGGATTCTTCCCAGCGGCTCAAGCGTTCGATCGTCTTGACCTCGACCGCCTCATCAATGGCCGCCATGATCGTGGCAATGAGTTCCCGAGCGTCATTTACGCCATGAGGATCAAACACAGCCAGCCGAATGAGTTCACGGTCGGCCATGTTCAGCGCGTAGGACTTTTCGCGCAAGACACTTTCCTCATACCGTTGGTACTCAGTCACCAGCGCACAACGTGCGTTTTCAGTGGATACACTTCGGTCTTTGATAGGACTCATATCAGCCCTCCTTAGACGTATTCACAGGGGTTTTGCCTTCGCTCTTGCGCGGGTGCCGAAGCATGTACCGGGCGTTCTCAGCTTCATTCAGTGACGAATGCACGCATGAGGTCAAATCCGAAAGCGAATACACCGCATCGGCAATCTCTGCCTCAGTGGCATACAAAACGCCATTCGGATTCTGTGCACGAAGATAGAGATAATCCGCCACGACATTGAGCATCGAGCCGATCGACTGGAGGGCGGTAAACGCATCACACTCGGCGAGGGCCACACGCTTGGGATCACGAGAAGCCATTGCGTTCATCACGGCTTGGAATGCGCCACAATCCACGCCCCCGGCGATCTCATCATGTTGATTGAGTTCAGCCATGACGCGCCTCCTTCAGGTTTTGACCAGCAGGAAGGCTTTCGACCTCACGGCAGAAAGCGATCAGCTCGGCCAGATAGTCGGAGACACGGGCGCGAAGCTCGGCACGAGCAACAGCGGACGGCAGGAAGGCCGCCGCACGGTATGCGGTCTGAGCGCGCTGTAGAAGGCCCTCAGCGCCATCGGCTACATCGGCAAAGGTGTTGACCTGCGGACGCTCCTCGACGCGCTTGTGGCACGACTGGACGGGCAGGAAGGTAGGTTCAGGGATGGAGGGGAATGCCGTGGATACATTACGGCTTAGAGTGCGCATCATTGCTTTGATTCCTCGAGTCAAGCTGTAGGAAATCCCCCACCAACCGCCAAGAAGGTGGGAGACGCCGCGCGGGTTGGCGGATCGTTCTCGAGGTAACGACAAGCCCGAAGGCTTCCCGCACGGCATCAACCCGTAAAAAGGTACGGGCGCAATGAGGCCATGATTACGGAAACCGCAAAAAGAAACGCCACACATCGAATCGTGAAGCGTGGCGGTTATCCGCCTCGAGAAACGCAAGCCGCCAAGCCTGCAGCCGCTCTTGCGAACGGATGCGCACAGCATAGCACGCCAACGGACGATTGCACAAGGCCCCTGCGCCCGGCTATTCTTCACGTTCAGGCCGTCTACCAGAGCACCGTTGCTTTCCTTGTCGGCAAACTCAGAAGCTACGGCACTCCTCACGGCCTGACCTTTTGCTTTCCTCAGCATTGCCCGCCCTCCACAACGCGCCTCACGACGCCAAAGATGCGAGGCAGGCGGCCACGATGCTCACGCCAATACATGAACGCGGCCAGCGCCACGGAGTCCACGCGATAGGTCAGGCAGCGCCCGCCGAAGCCGCCTCGGGTAGTCTCCTCAACCAGTTCAGCATGATCCTCAGCATCAGGCATGACCTCAAGGAAGCGAGAGAAGGATTTGCGCAGCACCGACGGCGGCAGCTTAAGAGCGTGCGCCACATCGGAGAGGGAGACCGGGTATTTGCATTCACTCATGCCACGCCCTCCCGTAGTTCGACGCGGGAACGAGATTCGATCCACGCGGCCAGCTCGTCAGCCTTCCATGCCGTGCAACGCGCTCCGATTCGGATAGGCTGCGGAAACGTGGGATCTATCTTGCTCCACGTGTAAAGCGTGGTTTTGCTAATCCCCAAAAGAGCGCACGCCTTCGCAGTGCGGAGAAGGGCCCCGGAAACAGCCTGCGCCGTACCGGACGTTTGCTTGAATTTATGCGCCATTGCGCCTCCTTAATCGTAGTTTGTCGGCATCAGTCGACACCGTACGTAAAGGAGCATAAAAAAGCGCGGAGACCCTTGCGCCGCGCTTTAAATACCGTTAATACAAGAGTTTTTTAAACTCCAACGGAAAGGACGGGTTTTAAATCCCGTCTTTGGGAATGCCTTCTTTTTTCATTCCTTAACGTGACTTCTCCCGGGTGCGTTTTCATCCAAGCAGCAACCCAATCTTTCGCCGTTGAAGCACCGTCTGTACCGATTTCATCTGCGACTAGAGATTGAAACTCTCCAATCGTCCAAAAGCTCCTGCCTGCCTTGTCCGCTACCCGTTGCACGACCGCCATCTTTTCATCGTCATCTTCGAGGCGCTTTCGGCCTCGCTTCATGCGCTTGGTATGTCCGGCAAAAGATTTGTTGTAGAGATTCTGATAAAGCGCGACAGACGGAAGCGCGCGGTACTCCCGCTCAACATCTTCTTTGGTGCATTCATGCCGGAAAGTGAAAATGGGGGCGTCAAGATTCTTTTTCAGCCTTCTACACGCAACGCGATAAGCCTCAATCGGATAAAGGCTTGCATTGTCCACGGGGCGCGTCTCAACTTTCCCGCCCACAATATCGGTTGCACCACGGATGATTTCAGAAAGTTTCGCAACCAGTTTGCGCCACGCCTGCCTAAATGCGCTCGCTACACAGCTTGCGGCAGACGGTACGACTCCCAAGAAAAGCCATGCAAAATCCGCTACCGCGTATGCAGGCTCTAAGTACCACAACAGCCGGGCGTACCTTTCCTCAACAGTTTCGATAACGCCGTCAGCTTCTGCCCGCTCACGCTTGCGGAGCGCTGCCGCCCTTTCTTGTTCGATGTTTTCCACGTCCTTTTTTGCGGCTTCATATTCAGCCTGAAGGGCCTTTAACTTTTCCTCCAGCGCGTCTCGCTTTGCTGCCGCTTCTGCGTATTTGGACAAGTCTTCCGTGCAGGCTTCCATGCCCGCGCAACCTGCAAACAGGTTTTGTAAATCTATCGTCATTGCTCGGTGTTTATCGCTTATAGGGAACACGATTTACGTTCTACTAAGGACTATAACGACAAACTCAGAAAAGCGCGCCTAGTCTTTTTTTGACTTGAACTCCATGCGAACGCCATGTGAACACGACAGGCTTTTTCTAGGGAAAACGATAATTTGCGGATTTCCTCGCGTGCGCGCGCGCGCGGACTGGTTCCGAAAGTCGGGCACTCCACCGGTCAGACCACACTGCGCATTTTTGCGCATACCTGAAATTCTCCTTCGTGGCTGTACCACAGCGGAATTGAATGTTAAATAGATGCCACCACACTGCGCATTTTTCTGCGCATGCGCACCCTTTTTCACCCTACTGCTAGATGACCTTTGGGACTCGCAAGCACCCGCAGTATCGGAAGCCCCTTCCCAGTACCTCGGCCCTCAGGCTCCCCGCATCATTCACCCTAAACGCTTTCGCTCAAATTTGCGCAAAAGTCAGGAAGTGGGGTTTTCCGTACGTCTCGCGCGTGCGCGCGCGAAGCAATGCGCCCTTTCCTCAACAACGGCACCACCTTCACGACGTGCAAACCCATTGCGCCACAACGCCCGCGCCCTTCGGAGCAATCGCCAAAACCTCCACGAATTGCACGCGCAAAAAATGAGCTAGGGGCGCGGTCTAGAGCA
>OCIU01002136.1_pt1 | contig 12125 bp, 8 predicted proteins | sample 1538471 | NCBI WGS metagenome assembly OCIU01 (sample SAMN04571693, study PRJEB22368) | human gut metagenome | biome: human gut; material: stool | host: Homo sapiens | place: Luxembourg | collected 2012-06-01 | reverse complement strand
GGCAAGATAAGGGAAAATCCGCTGAAATTCATAATTTTCATCGACGACCTTTCCTTCAACAAAAACGACGACTCCCTCGGTACCCTCAAGGCCATTTTGGAGGGCTCGGCTTCGGCAAAATCGCAAAACGCCGTTATCTATGCCACAAGCAACCGCCGCCACCTTGTCAAGGAAAGCTTTTCCGACCGGGAGGGCGACGACATTCACGCAAATGATACCAAGGCCGAGCTGCTGTCCCTTTCCGAGCGCTTCGGACTGACCGTTCTCTTCGGAAAGCCCGACAAAAAGCTCTATCTTGAAATTGTCAAAAACCTGGCGCAAAAGAAGGGTATTTCTCTTCCCGAGGACGAGCTGCTGCTCAAGGCGGAGGAATACGCCCTGCGAAAGGGCGGCCGTTCGGCCCGTGCCGCCGAGCAGTTTACCGACCTTCTTTTGGCAAAATAACACCATAAAAAAGGACCTTTGATTTCAAAGGCCCTTTTTTGCTATTTGTCGCATTTCGGCCGCTCGTAGGAAAGCGCCTGCTCGCTGTCGGAAAATCCCTTTGTGGTGGGGTCGACGACGGCATTCCACACGCTTGCAATCACCGTGAAACAAACATACGGATTTAAAACGGCCCTTTTAAGGGTGGAGAAAAACACTCCCCAGGACGTCACGTCCGAGCCGGTCAGTCCGTAATATGCCCCTATGGGCACGGCCACCGCAAGCGCCACCGAAAACCACCATTGCGGATTTCTTATTCTTACCTTCCAGTTTATTTTCAAAAAAATCCCTCCTTATATTCCCAGCGCCTTTTTAAAGCAATTTATGCCGAAAATTCCGTCGGCGTATAGGCCGTTTGCCCTTTGCCAAGCTCGAATTTTCGCTTCGGTCTCGCTGCCGGGGATACCGTCGGGGTTTGCTCCCACCGTGCGCTGAACGATTTTTGCGGCGTTTGAAAATCCTCCGCCCCTTTTAACGGCCGTGGCCTTAAGGGCGTTCATAAATTCGCTGTCCTGCGCCCCGTCGGAAATTCCGTGCTCGGGGAAGGTGCGTCCGTCGGCCATAAGCGCCAGGCGCAGATTTTTCGGCGTGCAGCCGAGCGCCGGAAGATTTTCGAAGGTCTCCACCGGTGTGACCGTTTGATTTTTCCAAAAACTCGGATTTTTCCTGGCGTCGATGTGGACAAAGCCGTCGTCATAATAACAGCCGATTCCGTTTATCCAAAGTCCCTGCGCCGCATGAGCCACGTCGTAGGGCTCGACCCCCTCGGTCACAATGTCAAAGGCCTGTCCCTTAACATGATATGAGCCGGATTTTCCGCCCACCTTTTTGTTCCATGACGGCGTGCGGTAGCCGCTTGAAATGACCATGGGGCGGCCGAATTTCTGCCTGAGCACCTCCAGCTTGAACACAAGGTCGACGTCGATAAGCACCTCGTCCGAGCCGTCGTGACAGGCAAACTCCGACACCCTGAAGTGGTCGGAAACAAGATTGTTTCCCTGCCGTGATTTTGAAAATCTGTATACTGCCATAGCTTTTCCCTCCTGATAACAGTTTATTGGGAAATGTGCCGCAGTGTAACACATTGCCCTCAATAAAGGGCGCAAAAAAGCAAAAAGGTTGCACAAAACCGTGCAACCTTTTTTTATTTTTAAAAATTTATTCTTCGCGGGAGGATTTTTTATCCTCCTTTTCCCGCTTTTCCTCGCGGTCGGATTTGTCCTTTTTGTCGGATTTTTCGTCCTCGTCGGTCTCATCCTTCGGAATGGGCAGCTTTTCCACCCGCACCTTTTCGATGCGCCGCTCGTCCACCTCTTCCACCGTGAAAAGGGTGTACGCCGCCTCAACGGTGGGGTGCTCGCCTTCCTTTGGGATATAGCCGAGCTTTGCCATAATCATGCCGGCAAGGGTGTCATAGTCGCCGTCGGGCAGCTCTCTGCCCAGCTTTTCCGACAGCTCGTCAAGGTCGATAACTCCGTCCACCGTGAAAACGTTTTCCGAAAGCTGCTCGATGTCCTCGTCCTCGTCGTCATATTCGTCGCGGATGTTGCCCACGATTGTCTCGATAAGGTCCTCCATGGTGACGATTCCCGCCGTTCCGCCGTATTCATCCACCACAACCGCAAGCTGAATACGCTTTTCGGTCATTTCGGTGAACAGATCGCGGCAGTTTTTGGTCTCGGGAACAAAATAAACCTCACGCATTTTTTGAGAGAGGGTGTCGGCTGCGGGAATTTCGCTTCCCACATAGGGCAGCAGATCCTTGACGTATATAACGCCGACAATGTTGTCAAGATCGTCCTCGAAAACGGGAATTCTCGAAAATCCTTCCTCCACCGCAACCTTGACGGTGCTGTCTATGCTGTCGGTGATTTCCACCGCCACAACGTCGGTTCGGTGGGTCATTATTTCGTCCACGGGGGTGTCGTCAAATTCGAAAATGTTGTTTATCATTTCCTTCTGACTTTCCTCGATAACGCCCTTTTCCTCGCCCACGTCGACCATCATGCGGATTTCCTCCTCGGTGACGTTTTCCGGCTCGGAACCGGGGTCGATGCCCAGCAGTCGGACGCAAAGATTTGTGGAGGCCGAAAGCAGCGCGATAAAGGGGCGCATAATGCGCTTTACGAAAAGCAGCACCCCAACCACCGCAAAGGACACCTTTTCGGGGTTTTCAATGGCAATTCTCTTGGGCACAAGCTCGCCCAGCACAAGGGAAAAATAGGACATGATAACGGTAACAAGCACAAGGGAAAGCCCGTTTAAAAAGCCCGCGTGGCTCTGCCCGAAGGCGCCGAACCAGGAAACAAGGGTGGCTCCGAATTTTTCCACAAAGGTTTGGGAGGCCGAAGCCGAGGTCAAAAATCCCGCAAGTGTTACGCCGATTTGTATGGTGGACAAAAATGCGGCGGAATTTTCGGTGAGCTTAACCACCTTTTTGGCCTTTTTGTGGCCTTCCTCGGCCATTTTGTCGATTTTGGCGTCGTTAAGAGAAATGACGGCAATTTCGCTCATGGCAAAAAAGGCGTTGACCAAAATCAGCACAAGAAGAAGCAGCAGTTTAAGAAATAAATTTCCGGGGTCATCCATAAAAGAATGTTCTCTCCTTTAAAATTATAAGTTGGGTCAAGGTCGGGCAGGTTCAAAAACTTTTCTGCCCCGCCTTTACCTTATGCCTCGTCTCTGCCGCAGCATTTTTTATACTTTTTGCCGCTTCCGCAGGGACAGGGGTCGTTGCGTCCCACCTTTTGGGACTTGGTCTTGACGACGGTGCGTCCCTTGACGCCGCCGGAACTTTCGGAGGTCACCTTGGCCACCTGCTCGCGCTTAACGTCCTCCTCGCGGCGAATTCTCACCGTGAGAATAAGCTTGGCGGTGTCCTCGCATATGGCCTCGCTCATGGCGTTGAACATATCATAGCTCTCGTTGCGGAATTCCACAATGGGGTCGTGCTGAGCATAGGCGCGCAGATGAATACCGTTTCTCAGCTCGTCCATGGCGTCGATGTGGTCCATCCAATGGGTGTCGACACATCTGAGCAAAATGACCCGCTCGAGCTCTCTCATGACGTCGGAGCCGTATTCGGCCTCCTTGCTTTCATAAATTTCGCAGGCACGCTCGTAAAGGGTGTCGGCAATGCTGTCGGGAGTGGCTTCGGCAAGCTGCTCGGGAGTGAATTCAAAGTCGTCGGGCTTTGTCAGCCAGCCGAGGAAGTGGTCGCGAAGTCCCTTGACGTTCCAGTTGTCGTGAACCTTGGGGTCGTTAAGATAAAGCGCACACTGACCGTGAATGGTGTCCTTTATCATTTTTTGAACCGATTCCTTAAGGTTTTCGCCGTTAAGAACCTGATCGCGCTGGGAATAAATCTTGTTTCGCTGCTGATTCATGACGTCGTCGAATTCCAGCGTGCTCTTTCGGGCGGCAAAGTTGCGGGACTCCACCTTTTGCTGAGCGTTTTCGATAACGTTGGTCAGCATTTTGCTTTCAATGGGCTCGTCGTCGGGGAACATGGACATATTGCCCAGCTTGTCGCCGCCGAACAGACGCATGAGGTCGTCCTCCATGGACAGGAAGAAACGGCTGCGTCCGGGGTCGCCCTGACGTCCGGCACGTCCGCGCAGCTGATTGTCGATTCTGCGGGAATCGTGGCGCTCGGTGCCGATTATATAAAGTCCGCCCGCCGCTCTGACCTTTTCGGCCTCGGGGGCGATTTCGGCCTTGTGCTTTTCAAGCAGGTCGGCAAAGGTCTTGCGGAGGGAAAGGATTTCCTCGTCGTCGGTTTCATAGTAGCTTGTGGCGTTGTCTATCTGCTCCTCGTCAAAGCCCGACTTTCTCATGTCGGATTTTGCGAGATACTCGGCGTTTCCTCCGAGCATGATGTCGGTGCCTCGTCCGGCCATGTTGGTGGCGATGGTGACGGCGCCGAATTTACCCGCCTGGGCGATTATCTGAGCTTCCTTTTCGTGATACTTGGCGTTGAGCACCTCGTGCTTTATGCCCCTGCGGGAAAGCAGCTTGCTGAGCATTTCGGATTTTTCGATGGAAATGGTGCCCACAAGCACGGGCTGACCCTTTTCGTGAGCGGAAATAATCTCGTTTATGACGGCGTTGAACTTGGCCTGCTCGGTTTTGAAAACCCAGTCGTGCTCGTCAATTCTTGCGAGGGGTTTATTGGTGGGGATCTCGATTATATCAAGATTATATATGCTGTTGAATTCGTCCTGCTCGGTGAGGGCGGTTCCGGTCATACCCGAAAGCTTGGTGTAAAGTCGGAAATAATTCTGGAAGGTGATGGTGGCGAGGGTTTTGGACTCGTGCTCAACCTTGACCCCTTCCTTGGCCTCGATTGCCTGGTGAAGGCCTTCGTTATAGCGGCGGACGTCCGGTGAACTCGTCGACAATTATGACCTCGCCGTCCTTGACCACATAGTCGACGTCGAGATGCATGATGCCGTGAGCCTTAATGGCCTGATTTATGTGGTGGAGAAGGGTGTTGTTTTCCATGTCGGAAAGGTTTTCCACGTTGAAATATTTCTCGGCCTTTTTAACGCCCTCGGGGGTGAGTGTGGCGGTTTTGGCCTTTTCGTCGACGATATAGTCGCCGTCATATTTCTCGTCGATGTCCTCCTTGGTGTCCACCTCTTTGATTTTGGTCATGCGAAGGGTGCGGGCGAATTTGTCGGCACGCTCGTAAAGGTCGGTGGATTTCTCCCCCTGTCCCGAAATGATGAGAGGGGTTCTGGCCTCGTCGATAAGTATCGAGTCAACCTCGTCGACGATGGCGAAATTGTGGCCTCTCTGAACCTTGTTCTGAAGCTGAACCACCATGTTGTCGCGGAGATAGTCAAAGCCCATCTCGTTGTTGGTGCCGTAGGTTATGTCGGCGGCATAGGCGGCTCTGCGCTCGTCGTTACTGAGCCCGTGGACGATAAGACCCACCGAAAGGCCGAGATATTTATAGACCTTTCCCATCCATTCCGAGTCGCGGCGGGCAAGATAATCGTTGACGGTGACGATGTGAACCCCCTTGCCCGAAAGGGCGTTGAGGTAGGCGGGAAGGGTGGCCACAAGGGTCTTGCCTTCACCGGTTTTCATTTCGCTGATACGTCCCTGATGAAGCACGATACCGCCGGTTATCTGAACCGGGAAATGCTTCATTTCAAGCACTCGCCAGGCCGCCTCGCGGCAGACGGCAAAGGCGTCGGGCAGAATGTCGTCAAGGGTCTCGCCCTTTGCAAGGCGGTCTTTGAGCCTGCGTCTGGCCTTTAAGCTCCTCGTCGGCCATGGCCGAATATTTTCCGTCAAGCTCAAGCACCTTTTTGGTTATCGGCTCGACCTTTTTAAGCTCTCGCTTGCTGTAATTTCCGAAAAGTGACGCTAATATATTCATGTTTTTTTCTCCCGAAAAGTTTATGAGGATACAAGTATCCAAAATAATATCCTTAATTATACTACATTTGTATGCACATTGCAAGTTTTTTGCACCAAAATGAAAAAGTCCTATGTAAAATTTCCATAGGACTTTTGTCTTGTGAAAGAATTTCCCCGCCGATTTTCTATATATTCAGGAAATTGGTGGCGAGGGTGAAATAAATTATAAGTGTCAGGGCGTCGACAATGGTGGTTATCATGGGTCCGGCCATGAGGGCGGGGTCAAGGTGAATGAGCTTTGCGAGCATGGGAAGTGAACAGCCGATACATTTTGCGGCCACAACCGAGCACAGCATGGCGGCGCACACAACAAGATACATCTTGAAATTTTCCGAAACGTCGCCGTTCAAAAGCGCCATGCGGCCGAAGTTGACCACGGCAAGAGCCACGCCGCAAAGCAGCGCCACCCGAACCTCCTTGAAAAGCACCTTGAAATAGTCGGTCAGATGTATTTCTCCGAGAGCAAGACCGCGGATTATCAGGGTGGAGGTCTGGTTTCCCGCGTTTCCGCCGGTGTCCATGAGCATGGGTATGCAGGCGGTCAGCCCCACCACGGCGGCAAGCATATTTTCATAATTTTCTATGATTTTTCCGGTGAATGTGGCCGACACCATAAGTATCATAAGCCACAGAATACGGCGTTTTGCAAGGGTGAACACGCCCGTTTTAAGATATTCCTCGTCGGAAGGGGACAAAAGGGCCATCTTTTCAAAGTCCTCGGTGGCCTCGTCCTCGATGATGTCGACGATGTCGTCGATGGTGACAATGCCAACAAGACGGTTTTCGTTGTCCACAACGGGAACCGACAGCAGGTCGTATTTTCGGGCGATTTCGGCCACGACCTCCTGGTCGTCAAGGGTGCCCACCGAAATGATGTGCTCCTCGTCGGTGATGATGTCGGAAATCTTGGTCTGCTCGTCGGAAAGGAGCAGGCGCCTGAGCGGAATGACGCCCACAAGGTGCCGAAAATCGTCGATGACATAGCAGGTGTATATGGTTTCCTTGTCAACGCCGGTCTCTCTTATGATTTTCAGCGCGTCTTTAACGTTTATGCGGCTGTGGAATTCCACCATTTCAATGGTCATGACGCTGCCGGCGGAATTCTCGGGATATTTCAAAAATCTGTTGATGATATTGCGGCGCTCGGGGCTTGCGTTCTGAAGCACGCGCTTGACAACGCTTGCGGGAACCTCCTCAAGAAAGTCGACGGCGTCGTCAACGTAAAGCTCCTCCACCAAAAGTCCCAGCTCGACGTCGTTTATGGAGGAGACGATGGAGGTCTGGGTCTCGGTTTCGAGATAGGAGAAAACGTCGGCGGCAAGGTCCTTGGGCAGAATTCGGAAAACAAGAATAAGCTTGTCTTCGGGCAAATCGGCCATAAATTCGGCCACATCGGCGCTGTTCATTTCCACAAGAGTGGAGCGCAGCTCTCTGAGCTTGTTGTCGTTTAAAAGTTGATTTAACTGGTCAAAAAAAACAGCTTCCATATTGATACCTCATTTCTTTAGGCAGAAAGACAACAAAGCATCAAAACAAAAGCTGTCGCAAAATCCGAAAAATCACCCCAAAAAGGGCGCAATACGAGAGGGGACGAGCGCTTGTTTTGCTGCTGTGTGTATGTTTTCCGCCGTGATACTTCGCGGAACGGTCGTTTCAGGGCTTTCCAAAACAATGCTCACCTCTTTTATGTTCTTTATGGCGGCAAAAGCCGAAATCGGGGCTTTTCCCGCTAACTTATAATACTCTAAAATCCCCCCAAAGTCAACAAAAAAATAGCATTGACCGCCCCCCTGATATAATATATAATATGTAATGACAAAAGAGGAGTGAGGGAAATATGAAAAAGACAATATCGCTTGTGCTTTGCGCGGTTTTCGCCGTGGCGTTTTATACCTATGCGGCGGCAATGCCCGAGCGTTCGCCGCGGGTTCTCATGAGGGAGGAGGCCGCCGAGGAGCTTTACTACAGCCTGCCCTTTGACGATGGCTATGCCGAGGCGCTGGGCATTTCCGAAGAAAAATTCACCGAGCTTCGCAATCGGCTCTACACCGCCGCCGATAACTTTGAAAGCACAGTAAATGTCGAGGATTTCGCCATTCCCTACAGCCGTGCCGTGCTCGGCACCATCGGCTCGCTGCTTTACAAAACGCCCGGCCGCCCCGAGCTTTTTCAGGTGCAGTCGGTTTCCTGCAACTATTATCCCGGCGGCAGCCTTGCCGAGGTCATAATTTATTATAACCGCACGGCCGAACAATATGAAAGCGACCTTAGGACCTGCGAGGCGGCGGCCGAAGCCCTTCTTTCCGACATAAAAAATTTCGGCTATACCGACCTTGAAAAGGCTCTCCTCATTCACGACAGAATAGTCAAATACACCGAATATGTCGACCGCGGCTCGGACGACGACCACAACATTTTCGGCCTTTTGAAAAACAAAACCGCCGTCTGCGAGGGCTATGCCCAAACCTATTGCTACCTGCTTTCAAAGGTCGGGGTGGACAGCCGCATGGTGTCGTCGTCGGCGCTTATGCACGCCTGGAACATCGTCACGATAAACGGCAAAAAATATCATGTCGACGCCACCTGGGACGACCCTCTTGCCGATGTGGACGGCAGGGCAAGACATTCCAATTTCATGTGCTCCACCGCCAAATTCCGTTCGGCCGGCGCGGCCCTTCCGAGCCCGCCGACACAACCTATGACAATTATTTTTGGCAGGACTCGGATTCCGGCTTTGAGCTTTGCCGCGGGCAAATTTATTACATCGACAAAAGCGGCGATACGGCAAAGCTGTGCCGTTTTAGCGAACACGGCGGGACCGAGGAGCTTTTTGACATTTCAGACCGCTGGGTTTGCAAAAAGAACGGCGCCTACTACCCCGGGAATTACAGCCGCCTTGCAACCGACGGCAGTTTTTTATACTATAACACCGCCGCAAAAATCATGAGATACGACCCGAAAACCGAAACGACCTCTGAGGTTTATTCCCCCGACCTGACCGCGCTTTCGTCGGGAGAGGACGTGGCCGCGATCTACGGGTTTAAAATCGAGGACGGCAATTTTCTCATAACCCCCGCCGTCAGTCCCAATTTCACCGAAACCACCAAGGCCGAAAACCTTATCACGGCCAAAATTCCCGCCGAAAAGGTTTTCAAAGACGTTTGGTTCAAAACCCTTCAAACCAAAACCGACTATTATATCGGCGATGACTTCGACCCGACGGGCATGGAGCTTTTTGCCCGCTATACCGACGGAACGGAAGAGCCGCTTTCGCTTTCCGATTTGGACATAAAATACGATTTTTCGGCCGAGGGAGAGTCCTATGTGACCGTCACCTATGTAAAAGAGGGCTACGGCGGCACATTTTCGGTCAATGTCAAAAAGCCGTCGGTGAAGTTTTCCTCCTCGGTTCTTGCGGGGGAAATCGGAAAGCCGCTCACCCTTCGCGCCGCCTCCGACCCCGAGGGGCTCGAGGTCACATTCTTTACCGAGGACAAAGAGAAGGCCGAAATTTCGGGAAATCTGATCACCCCACTTTCCGAGGGAAAAATCAAAATTTTCGCGTCGATAACATATAACGGCGTCACCTATACCGACGTGGCTGTGCTCTCGGCAAGCGAAAAGCCGGTTCTCGGCGACCTTGACGGCAACGGCAGAGCCGACGCGGCCGACGCGCTGACCATTCTTCAGTATTCGGTCAAAAAAATTACGCTGCTGCCCGAGCAGACGGCCGTGGCCGATTTGAACGGAGACGGCAGGGTCACCGTCACCGACGCCCTGCTCACCCTCAAGGCCTCCCTCGCCGCATAACCTTCTAAACACAATCCACCGCATCATTGGCTCCCTTGTATGAACAGGTTCTTTATATAAAATAATCCCTCCGTATCTCCGGTTCCCTTGTGTAAACAAGTTTCTTTATGTAATAATAACCCCTCTGCATCTCCGGCTCCCTTGTGTAAAGGGAGCTGTCGCGCAGCGACTGAGGGATTGTCTGTTCCCGCAAGACTTACCTTTTTCGAAAGCTTTCGTCAGCCTCGGCATGTCCTGTTTCTTTTAACAAAGCTTTCGTAAAAAACCGACCCTCCTAAGACGTCACAACCCCTCCGTCAAAATCAAAGATTTCGACACCGACCGCTCACAGGGGAGGCTTTTAATCCCAAACCCAACGCCCACCGACATAGGAGGCGTTTTAAATCACAAAACCCCGCAAAAAATATCCCCGCAGAAAGTAGAGCTTTCTGCGGGGTTTCTTTCGGGAAAATCCGATCTCAAAATGTTTTCCCTCGGGTAATTAAATTTTCTCGGCGCCTGCCTTATTTAACCGCCTCAAAAGCGGCGTCGAGAGCGGCGATAAGGTCGTCGGCATCCTCAATGCCAATGGACAGGCGGATGGTGTTGGGCTTAATGCCCTGCTCGGCAAGCTCGGCCTCATTCAGCTGAGAGTGGGTGGTGCTTGCGGGGTGAATAACAAGGGATTTCACGTCTGCAACGTTTGCAAGCAGCGAGAAAATGGCAAGATTGTCGATGAACTTCTGCGCCGTTTTGTCGTCGCCCTTGATTTCAAAGGTGAATATAGAGCCGCCGCCGTTGGGGAAATATTTGCTGTAAAGCTTGTGGCTGGGCTCGCTTTCAAGGGAGGGGTGATGAACCGCCTCGACCTGCGGATGTTTCGAAAGATAATCGACGATTTTAAGTGCGTTGCTGACATGGCGCTCGACTCTCAGCGACAGCGTCTCAAGACCCTGAAGGAATATAAAGGCGTGGAAGGGGGAGAGGGTGGAGCCGGTGTCGCGCAGAAGAATGGCGCGGATGTAGGTCACGAATGCGGCGCCGGGAGCGGCGTCGGCAAAGGAAACGCCGTGATAGGAGGGATTGGGCTCGGAGATCCAGGGGAATTTTCCCGAGGCCTTCCAGTCATAGTTGCCCGATTCGATAATAACGCCGCCGATGGCCGTGCCGTGGCCGCCGATGAACTTGGTGGCCGAATGAACCACGATGTCTGCTCCGTATTCGATGGGGCGGACAAGATAGGGAGTGGCGAAGGTGGAATCCACAACAAGGGGAATTCCGTGGCTGTGAGCGATTTTTGCAAGAGCCTCAAGGTCGGCAATGTTGGAATTGGGGTTGCCGAGGGTCTCCACATAAAGAGCCTTGGTCTTGTCGGTAATGGCCGCCTCAAAGGCGCCCTCCTCCTCGGGGTCGACAAAGGTGGTGGTAATTCCCGAGGTCAGCGGCAGGGTGTGAGCCAGAAGATTATAGGTTCCGCCGTAGATGGTTTTGGAGGCGACGATGTGCTCGCCGCTTTTGGCAAGAGCCTGAATGGTATAGTTAATGGCGGCAGCGCCCGACGCGGTTGCAAGGGCCGCCGTACCTCCCTCAAGGGAAGCGATTCTTTTTTCGAAAATGTCCTGGGTGGGGTTGGTCAGTCTGCCGTAGATGTTGCCGGCGTCACGGAGACCGAAACGGTCGGCGGCATGCTGACTGTCGTGGAACACAAAGGAAGTGGACGCGTAAATGGGCACCGCTCTTGCGTCGGTGGCGGGGTCGGGCTGTTCCTGGCCGACCTGAACCTGACGGGTGGTGAATCCCCAGCTTGCGGAATTGTTTATATCTTTAACGTTTGACATGACGGTAATCTCCTTTAAAATTCAATTTAAAAATTCAAATATCTTCAATCGGTTAAAAAAGCATAAGGTCACATTCGCACGCAAAAAATCAGGGTATAAATGTTTCTTCTTTTGTCTTTCATTTATATCGCCTCCGAATTTCGCCAGTTTGGGAAATTTTTCGCAGGTTTAAACCCTTTCGACAGGCGCCGATTGCCCGTCGGTTTAATACCTACCTTTTCCGTATGTTTTCTGTATTATATCATCGGCATTCCCGTTTGTCAAGGGTTTTGGCCGATTTTTTTATTTTGTCTTGCAAACCTACTAAATCTATGGTATTATAGGATTATGAAAGGAATGAGGGAAGTGAAAATTTCCACAAAGGGGCGCTATGCCCTTCGGATGATGCTCGATTTGGCGCAGCATCAGGGCGACGGCTATGTCGCGCTAAAGGAGATTGCCGCCCGACAGGGCATTTCCAAAAAATATCTCGAGCAAATCGTTCCCATGCTGACAAGAGGGGACTTTCTGCTTACAAACAGGGGTTATCAGGGGGGCTATCGCCTTGCCCGAACTCCCGAAAAATACACGGTGGGCGAGATTTTG
>OCIU01002132.1_pt1 | contig 12138 bp, 9 predicted proteins | sample 1538471 | NCBI WGS metagenome assembly OCIU01 (sample SAMN04571693, study PRJEB22368) | human gut metagenome | biome: human gut; material: stool | host: Homo sapiens | place: Luxembourg | collected 2012-06-01 | reverse complement strand
CCCGCCGTCGGTCATCAATACGCCTGCATATTGTTTTCGGGAGACGTTACTCCGCTCACCAGCTCGCTTATCGACCCGGCGGGTCTTGTTCAGGAAATTCTCAGAAAGCACGGATGGGGCTTTGCCTTTGCCCTTCCGAATTCATATATTCTCGGGATACTTTCCCAGTCGGACAACAAGACCAAATTCGACCGAACCCTTTTCCACACGGCCGAGGAGATCAAGGCCCGTCTCGAGCTTGCCACCGAGGAGACCGTGACGGTGGGAACGGGGGAAATCACATATGAGCTTTCCAAGCTTTCAAATTCCTTCATGTCGGCGAAGCTGACAATCGAGCGGAAAAATTATACCGGGGGAGACAGAATATATGTATATTCCGAGCCCCGCTCGCCGCTGCCCGACTGTCCCTATCCGCTGCCTCTCGAAAAGCGGCTTTCTTCGGCAATAAGGCAGGGAAGCCTTATCGACGCCAAGGACATTATATCCGACATAGAAGCCGAGCTTGAAAAAATGGGAGAGGCGCTGCGCCCCGCCGACTATAAATTTTTCTTCCTCGAGACGGTTATAAGCCTTTCTTCGGGGCTTGCGTCGGCCGCCAAAACCGGGCGGGTGATAAATTCGGCGGGTCTCAACATTTTTGAGATGATAAACCGCATAACCGACGCAAAAAGCTATGCCGAGGAGTCGTCGGCATACATCGAGTCGCTCTTTAAAAGTGTCGGAACAAAGGAAAAAAGCAAAAAGCGGCTTCAAATCGAGGCGGCGGTCAACTACATCAACACCCACTATGCCGAGCGCATTACCCTTGACGATCTGGCCGAGCTTTGCGAGCTGTCCACCTCATATTTCTGCAAACTTTTCAAAAGCGAAATAGGGGAGAGCTTTGCCGATTATCTCACCTGGGTGAGAATGGGAAAGGCAATCGAGCTGCTTCGCGACCCGAAAATGAAGATTTATGAAATCTCGGAAGAGGTGGGATACAGCGACGTGCAGTATTTCAACAAGGTTTTCCGCGACACCACAGGTGTATCGCCGTCATTCTATCGAAATCATCTGCTTTATTCATCCGATTAGATTAAATGTGCCGCAGAGTATGGCAAAAATAACAGCGCAGTCGGAACAAAGGCCGACTGCGCTGATTTTTTATGCGTTGAGTCAGACGGGATATGTCAAAGCGCGACGCCTGCCTTTTGGTAAATTTATCTGCGGGAGGGGAATTTGTCGATTTTTTTCACCGTGAACTGAAGAATCATGAGAGCGTCCGTCGTGTCGACGCGGCCGCTTAAATCAACGTCGGCCGAATTTGTCTGCCGCTCGTCAAATTCTATTGCGCCGACGCAGTATTGCAGCACCATAAGCGCGTCGGCGACCGTCACTCTGCCGTCTCCGCTGACGTCGCCCTCGACGGAAACTGCTCGGCAATGACAAAATTTCCGAGAGAAGTGACCGAAAAGATTATTTTGTCCCCTCGGCAGACCGACCGTATTTCGGCAAGATTTCCGTCCTGCGCCGCCGAATACACCTTGCAATATTCGGACTTCATACCGCTGTCCGCCGGCACCGACAGCGTGACCTCTTTTACCGGCCGAATAACGGTTCCGTATTTCAGCAGGGAAATGTTAAACGGCATGAGCTTTTGGCCGGACAGCCGACGGTTTTAAGACCTTGCGGAATTTTGACGCTTTTTAAGGATGCACACTTTGAAAAGGCATAACTGCCGAGAACTGTCAAGGTGTCGGGAATCGAGACATCCGACAGTTTACCGCAGTTTTCAAAGGCGCGGTCTCCTATGGATTTCACGCCGCTCGGAATTTCGACGCTTTCCAAATCGTCGAAGTTTGCAAAGGCAAAAAAGCCTATTTCGGAAACCGGCAGCCCCTCTATTTCCGAAGGAATGACGATTCGGGACGGACAGCCCTCGGTTTTGTCATATCCGATTATTCTGATTTCGTTGTCGGTGACGCCGTATTCAAAATTTCCGTATTCCTTTTGGGCGGTTGCCGAAAAGGCCGAAAGGGGAATTGACATCAGCAGAAGAGACACCGATAATATAAAGGCAAAAAGCTTTTTCATTTTTTCTCCTTTTTTATTTATGTTTTTGCGGCGGGATTTGGTCTTAAAATACGCCCAAAACCCCCTCACGCAAGGTTTTTCCGATAATGTAATTATATAATTGGCCCCGAAAAAATTCAAGCGATTCAAATCAAAACAAGTCTCTATGGTGACATTGACAAAAAAACTTAATAAAAAACAAAATAATATAAAGAATTTATCAAAAAGAAGTGGTAAAATGGGTGTGCAATTCAAGGAACCGCATATAATAATCCTTGAAATATAAATGCCACGGAGGTAATTGAAATGAAAGCTGCATATTTGAAAGCTCCTTATCAATTTGAGGTAAGGGACGTGGAATTGAGAGAAATTAAGGATACCGAGGTAATTGTCGACGTTAAGGCCTGCGGATTCTGCGGCCACGACAACATTCTGGCCTCCTATCAGGCCAAGGAATGGGAGCCTTTCGGCCATGAATTTTCCGGCGTTGTGGAAAAGGTCGGAAAGCTTGTAACCAACGTGAAGGTGGGCGACACCGTCTGTATCGAAACCGCCACCTTCGACCCGCTGCTCGACTGCTCGAGAAACGGCCGCCCCGATTTTGACAACACCCCTTGCGGCGACAGCTTTATGGAGCTTGACAAGGGCTTCCGCACCGGAATGGGCTTTGCCGAAAAGGCCATTGTTCCCGCAAGTCTTTGCGTTAAATTCGACGGAATGACCTTTGAAGAGGCCGCCATTATGGAGCCCATGGGCGTTGCCTACGACCTGTTTATGACTTCCGATATTAAGCTTAACAACGACGTGTTAGTGCTCGGCTGCGGACCTATCGGTCTTATGGCTCTTCAGATGGCAAAACACGCCGGTGCAAGAAAGATTTACGCCGCCGAGTTCTCGACCGCCACCGCAAGATGCGAAATGGCAAAGAAATTCGGCGCAGACGAGATCATCTATACCGATAAGGTAAAGCTTGAGGACTATGAATTCGAAAAGGGCGGCGTCGACCGCGTACTTGTCACCGCGCCTCCCAAAACCATCGGCTCGGCCTGCAACGTCTGCAACACCGGCGGTATAGTTTCCTTCCTCGGAATAAGCTATAACGAGCCCACCGTCACCTTCGATTCAAACGTCGTTCACCTTAACAAGCTCCAGATCAGAGGCTCCAACGCCATTCCGGCGCTTTACTTCCCCCTGTGTATCGACCTTGTAAAGGCGGGAATCGTGGATGTAAAAAGCCTTGTGTCCCACACCTTCGAGCTTGACAATCTCCCTGCCGCCATGGAGCAGTATTATAAGGACAAGGCCACGGCGCTCAAGGCCGTTATGGTCAAGAAATAATTTGCGTTGTCCTGCTTTGACCCCTCCGATTTTCGGAGGGGTCTTTTTGTGCAAAAACGGGACGGCGATTTGACGGCAAAAGCCGCCGAAAAGCGTCTTCATCAATAAATAATAATAAATTGTACAATTTTTTGAGGGTTTTTTTGCGGAATATTCCCTTTTTGACAAGGCAATAATAGTATAAAATCTCACGGGGCAGCGCATACAAATGACTGAAAATGAATATTTGCGAAAGCGAAAACGCACGGTTTTGCGCGGTTTTGAGACTTGTTTTTGACCGAAAACCGACATTCTTTTCGTAAAAAAATACAGAAAAATGCGTCTTTTGCCATGCTTTTTATGATAGTAGTTAAAGATGACAAAATAATATAAGAAAAGGCAAAAGAATATGTAGATTATTGTATCTTTCGTATTATATAATGGGCTTGCCCGATGAGGGAAAAACTCAACAAAGGAGAAACAAAAAAATGAAGAAGCTAATTGCACTATTACTGTCAGTCGCTATGATAGCGGCATTCAGCTCATGCGGACAGTCCGACAACTCCGGAACAAGTTCCGACGGCACACAGGTCAAGGTGGCCGGCATGGTCTATCTCGAGGATCAGTTCATGCGTATGGTAAGCGCGGGCTATAAGGCCGCAGCAACCGAGGCCGGTGCAAACTACAGAGAGTTCAACTGCAATCAGGATCAGGCAAAAGAAACCCAGACCATTAACACCTATGTTCAGGACAAGATCGACGGTATCGCCATCGCTCCCCTGAATCAGGATTCTTCCATCGAAGCCGTTAAGAGCGCCGCCGCCGCAGGCGTTAAGGTTGTTCTTACCGACTCCACTCTGACCGACGGCTCCTTCCTCGTAGGCGGATTTACCTCCGACCAAAAACAGCTGGGCGCCTCCACCGGTAAGGCTGCCAAAGAGTTCCTCGAAAAAAAGCTCGGCGCAACCGCAGAGAACCCCGTTGAAATCGCAATCGTTTGCTTCGACTCCCTTCTCCCCGAAAAATCCGCTGCCCGTGTAGACGGATTCCTCGGCGAAGTCGGCGACCTCGTTAAGGTTGTTGACCGTCAGGACGCTTGGGAGCAGGACAAGGCCGTTACCACCGTTGACGGCATCATGACCGCTCATCCCAACGTAAAGCTCATCTATGCAGCTAACGACGGCGGTACCGTCGGTTCCACCATGGCTATCGAAAATAAGGGGCTTTCGGGCGTATACGTTTTCGGTATCGACGCTTCCGAGCAGATCGCTTCCTATCTCCAGAACGACAAAAACGTTCTCCAGGCCGTTACCGGTCAGGACGCTTATCAGATGGGTTATCAGAGCATGCAGCAGCTCATCAAGGCCATTAAGGGCGAGGACACCGGCGCAGCAGGACAGGTCAAAAATGTTGACGGTATTCTGCTTTCCCGCACCGATCCCGACGGAATCAAAAACTATCTTGATGATCTTAAGAAAATCGGCTGATAACAGCTTGATTTAAAGCAGTTTTTCCCCGGAGAGGCCGTCGCACCGGCGGCTTCTCCGGAAACACAAGTCAACATACTCAAAGGAATGAGGAATTTAAATGAGCGTTTTAGAAGCCCGTAATATTACAAAGGTTTTCCCCGGAACGGTCGCTCTTGACGACGTATCGGTTTCCTTTGACAGCGGCAAGGTCCACGCCATCGTGGGAAAAAACGGATCGGGTAAATCCACCTTGCTGAAAATAATTTCGGGTGCGCAGCAGGCGACCTCCGGCGTTCTTATTCTCGACGGCAAGGAAGTTAAAATTTCTTCCACCACCGACGCCTTTAAGGACGGAATCGCCACCGTGTACCAGGAACTCAGTCTTGTTCCCACCCTCTCGGTCACCGAGAACATACTTCTCGGCAGAATGCCCATGAAGTACGGAATGATAGACTGGAACGCAGCCAACACGCAGGTTAAAAATCTGCTTCAGGAGCTGAGCATAGACATCCCCGTTACGGCAAAGGTGTCGTCGCTGAGCATGTGGCAGCGTCAGATGATAGAGATCGCGAAAGCCATGAGCTTCAACCCCAAGGTGCTTCAGCTTGACGAGCCCACTTCGTCCCTTGCCCGTCATGAGGTTGCCGCACTCTTTAAAATGGTCAGAAAGCTCAAGGAAAAGGATGTTATTATAACCTACGTTTCCCACAAGCTTCAGGAGCTTTGGGAGATTGCCGACGACTGTACCGTCATCCGCGACGGAAAATACATCGGCAAAAAGGATATGAGCGAGCTTTCCCACAGAGAGCTCATCGACATGATGTTCGGCGATACCCAGGTTCAGAGCCGTCCCGACGACCTTATGGTTTCGGACGAGGTTGTGCTTAAGGTCAACAATCTGACAAGGGAAGGAATATTTGAGGACGTGTCCTTTGAGCTTCATAAGGGCGAGGTTCTCGGAATTGCCGGAATGCTCGGCTCGGGAAGAACGGAACTTCTCAAATCCATTTTCGGAGCCGATAAGTTTGACTCGGGCACCGTGGAATTCGGCGGCCAGGTCATCAATAAACACCATTCCAGCCTCAAAAAGATGAAATCACTTGGTATGGCGCTCACCCCCGAGGATCGTAAGACCGAAGGATTGGTGCTGATGTCATCCATTAACCGTAATTTGGTTTATGCAAGCCTCGATTCTCTTTCGAAATTCGGATTTATGAATGAGAAGAAGGAAAAGGAATACATCGACAGACAGGTAAAGGACCTTCAAATCAAGGTGGCCTCCACCGCCCTTCCGGTCACGTCCCTTTCGGGAGGTAACCAGCAAAAGGTTGTTGTGGGCAACTGGCTCAACACCAATCCGTCGGTCATGTTTTTCGACGAGCCCTCCCGAGGCATCGACGTTGCCGCCAAGCAGCAGATATTTAAAATCATGTGGGATCAGTCGAGAAAGGGAATTTCCAGCGTCATGGTCTCCAGCGAGCTTGAAGAGCTGCTTGAGGTATGTCAGAGAATACTCATCATGTGCGAAGGAAAAATCGTCGGCGAGGTAAATCCCGACGAGGTTCAGACCAACGAGCTTTATGCCCTGTGCATGGGCGACAGCTCGGAGGGCAAGACCGAAGAAGCTCCTTCTGAAAACGTTTAACGAGGTGAAAGAAATGAATAATACAAAAGCTCCTGCGTCCCCGCTTTTGAAGGTAGCTTCGGCGGCCGATCGCTTTAAACTTGAAATAATCCTTGTGGTGGTATTTATCGTTGCGACCTTCCTGTCGCCTTCGTTCCTCACCTCGGGAAACCTTCTCAACGTGCTGCGTACCGCCTCTCTTAAGGGCGTTATCGCATTCGGTATGACATTCGTTATCATCTGCGGTGAAATCGACCTTTCGATCGGCTCCACCGTCGGCCTCAGCGGTATCGTGGCCGCGCTCATCCTAAAGGCGACGCTTGCGGCGGGTGTAAACGGCGTGCTTGCCGGTATCATCGCCATCGGCGGAACGCTCATTGCATGTTCCCTTATCGGTCTTATAAGCGGACTGCTTATGACCTACTTCAATATGCCTTCCTTCATCGTTACCCTCGGTATGGTCAACGTGCTATACGGTGTGGCGGCGCTGCTCGCTCCCTATCCCGTGACCGGACTTCCCGAGTGGTATAAATGGTTCGGCTCGGGAACCCTCTTCGGTTTCCTGCCCGTCCCCGCAATGTTCCTTGCTCTGTTCTTTGTCGTAACGCTGATAGTTCTGAGAAAGACCAAATTCGGCCGTTCGGTATATGCCGTCGGCGGAAACGCCGAGTCGGCCCGTCTTTCGGGTATCAATGTCCGCAGAGTCCGCATCATCGTTATGATGATCGTTCAGTTCTGCGCCGCCTTCGCCGGAATCATGATGTCGGCACAGGTTATGTCCGGTACCTACACCTTCGGACGCGGCTGGGAAATGGACGTCATCGCTTCGGTTATCATCGGCGGTGCAAGCCTTGCCGGAGGACTCGGAACCTCTTGGGGTACCTTCATCGGTATCATCTTCCTCGGAATCATCAACAATATCATGACCCTTACCGGCGTATCTTCCGATATGCAGTATGTGGTTCAGGGTTTGCTCATCATCGGAGCCGTTCTGCTCAACTCCTTCAACAACCGCAAGAAGAGCGCCTGATAATGCCGGCGGAATGCCGAATTTAATATTGACATCGAGTGTAATTTTGCCTTACATCTGTGGGACTGCGTTCGGGGGTTTCTCTCCTCAGTCCGGCTCTGCCGGTCTGAACTCTCGGGCGCAGTTCCGCGTTTTTTTAAAAAAAGTGTTGACAAAGGGAAAAATGTGTGCTATTATCTTACCAACCTACGAAATAGGTAGGATTTAAAACCGAACGAAAGATCGTCACTTGACAGATATTCGGTTTTATGTTATAAACAAACGGCGGGGAATTTTAAATTGGATTTCCGCGTTTGAAAAAACGGCGTTGCCGTTTCGGAGGAAAGATATGAAAAACTGTTTTGAAAAGCTTGTCAGAGCCAATTTCCGTTTCGGGCGAATGTGTTGCCGTGCCGAGCAGACAATCACACATTAAATTATTTTAAAACCGAAAGGAAATTTTATCATGAAAAAGACTGTATCAATAATTCTTGCAATAGCACTCACGCTTTCCCTTGTCCTGTCCTTCGCGTCCTGCGGTCAGAGCTCGTCCGACGACAAAAAGACCGAACTCACCGTTGCCGTTCCCAACGACACCACCAACGAGGCAAGAGCTCTTCTGCTTCTCCAAGAGCAGGGCCTCATAAAGCTTAAGGACGGCGCCGGAATAACCGCAACCGTGCTTGACATCGAGGAAAATCCCCACAACATCAAATTTAACGAGGTTGAGGCCGCTCAGCTCCCCAATGTTCTTAAGGATGTTGACTATGCCGTAATCAATTCGAACTATGCCATCGCCGCCAACCTCAATCCTTCCAAGGACGCTTTGGTGCTCGAAGGCTCCTCCTCGGCTTATTCAAACATTGTGGCCGTTAAAGAGGGCAACGAGAACGATCCCCTCGTAAAGGCTCTTGTGGCCGCTCTTTCCAGCAAAAAGGTAGCCGATTACATCACCGAAAAGTATGCCGGCTCGGTTGTGTCGGTTGTTGACAATCCCGGCGACGGTTTTGACGCTTCGGTTGATTATGACGCTCTTTCGGGCAAAACAATTTCGGTTGCTGCCTCTCCCGCACCTCATGCCGAAATCCTTGCCGTTGCAAAGGACATTCTCGCCGAGAAAAACATAACCCTCGACATTCAGGAATTCAGCGACTATGTTGTTCCCAACAATGTTGTGGAGGACGGCACCGTGCTTGCGAACTACTTCCAGCACAAGCCCTATCTTGACGATTTCAACGCCGAAAACAACACACACATTGTTTCGGTCGCCGCCATTCACGTTGAGCCTCTCGGACTCTACGGCGGAAAGCAGACCTCTCTTGACGCTTTGAAGGGCGAATAATTAAAAATTTAAATTGCGTTTTGATTGGTACTGTGGTATGATTTACCACGGTACCAATTGTTGTATAGGTCGGTTTTCGGCCGATGAGGTGAAAAAATGATTGAAATAAAAAATCTGACCAAGACCTTTACCCTTTCGTCGGGAAAGGTCGAGGCGCTTAAGGACGTCTCGCTGACCGTAAACGACGGCGAGATCTACGGCATAATCGGCATGAGCGGCGCCGGGAAAAGCACCCTCGTGCGATGCATAAATATGCTTGAACGGCCAACGTCGGGAAATGTTATTTTCGACGGCGTCGACATGGGCAGCCTCGGAAAAAAGGAGCTCAGGGAGACAAGAAGAAAAATAACCATGATTTTTCAGGGCTTTAATCTGCTTATGCAGAAAAACTGCCTTAAAAACGTGTGCTTTCCTCTCGAGCTTGAGGGCGTGCCCAAGGCCGAGGCAAGGAAAAAGGCCGCCGAGCTTCTTGAGCTTGTGGGGCTTGCCGAAAAGGCCAAGGCCTATCCGGCTCAGCTTTCGGGCGGTCAGCAGCAGAGGGTGGCCATTGCACGCGCCCTTGCCACCGAGCCCAAGGTTCTCCTTTGCGACGAGGCAACCAGCGCTCTCGACCCCAAAACCACAAATTCCATTCTCGACCTTGTGCAGACAATAAACAAAAAGACCGGCATTTCGGTCATTATCATAACCCACCAGATGAGTGCCGTCGAGCGGGTGTGCAACAGGGTGGCGATTCTCGAAAACGGCGCCGTTGCCGAAGAGGGAACGGTATCCGAGGTCTTTTCCCATCCCAAGTCCTCGGCGGCCAAACGTCTTGTTTTCCCCGAAGGCTCCTCCGAGGAGTTTTTGTCGGAAAAGGACGAAAATTACCGCTATATACGCGTCGTTTTCAACGGCGCCGACGCCACCGACGAGCCCATGATTGCTCAAATGGCGCTTAAAGAGGGGATAGAGGCCAGCATTTGCTATGCTTCCACCAAAAGTATCGGCGGCAAGGCCTACGGAACCATGCTTCTTGCCGTGAAAAATGAGCAGAATAATCTGGAGCGCGCAATAAAATTCCTGTCCCAAAGTGAGGACATATCCGCCGAGGAGGTAACCGGAAATGCTGACTGATTTTTTTAACTCTCCCGAATGGCTCGAAACCGCCGAAATTGTAAAAACTCAGTTTTTGTCCGCCGTGTGGGAAACGCTTTATGTCACCGTGCTGTCTACGGCTCTTGCCATAATAATCGGTCTTCCTTTGGGCGTGCTGCTTGTGGCCGGCGAAAAGGGCGGGGTGCTTCCGCTGCCGAAGCCCGTTATGCAGGTGCTCAACGTCATAATAAACCTGCTCCGTTCGGTGCCTTTCCTTATACTGATGATTTTGGTTTTCCCGCTGACCCGAGCCATAATGGGAACGGCCGTCGGAACGGCGGCGTCCATTGTTCCCCTGACCATTGCGGCCTTCCCCTTTGTGGTCAGACTTGTGGAAAGCAGCCTTAGAGAAGTCAATCCCAGCGTTATCGAAATGGCGCAGAGCATGGGCGCGTCGCCTTTCCAAATCATTGTTAAGGTTATGTTGCCCGAAAGTATGCCCTCCCTCATTTCAAACATCACCATCGCCATCACCACCATTCTCGGATACACCGCCATGAGCGGCATAATCGGCGGCGGCGGTCTCGGAAAAATCGCCATAAATTACGGCTACTACCGCTATAAATATATGGTTATGCTCCTTGCCGTTGTGCTTCTCATTGTGCTTGTTCAGGTATTCCAGTCGGTGGGTACGGCATTGACAAGAAAGAGCGACAAACGTCTCAAGAAATAACATTTGGGATGTTAAAAACGCCTGTAGCGAACAAACCTCACCGCTCGGCGTACCTTTGTACGCCGTCGGGCAGGTTCAAATGTCGAAAACGTCATTCGAATTCGGTTAGTCCGATACAAACGTTTTTTCCTATCCCAAAGGCAGAGGAAGAAAACGCCTGCTTAATGTCGGTAACCTTGTGGAAAGGTTGAAATCGACCTTTCGTGCTGTCCCCGGCTCCCCGATATAAACGGCTGCGGTTCGGTGCCTTCGGCTCCCTTTACACAAGGGAGGCTTTGAATGTACGATACCTATCGGCTTCTTTGAAACGGGTTTAGTATGAGTTTTGCGTGGGACGACTGTCTGTTTAAAATCAAAAGTGCTTTGGAGATCATCCAAAGCACTTTTTCATATATTCCTGCCCGAAAGTCTGAAACGATTACCCTTATAGGAAAGATAGCCGTCCTTTTGAAGGCGGGACAGCTCGGCGCACATGGCGCTGCGCTCCACCGAAAGATAATCCGCAAGCTGCTGGCGGTCCATATCAACGGTAAAGCTTTCGCTTTTCGCCTCGGCCGCCTTTGCCGACAAAAAGGACATAAGCTTTTGGCGGGTGGTTCTTTTAGCCATGTGAATTATTTTTTCGTTCATTTTAAGATTTTTTTCGGCAAGGAGCCCGATGAGATTTCGCGTGACGGCGGCGTGGCAGGGACAAATTTCGGTGCAGGAGGACAGAAGGCTTTCGGATTTTATCCATAAAACCTCGCAGTCGCTTTCGGCAAAGACTCCCACCGTCGTCACCGCGCCGCTCTTAAGGGCAAAAACCTCGCCGAAAATCTGTCCCGGGAGAAGGGGCGAAATAATATTTCTGTTTCCCCAAAAATCCTCGTGGGCAATCACGCCCTTGCCGCAAAGCAGAATACCGAATCGGTCGGTTTTTTGCCCCGCCGGGAGGATTATTCCGCCCTTTTTAAAGCTTTCTTCCGTCGGTTTAACACAGCCCAAAAGCTTTGTGAGCCCTTCGTCGGTCACACCCCTGAAAAGAGGATTTGTGATTAAAAAATCAAAATAATTTTTCAAAAAAATCTCCCCTTTGTTGGAAAAACAACAGAATGTTTTTGCTCAGTATATTATAATAAGGACGAAAAATCAAGGAGGTAATCTTTATGATAAGAAAAATAATTCACATAGACGAGGAAAAATGCAACGGCTGCGGAGCCTGCGCAAACGCCTGTCACGAGGGCGCAATAGGCATGGTGGGCGGCAAGGCAAAGCTGCTTCGGGACGATTACTGCGACGGGCTGGGCGACTGTCTGCCCTCATGTCCCACCGGGGCCATAAGCTTTGTGGAGCGGGAGGCTGCCGAATATAACGAGACCGAGGTCAAAAAGAATTTGGAAAATAAAAAGAAAGAGGGTTTTGAGCCTCACGCGGGCGGCTGTCCCGGTCATAAGCTTCGTGTTTTCAACCGCGCCGAGAAAGAAGCCCCCGCTGCGGCGGTAGGCGAGCCCTTGTCCCGCCTTTCCCAGTGGCCGG
>OCIU01002124.1_pt1 | contig 12184 bp, 14 predicted proteins | sample 1538471 | NCBI WGS metagenome assembly OCIU01 (sample SAMN04571693, study PRJEB22368) | human gut metagenome | biome: human gut; material: stool | host: Homo sapiens | place: Luxembourg | collected 2012-06-01 | reverse complement strand
CGATGCAAAAGTACATATAAAGTTTAGTATTACGTTACTTTTTTACATTATTTAAAACAATTATGCCTTATATTTCATGTTACAGCCTTCTTTTCTGTGGAAAAGTGGGGGCGCAATACTCCTCATTATGAAGAAGTTTGCAGATTCCTGAACAAAAAATCCCCCAACCTTAATCACTTAAGATTGGGGGAGAGAGTAGAAAAATAATAAAGTATGAACAATATCAACTGAATAGAGGGCTAAATGTGGAATTTGATTTCATTCAGCCAAGCCTGAACACTGAAGCAGGGACAGGACTTGTGGACGTTCGGGAGATCACGATGACCTAGGATCTCGGCTTCGGGATAGTCTACGCACAGACTCGTCAGGAGATTCTGGAGCGACTGCTTCTGAGCCTTCGTACGGGTATCTGCCGGATTGCCGTCGGCGTCGAGACCGCCTTCGTAACAGATGCCGATACTGTGTGCATTGAAATGGCGGGCGTGGGCGCCGATTTCTGACTCGGGACGGCCGGGATAGATGACGCCGTCTTTCGTGATGTAATAGTGATAACCGATGCTGCGGAAACCACGGGCTAAATGACAGGCTTCGAGCTTTTCGAAGGTGAAGTCCTGCGTGACGCGTGTGGCTGAACAGTGAATGACAATAAGTGATATTTTTCTTGTGTTTTTCATAGTGCTGAATCTTTAAAGGGTTGATACTACTGGCAGCTCTGCACACAAAAGGCAGAGGCTACGGCGGTGAGAACGGTAATGACGAAATTCAGAATTTTCTTGAGTGTTTCTCTTTTCATTTTCATTTGATTTTTAAGGTTAATAAATGGATTGGGGGCTCGGATTTCCTATATCCGGGCGATACTGGAGAAGGAAGGCTGACAGGATGAGCAGATGGGCTTGATAGCGCGTGTTTCAATGATGCTTGCTATATTGATGAATAGCCGGGGGTGCTATAGCCGAATCCCGGACTGCATCCTGTCTAAAACCTTCTTTCTTCATCTACTGGCGAGGGGGTTACTCCAGGCCGTCGCTACCATCGGAGCCGCTGCTCTCGGTGTTGCCTGATCCGCCAGTTTGGGTTGAGTCGCCACCCTGGTTTGTACCGCCACCCTGGGTAGTATCGCCTGTGTTGTCCTTACCGCCGTCTGGTGGAGTAACATCTCCTGTTACGGCTGTAGCCTTCTTCAGGGATACATCGAGGTTCAGACTGTTTGCCTTGAACTCACCGGTGCCACGGGCACGGAGCTTCAGTCCGGCAATGTTCTTGGTGATGCTGAACTCCTTCTCGGAGGCAGCACCTTCCTTGTTCTTGATGCCGATGCTGAAAATGGCGAGGTCGGGAATCTTCACGGCGATACCCTGCAGAACCAGTTCTCTTACGCAGCTCACCATGTCGGTGAGCATACCCTTGATGGCTCCCTTTGAGAACGGTGTGTTGTGACTTTCCATGTGCTCTGCGAGTTCATCAAGACCATAGGTCTGGGTGATTACAGGGTAAGCGAAAAACTTGCCGTTAGCGGCGCTCAACTTCTCGTTGACATACTTCTTCAATGTGTACAGAATCATAGTGTCTTCATTTTTAAGGTTAATAAATTGTGTTTGTGTTGTAGGGGGCGCTGCGCATTGCCTCTTGGTGGTATGAGATGTTATCTCTGAACCACAATGCAAAGATACGAAATCGGTGAGGGGTCAACTCACAGTTGCTCATACTTGCTCATGTTTTATCATACTTTTTCATAGATTCTTTTTTCCTGGAGTTTATAAGCCCATTATAATGAATCATCATTTGCTTGAATCTTATTCAAGTTTCGCGAGTTTTACCCCACACGCCCTGAAAGGGCGATGCCCTGGGCTAGGGGCTTCTGCCCTTTCAGGGCGTGTGGGGCAAAACATGCGAAAGTTCAGTAAGGAAGTATATGGTAACTATAGTTTCGCAAGTTACTTGAATATACTGACAAGGAAAAGACTTTACACCCGAAGCTTTCTGAAAGACTCCGGAAAGAGAAGTGAAAGAAACTGGAAGACTGGTGCGCCGGCGGGGGATACACGCTACTTCACTTCATGCCTAAACTTCACCTTCCGCCTCTGGCTTGCCAAGGTACGTTTTGTGGCTTCTCTGCCCGAACCTATCTATACCGCATTTTCAAGTTAAAGGAAGGCTGTACTCCTACCGAATGGCGGGAGAAAATGGCTGAAAATGTAGCCCCGGAGGATAAAAAGCAGGATTAACCATTTTTCGATAAATACCAGGAAAACGCATCACTGAAGGGAACAAATTGTTAAAAGGGGGACTACTTGCAGGAAGTAGACACCTAAAACATAGAAAATAGACACTTTTTTATAGGAAAGCAACACTTTTTTCGAAAAAAATACTATATTTGCACCATGGAAAATATGATAGAGACTTTCACGAAAGAGGAACAGGCTATTTTTATAGTGGCATTGTTTCTTCTGCTGTTCGCCATAGTCATGAGCTATGCCATGGTTCAAGACTACAGGATATATCTTGATGGAAACAACAAGGCTCGCTACAGTTTCTGTGATTTCATCAAGAGAGGAAGATATTATATCTATCTGTTTCTCAGACAGTCTTTCGTCATCATCCTGGGAATGACAGTATATCTGACGGCAATGAGAGAATAGGTGCTTCGGTGGATAATGCCGCTGCATAGTGGCAAGATTTGGCTGAATGCACAAAAGTATTTTTTTTTACAAGAAAATATTAATTTAATAACTAACAATATGAAAACGAATTTTGTAAAATTGAGATGGCTTTTCACGATGCTTTTGTTCGTGACAACCATGATTATGCCAACCATGATGTTGGCGAAAAGTATTGATCTAAAAATACCGGAAGGTGATGGCGCAGGAACCCCATATAAAATTGGTACTGCTGAAGAACTTTATTGGTTTGCAGGTCTGGTGAATGGTACGCTTCCAGGCGTCAAAAAGGATTTATCTGCCAATGCAATCCTCACGGATGACATTATCGTGAATACGGGCGTTCTTGACCCAAATAAAGATCTGGTAAGCGGAAACGACTTTATAGAATGGATACCTATTGGTAAATCTTCTTCTGATGATGATGCATATACTGGCACCTTTGATGGCAATGGACACACCATCAGCGGATTGTATTTCAATAAATCTAACTCATGGTATGTTGGCTTGTTTGGCTGCATAGGAGCCGAAGGCAAGATTTCCAACGTAGGAGTTTCGGATTCATATTTTCAGTCCAGTAACTGTCCGTATATAGGCGGCGTGTGCGGATCGAATTCTGGCGAACTCCAAAACTGTTCTAACAGCAGCACTGTAATTGGCAAAGAAAACGAGTATAGAATAGGCGGCGTGTGCGGCTATAACAGTGGCACTGTCAAAGATTGCAAAAATACAGGTTCTGTCAGAGGAAAAGAAACAATAGGCGGCGTGTGCGGATATAATGAAAGAAGATATAATGAAAAAGGCGGAATAATAGAAAACAGCTTTAATGAAGGCACTGTCAGCGGAACAGGTGATTATGATGTTCTTAATATCGGCGGCGTGTGCGGCTATAACTATGGTGGCACAATCAAAAGCTGCTATAACACAGCTTCTGTAAGCGTAACAGGTAAAAAAGTCGGCGGCGTGTGCGGCGATAACTCGGATGGTACAAGTACAATAACAAATTGCTTTAATGAAGGCACTGTCAGAGGAAAAGAAACAATAGGCGGGGTGTGCGGCAATAACAGTGGCACAATCAAAAACTGCTATAACACAGCTTCTGTAAGCGGACAATATTCTGTCGGCGGCGTGTGCGGCGATAACTATGAAGGTCCAATAACAAATTGCTATTATCTTAGTGGCACAGTCGCAGACGGTAAAGGCGGTATAGGAGGAAAGGATGATGAGAATGGCAAGGTAGTGGAAATGTCCAAAGATCGGTTTAAAAGTGGCGAGGTGGCATGGCTACTTAATGGCTCCAAATCTGTTTCTACCGAAGAAAGCACCTTGGCATGGTATCAGAAGTTGGATGAGAATGCTGACGCTTATCCAGTCTTGAAATCCACTGACCACAATACTGTATATAAAGCACCCCTCTTCTCTTGCGACGGGACAACCCGTATTGGTGAATATGCAAACAAACCAGAAGGCGACAAGTTGTCTCACAACTATCAGATGGCAGAAAAGGCTGATGAAGGAACGTCAAATCTTTATAGCGAGGAATGCGCTATATGCCACAATTAAAAGATGGAACAAAGTACATCAAGGACTTCTGTGGCAACAAAGACAACATTATTAAGCTAACAGCGGAGTCTGACGGTTCATACAAGGCAGCCGAGCCTGTTGACATCAATGACAATGCGGCTTACGACAGCCCTGTGGACTTCACTGCCCCAACGCTGAAATACACGCAACTATCTCGGCGCAGACCAGTGGCAGGCTGTGTACGTGCCTTTCGAGACTCAGGCTACAGACTGGACAGACAACGGCATCACCGTGGCAAGCATCAACAATTTCCATGAGTACGAGAAGAAAGATGGCAGCGGCTATGAGACGGTACTCGAAGTGAAGAAGGCTACATCTGGAGAGTTTGAGGCTAACACCCCATACTTGTTGAGAACAAAAGATAGCGGAAGCAAGACTATCACTATCAATAATGTCAAGTTGCATAAGGCAGAATCGAAGACATACTACTGCATGAGCATGACTCGCAAGTATAACTTCACTGGCATCTACACTCCACAAAGTGGATTAGGTCAGGATGAATCATCAGTTGCCGTATATGCTCTCAACAAGCAAGGACTCATAGCTCCGTTAAACCCTTCTACCGAAGTTGGTGCACAGCGTTGGTATCTTACGGTAAGTAATCGTAATAGTTCTAACATGTCACAGGCACAAAATCCCGTTCTATCAGCATAGATGAGGTCGGCGAGGGAGCAACAACTGCCATAAAGGGCATCCAAGTTATAACCAACAATGAGGCTGATAACACATCTCTAAATGGTATATATGACTTGCAAGGTCGTAAGCTCAGCAAAGAGCCTACTCATGGCATCTATATCAAAAATGGCAAAAAATATGTGAAATAGATATGTAAAATTTAAAAAGTAAGGAATATGAAAAAGAATTATCAGAAACCATCAATCACTGTAGTTGAGTTGGAAAATTCCTGTGTTCTATTAGCTGGGTCTAACCCATTGCCAGAAGGCTATGAGCAGGTTCGATTCACTGGTGAAGATTGTGATCCTGCATAGTATTGTGTTTTGGTTTATGCCAAATGGATCTACAAAATATCTGGCATAATTATCAACCCATACTTTGCGGTTGTTCCAAGGGTCTATACACCTCGACAAAAGGGTGTATAGACCCTTTTTCCTATTGTATGATGTCTTCAGTTAGAAGTACCTTTTGTTGGCTCATTTTCAGATTAGACGGAACAGGGTTAGGGCTCACCGAGGAAGTAGAGAATGTAGGAGACTTGCATCGGGGTGAACTCCTTGCAGTTCTTGCCGTAACCGGTGGCGGCGAGCTTCTGGAGAAGGTCGGGGATGCGCTGGATCCATCGCATCAGGTGAGCACTGGCTACTGCTGGAGTAGCATCGGGAAAATACAGAAGAGCTAGCTCTTGCTTGGTATAACTTCTTAAATCCATAGTTTTGTTTGATTTTTTAAGGGGTTTATGATTGAGTTGCGGTTCATAAGCTACTGACTTTTGCATCGTAAGTCTCTGACTTTTGCACCGTAAGTCCTTGGTTTCCGTTTCGGAAGTAACTGGCTTCCGGGTGACAGGGTGACAGGGGTGACAGGGAATTCTGAAGATTTACTCTCGCGCGGGCAGGCAGGAAAAATCAGGCCGAAAGTTCCTGCCTGCCCGCGTGCGAGGCGAAATGTTGAAAAACTCGTGTCACCGTGTCACCGTGTCACCCTGAACCGGATGGAACCGAAGGTTTGGAGGAACGGCTAGAACGGGGCATCATCATCGCATTGCGGTGGGTTGATGCAGACGGATACCTGGTAAGCCTTGATTTCCTCGGCTGTACGGACGATTGCCCTGTAACCACGGCTGTGCTTGGTGCGCATCTTTTCGAATCCGAGATCATTGAAAGCCTTGCCCAGTTTCGAACTGTTCAGCTTCTGGGAGATGTTGCAACTGATGATCTGCATCGCTCTGGCTATGGACACGAACTCCCCTGTCTCCGCCTCCGTTGGCTTTCGGAAGTAGAGATCCACAAGTTCCTGTTCTAGTCTGGGCGCCTCAAAAGCGCGGTTGTGCCGGTTCTGCTTTTCTATCTCCTCATCGGTGAACCAGTAGCGGAAATCACTCTTGTAGAGGGCGTAAGCCTGGGCGTAGATGCCTTCGTAATTGAACGGATGCTCACGGGGCGAGAGGATGCTCTCTATCTCGTAGGGCAGCCAGCGACGGTTACCGGTAGGGTCGCTCAAAAACTCGGGATTGTTGCCCGTGCCGCAGAAGGTGTTGATATGCTTGCGCTGCTCGGCATAATGGCCGTATGCCGCCCTTTCGTTGGTATACTGCATCGTTACCACAGCCTTCAGCTGGTTCAGTTCCGATGGACTCATCGTGTCGAGCTCTTCATAACAGATGAGTGCATACTGCGAAAGGGCGATGATATCATCCTTCGTCATGCGCCTGGCATTCGCCTTCGTATAGAAGTATTGCTTCAGTTCCGGCGGCAGAAGATAGTTGAACCAGGTGGTCTTGTAGGCGCCCTGTCTGCCGATGAATACCAGGATGACATTGTTTACGGCACCTTCGTCTATCCATCCTGCTATCATCGCCACGAGCCATTTCCTGAGGGTTTCACAGAAGGGCATCACGGGGTCTCCCTTCATCTTTACCGTGGCAGCGAGTTCGGCAATATAGTCCTTGTCGCCTTCCTGCCAGGGTGGGAGATTCTCCAGATAATCGGTGAAGGGATTGTAGGGCGGGCTATAGTCGCTCTCGATGACATTGATCATGTCGCTCTTGCTCACCCTTGCGGTTAGCGACATGTTGCTCCATAGCGTATTCAGATTGCGGTCCTGGAGGATTCTCCATTTCTCCTTCAGATACTCGTAGCGCAGGGTGATGAGGTTGAAGCGGAGTTTGATATGTCCGTCGAGGAAGTCTTTGATTTCATCTACGGTGGCATAGGGAATCTTTCCGGTTTCTGCCTTCATCTTCTTTGGGTGAGAGGTGTTGTCGTAGCACGATTTGAACACCTGTTCTACGTCGTCGTATTCGGGAAACTGCCTGATAGCCCACTGGGTGGCTTCTTTCCTGTCGTACCGCTTCTTAGCCATCATGTAGCCCACCCGCATCACATACTGGTTGTGGTTGCCGGGTTCGTACCTGATCTTTTCGTTTTCCAGCTTGGGTTTGACGATCTGCTCGTAGTAGTCGGCGATGCGTTCCTGTTTCTTTTTCTTCTGTGCGGTCTTGAGCGTAGCGGAATGGAAATGGCTGATTTCCTCGGCGCTGAAGGCTGTGGCTTCAGGATTGAAATAGACTTCGGGGTCGTAGGCGAGTCCGCTGAGCCTTGTGATGTTCTTGCAGAGCGGATCGCTTTCCTTGCCGATGAGATGCGCATAGTAGTCGTTTCCCATGGCGAAGGCGGCGGGATAATCCTCGCCTTCGTAGCGGTAGATGACGCGCAGTCCGTTGCCGCTCATGGTAACGTAGCAGAGCAGGGTGTGGGCATCGTGGCAGATTCTCTCTTTGAGCGAGTGCAGGGTGCCGTCATCCGGTTTTTCTGTGATGTGGTCGAAGTCAACCAGTGACAGATGTGTGAGGCTCCGGATGTTGTCCTTGCCTTTTCCGCCTTCGAAGATGCAGGCTACGGCGAAGAGGGGTGCATCGTGCTTGTACGACTTATTCCCCGTTTTCCGGTAAGACTCGGTGAAAAACCTGAGTTTCTCATCTTCCTTCATGAAGGTTACCAGGCCTTCCAACTGGCCAGGTGAAGGAATCTTGCTGGCCATGTTAATGAATGTACTGATGTTCATCATCTCCTAAAAATTTTATATTGTTATACAATATATGTATCGGTTATACGTTCTTTTATAGGTATGCAGATTGTTGGATCTGTAATACATGGTGCAAAGATACTAAAAAGAAAATAAAAGAGAGTTCCCGTAGTGGGAACTTGTAAATAAATATATTCAACATTTTAAATTATTTTAAGATGAAAATTAAAAATTTTAATGCAGACAACAGCCGTTTCGGTGTTGTTCTGAGTGAAGTGATGAAGAACCATCATGTTTCTGGTTCTGATCTGATGTTTTATGCTGAGATGCATAAGGAAAATGTTTTCGCAATCTAAAAGGGTAAGGGCGATTATCGGCTCAGTGTTTATGTGAGGATTGTTTCTGCTCTTCGGTACTTTATCGAAGACTCGGCAGAATATGCCCGAGTGAAGCAACGCCTTATCGAAGCAGCCTTCGATGATGGTTACTTTTATAATAAATAATTCTTTTGAATTGGTTTTTTAAATTAAAAAGTGGAATCCGGCGGTTGTCGGATTCCACTGATATCGTATTTTTTTCGACGTTTCGCAAGTTTATCGCCACACGCCCTGAAACTTCAATTTAACGCAAGAACTTTCCGGTAAGGCTTGCCTTGCAGGCAGCTACTTCTTCCGGAGTTCCGGCAACAACAAGATTGCCGCCCTTATCGCCGCCTTCAGGACCGAGGTCGATGATATAGTCGGCACACTTGATGACATCCAGATTGTGCTCAATCACTACCAGCGAATGACCCCTTTCTATCAGGGCATTGAAGGCATGGAGCAGGCGCTTGATGTCGTGGAAGTGAAGACCCGTGGTAGGCTCGTCGAAGATGAAGAGCGTAGGCTCCTGTTCTTCCTTGCCTATGAAGAAGGCGAGCTTTACACGCTGATTCTCACCACCCGAAAGCGAACTTGAATTCTGACCGAGTTTGATATAGCCCAGACCTACATCCTGAAGCGGCTTCAGGCGGTTTACGATGATGCGGCAGTTGTCGAAGTCGCCCTCGTTGCGCTGCAGCTTTTCATCGCTGAAGAACTCAATGGCCTCATTTACCGTCATGTTCAGCACATCATTGACGTCTTTTCGGCCATAGCGTACCTCCAGGATATCGTGCTTGAAACGCTTGCCCTTACAAGCCTCGCAGGTCAGCGTGAGGTCTGCCATAAACTGCATCTCGATGGTAACATATCCCGCACCCTTACATTCCTCGCATCTTCCGCCTTCGGTATTGAAAGAGAAGTACTGGGGCGTGAATCCCATCTGCTTAGCCAGTGGCTGGTTGGCAAAGAGGGCACGTATCGCATCGTATGCCTTCAGATAAGTGGCAGGGTTGCTGCGGGTACTCTTTCCGATAGGGTTCTGGTCAACAAACTCTACATGATGGATGCTCTTCCAGTCGCCTTCCATCGATGCATATTCGCCTGGTGCATCTGATACGAGGTCCAGACGGCGACGCATGGCAGGATAGAGGATTCCCTTGATGAGCGAACTCTTGCCTGAGCCTGATACACCGGTTACACAGGTGAATACATTGAGCGGTATCTTAACATCGATGCCGCGCAGATTGTTCATCCGGGCTCCCTTGATTTCGATATACTGGTTCCAGGCACGGTGGCTCGTTGGCGCCTTTATCTCCTCGTTGTGGGTAAGGTACTTGATGGTATAACTCTCCGGATATTCAGCTAGCAGCTTTTCCTGTTCAGCCTTATCGGTGGTTGAATATTCTGATGACGGACCGGCGTAGACCACTCTTCCGCCCAGTCTGCCGGCATCGGGACCGATATCGATGAGATAGTCGGCTGCCCGCATAATCTCTTCGTCGTGTTCTACCACAACCACCGTATTGCCCAGTTGCTGCAGTTCTTTCAGCACCTTAATCAGTCGGGCGGTATCGCGGCTATGGAGTCCGATACTAGGTTCGTCGAGGATATATACGCTACCCACGAGCGATGAGCCCAGGTTGGTGGTCAGGTTGATGCGCTGACTCTCACCGCCGGAGAGGGTGTTGGAGAGTCGGTTGAGCGTAAGATAACCCAGACCCACATCCAGGAGGAACTGCAGGCGGTGGGTGATTTCGGTGAGCAGACGCTTGCTGATTTCCTTCTCATGCTCAGAGAGTTCCAGTTTCTTGAACCATTCGCTCAGGTTGACAATCGACATCTCAACCAGTTCGGTGATGCTCTTTCCGCCAATCTTCACATAGTTGGCTTCCTTCTTGAGTCGGGTACCATGGCAGTCAGGACAAATCGTCTTTCCACGGAATCGGCTCAGCATCACGCGGTATTGTATCTTGTACTGGTTCTCCTTTACCATTCTGAAGAACTCATCGATGCTCACCCTTTCCTGCTGTTTACGTTTCTTCTCGCCAGGCAGACCATGCCACAGCCAGTCCTTCTGCTGCTGAGTCAGTTCGAAGTAAGGCTTGAAGATAGGGAAGTCGTATTCTGCAGCTCTGCGGATGAATTCCTTGAGCCACATACCCATCTTTTCGCCTCGCCAGCAAACCACACATCCGTCATATACGCTCATCGAAGTGTTCGGGATGACGAGTTTCTCATCGATGCCTATTATGCTGCCGAAACCTTCGCAGGTAGGGCAGGCTCCGAGAGGGGAGTTGAAGGCAAACATGTTGTCGGTAGGCTCTTCAAACTGCATGCCGTCAGCTTCGAACCGGGTAGAGAAGTCGTAGCAGATGTTGCTTGGCAGGAAGACGAGGCGGCAGGCTCCATCGCCCTCATAGAAGGCAGTTTCGGCAGAATCCATCAGTCGGCTGATGTCATCCTTCTCATCGCTTACCGAAGCACGGTCGATGACCAGGAAGATTTCTTCATCCTTCTGCTGCATTCTCTTTCTCAGTTTATCGCCGCTTACTTCCAGCAGTTCCTTATCCGCCTGCTCCATGAAGTCTTCGATGCGTACGAATTCACCTTTTATATATATACGCGCGTAACCTTCCTGGTTGTACATCTCCAGCTGTTTGCCCAGACTGCGCCCTTCGATGACGTGGATAGGGGCGAGGATGACAAACCTGGTACCCTGGGAATACTGTCGGGTACAGGCGAGTACATCTTCGGTAGTATGGCGTTTCACCTCCTGTCCGCTGATAGGCGAATAGGTTTTTCCGATGCGTGCGTAGAGCAGTCGCAGGTATTCGTAGATTTCGGTGTTGGTGCCCACGGTAGATCGTGGGTTGCGCGAAATCACTTTCTGTTCGATGGCGATGGCAGGTGGCAATCCTTTGATGAAATCACATTCCGGTTTGCTCATACGTCCCAGAAACTGGCGTGCGTACGAAGAGAGCGACTCCACATAGCGGCGCTGGCCCTCAGCATATAAGGTATCAAAAGCCAACGATGATTTTCCCGATCCCGAGACACCCGTAATGGCAACAAACTTGCCCTGAGGTATCTTCACATCGATATTCTTGAGGTTGTTGGCTCTTGCCCCTTTTATTTCTATATATTTATCTTTTGGCATATTCTTTCTTCTTTTAAGATTAGGGGACCAGCGATGGAATCGCTGGGGACGGGGGCGCAAGGGGGAAAGGCTCTTTTTACCCTTTTACCCTTTTACCTTTTTACCCTTTATTCATGGTGGTAAGGTTCACCTTTTATAATAGTACATGCGCGATAGAGCGCCTCGGTAAAGATAAGGCGCACCATCTGATGCGAGAAGGTCATCTTGGAGAGGGAAATCTTCTCGTTGGCGCGGTCGTAGACAGACGGTGAGAAACCGTAAGGACCGCCGATGACAAAGACGAGCCTTCTTGCCGTGGCCTGCTTGCGCTCTATCCATTTGGCAAACTCGATGCTTCGGAATTCCTGTCCATGTTCATCCATCAGCACCACCGTATCCGAAGGCTGGAGGAGTTTCAGAATCAGTTCTCCTTCCCGTTCCTTCTGCTGCTGTTCGCTGAGACTCTTGGTGTTCTTGAGCTCAGGAATGGTTGTTATATTGAAAGGCATATAATGGGTGATGCGCTCGGCATAATCCTTGATGCCCGCAATGAAATGCTTGTTTACGGTCTTTCCGACCAGAATGAGTTCTGTCTTCATTTCGTTGGCGTTTTCTTCCTATACACTTTACACTTGAATTGACTTTCACTTCGTCCGTCGAACGTTGTTTCTTCGTTCTTCACTTCTTCTCGTCCCTGTAATATCCTGTTCCTATTCTTTTCGGATTCTTCGGGAACCAGCCTT
>OCIU01002113.1_pt1 | contig 12220 bp, 6 predicted proteins | sample 1538471 | NCBI WGS metagenome assembly OCIU01 (sample SAMN04571693, study PRJEB22368) | human gut metagenome | biome: human gut; material: stool | host: Homo sapiens | place: Luxembourg | collected 2012-06-01 | reverse complement strand
TATGATAAACGTGGCTAATGGAATATAATTAAGAATACTTTTCAAAATTTTCATGCCCAATCCTTCCTTAGGTTTCATAATAGGTTTTTCTTTATTTTACCACATGACAAAGGGTATTGGTATTGTTATTTTCGTTCTTTGATGACTGATTCTATGATATTTATTTCTTCATCAGTAAGGTTGTATTCTTCGTAAAGCTCTTGGTCTGTAAATATATGGTCAAAGGCTTTTGATACTGGTACGAAACGCCACTAATCATTACTACTGTTTCCCAGATTATCTGGAAAGCCTTATGGTATTGTATTTGAATTTGGACTACTTGATTTTCTAATTGCATACGCAATTCGTGAAATGTATAATTATACTGTTGATACATCAGACACACAAATGTAAATAGGGACAAAATCAATAAATTGCACCACCCATGAGAAAAGCAGTAAAGTAAATCCCATATAATAAAGCTGATGCAAAACACAGCAATGGATACAACAGTTTGTGTTTATTAAGTAATGCAGCGGTAAAGAAAAAAAGAGGAAGTGCATTCAGCATATACCGCCCACCACTGATCAGAAATGTGACAGAGTAATTGATTAGGGTATAGACCAGGAGATAGGCACTGTATTTCAGCGGCTGGGTCCGGAGAGAATAGAGAAGCAGTGCAGCAGCCACAACGAACAGAATCAGTTCAGGATACCATATGAGAAGCGTGGTATCGGAGACCTGACCGGAAATATAACGCATAATTTCCGCCACACAATTTGTGAACCAGGTAGCGGTGTGATACCAGTGATTCTCCTGATAAACAGTGAACTGAAAAGCATTGCCGGTGATCTGATAATTAAGCTCTAAGTACACAAGGTTCCCGATGGGAATCAGAAACAGCCAGACGGTCTCTGTAAAAAAGTGTTTCAGAAAGCCCTTGAACTGCCCCTCCTCAATCATCCGAATTGGTTGAGAAGATATTAGAAATTCAATTATACCGACGCCAAAAAGGATAACACCCTGAATACGACAGAGGGATGCTAAAAGCCCAATCAGCCCCACAATCAGCCATTTATGCCTGCGGATATAGAAAAAACCCGCAGAAATCAGACAGAAAAACAAGCTCTCTGTCATGATTCCTCCGAAGAAAAAAGAAAACGGGTATAACAATAACAAAGTCAATGATTTCTCGGCAATGGAAGCTCCGTATTCCTCCTTTACAGCACCATAGAAAAAGACACAGCCCACACAAAAAGAAATGATGGAAACAGCAAATGCAGCCACAGCATAACTGTTCACAAAAAAGTGAAAGAAGCGGATGAACCAGGGATATAACGGGAAGAAGACGAGAAATAGATGCTCTTCTCTGCCAGACCATTCCGTTACTTCTGTGCAATTGACATATCCTTTTTCCGCGAGATCAAGATAATGCTGGGCATCAGATTTATTCCACAGATTGAAAAAATCATTCCAGGAAAATGCAGCTGCATGTGATAAAAAATCTGATTGCACCAAATAGATAAGCACACTTGCAAAATATATCAGTACACGGATCAGAAAAGCCAAAAACAGAATCCGGAGAACGTCTTTTTTCGTCAGACCTTCTCCTTTATAGTCTGTTGTATTTTGAAAAAATCGAGAAACTCTGTATTTTTCCGGAACATCCATTTCAACAAAAAAGCGAACAAACCATATTCCTATAAATAAAATGAAGATGGTATTCAGAAGAATGGTCATAATAGTCTCTTGCCTTTCATTTAACCCGAGATCAATACCCAGGTCGGTCTCCAACGTAAGTATTTTATTACAAAATCCACATCCACCGGCTGTCCGGACAATACCGGATAGAACAGCAGGAACAGGGCAAACGCCACCGTGGCATAAGCGCAGCAGCCGATAACAAAGGTGCGGTCAGACATATGCTTCTTCCACTGCATCAGGCTGTACACGATCATCAGTACCACAAAAGGAACACTGGGGAAATAGTGGTAGATGAAAGTGATCCTGGTGACAAAGAACCAGGGCAGGTACTGCGCCAGGTAGCCGACTGCCAGGAAAGCAGCTGTTGCATATTCTCTGTGGGACAGGGTAATTGCAGTATCTGTGGAGCTCTCTGTTTTTGTGTGTCCTGTCAGAGAACAGAGAAACGCATTATTGTGAATTAATAGGTACAGGATGTAAATAAATGCCGGAATACCGATCCACCATACAACAGGATTGCCGAAAGCGCTGATCCCCTCTTTGATTGCATCGGTCACATATCCCGAATAATACCAGATCGGACGTACCATGGTCGGCCATTCATACCAGGAGGAAGAGTAGGGATGTGTCGCCTCCAGGCCACTGTGGTAATTGAACATGGAAGTCTGGTTTGCCAGCATACGGTCAAGCAGGCCGGGATGAGTAGTATTCACAAACGGCAGGTAGGACAGCAGATAGATCACTACCGGGATCAATACGAAAAAGGTCAGACAGAAATCGATGGTCTTGATCGTATAGTCAGGAAAATTCTTCACGATATATTTATGATCGATACCGTTTGTGCTTTTGCCGGGATGTGCTTTGGCATAAAGGTATTCCCGGTAGCGACGCAGCAAATGCGCGAAAAACAGCAGTGCCAGACCACATCCGGCATAGACACCGGTCCATTTGCAGGCAATGCCAAGCCCCATGCAGACACCGCACAATCCTAATGGAAGGAAGGTCTTATGTGGTGGCGTGTCATAAAAACTCATGGAGCAATAACTGTACATAAAATAGTACATGGCAATCACGAAGAACGTGATATAGACATCGATCGTTGCAATCCTCGTCTGAGTAAAATGCATAAAATCAAAGGCAAACAGGAAGCAGGCGAGAGCCGCTGCGGGGGTATTGCCGGTCATCTTCTTCCCCAGCAGATAGAGGAAGGGCAGCATGGCGATGCCAAATAAAGTACCCATGATCCGCCAGCCGAAGGGATTCATCCCGAAAATAGCGATACCCACAGAGATCAGAATTTTGCCCAGAGGCGGATGCGTATTTTCATAAGTGGGCAGTCCGTGGAGGAATTCATAAGCCGTACGGGCATGATAGATCTCATCGAAATACATGCTGTTACGGAAGGAATAGCGTTCCGGGTAGCAATCGCTCTCATCGAACAAAGTCTCGTAAGCAGAGGCATTCACGGGGCGCAGGATTTCACCGTCCGCATCCGTGAAGACCAGTTCGATCAGAGACGCATCCGTATCGGTCAGTGTGAGACGCAGGCAGCGGGCGTCTGTTACGCCTGCCTGCCGGGTCAGATCTTCCAGAGACACATCCTGCCAGGTGAAGACATTATTCAGAATGATCTCGCCCAGATACGTCCAGTCCTCCGCCTCTGAGCTACGGACTTCAGCCGTAAAATGCCGCTGATGCCAGGGCGCGATGTAACTTGCCAGGGTAACGGGAGCTGTATTTTCCGGAAATTCCAGTTCAATGACCTGATTCTGTGTCATATCGTAGGTTGTCTCGGGAGCCTTGCGGTCGCCCAGGTCATAGAGTGCAAAAAAGCTGTAGAGAGCACAGATTGTCAGCAACAGACACAGGTCTGCTCTCGTGAAGCGCACCTGCTCCTTAGAAGGTGTGGGCGCTAAGGGGGAGAGAAAATGTTCCCGGAAGTGGGAGCCGAGGTCACCCGCAGTTGTGGCGGCAACAGTCACCGCTTCCCCATGAATATAATATTTCCAGATGATTTTGTAGAAATCATACAGACAATATAACATGCCTGCGGATACCAGCAGAATTATGGGAGCCTTGCGGTCATAGTTCTGCGGATCGTAATGGTACAGCACGTTGGCAGTGTTGTAGAAATGCAGCGCGGCGAAACCGGTATAACATTTCCACAGGGAGCCGGCGGGTTTATACAGACAGCAGAACAGCAGCAGTGCAAGTCCCGGATACATATAGCGTTCGTGCATTCTGACAGAAAACAGGAACATAGTCAGAATGATAAAAGCACCGAGGCAAAAATAGCGTGAAGGTTCTTTTCGGCAACGCAAGGCAATCAGAAAAGTAAAAAGAACGATCAGCACAATGGCAATGGATCCCCAGGTTCGGCAGGGAAGGAACAGAAAGATCGTGTTCTGGTCCACCCAGTTCATGCCTAACAGCCCCCAGAAATTATAGGCATTAACCGCCGCATATTCATAGGAACCCAGCGTGGAAGTATACTGCGAGGTGGCGGCATCCAGACCGAAGGGAACGCACAACAGAAGCATGCCGCAGATCACAGCCAGACCGCCGCACAGATTATAAGAAAATTTCCTCCAGGAAAAATCCTGCAAAAATACATGATCCAAAATGCCGACCAGAAGGACGGGAGTGAAGATCAGTGTCTGTGGCTTTAACAGAATTCCAATGCCGTAGATCGCATAAGCCGGAAGCATTTTGCCGTCCATAAGAAACAGGCACATCAGGATCACCACAAGGGTGTGAACGGAATCCACCTGCCCCCAGCAGGAAGAATTCAGGATGATTGCCGGCTGGAACAGATAAGCACAAGCTACACATACAGATTGCATTTCGGAAAAATGCAGTCTTTTTGACGCCTCTCTGAAGAGCAGACAGCCGCAGGCCATGTCGCACAGAATAGCAGGCAGCTTTAACAGCATGATATGCAGGCTGGAATAATAAGGGATCCCAAGCAGGGAACGCAGTGCCCCGATGAGATACAGGACATACATGAATCCGGGCGGATAATCGGTAAAAGTCTCCGCGGAATAGAATGCCCCGGGACCTACGGAGAAGATCCGGTCAGCCCACGCAGCAAAACAGGCAATATCATTGCCGAAACCGTGGGTGGTATAAGCAAGGATCAGACGAAGCAGCAGGGCAGCCCCGAAAATGATCCAGACGAACCGGGTAATGTTTTGGAATTTACATTTGTCTTCCTCTTTTTGGAAACCGGTATAGCAGACACCGCACAGAAGCAGTGAAAGGATAGCAAAAAAATGTATCATAAGATATAATTCCCCCCAATATTTTTATGATCACAACTTAAAAATATCAAAAAATGAGTCTTTCGTAAAGACGAATACTTAAAAATAAGTTATAATCATTAGTAAATTCAGACAGATGCAAAAAGGGGACAAACATGAAGAATAAGAAAGTGGAAAATATCATCACAGCAATACTGGCGGCGGCAGTTCTGATCACCGGAGGGATGAGTCTGTATTCCTATCTGTCGGAGCAAAAGGCGAAAAACGAATATGATACCATAAGACAGGAGGCAGTGGTGGAAGAGTCCAGGGTGGAAGAGACGGAAGAAGTACAGGTGAAAAACTACCCCGATCTGCAGATTGATTTTGCAAATCTCAAGAAGACCAATCCGGATTTCCGGGGATGGCTTTATTTTCCGGCGCTGGATATCAGCTATCCGGTGGTACAGGGCGAGGACAACAATTATTATCTGAAGCATTCTTTTGAGGGAGAAAGTGTAAATGCCGGATGTATTTTCATGGATTGTGAGGCTTCGGCGGACTGGTCGGACCGGAACACCTTCGTCTTCGGACATAATATGCGGGATGAGAGCATGTTCGGTAGTTTTAAAAATCTGTTGAAGGGGACGGTAAGCTGTAAGGAGGATCCGTATTTTTATATCTATACGGAAGATAAGGTCTATATTTATGAAATCTTTGCTTATTACGAGACCAGAAGCACCAGCGACCGCTTCGCAACCTTTACCTCGGATGCTTCCTACGATGATTACGTGCAGTGGGCGACAGAGCATTCCCTGTATGCCTCGGATGTGGACTTAAGCGACAGGGGGAACATTGTGTCGCTGTCTACCTGCTATGGTTCCGCAGGCACGAAGCGAAGAGCACTGCTCCATGGAGTACTGACAGAAACGGCCGCTTATTAGGACATTGGTACCACAAATGGACAACCAGAGAACAAAAATAAGCAATAAATCACAAATTTAATAAAAAATCTGAACCTTTTTTATGAGATCCATAGTCTTAATAGATGTAAAGAAGAACGAAAACGTTTAAGTGCGTTGGGAGTAACACATGGGGTTTCATATAAGGGAGAAATCAGATGAGCAGACTTAGTAAGTATGTAAAAGAAAAAATCGTAAAGGTTCTGGTGGCAGCGCTGGTAGTGGGAACTGTCGCAGGGAACGGAACACTTACGGTACAGGCAGAGGAAGCGGCTACAGTAGTAGGGGAAGAGTCTGTATCCGGTGGTGACGCTGTTGTGAAAGAAAATGTAGTAGCTGATCCGGAGGTAACACCGGAAGCAACGACGATGGTTACACCGGAAGAGGCAGCAGGTGCAGGTCTTATCATGCCGCTGACAATGAATTTATGTGCGGAAGCAAATGAGACAGTAAATGCGGTGACTGTGGATATTGCTGGAGTTTTAGGAGCTGCCAATGGCTATGGAATTTTTGTAGAGGGAATTACGGAGCAGAGCGGTGACAGTGAAGCTAATATCTGCACAGGCAGTTTGAAATATTATAATAACATTGGCTATACAGGAAAAGGTACTATTTATGTAGATGGTGAATATACAGGTTCAGGCTCCAATATTAGATGTTCTAATCTGATTCTAAAATCAGCTTCTTTTGAGCAAAGAGGTAATCAATGGTTTGTAAATGGAGTTTATGTAGGAACCACTGAGCAGATTGGAAAAATTGAAAGAGGTCAGTTCGATCTGGCAGGAGCATTTACAGCTATTCGTACAAATGCTGAAAACTTGCATGCAATGGGAACGGAATTGAGTTCTAATGAGATTTCCTTGAATGATGGACAGAATATTTTTCGCGTAAATGGAATTTCGGATTTTGAACCTAAAGTAGCTGTGGAAAACGGTAAAACGGTTGTATTTAATATAACACCTGATGGTAATAATTTTAAGTTGGTAGGACAGAGCACATCTGGCATTGATAATTACCCGGAAGCAGATAATGCAAATTTGTTAGTGTATAATTTTGGAACATATGATGGAACTATTACTTTATCTACTACAAGAGGAACGATTCTTGCACCATGTGCTAAGGTGATTCTCGAAGCAGGAAATAATTCAGGTAGAATTGTAGCTGCAAATTTGCAAACGCAAGCAGAGTGTCACTTTAGTGGAAATGAGTGGCATCCCAGTGAAGAGCCTACGCCGACCGTGACACCGACGGCAACACCAACGGCAACACCAACGGCAACACCTACGGCAACACCAACGGCAACGCCTACGGCAACGCCAACGGCAACGCCTACGGCAACACCAACGGCAACGCCTACGGCAACACCGTCGACAACTCCTGACAACAACCCGACACCTACTCCGACTCCGGGCGCTCCGGATACGACGCCAACCCCGGATGATCCCGGTACCCCTGCGGATCCTGTAACACCCGAGGCACCGCAGGTACTTGGTGCGAGACGCCACAGAATGGTGACGATCGAGGATGATCCGACACCTTTGGCAGACAGAGCAGTCCTCGGAGCATCGAGACGGCCGCAGACCGGCGACGCTTCCGATGCATGGAATCTTGGTTTCGCCTTATCCTTGACAGGTCTGGGAGCATGGCTTATCCTTAAGAAGAAGCAATAAGAACAGTAATGACATATAGTTACCATAAATTCATGAAAGAGGGTAAACAAATGAAAAAAAGATGGATGAGTCTGATTCTGACAGTAATCATGATGCTTAGCCTGGCAGGCTGCGGCAGGAATGCAGATCTGTCCTCTGTCAGCCGTGATCCGGCGGACAGCGACGGAACCGTATGGTTCGATGAAGAGGCGGTGGCGCTGGCAGGATCTGTACAGAGAGCCGGCATGAGCGAAGCAGAGATTGCCCGGGCCAATGAACTTCGCACCATGGCAACCGATGCACTGGCACTGGTGAATGCGAAGAGAGCAGAGAATGGACTTGCGGAGCTTACCTGGAGCAACGGACTGGAGTCCTGCGCTATGGTAAGAGCACAGGAAGCTGCTTCCAAATTCTCTCATACCAGACCGAACGGCAGAGACTGGTATACCGTGAACAGTGAACTGATGTGGGGTGAGAACCTGGCGAAGGGATATGATTCCGCACAGAGCGTGGTAGATGCCTGGATGGCTTCTCCCACCCATGCAGCGAATATCCTGGCAGGCGATTTTACGACCTGCAGCATTGCTGTCTATGAGACAGGTGGAAAACTGTATTTTGCACAAGAATTTGGTTATTGATCCCAAAAAGTTTCTGCCTAATGGGACAGAAAAATATAAATAAACAGACAAAACAGGGAAAGAGTTGATATTTTTTGAAATATTAACTCTTTCTTTGCACTCATAAGGTAGCAAAAAGGTTCGGAAAATGTTATAATGATGATACAGCAGTAGTGTTAGCAGCATTGCAGAAAAATGCCGGCTTGAGAAGGTGGAGAGACATCTCGCCGGAGAAAAGAGGTACATTATGAGTGCAAAAACTACACAGAAGGGACAAAAGCGTCAGACCAATGGTAAGACCACGATCCGCGAGCGGCTGCAGAAGGCAATCCGGCGGCTGGTATTGCTATCGATCGTATCATTGGTCATTGTGTCTATGATCATGAATCTGTCAGGTACCCTGAGCAGACTGAAGGCTGATATGCAGGAGATCGCAAAGCTGTCAGCGGATCGGATCCGTCAGGAATTGACGGTATCGGAGACGATCGTATCTGAGCTGGGATGCAGCTATCAGCTTTCCGCGGCTGTATTTACACCGGCACAGAAGCAGGAGTATATTAATCAGCGCGTGGAAGCTTATGGAATGGTCAGGGGGAAGCTGATCGGAAGTAATGGTATCTGTGCCGCTGACGGAACGGATTATAATGATCGTGAGTATTTTAAACGGTCCATGCAGGGAGAAGTGGTGGTATCGGATCCCGTAATTGCCAAGACAGACGGAAAACTCAGCGTGATCATATCTGCACCCGTCTATGAAGGCGGAGATAAAGACGGTGAGATCATCGGCGTGGTATTTGTAGTACCGGATCCGGAGTTCTTAAATGATATTTGCGCAGCCATTTCTATCAGTGAGCATTCCGGATGCTACCTGTTGGGGTCTACGGGTATTACGATCGCACATAGTGATTCCGCCATTGCCCAGGAGCAGAAAAATAATATTGAATTGTCACAGACAGACAGCTCACTGAAGGGAATTGCTAAAATAGAGCAGCAGATGCTTAAGGGTGAGACAGGATACGGAACCTATTTCAGAAAAGGTGCTTATACATTACAGGCGTATGCCCCGATTGATGGTACTGACGGCTGGATGGTGGCTGTAGATGCACCGGTTACGGATTTCCTGGGTTCCGTTGTAACAGGCATTATCATAGGTGCTGCGATCGGTGTGATCGCAGTGGCATACAGCATTTACAAGGCAAAACAGATCGGACAGCGTATCGGGGAGCCGGTGGCACAGTGCACAGACAGAATACAGCTGTTAGCACAGGGTGATCTGCATACTCCGACACCGAAGGTAGAGACCGGCGATGAGCTGCAGATACTTGCGGAGGCTACCGCCAGTCTTTCCGATAATTTGCAGCAGGTAATCGGTGATACGGACTATCTGTTGGGAGAAATGTCTGAGGGCAATTTTGCGATCGTAAGTAATTGCAGGGAAGCCTACATAGGAGATTTCAGCGGATTACTGGAGTCTATCCGTAAGCTGAATCATAAGCTCAGTGAGACACTGGGTGAGATCAAAAATGCGGTAAGCCAGGTGTCTGCCGGCGCGGGTCAGATGGCGGATGCCGCACAGGGACTGGCAGAGGGTGCTACAGACCAGGCCGGTTCCGTGGAGGAACTGCAGGCGACCATTACGAACGTCACTGAGATCGTGGAGAAAAATGCCAAGGCTCTCGGAGCATCTTATGAGAAGGCAATGGAATATCAGCAACAGGCCAGAACCAGTGGAGAAGAGATGAAGGGACTGACCGATGCCATGCAGCGGATCAATGAGACTTCCAAGCAGATCAGTGATATTATCGGTGAGATCGAGGATATCGCATCCCAGACGAACCTGTTGTCCCTGAATGCAGCAATTGAAGCTGCCAGAGCGGGGGAAGCCGGAAGAGGTTTCGCCGTGGTGGCTGAACAGATCCGGAAGCTTGCGGATGACAGTGCACAGTCCGCGGTACATACCAGGGAACTGATCGAAACCTCGCTGCAGGAGATCGAAAAAGGAAATCAGATCACGGATAAAACGGCGGAAGCTTTGCAGAAAGTGGTGGAAGGTATTGAGGATCTGGCGAACGAGTCCAAGAAAGCCATGGAAGAATCCAATGCACAGGCAGATGCCATGGCCCAGATCGAACAGGGCATCGAGCAGATATCTACGGTGGTACAGAACAACTCCGCTACCGCAGAGGAGACTTCTGCTACCAGTGAAGAACTGTCTGCTCAGGCGACCAACATGAACGAACTGACAGATGCTTTCCAGTTAAGAAGCGAGAAATAATCGGTGACGGTTATCATCAAGCCGGACATTTCCGCATACAATGCATAGAAACAAGCATTGGAGAGCAGCCGTGTTCGAGAAGCAGAATATACAGGAAACCATAAGTAAACTAAATAGTGACACAGTGAAAGGTCTTACCGAAGGTGAGGCCTTTCGTCGTTTACGGCAAAATGGCAGGAACGAGATGAGAGCTGCGCGGAAAAAGACAAAGATACAGCTTTTTCTGGAGCAGTTGAAGGATCCGCTGATCTACATATTATTGATTGCAGCGGTGGTATCCATTCTCCTGGGAGAAGTCAGCGATGCCTTGATCATCGGTACGGTGGTCCTGGTAAATGCGCTAGTGGGAATGCTCCAGGAGGGAAAAGCTCGAAAAGCACTGGAAGCGTTAAGAAAACTTACTACTCCCCGGACGATCGTGATCCGCGACGGCATCCGAAGAGAGATCCCCGCGGCGGAACTGGTGACAGGAGATCTGGTGGAGCTGGAGGCAGGGGCACGGGTTCCTGCGGATATCAGACTGACCAGAAGTGCGAACCTCCAGGTGGAAGAATCCGCGCTCACCGGAGAATCTGTCCCGGTGGAGAAAGATGCCCTGTTCCTGGCAGACTGCAGGCAAGAGATCCCGTTAACCGAACGGGTCAATATGGTCTATATGTCCACAGTGGTGACGAACGGTCATGGGGAAGGGCTGGTGGTGGCCACCGGCATGGATACGGAGATCGGCAGGATCGCTTCCATGATCACGGATACGGAAGATGAGATGACACCATTACAGAAGCGGCTGGGAGATCTGGGGAAGCTATTGAGTATTCTCTCTCTGGGGTTGTGCGCCGGACTGTTTTTGCTGGCGGTATTTCAACATAGAAATATTCCGGAGATGCTTCTGGTAGCAATCTCACTTGCGGTTGCCGCAGTACCGGAAGGGCTGCCGGCAGTAGTCACGATCTGCCTGGCCCTGTCAGTGACCAGAATGGTCAAAGTGCACACCATCATTCGAAGACTTCCTTCGGTGGAGACACTGGGAGCGGTCAGTGTGGTCTGTTCGGATAAGACAGGAACACTTACCCAGAACCGACTCACTGTGGAGAAATGCTGGTGGTACGACGTGATGGAGGATGTCACGGGGACAGGTGGCAGAGGGGAACACCGCATTCTGCCGGAGCTGTTGAGAGGGATGCTTTTGTGCAATGATGCTTCGCTGCGGGGAGAGCAGCGCATCGGAGATCCCACGGAGCTGGCACTTTTAGACTTTGGGGTGAAATACGGTCTGCAGAGAGAGCGGCTGGAGCGGCAGTATCCCCGCTTTAATGAGATCCCCTTTGATTCCGAGCGGAAAATGATGACGACCTGTCATAGGCTTCCCGGTGGCAGATCCGGGAGAGGGATTGCCTATACCAAAGGGGCTCCGGATGTGATCCTGCAGCACTGTACCCATATTTTACAGGAAGGAAGGAGCGTTCCCATGACCTCCATGCAGCGGAAGCGGATAGGTGAGGCTGTGGAACGGATGAATTCCCTCTCTCTTCGGACACTGGCAGCGGCACAGAGTGAAGACTGCAGAGGTGGGGAAGAGGGAATGACGTTCCTTGGTATCGTGGGAATGCGGGATCCCGCCAGACCGGAGGCTGGGGAAGCCGTGGAGATCTTCCGTCATGCGGGGGTGACCACGGTGATGATCACGGGAGATCATGTGGATACTGCCTATGCCATTGCCAGACAGCTGGGGATCGCGGGACACCGCAGCCAGTGTATTACAGGCAGAGAACTGGACCGGCTGGATGACACTTCCTTT
>OCIU01002101.1_pt1 | contig 12270 bp, 9 predicted proteins | sample 1538471 | NCBI WGS metagenome assembly OCIU01 (sample SAMN04571693, study PRJEB22368) | human gut metagenome | biome: human gut; material: stool | host: Homo sapiens | place: Luxembourg | collected 2012-06-01 | reverse complement strand
CTATAAAACACCAAATGAGGTTATAAAAGAAGCAACTGGATTTGAAAGCTTACTTCCAGTTGCTTAGTGATTCATAAGTAATTTGTCTGATTTAAATTGACAATTCAGGTTTAAAAAAATAAAGCACGAGACTAATTTACTAATCTCGTGCCGAATAATTATATTCGCAATTTTTATATACAATTTATATAATATATATTCTAAATTATATAAGTATAATTTTTTATTTATCAATATTAATTATATAAAGAATGTTGTCCCAGGACCTATTGGGAATCCTAATAATGCCCAAATTATAGCAAATGCAGTCCATCCAAATAAGAACGCCATAGATATTGGCATCATTGTTGATATTAAGTTACCAACACCAAATTCTTTTTTATATTTTTGACCAAATACTACTATAACTCCTAAGTAGCTCATAAGTGGAGATATTACATTTGTAGCTGAATCTCCTATACGATATATTAACTGAACACCTGCTGGTGTAAATCCTGCAACCATTAATATTGGTACAAATATTGGTGCAAGTAAGCCCCATTTAGAAGATGCTCCACCCATAAATAGGTTAACAAATGCTGTTAAAAATATAAATGCAACCATTAATACTATAGTCATAAACATATTACCTTGAGGTATCATTTCAACTAATTTAGCTCCCATTGATGCTATTAATATACCTATGTGAGAATCATTAAAATAATTTAAGAACTGTGCAACAAAGTATAATATAACTATTATAGGTGCCATATCTGCCATAGCTTTAACCATTGCTGGAACTACATCTGCAGGTTTAGCAAATTTACCTGACTTAAATCCATAAACTAATCCACTAGCAGCAAATATAACGAACATTATCATCATTACTATGTCACCTTGGAAGAATATAGAATTTAAGAATCCATCTACTTCTACTAATGCTGGTAATCCTTCAGCATTAGTTCCCCATAAAGGTACATTAGTTGATAAATCTCCTAATAAGAATATCTTATTTCCCTTATCTAAAGGTAAAGCTGCTAATACTATAAGTCCTAATACTACTAACATTACTTTATTAGTAAATTTAAAAGCTTTTATTTCCTTTTCAGTTTCATTGTGATTTTGATCTATGCTAGCTTCACTTTTATTGTATTTACCTAATCTTGGTTCTACAAATTTATCTATAACTAGAGTACCTAATAACATTATAACTGCAGTTGATGCCATCATAAAGAACCAGTTACTAGTTACTGATAGACTTCCTGCTAAATTAGTTCCTGCAAGTGCATCCCCAGTTTCAGCAGCTGCCTGCGTAAATGGTAATAATAATGCATCAGTTGAGCTTACAAAAAGATTTGCACTAAATCCTCCCGAAACTCCAGCAAATCCTGCTGCAAGACCTGCAAGTGGATGTCTACCTAAGGTATAATACATTAAAGCTGCAAGTGGTATAAGAACAACATACCCTGCATCTGATGCTAGATTTGACATAACTCCTAAGAAAATAACAACTGGTGTAACAAGTTTTACTGGTGTTGCTTTAACTACACTTTTCATTGCTATCGATAAGTATCCACTATGTTCCATAAGACCTATAGCTAACATTATTATAAGTATAGAACCTATAGCTTTCATATCCATAAAGTTATTTATAGCTGTTCCTATTATGTAAGAAAGACCATTTGAATATCTTTCTGATACAGTAGCACCACTAGCTCCAACTTTTAAAACTTCTATTGGTTCTTGACCTAGTAAGTTATTTATTGGGAAATCCCCCAGTGTTGTATGTGCTACAACCCCTAAACTACCTAATACTGCTGATGCTAATAATACAAATATAGAAATGTATATAAACATTAACACTGGATGCGGTAATTTATTTCCAAGCATTTCAATCTTATCCATAAACCCTTGGATTTTAGATTTTTTTTGTTTCGACTGTGACTTTACTCCTACGTCCATATATTGCCTCCTAATATCTATTAAATTTTCCCTTTGTATATATTTTATCATATTTTGATAGTATTTTAACATACTTTCTAAAACTTCTTAATTTATTATTAAATTTGCTTTAATTTATTAATTCTTTAAATTAATTTTATGTAAATTAATATATATTTATATAACTGTATTTTCTAACTTATCCTAGCTATTAAAAAGCTATATAATTCCCTTAAAGGTAAAAAATAAAACACCTTATGGAAATTTCCATAAGGTGTTTATAAAATTATTTTCTAGTAACCTTTATGCCAGTCATATGGTCATTTAAATTGTGTTTTTCTAAAGATTCATCATCTACTCTATTTATTTCTAAAGCTAAAGTTTCTGATTTTATATAATCTTTAAAGTTTTCTACAGCTTGAGCTATTTCATCATCACCGCAGAAATCTATATCGATATTATCTAATACATCAAAGTTACTTGCTTTTCTTATTTGTTGTATTTTAGATATAAATTCTCTTGCATATCCTTCTTCTATTAACTCTGTAGTTAATGTAGTATCTAATATAACGAATAAGTTATTTTCCATAGATACATTAAATCCTTCTTTAGCAGATATATTTACTAATACATGATCTTTGTTAAATTCAAAGTTTTCTCCATCTATATCTACAGTTAAAGTTTCTCCTGCTTCAAGCTTTGGAGCAACTTCATTAGAATTTAATTTATTTAAAGCTCCAGCAAAGAATTTCATCTTAGCACCAAGTACAGGTCCTAATACTTTGAAGTTTGGCTTTAAGCTAAAGTTCATATATTCACCTAAATCTTTAGCAAATACAACTTCCTTAACGTTAAGTTCTTCTTTTATAAGATCTACTACATCACTTATAGTATCTTTAAATTTACCATCTACTAATACTTTTTGTATTGGTTGACGTACTTTTATTCTTGTAGCTTCTCTAGATGCTCTACCTAAAGTAACTAAGTTTTTAACTAAATCCATTTTTTCTTCTAATTCTGGATTTATTAATTCTAAGTTAGCTTTTGGATAATTACTTAAATGTACAGATACTTCACCAGTTAAGTTTCTGTATATTTCTTCTGATATATAAGGAGCAAATGGAGCTATAAGTTGGCAAAGCTCTGTTAATATTTCATAAGTTGTGTTGTAAACTGATTTCTTATCTTCTGTTAATTCAGTAGCCCAGAATCTTCTTCTTGAACGTCTTATATACCAGTTAGATAAGTCTTCATTTATGAAATCTTGTATCATTCTTACAGTTTTATTTAATTCAAATATTTCTAAGTTTTCTTCAACTTCTTTCTTTAAGTTGTTAAACTTAGATAATATCCATCTATCTAATTCCGGTCTATTTTTGTAATCAACGAAGAAATCTTTAGGATTTACTTCATCTGTATTTGCGTATAACGTAAAGAAGTTATATACGTTTTTCATAGTTCCTAAGAACTTACTTTGAACTTCTTTTAATCCATCAACATCAAATCTTGTTGGAGTCCATGGTGGAGATACGTATAATAAGTACCATCTTAAAGCATCTGCTCCATATTGGTCAAATAACTCAAATGGGTTAACAGTATTTCCTCTAGACTTACTCATTTTCTTACCTTCTTTATCAAGTACAAGGTCATTAACTAAAACTCTCTTATATGGAGCTTTACCCATAACGAATGTAGATATAGCAAGTAATGAGTAGAACCATCCTCTAGTTTGATCTATTCCTTCACATATAAAGTCTGCTGGGAATAATTCTTCAAAGTTTTCTTTATTTTCAAATGGGTAGTGGTGTTGTGCAAATGGCATAGATCCACTATCGAACCAACAGTCTATAACTTCTGTTACTCTTGTCATTGGCTTTCCACAGCAATCACATTTTAAGTGTATATCATCAACATATGGTCTATGAAGTTCTACAGTTTCTGGATTTACATCTTCTATAGCCTTCTCTGCAAGTTCTGCCCTAGAACCAACTGATTGCTTATGACCACATTCACACTTCCATATATTAAGTGGAGTTCCCCAATATCTACTTCTAGATATAGCCCAGTCATTTAAGTTTTCTAACCAGTTACCAAATCTACCTTCACCAACGAAGTTTGGATACCATTCAACAGTGTTATTGTTAGCTATTAATTGGTCTTTTAATCTAGTCATTTCTATATACCAGCTTGGCTTAGCATAGTATACAAGTGGAGTTTGACATCTCCAGCAGTGTGGGTAGTTATGAGCTACTTTTTCTTTAGAGAATAATTTATTTTCATGAGCTAACCATTTTATTATCTCAACGTCTACGCCTTCCTCCATAACGAATTTACCTTCCCATGGAGTTGCTGTAAATTTACCACTTTCATCAACTGGTTGTAAAACTGGTAAGTTATATTTTCTACCTAAGTTATAGTCATCTTCACCAAATGCTGGTGCAGTATGAACTATACCTGTACCATCTTCAGTTGTAACATAATCACCACAAGTTACAAAGAATGCTTTTTCTTCAGTTGTAACGAAAGGCATTAATTGTTCATACTCAACATGTTCTAAATCTTTACCTTTCATTTCAGCTAATACTTCATAGTCTTCACCTAATACTTTGTTAGCTAATGCTTTAGCAACATAGTATACTTCATCATTTTGCTTAACTTTTACGTAGTCAACCTCTGGACCTACTGTTAATGCAACGTTTGATGGTAAAGTCCAAGGAGTAGTTGTCCATGCTAAGAAATACTCATCTGCATCAACTCTCTTGAATTTAGCTATTACTGTATTATTTTTAACTTCCTTATATCCTTGAGCAACTTCGTGTGAAGCTAGTCCTGTCCCACATCTTGGGCAGTATGGAAGTATCTTATGACCTTCATAGATATATCCTTCTTTATTAAACTTATCTAGTATCCACCATACAGATTCTATATAGTTATTATCTAGAGTTATGTATGGATTATCTAAATCTATTTCATAAGCCATTCTTTCAGTCATTTCTCTCCATTGCTTTTCAAAAGAGAATACTGAATCTCTACATTTTTCATTAAACTTATCGATTCCATAAGCTTCTATTTGTTGCTTATCTGATAATCCTAATTCTTTCTCTACTTGTATTTCTACTGGTAAACCATGAGTATCCCATCCAGCTTTTCTTTTTACTTGATACCCGTTCATAGTTTTATATCTACAAACAGAATCCTTTAAAGTTCTAGCTATAACATGGTGTATTCCAGGATTTCCGTTTGCAGTTGGAGGTCCTTCATAAAATACGAAACTTGGATCATTTTTACCTTTTTCTAAAGTTTTCTCAAGTATATTTACTTCATTCCAATACTTAGAAACTTCTGCTTCTGCTTGCTTTACAGAACTGTCTACTAATGACTTAAATTTAGACATAAAATCACCCTTTCTAAAGTTTATATTTATAATTTTTATCTAATCTTAATAAGCTTAAACAAGATGTTTTAATAAATAATACTATTTTGAATATAAAAAAACTCGTCCCCTAAAAAAGGGACGAGTATTAATCGCGTTACCACCCTAATTTAATATATACTAAAATTTAAATTAATATATATTACACTCTATAGTTTAACGGCATTAACCGGCACAGCTTAATAAACAAATGTCTTTCAGCCTGCAGCTTAGGAGTGATATTCAACTTTATAAATTTATTGGCTCTCAGCTTATGCCAACTCTCTGTAAAATTATCTAAAGTCTACTGTCTCCATCATTGCTTTTAAAATAGTATTTTATTTTATAATAAAAAATTTTATAATAATTTTTCTGAATAGTCAATGTTTTTTTGAATAATCTTTTAGTCTAAACTAGAAACTGCAACTTCATTTTGTAAATTGTACATCATAGTGTTTTCGAATCCACTAGGATTTTCATCTACATTATAGAATATTTCATCTATACTTTTTATTTCATCTTCTAGTAACGATTTAAATTTATTTCTAAATACTTTAAATTCCTTAACCATTAAATCGTATTCTTTTCTTATCTCTATAACACTATTATTAGCTTGTTCTATAACTTGTCTCGCTTTTAAATCTGCTTCTTCAACTATAATTCTAGCTTTTTTATTAGCCGCATTGCAAGTATCTTCTGCAGCTCTTTGAGCAGTTATTAAAGTAGCATTCAATGTTTCTTCTATATTCTCATATTTATTAATTTGGTCTTGATATAACCTTACCTTTTCCTTTAACTCTGCATTTTCTCTATATAGTTGTTCATAGTCTTCTTTTACTAAGTCTAAGAATTCATCTACTTCCTCTTCTTTATAACCCCTTAATACTTTTTTAAATTCTTTATTTTCTATTTCTATTGGAGCTATCATCTATTTCCCTCCTATACTATTAACTTCGCTTGAACTTTTATTCTGCCTTTTTTTGTAATCTCTCCTACATTGATGATAATTGACCTACCCTTGCCTCTTACAGATATTAATGAATTATCTTCAACTTCTTTAGACGGCGAAGTTATTTTTTCATAGTTTACATGGACTCTTTCACCATTTATGTACTTTAAGCTATCTTGTCTTGATATATTATAAAGTCCACTTATTATACAATCTAACCTTTGTGATGAAACTGTAAAAGATATATCTTTGTAGTTTGGTGAATTTGGTATAATATCATCTCTAGAAATTTTTTTAACAATAACTTTATTCCTAGATACTTTATTTAAGTTTATAGTTAAAAAATCACATATACCACTAGTTACTACAACTTGGCAAAAATTTTCATGTATTATTATATCTCCTATTTTTTCTCTTACTATACCTAAGTTAAGTATCGCACCTAGATAGTCTTTATGAGATATCTCTTTAAATTTAAAGTTTCCCTCTACTTGAACTATCTCTAGAGGACATTCTATATCCTCATATTCCATATAGTATGGATATATAAATATAACTTTTCTTTCTGCATTGTCATACCCTCCATCCACACTATATTTAATATCATTAAATGAATTTAAAATAGCTATTGCATTTTTTATTTCATAGGGATTTAAAAAATCAGTACATTTTACATCATAATGTTTTAAGCAACTATTAGCTTTGTCTATTACTTTAAACATTTTATTTTTTAAATCTATGTCTTTTATATGATTAGTAAGTTTTATTTTATCCATATAATAATTGCCTTAAATAAATACTCTCAATGCTACATTTTTTAATAGCATAAGTGCAAGTATAGCTACCATTGGAGAAAAATCCACTGGTCCATTTGTATACTTATACATCACTGATCTTATTGGTGCTTCTATAGGCTCTGTTATTGTTGATAATACATCATAAAATTTTCCACCGCCACTTGGTAACCATGTCATAAAACTTTTAATAACTATAATCCATGATAATATATCAAATAAATAATATAGCGCTATTCCTATTGTGCTCATATTATCACCCCTTTATTTTTATATAGGTATTTTAAAATATAACTTTTAAGTTTGAATTATCTTTTTAATATAGTACTTAATCAAATACTATTTACTTTGCCAAGGGAAAAGTGTTTTACTTTCTAATTCTTTTTTTATACTAGAATCTATATCTACATTATTAGGTGCTAGTATAAAGATTCCCTTAGAAACTTTTTGTATTCCACCATCTAAAACGTATACTGCTCCATTCATAAACTCAAATATTGATTTACGAATCCCTGGATCATTTAAGTTTTCTAAATTAACTATAACTGCCTTTTTTTGTTTTAAATGATCTGCTATAGTAGTAACTTCCTCATATTTTTTAGGTTCTACTATAACAACTTTCATTGGGCTTGCTGTATGCAAGTTAACAATTTTAGCCGTTTTAGTATTTGGTATTGATGTAAATTGTTCTACTTCCTCTTCATCTTCTTGCTCATATTCTTCTTCTACACCATCAAAATCTTCTTCCTCTTCAGTTATCCAATTTTTAAATTTATTGAATATTCCTTCTCCCATTATTAACATCCTCCTACTCATTTATTCTTTAGTTTATTATTTAATTTATTGATTATTATAATTTCTTTCACCAAATATTGATGTTCCTACTCTAACAATAGTGGAACCTTCCTCTACTGCTATTTTATAATCATTACTCATTCCCATTGATAAGTATTTCATAAACACATTAGGTATATTTAATTTATCTATATCTAGTGATAAATTTTTAAGACTTCTAAATACTTCTCTTACTTCATCTTCATTTTCAGTAAATGGTGCCATAGTCATAAGTCCTTTTATTCTAATATTAGTGTACTTATTTGAAATATTTGTGATAAAGTCTATAACATCTTCTTCATATAATCCATGTTTACTATCTTCTTTAGATATGTTTACTTGAACTAGACAATCAATAATTCTATCTATTTTCTCAGCTCTTTTTTGAATTTCTTCACACAGAGATTCTCTATCTAAAGAGTGTATCATGTGCACCTTATCTATTATATACTTAACTTTATTAGTTTGAAGGCTTCCAATTAAATGCCATTTAACTTTATCTCCAATAATATCATATTTTCTTGCTAATTCTTGTGGCTTATTCTCTCCCACATCTGTAACTCCATATTCTATGGCTTCTAATATTTTATCAACATCTACTGTTTTAGTAACTGCTATTAAAGTTATATCTTCACTACTTCTTTTAGCATTATTAGCAGATTCTTTTATATTAAATTTTATTGATTCAAGATTTTCTCTAATTGCACTCACTTTACCACCTACTTATTTTTATATTTTTATTTATACTGTTCGGCTTTAGAATGATTTCATCATGTATGTCAATTGTTTTTATACCTTCTTTTTGATTCTTGTAATAGTCTATAAATATAACTTCATCATCTTCATATTGTATAGTTTTTAATTCAACAAAGTCTACTTTTCTAGTCTCTTGATTTAATACATATACACCCTTTTGATTGTTTACTTCTTCTATAGATTGTTTCGGAACTTTCAAACCGTCTATTTGCTTATATATTATATCAAATTCTTTTACTCTTGTATCATAAATTTCTACATTTTGATTACTTATTTTAAATATAACTACATTATTATCTCCATTTCTGTATATTTCTTCCACATTTCCTTGTACATTATCACTATCAAATACTATTTCAACCTTTTGATTATCTTCAAAAATATCATTTTCAGTAAGTATAGCTATATAGGAATAGTCACTTTGTATTACTCTAGCTATTACTTCTGATTCTTTTATAAATGTATTCTCAATATCTAGTTTTTTATAATTATTTTCTACATCTTCTATATCCTTAGCTGTTAAATTTTCTAATTTATCTAATGTATATATATCCTCATATCCATCATACTTAGTGGATACTACACCTAATGTTGGCATACTTAAATAATTTACATTTTTATTATTTTCATAATTAAGAACTGCTCTTTGTTCTTTTTTAGTTTTAATCTTAATATCTATTAACTCTTTACTTAAATTAGATTTACTATTTGAATATTCAGCCTCTAAATCTTCAATTTCTTTATTCAACTGAATTATCTTATTTTTATTTTCTTCTAAGCTTTTACTATTGTTATATATAGCTGCTAGTGCATCACCTTTTTTTAACTTTTCTCCATCCTTAGCCATATTTTTTATATTTCCACTTTGATTTGATTTTATTAAATATTCATCTCTTATAACTAATCCTTTTGCTCTTACCTTTAGCTCTATAGTTTCACTTTCTATTACCAAAGTCTCAATATTATTTCCTATTATATTTATAGTAATTTGAAGTAGTATATAAGCAAATATTATAATAATAAATAATCTAGAGTACTTTATTTTTCTTATTTTTCTCAAGGCTAACTCTCCCCAATCCCTTTCATTAAAACTTTTATACTATTTCTTCAAATAATATTGAATTTCCTTTTAATTAAATTTTCAAAAACACTACATAGTTTAACTATTTTCTACTAATTTAATTTTTGTTTTTCTTTAGTATGTATTAAAATATTTAGTTTTTATATTTATTAATCTAATATTAGATTTTTGTGTAAATAAAAAAACTTGCTTTGCTCAAAATATCTATTTAATACTTCTAAAGTTATTAATCCCTCTTCTATTTTTTAATTATTAAGATAAATTTCCATATTATAGTTTACTTCTACGTTAAAAAGGCTAAATAATTATATTTAGCCTTTTTAACGTAGAAGTTTTATAATAATATAGTTATTATATTCATACTTCCTTCATTTATTATTTTTTGTAATGTTTTTTGTATTTTAACTCTTATTTCTTCTGGCATAGTATACAGCTTACTTTGTAATTGCTCTTTAACTAAATCATTTAATGATTTTCCAAACATATTTGATGCCCATAATTCACTAGGATTTTCTTCAAACGTATCTAGTAAATATTTAATCATCTCCTCACCTTGAGTTTGATTTCCAACTATAGGAGATACTTCTGTTGATATATCAGCTTTTATTATATGAAGTGAAGGTGCATTTGCTCTTAATTTTATTCCATATTGTTTACCTTGCTTTATTATTTCTGGCTCTTCTAAGCTAAGTTCATCTAATGAAGGTGCTACAACTCCATATCCCTTAGTTTTAGCATCATATAAAGCGCTTTCTATTTTATCATATTCATTTTTAACTCTTGATAATTTAGTTACAAGGTTTAATAATTGATGATCTCCATCTATTTTAAATCCACTTTTTTCTTCTAATACATTATAGAATAAATCTTGTTTAGCTGTTAAATCAATGCTTATAACACCTTCTCCAAGTTCTACATTTTCTACTTCTGTATCTTCTAAGAATTCTAGCTCTGAGAATCCTTTAACTATACTATCTACATCTCTTAATTTTCCTATTTCTGCTATACTTTGTTTTAATGTAAAGATTATATTATTTTTAATCCAGTGATTTCTCTCTAATCCTTCTACCCATTTAGGTAAGTTGATTCTTATTTCATTTAATGGGAAGTCATAAAGTACAGTTTCCATTACATTTTCTATATCTTCTTCATCCATAGCTAAAACATTTAAAGGAACTATAGGTACATCATATTTTTCCTCTAACTCTGATCTTAATAATTCTGTAGACTCGCTATACGGATCTAATGTGTTTAAAACAACTGCAAATGGCTTATTTAAAGATTTTAACTCATTTATTACTCTTTCTTCAGCTGAAAGATAATTCTTTCTATCTATACCTGTTACAGATCCATCAGTTAAAACTACTATACCTAATGTTGAGTGATCTCTTATAACTTTTTTAGTTCCTATTTCTGCTGCTTTTTCAAAAGTCATTGCTTCTTGTGACCAAGGAGTTGATACTAATCTTTGTTTTCCTTCTTCCTCATGTCCTAAAGCTCCATCTACTATGTACCCTACACAATCAACCATTCTAACCTTTAAAGATACTGTATCTTTTATTTTTATTTCTACTCCATCTGCTGGAACAAACTTCGGTTCCACAGTCATTATAGTCTTACCTGATCCACTTTGTGGTATTTCATCTTGTGTTCTTTCTCTCTTAAATTCATTTTCTATGTTTGGTAACACAAGATTCTCCATAAATTTTCTTATAAAAGTAGATTTACCTGTTCTAACAGGGCCAACTACTCCTATGTATATATCTCCTTGAGTTCTTTTTGCTATATCTTCATATATGTTATTCATCAAGTTCCCCTCCTGCATATAGTTTCTTAATAGATTATATTTTCACAGTGGGACTATTATTCCAAATTTAAATTTCTTTTTTAAAAATTAATTTTAAATTAATAGATAATTTAAAATACCCAATATATAAATAAAAAATTCGCTTCGCTCATGTCGCCAACGACTTCGTCCGTTACTCAAAATCTTTTTTACGCTCAAAACCAATTTATTGATATTACTTACATTCAGAAGTTATCAACATTTTTTTAAGCATTATAATATTCTTAAGCGTAAAAAAGCTAGGATTAAAATCCTAGCTTTTCACTTACTATTTCTTCCATTTCATGAGTTTTATTTCTCATCATTAAGTCTATTACCACTTCATTAGGGTTTAAATTACTATGTAGTATAGAGTATATTGCACTTGTTATAGGCATATCTACATTTAATTTTTTAGAAACCTCATAAGCTACTTCTGTAGCAGTTATTCCTTCTACTACCATTTTCACCTCTTCTAAAGTTTCTTCTAAGCTCTTTCCTTGTCCTATTAAAATCCCTGCTCTTCTATTTCTACTATGCATACTAGTACAAGTTACAATTAAGTCACCTATTCCTGATAGCCCAGAAAAAGTAGAAGCATCTGCTCCCATAGCAACCCCTAATCTACTTATCTCTCTAATTCCACGAGTCATAAGAGCTGCTTTTGAATTGTCTCCAAGACCTAATCCATCACATATA
>OCIU01002087.1_pt1 | contig 12332 bp, 10 predicted proteins | sample 1538471 | NCBI WGS metagenome assembly OCIU01 (sample SAMN04571693, study PRJEB22368) | human gut metagenome | biome: human gut; material: stool | host: Homo sapiens | place: Luxembourg | collected 2012-06-01 | reverse complement strand
AGTTGATCGTCTGTGTCTTTCCCGGTGTTGCGGATATTCTCGCGTAAGATTTACGGTTCATAAGTGCATTGATCAGGGATGACTTTCCTACGTTGGATTTCCCTGCAAATGCGATCTCCGGGAGTGTATTCTCCGGAAGCTTGCTGGTGATTCCACATACGGTTTCCAGGTTAATATTTCTGATTATCATATATTTCTCCTTTGATTCATCTCCTGACCTGTGTCAGAAGATCTGGCTATACGAGTGCCTCTTTGAGCACCTCATCCATGTGTGTTACAAATTTTATCTCCAGTCCCTTTGTGATTTCTGTAGAAATTTCTTCTACATCTCTTTCATTTTTCGCCGGGACAAGTACGGTCTTCATTCCCGCATTCTTGGCAGCCAGAAGTTTTTCCTTTAAACCACCAATCGGAAGTACTCGACCGCGCAGTGTGATCTCTCCTGTCATGGCAAGATCTGCACGTACTTTTCTTCCTGTTACTGCCGACATGATTGCAGTCGCCATCGTAATGCCGGCAGACGGTCCGTCTTTCGGAACCGCTCCTTCCGGAATATGGATATGTATATCGTGTTTCTTGAAGAAGTCATCTGCAATATCATGTTCCTTGCTTACCGAACGGATGTAACTGATTCCTGTTCTTGCGGATTCTTTCATGACATCGCCAAGCTGGCCTGTCAGAAGGATCTCTCCCTCTCCCGGCATCACATTCACTTCAATCTGAAGGGTATCGCCTCCAACGCTGGTCCATGCAAGTCCACGCACGATGCCAACCTCGTCTTCTTCATTTGCCATCTGGTAGCTATACAGTTCTTTTCCAAGATAATGTTCCAGATTTCGTTCTGTCACATGTATCGATGTCTTCTTTTTCTCCAGAATTTCCATCGCTACTTTACGGCAGATATCTCCGATCTTCCGCTCTAACTGACGGACACCGGCTTCTTTCGTATAATTTCGTGCCATCTTCCAGATTGCATTCTTACTAATCGTTACCTGATCTGCTTTCAGGCCATGCTTTTCGATCTGCTTCGGAACCAGATGTTCCTGTGCGATGTGAAGCTTTTCATTTTCTGTATAACTGGTTACCTCAATCACTTCCATACGGTCCAGAAGCGGTCTTGGTATTGTCTGCAGACTGTTTGCCGTTGTGATAAATAACACCTCTGACAGATCCATCGGTACTTCCAGATAATGGTCTACGAACTTATTATTCTGCTCTCCATCCAGTACTTCCAGAAGTGCAGAGAATGTATCTCCCTTATAATCATTGCTGACCTTATCGATCTCATCTAGCAGCATCAGCGGGTTCTTAACTCCTGCCTGCTTTATTCCATTTGCAATTCTTCCCGGCATTGCACCTACATAGGTCTTTCTGTGACCGCGGATTTCTGCTTCATCACGGACACCGCCCAGTGAGATTCTGACATATGGTTTCTTCAGAGCTCTGGAAAGAGATTTCGCAATGGATGTCTTTCCGGTTCCCGGAGGACCCACCAGACAAATGATCGGTGCTTCTCCTTTTTTCGTAAGCGCACGCACTGCAAGATATTCCAGTACACGCTCTTTTACTTTTTCCAGACCATAATGGTCCTCATCCAACACCTGTCTTGCAAATGCAATGTCTTTGTGTTCTTTACATGTCTTATCCCAAGGCATCTCCAGCATCGTTTCGATATAAGTACGGATTACTCCTACTTCTGCCGGAGAATTCATCGAATTACGGAAACGCTTGATCTCTTTATTCAGCTTTTCTTTTACTTCCTTCGAAGCCTTCAGTGCATCCACTGCCTGCTGGAACTCATCGGCATCTGACATCGTATTGTCATCACCTAGTTCTTCACGGATCACTTTCAGTTCTTCTCTTAAAATATATTCTCTCTGATTCTTATCCACGCGTTCTTTTACTTTGCTCTGGATCTCTTCTTTTACCTTCTGGGCCTGAATCTCATTTACAATCTTATATATGAGCAGCTCATATCGTCTCATAAGATTCGTCTCTTCCAGTAATTCCTGTGCGTCTTCGAATGAAAATGGCATATTTGCCGCAATTACATCTACGAGATGTTTCAGATCCCGGATTGCCTCTACCTGCATTCCCAGCTCTTTTGAAAGTTTTGGATTCTTCAGCAAGTATTCTTTAAATACATCCTGTAATCCCCGGATCATTGCCTCGAGATTCATTGGATTTTCCGCTGTCTGTTCTTCGGATACATCTTCATCATCCGGCAGTTCTACTACCGTTGCCTGAAGATATGGTGTCTCACTGTCCAGTCTTACAAGACTTGCTCTTGCTTCTCCGGATACAAGTACACGACTCATTTTCTTCGGTAATTTTACCACCTGTCTTATGGTTACCACACAGCCAACCAGATATACATCTTCTGCGCCCGGCTCCTCTGTTTCCAGATCTTTCTGAGCGCTGACGAATAATTTCTGTCCGTTTTTTACTGCCTCTTCGATTGCCAGCAGTGATTTTTCCCTGCTTACATCAAAATGTCTGACCTCTTCTGGCAGTATGGTGAGCCCTCTTAAGGCAACCATAGGCAGACTATAGGTTTCTCCTGTCATATATTCACACTCCTGTTCATCGGTTGGATTATTTTGGTACAAAATCAGCGGGTACAATATTTCTTCGCACCCGCCGTCTTTCTTTTTCATTTATTATGCACTTTCTGAATCAGGTTCTGCATGTTCACATACAGGTTCTCCCGTTCCTTTTACAACATCCTCTGTGATGCGGCATGTCTTCAATGTCTCATCCGATGGTGCCTTATACATGATATCCATCATGATATTTTCCATAATCGCTCTCAAACCTCTGGCTCCCGTCTTTCTCTTCAGGGAAGTCTCAGCGATTGTTTCCAGTGCTTTTTTATCAAATGTAAGCTTAACACCGTCCAGTTCAAGCATCTTCTGGTACTGTTTTGTCAATGCATTCTTCGGTTCTGTAAGAATCTTTACCAATGCATCTTTGTCCAGCATCTCTAATGCTACTGTAACCGGCACACGGCCCACCAGTTCCGGAATCAGACCGAATTTCACAAGATCCTGTGGCAATATCTGCTGAAGCAGTCTGTCTACATCGTCTTCATGTTTCTCCGCAATCTCTGCATTAAATCCAATTGATTTCTGATCAATACGTTTTTCAACAATCTTCTCAATTCCTTCAAAGGCTCCACCACAAATAAATAAAATATTCGTAGTATCGATCTGGATCATCTCCTGATGTGGATGCTTTCTTCCTCCCTGCGGAGGTACGTTCGCAACGGTTCCTTCTATGATCTTAAGAAGTGCCTGCTGCACACCCTCACCGGATACATCTCTGGTGATCGACGGATTCTCTGATTTTCTTGTAATCTTATCAATTTCATCAATGTAAATGATTCCGTACTCGGCACGTTCGATATCCCCATCTGCAGCCTGAATAATCTTTAAAAGAATATTCTCTACATCTTCTCCGACATATCCTGCTTCTGTAAGCGCTGTTGCATCGGCAATTGCAAATGGTACTCCCAGAATCTTTGCCAGTGTCTGCGCTAAAAGAGTTTTTCCGCAGCCTGTCGGACCAAGCATAAGAATATTACTCTTTCCGAGTTCTACTCCCAGTTCTTTTCCTGACATCACACGTTTATAATGATTATAAACGGCTACGGATAACACTTTCTTAGCTTCATCCTGACCAATAACATATTCATCCAGGAATGCTTTAATCTCTTCCGGTTTTAAAAGATTGATATCCGAGAACGGATTCCATTCTCTTCCGTTCTCGTATTCAAATTCTTCTTCTATAATCTCTGCGCAGACATCTACACACTCATCACAGATATATGCCCCATTAGGGCCTGCAATCAGCTTTCTTACCTGATTCTGCGTCTTATTACAGAACGAGCATCTTACCTGATCATCGTTCTTTCCTACCATACTCTTCACCTCGTCTGAGGACGTCCTTAGCGGCTTTTAATGACTTCGTCAATCAGACCATATGCTTTGGCTTCTTCCGCAGTCATGAAATTATCTCTTTCAGTATCTGCATTGATCACCTCTAACGGCTGTCCTGTATTTTCTGCCAGAATCTGATTCAGTTTCTGACGGGTTTTTAAGATATGATCTGCTGCGATCTGAATCTCTGTTGCCTGTCCCTGAGCTCCACCAAGTGGCTGATGGATCATGATCTCAGAGTTTGGAAGCGCAAGTCTTTTGCCCTTTGTTCCACCTGTAAGAAGGAATGAGCCCATACTTGCAGCCATACCGATACAGATTGTCTCAATATCGCATTTAATATACTGCATGGTATCATAAATTGCCATTCCGGCTGTTACAGAACCTCCCGGGCTGTTAATATACAAATGGATATCCTTCTCCGGATCTTCTGCTTCCAGAAACAGAAGCTGTGCAACGATCACACTTGCGGATACATCTGTTACTTCTTCACCCAGAAATATAATTCTGTCTTTCAATAATCTTGAATAGATGTCGTAAGAACGTTCTCCACGGCTTGTCTGTTCAATGACATAAGGTACTAAACTCATGTATATGCCTCCTGACTATACTATGTTGTTATCTGACGTTCTTATTTTTCTACTGCATTCTCAACAAGGAATGTAACAGCTTCCTGAACTGCCAGATCTTCCTTCATCTGTTTCTTCTCGTTCTCACCCATGAACTCTTTCAGTTTTTCAACTTCCATGTTGTAAGACTCTGCCATCTTAGCCAGTTCTTCATCAACTTTTTCATCTGTAATCTCGATGTTCTCTGCTTTTGCGATAGCTTCAAGTACCAGACGGGTTTCGATTCTCTTGATTGCCTGTGGTTTCATGTCTTCCATCATCTTCTCTGCTGTCAGACCTGTAAACTGGAAGTACTGTTCAAGAGTGATTCCCTGAGACTGGATTCTCTGTGCGAAATCTTCAACCATCTGAGTTGTCTGTGTATCGATCATTGGCTGTGGAATCTCGTATTCTGCATTCTTAACAGCCTGCTCAACAGCCTGATCTTCCTGATTTCTCTTTCCGTCTGCTGCTTTCTGTTCTTTAATTTTAGCCTTTACATCAGCTTTGTATTCTTCTAATGTGTCAAATTCTGAAACTTCTGCTGCAAATTCATCGTCGATCTCAGGAAGTTCTTTTGCCTTGATCTCATGAACTGTGCATTTGAATACAGCTTCTTTTCCTTTTGCAAGATCTGTTGCCTGATAATCATCCGGGAAAGTAACTTTTACTTCTACTTCTTTCTCAGCTTCAGCACCAACTAACTGTTCTTCGAATCCAGGGATGAATGATCCTGAACCGATTGTCAGTGGATAGTTTTCACCCTTTCCACCTTCGAATGCTTCACCGTCAACGAATCCTTCAAAGTCAAGAATCACTTCATCACCATCTGCTACCGGACGGTCTGTAACTACAACTTCTCTGGCATTCTTTCCTGCCTCTTCCTGGATCTTAGCGTCTACTTCTTTCTGTGTTACGCGTGTAGATACTTTATCTACTTCCAGTCCTTTATATTCACCGAGTTTTACTTCCGGCTTTGTTGCTACATCTGCTGTAAAGATGAATGATTTTCCTTTTTCAATCTGAACGATGTTGATCTCTGGTCTTGATACGATTTCAAGATCACACTCATCATATGCTTCTGAGTATGCCTTAGGAATCAGCGCATTTGCTGCATCATCATAGAAGATTTCTGGTCCGTACATCTTCTCGATCATCTGACGCGGAACTTTTCCTTTACGGAATCCCGGCATAGCGATTTTGTTCTTCTGCTTCATATATGCACTCTGAAGCGCTTTTTCTAAATCATTGGCCGGAACTTCGATAGTAAGTTTCGCCATGTTGTTTTCTAATTTTTCTACCTGTAAACTCATTTATCATTTCCTCCTGTTTCTAACCCGCCTCATGGGTAGCGGAAAAAAAGCGGGTGTACTACAATACATTCACCACAGAAGTATAACACAAACTCTGGTAAATATCTAGCCCCCGTTTTTGCTTAAATCCGGTATTTTTCCGCTTTTTTTCATCAATATTTATTAAATTTGATTAAAACACGATTGATTCTGCGATTTCCTTTGCTTTTTCTTCACCATCCAGAACCTCGATCAGTTTCAGTGCAAAATCAATCGCTGTGCCGACGCCCTGACTGGTAATGATATTATCATCTACTACAACAGCCGTCTCTGTCAGAATGACATTCTCCATCTCATCTTCTACACCCGGATAACAGGTTGCCCTTCTTCCTTCCAGCAGGCCAAGACTTTTTAAAATCGTCGGTGCCGCACAGATCGCACCCACGAATCTGCCTTCTTTTGCATATTGTTTCACTACATATCTGACACCGTCATGTTCTTTTAAATTTAATGTTCCCGGCATACCTCCAGGTAATACAACCATGTCAAATTCTTCAAAATCAACTTCATCAAACAGATCTTCTGTCTGTACATTGATTCCATGCGCACCATGCACGATATAATCATCCATAATCGAAACAGTGTCTACATATATTTTTGCTCTTCTTAACAGATCAACGACTGTCAATCCTTCAATTTCTTCAAATCCGTCTGCTAACAACACACATACTTTTTTCATGCTTTCTTCCTCCTCATCTCTTAATCCGATGTCCCGCTTTACTTTCCAGTGACATCAATTATTATAAAAGTTTATCACCGTTTACTTTTTCTGTAAACTGTTGTATCATAATTTCACCATGAATGAAAGGAGCTATATAATATGGAAATCGAACGAAAATATCTTGTCTTACATCTTCCCGGTCCGCTGGAATCCTATCCCTGCCGTATTCTGGAGCAAGGCTATCTCAATACCAGCCCCGTAGTACGGATTCGACGTGATAACGATCGTTATGAACTCACTTACAAATCAGCCGGTCTCATGAGCCGCCAGGAATATAATCTCCCTCTGGACGACAAATCTTATGAACATCTTCTTACCAAAATTGACGGCCGCCTTATAAAGAAAAAGCGTTATATGATTCCACTTTCTTCAGCGCTTACTGCAGAACTGGATATCTTTGAAGGCGATCTTGCTCCCCTCATGCTTGTAGAGGTCGAGTTTGATACCGAAGATGCTGCCAATTCTTTTTCACCTCCGGACTGGTTTGGTGAAGATGTAACTTTTTCAGGGAAATATCACAACAGCTATCTAAGCACTCTTTAAAAAAGCAACGTTTTGTTGCTTTTCTTGTTTTTGTCACGTATCGTTGCATATCATATTCATTTAATGGCCAGATTGTTATACTAACAGGAACATGTAGCTTATGGAGGTATAAAATGGCAAACATTCAACTGGCCAAAAATCTGCTTTATCTCAGAACATTATATAATCTGAAGCAGGATGATATTGCCAATTTATTCAATATCACCCGTCAGGCCTGCAGCAATTATGAAAAAAGTACGCGTACACCCGATCTTGATGTTCTGGCTTCTTTTGCTGCTTATTTTCACGTAACGCTTGACCAGCTGATTCTCCACGATCTCAAAGCCGAAGGTTTCACTGCTGACTCCGACCCTTCTTCTGTTATGATGGAGTCAAAAACTCCATATATGCAGGGTATCGAAAAAAATACCGGTAACTATATCTATCTCACAGAAGAAGAACTGAACCTTATTCTTGCATTCCGTTCTTCCTCTGATGAACAGCGTAAAATTGTTACCGGCTTTCTTAATTCTGATAAATGATCCAACTTATAATATCTTTATGCTTATGCTCCCAATCCAAATCCATCATGAACCGCATTCATTGCTTTTTCAATATCTTCTTCCGGAACCAGTACTGTAATACGGATTTCAGATGTTGAAATCATATTAATATTCACTCTGGAATTATATAATGATTCAAACATTTTCGCAGCTACTCCTGGATTGCTCATCATTCCCGCACCTACGATTGAAAGTTTTGCAACTTTTTCGTTCCAGGTAATATCCTGAATTGTAAGTCTTTCTTTATTTGCATTCAGCACTTCAATTGCATGTTCAAGATCATCCGATGCAACGGTAAAGGAAATGTCCTTTGTTCCTTCTCTTCCGACAGACTGCAGGATAATATCTACATTAATATTATTAGCAGCCAGTGTATTGAATACAGCAAATGCTGTTCCTGGTTTGTCCTCTAATCCAATGACAGATATTCTGACAGTATCCTTATCTGCAGCCACACCTGTGACCAGTAATTTTTCCATATTTGCCCCCTCCTTGACTACGGTGCCTTCTGAACGGTTCAAACTTGACCGTACCACTAATTCCACATTATATTTTTTCGCCATTTCCACAGAACGGTTGTGAAGAACTTTTGCCCCAAGACTCGCAAGTTCAAGCATCTCATCGTATGTAACGGCATTCAGTTTCTTTGCAGTTTTTACTACTCTTGGATCTGCTGTAAACACACCGTCTACGTCTGTATAGATTTCACATTTATCGGCATGTAACACAGCTGCCAGCGCAACAGCTGTTGTATCAGAACCGCCTCGTCCGAGTGTCGTAATATCATCATATTTGTTAACACCCTGAAAACCTGTTACAATAACGATCTTTCTCGAATCCAGTTCGTGCATGATACGCTCTGTGTCTACTCTTTTAAATCTGGCATTTCCATAACGGGATGTGGAATGCATCATAACCTGAAAAGCATTCAAAGATACTGCCGGCACATCCAGTGCCTGCATTGCCATAGCCATGAGAGACACTGATACCTGTTCACCTGTCGTAAGCAGCATATCCAGCTCTCTTTTTTTAGCATTCGGATTGATCGTATTCGCCAGTGCGATCAGATCATCTGTCGTATCTCCCATTGCCGAAAGGACAACAACTACGTCATGTCCGGCTCTGTAGTCCTCAATACAGCGTTTTGCCACATTGAATATTCTTTCTTTATTGGCGACTGAACTTCCGCCAAACTTTTTTACTATTAACATGTTTCCTCCTGTGACAGACCAATCTGATTAATCCTGAATACGGATCATATGTACGATCTGCTCTTTGTAAAGTTTTGATCTGGTCTCATAATCTCCCTCCATCATAACAGGAGTTACAAATCCAAATTCTCCTTCCAGTTCCGGTACTTTTACCACTTCAATCTCTCCGTATGATTCCTTCAGCTGCGGAACCAGCTCCTCTTCCTTGCCTTTTATCCGTACAAAGAATCTTCTCTTGGAATCCGCCTTGTCTTCCAGTTGAAGCTTTTCTTCTTTCCACATCGTCATGATATTACGGTTCAGATGCTTTGCCTCATCTACAACATCCGCAACTACAGCACTCGCAGTTGGAAGTTTTCCGGCTCCGCTTCCATAGAACATCGCATCCCCTAATACATTTCCATGAACGAAAATAGCATTGAACACATCATTAACATTATAAAGCGGATGTTCCGGATATAACATACATGGTGCCACGATTGCATGCAATCTGTTACCCGCATAACGTCTGCTGGATGCCAGCAGCTTGATCGTTGTTCCCATTGCTTTTGCATACTTCATATCTTCAACGGTAATCTTCGTGATTCCTTCACAGTAAATATCTTCAAAATCAACCTGCTGTCCTGAGATCAGAGAAGAAAGGATTGCAATCTTTCTGCATGCATCATATCCTTCCACATCTGCTTCCGGATTTCTCTCTGCATATCCGTTCGCCTGTGCCTCTTTTAATACAGTGTCATAGTCCGCACCTTCATAAAACATCTTGGAAAGCATATAATTGGTAGTTCCGTTCAGAATACCTGTGATCTCTTCAATCTCATCTGCAGTCAGTGAAGAATTAAGCGGACGGATAATTGGAATACCGCCTCCGACACTTGCTTCAAACAAGAAATTAATATCATGTTCCGCTGCTATAGAAAGAAGCTCAGCCCCATGCTTTGCAACCAGTGCTTTATTCGATGTTGCCACGCTTTTTCCAGCCTGAAGGCAGCGTTTTACAAACGTATAGGCCGGCTCGATTCCTCCCATTACTTCTACGACAATCTGTACATCTTCATCCGAAACAATCGTCTCAAAATCATGTACGATCTTCTCCTGCACCGGATCCCCCGGGAAATCCTTCATATCCAGTACATATTTAATATTCAGCTCATCACCGATTCGCTGATTGATGCGCGCTCCGTTGGTATTAATCACTTCTACCACTCCAGAACCTACTGTTCCGTAGCCCATTACTGCTATATTGATCATATATTCCCTCCTTTTAGCCGTTTGCGATTTTTTTCAGATATGCATTGATAAATGAATCAATATCCCCGTCCATCACGGCATTTACATTGCTGTTTTCTTCATTCGTTCTGTGATCTTTCACCAGTGTATATGGTTGCATAACATAAGATCTGATCTGATTACCAAATCCGATATCTTTTACTTCCCCCCTGATATCCGATACTTTTTCTGCCTGTTCCTGCTCTTTCATAAGCTGCAGTTTTGCCTTTAACATCTGCATTGCCTTTTCTTTATTATGATGCTGTGATCTTTCATTCTGGCACTGCACCACGATTCCGGTTGGCAGATGTGTAATTCGGATTGCCGAAGATGTCTTATTAACATGCTGGCCTCCCGCACCGCTGGCACGGTAAGTATCGATTTTCAGATCATCTTCATCAATTTCAATATCAATATCATCTTCCAGATCAGGGAGCACATCACAGGATGCAAAAGATGTCTGTCGTTTACCGGCAGAATTAAACGGTGAAATACGTACCAGCCTGTGCACTCCTTTTTCCGATTTCAGATATCCGTAAGCATTCTCACCTTTTACCTCAAAAGTAACTGCCTTAATCCCTGCGATATCGCCATCCAGGAAATCCAGCACCTGAAGCGAAAATCCTTTTCTCTCTGCCCAACGGCAGTACATACGGTATAACATGCCTGCCCAGTCACAGGATTCCGTTCCTCCCGCTCCTGCATGAATGGTCATGATTGCATTGCATGCATCATATTCTCCCGACAGTAACGTCTGGATCTTCAGCTTTTCAAACACCTTTTCAAATGTATGAATTTCTTCCTCCAGTTCTTTTACCATTGCAGGATCTTCGTCTTCATATCCCATCTCGATCAGGAGATTGATATCTTCATAAGAAGTATAGAGACCGTGGATCGTCTCTACAAGTTCTTTTAAGTTCTTAAGCTCTTTCATCAGTTCCTGTGATTCTTCCGGATTATCCCAGAACCCAGGTTCCTCTATCTTGCGTTCCAGTTCTTCGATTCTCCGCTCTTTTCCTGCAACGTCAAAGTGAATCCCTCATTTCGGCAAGAGGTTCTTCATAAGCGTTCATTATTGTTTTGAACTGATCTAATTCAACCATATTACCACCTCTTTCTGTTTGAAATTATATACTCAATTATCCGGCAGCCGTTCTTTCCCCGGCTGCCGTCTTCTCATATCTTATATTTCAATAAATCTAGTTCTTACGTCCGCAGCACTGTTTGTATTTCTTTCCACTTCCGCACGGGCATGGATCGTTCGGATATACTTTCTTTTCTGCACGTTTCTTAGGCTCACGCACTCCCGTATCATCCTTATTGGTTCCGGTTACTTTGGCAACCTGCTCTCTTTCTACTTTCTGCTCCAGCTTAACGTGCAGGATCGTACGGACTGTATCTTCTTCGATACTTCTTGTCATCTCATCAAACATCTCGTAACCGATCATCTTATACTCAACCTTTGGATCTCTCTGTCCATAAGCCTGAAGACCGATTCCCTGACGTAACTGGTCCATATCATCAATATGATCCATCCATTTTGCATCGATTACTTTCAGAAGAACTACTCGCTCGATCTCACGCATATGCTCCGGTTCCGGGAACTCTGATTCCTTTGCCTCGTAAACCTTGGCTGCGCGCTCTTTCAGCATATGTTTCAGCTCTTTCTGACTGATATCCTTGACATCTTCTTCTGTAATCGTTTCCATCGGAATCGTATTGCGGATCGTCAGGTTCAGTTCTGTCAGATTCCACTCATCGTAATCCTGATCCGGGCTGACCACCATGTCTACAACATTCTCTATATAATCATTCATCATATGGAAGATAGAATCACGCATGTTGTCTCCGTCCAGTACATGACGTCTTTCTTCATAAATAATTTCTCTCTGTTCGTTCATTACCTGGTCATATTCCAGCAGGTTTTTACGAATTCCAAAGTTGTTGCTTTCTATCTTCTCCTGTGCTTTTTCAATCGCACTGGAAAGCATCTTATGCTCGATCTGTTCGCCGTCTTCCACACCAAGTGCATTAAAGACATTCATCAGTCTCTCTGATCCGAACAATCTCATCAGATCATCTTCCAGGGAAATATAGAATCTGGATTCTCCCGGATCTCCCTGACGTCCGGAACGTCCACGCAGCTGA
>OCIU01002086.1_pt1 | contig 12336 bp, 6 predicted proteins | sample 1538471 | NCBI WGS metagenome assembly OCIU01 (sample SAMN04571693, study PRJEB22368) | human gut metagenome | biome: human gut; material: stool | host: Homo sapiens | place: Luxembourg | collected 2012-06-01 | reverse complement strand
CAGACGCTCACACAGTCGACACGCACATCATCTGTGAGCTGGAGCACCACGTTCTCAAGCATAGGCCTGTCGCTCAGTTCCACAGCCAACCTCAACCAGAACATGCGCGACTCTACCATCGCCATGACGCTCCCCGACCTTAACATCTCGCTCTCGCGCTTCTACCCCTTCAAGCGCAAGCACGCGGCGGGCAACGAGAGGTGGTATGAGAAGATCTCGCTGAGCTACACCGGACAGCTCTCCAACTCTATAAGCACGAAGGAGGACAGGTTTATGCACTCCAACCTTGTGAAAGACTGGCGCAACGGCTTCCAGCACAACATACCCTTGAGCGGCAGCTTCACGCTGTTCAACTATCTTAACGTCAACCCCACCTTCTCGTTCACCGACCGCATGTACACGAACAAGATAGACCGTTCGTGGGACACGGCAACGCAGAAGGAGGTGTGCGACACCACCTATGGTTTCCATAACGTCTACAACTGGTCGGCAAGCATAAGCATGTCGACAAAGATGTATGGCTTCTGGATACCCAGCCGCAAGATCTTCGGCGACAAGATACAGGCCATACGCCACGTCATCACGCCAACGGTGAGCTTCAGCTATGCGCCCGACTTCGGTGCTTCCCGTTACGGCTACTGGAAGACCTACCAGAAGACCGATGCCGACGGCAACGTGTCGCTGGTCGAATATTCGCCTTTCTCGCAGGGCCTCTACGGCGTGCCTGGGCGCGGCCGCACGGGCAACATCAGCTTCGGCCTGTCCAACAACCTTGAGATGAAGGTCAAGAGCGACAAAGACTCTACGGGCATGAAGAAGATCAGCCTTATCGACGAGCTGGGCTTGCGCATGTCTTACAACATGGCAGACAAAGAGCGTCCATGGAGCGACCTGTCGATGGACATACGTCTCAAATGGTGGAAAAACTACACGTTCAACATGGCAGCGGTCTTTGCCACCTACGCCTACGAGCTCGACAAGGACGGCCATCCTTATGTCGGCACCCACACCGAGTGGGGCAAGGGGCGCTTCGGACGATTCCAGGGCACCTCGCAGAACATATCGTTCACCCTCACGCCGGAGAAGCTGAAGAAGCTCTTCGGCCATGGCGACGACGAGGACGACAAGGACAAGCGCAAGAAGAACCGCAAGGACGACGAGGGCGTTGACACCGACATCGAGAGCAACGTCGACGACGACATGATCGAGGGTCAGCGTGGCGCGAAGAAGAGCGGTGGCGGCAAGGCCGAGACCGACGAAGACGGCTACATGAAGTTTAAGATGCCGTGGTCTCTGACCTTCGGCTATGGCATAACCATGAGAGAGAACACGCAGGGCAAGTTCAACACCAAGACCATGCGTTATCCTTATAAGTTCACCCAGACGCTCAACGTGAGCGGCAACGTGCGCATAAGCGACGGTTGGAACATCAGCTTCTCATCGGGCTACGACTTCGAGTTCCACAAGATGTCCATGAGCACCGCGTCGTTGCAGCGCGACCTCCACTGCTTCAACATGAGCTGTCAGGTGGTGCTCGCTCCCTACACGAGCTACAACTTCACGTTCCGTTGTAACGCCGCCACGCTCACCGATGCTCTTAAGTATGACAAGCGCAGCGGCTACAGCAACGCCGTGCAGTGGTATTAAAAGACAATATTTTTAAAGCTTTTCGCTTGCGAGGTTTTTTAAAAGACAATGCTTGCGAGGTTTTTTAAAGACAATATTTTCAAAGCTTTTCGCTTGCGAGGTTTTTTAAAGACAATAGAGACAATAGAGACAATCTTTTTTTATGTGAAATGGAAAAGCTCAACCGCACATATAAAAGATTGTCTCTATTGTCTCTATTGTCTTTAAACCTTTCCGCAAGCAAGAATTAATATATAGCTCGCGCTACGCGCTCGTTATTTTTGAACATTCTTGCACTCCATAGGTGCTCAGGCGCTTCGCGTATTTTTTTAAACATTAATTTCCATTAATTGAACATTAATGTACATCAATATTCCGCGCGAAGCGCGTATTAATGATAATTAATGGGTCATTAATGGACATTAATGTTCAAAAAAAACCACGAGCGCGAAGCGCGAGGTAAAGATTTTCAAGAAAAATATTGTCTTTAAAAGAAGCGAGGGCATCAAGCCCCCCCACCGTCAGATCAGCGTCATGCCCATCTCCGCACACTCCTTGCGCATGTCCTCAGGCCAGATGCTTGCCTGAATCTCGCCGATGTGTGCCTTGTGCAGAAGCACCATGCACAGACGGCTCTGGCCGATGCCGCCGCCGATGGAGAGAGGCAGCTTGCCGTCGAGCAGCTGACGGTGGAAGAACAGCTGCTCGCGGTCCTCCTTACCCTCCAGCTTCAGCTGACGCAGCAGCGCCTCCTTGTCGACACGGATACCCATCGACGACAACTCGAACGAGCGGCCGAGCACAGGATACCATATCAGGATGTCGCCGTTAAGCCCCTCAAGGCCGTTCTCGGCAACCGTAGACCAGTCGTCATAGTCGGGTGCGCGGCCGTCATGCTTCTTGCCGTCGCTCAGCTTGCCGCCGATGCCGATGATGAACACCGCGCCATATTTCTTACAGATAGCGTCCTCGCGCTCCTTCGGTGTGAGGTCAGGATACATCTGCAGCAGCTCCTCGCTATGAACAAAATGGATCTGTCGCGGCAGGAACGGCTTGATGGCGCCGTAGGTCTCACAGGTGAGATACTCGGTGCGCAGTATGGCAGCATAGATGCGCTCCACCACATCCTTAAGATGAGCCAGCGTGCGCTCCTCGCGTGTTATCACCGCCTCCCAGTCCCACTGGTCCACATAGAGCGAGTGGAGGTTATCCAGCTCCTCATCTGCACGAATGGCGTTCATGTCGGTATAGATACCGTAGCCCGGCTCAATGTCATATTCGGCCAAGGTCAGGCGTTTCCATTTTGCCAGCGAGTGTACCACCTCTGCCTTTGCGTCGCCCAGATCCTTTATGGGGAACGTCACGGGGCGCTCCACGCCGTTGAGGTCATCGTTTATGCCGAGACCTTTCAACACAAACAGGGGAGCTGTGACGCGGCGCAACCTCAGTTCGGTTGACAGGTTCTGCTGAAAAAACTCCTTTATCAGTTTAATGCCTTGCTCGGTCAACCGTGGGTCGAGAAGTGCCTTATAGTCGTTTGGCTTTATCAAGTTACTCATGTCGATTCCTTTTTTTTATAGTTAGTTGTTTCTTGTTTCACACAGCGATTTTTCGCTTAGCGCATGCAAAGTTAATAATTAATTATTAACATGCAATCATTTTAACCATAAAATTTTACAATTTGTCACTCCTTCAACTTTTTCCCTTTCATTTTGCTTAACAAAACCTTCTGTTTTCGTTAATATAGGCTAAACTTCGCAAGGATTAATAATGGAACTTTCGCATTTAATAAATGGAAATTTATAAAAATATTGTCTCTATTGTCTCTATTGTCTTTAAACCTTTCCGCAAGCAAGAATTAATATATAGCTCGCGCTACGCGCTCGTTATTTTTGAACATTCTTGCACTCCATAGGTGCTCAGGCGCTTCGCGTATTTTTTTAAACATTAATTTCCATTAATTGAACATTAATGTACATCAATATTCCGCGCGAAGCGCGTATTAATGATAATTAATGGGTCATTAATGGACATTAATGTTCAAAAAAAACAACGAGCGCGAAGCGCGATGTAAATATTAAACTTTGCGAAAGTTCAGTAAAATAAAATTTGTAGGTTTCCCCTCTTTTGCTTATCTTTGCACATAAGATAAGGAGAAACGATATGGAGACATCATCACTTAACAAATACCAAGAACGCGTCGTTAGCTTGATGGCAAACGTGAACGAAGAACAGCAAATGGAAATATCCGATTTGTTGGCTCATTACTTTGCAGAAAAAGCATTTGACGAGGCAGATAAGCTATGGGATGACGGAATTATTGGCGAACAAACCATAGAGAAGTGGAAGAATGATCTCTAATAACAACAAACACGCAAGATAAAATGGAAAACTACATAGTGTCGGCACGCAAGTACCGCCCCATGACCTTCGACACGGTGGTGGGACAGCACGCGCTCACCACCACGCTGAAGAACGCGGTGAAGAGCGGCAAGCTTGCGCACGCCTATCTGTTCTGTGGCCCGCGCGGAGTGGGCAAGACAACGTGTGCCCGCATTTTTGCAAAGGCCATCAACTGCATGAACCCCACGGCAGAGGGCGAAGCATGCAACGAGTGTGAGAGCTGCAAGGCGTTCAACGAGCAGCGCTCGCTCAACATCTTTGAGCTCGACGCCGCCAGCAACAACTCGGTGGAGAACATCAAGGCTCTCATGGAGCAGACGCGCATACCGCCGCAGGTGGGACGCTACAAGGTGTTCATCATCGACGAGGTTCACATGCTGTCGTCGGCAGCCTTCAACGCCTTCCTGAAGACGCTTGAGGAGCCGCCCGCCCATGTGGTCTTCATCCTCGCCACCACAGAGAAGCACAAGATCCTGCCCACCATCCTGTCGCGCTGCCAGATTTACGACTTTGAGCGCATGACGGTGGAGAACACCATCGCCCACCTCAAGATGGTGGCAGAGAAGGAGGGCATAAGCTATGAAGAGTCGGCTCTCGCCCTCATTGCCGAGAAAGCCGACGGCGGCATGCGCGACGCCCTCTCCATCTTCGACCAGGCAGCAAGCTTCTGTCAGGGCAACATCACCTACGACAAGGTGCTGGAAGACCTTAACGAGCTCGATGCCGACAACTATTTCCACATGGTGGACCTCGCCATGGAGAACAAGGTGAGCGACCTCATGCTTCTGCTCAACAGCATCATAGAGAAAGGGTTCGACGGCGGTAACGTGGTCACGGGTCTCGCCTCACACATACGCAACGTGCTCATGGCAAAAGACGAGAGCACGCTCAAGCTGCTGGAGACGAGCAAGGAGCAGACGGCAAAGTTTAAGGCGCAGGCGCAGAAGTGTCCCACCCGCTTCCTCTATCAGGCGCTTAAGGTGCTCAACCAGTGTGACGTGTGCTACAAGCAGAGCAGCAACAAGCGTCTGCTTGTGGAGCTAACGCTCATTGAGGTGGCGCAGCTCACACAACCTGACGACGGCGTGAGCGCGGGGCGTGGCCCCAAGCGTCTGAAAATCCTGTTCAAAAGACTCATCGACTCCCATAACCAGGCAGCGGCACAGGTGGCTGTCGGGGAGAGACCTCTGGTGCGCAAGGCGAAGGCTGCCGCAGCTGAGGGAGATGGAGTGCAGGCTTCGCACAACGCAACAGCAACAACGCCGAGCGGCAACGCCGCAACAGCAACAACAACAGCAACCGCCGTACACGGTGAAGCAGCCACGAATGCAGCCATGGGCGGTTCGGGCATGGGAGCTGCAACAGCAACCATGGGAGCAGCCTCGGGACCCGCGGGTGCAACCGCAGGAGCCGCCGGAGCAACCGCAGGAACCGCAGGAGCTGTTGGTTCAGCCTCAGGAGCAGCCGCCTCTCCCCAGCCCGCTGCCGGCATGCCTCGCCTGAAGCTTGGCAGCTTAGGCATGACCTTCGCTGGATTGAAGCACAAGGAGGAGGTGGTGAAGCAAGCCGAAGAGGAGGAAATAAAGAACAAGGAGGAGGCCACCGAGTTTACGGAAGACCAGCTCTCGCTTGAATGGCTCAGAATGTGCAACCGCATGCCCTCGCAGATGACGGGCTTGGCTCAGCGCATGAAGAACATTCAGCCCACCATCCTCTCATACCCCAACATCGAGATCCTGGTCGACAACAAACTGTTGCTTGACCAGCTTGGTGCCATCAAGGGGCGTATCAGGGCGTCGCTTGCCGCCAGTCTTCACAACGGCAGCATAACGGTGAGTCTTCGTCTTGCCAAGCAGAACGAGATAAAGCCTGTGCTCACAAAGAAGCAGATCTTTGATAAGATGAAAAAAGACTATAAGCCCTTCGCCCTCCTTGTCGATGGCTTGGGGCTGGAGTTGGGATAACTTGCGAGAGGTTTAAAGACAATAGAATTTCAGGGGTTCTTGCTTGCGGAAAGTTTAAAGACAATAGAGACAATAGAGACAATATTTTATATGTGCGGTTGAGCTTTTTCACATAAAAAAAGATTGTCCCTATTGTCTCTATTGTCTTTAAAAACAACGCAAGCGAAAAGCTTTAAAAATATTGTCTTTAAAAACCACGCAAGCGGTTGCGCTTTCCCTTTTCACATGATTTGTCTTTTCCTTTTCACCCGAAAGTCGTCTCAAAAATGCTTCATTGTCATCGTACCTCGACCGAGGTACATGCGTACCCCGACCGAAGTACATGCGTACCCCGACCGAAGTACATGCGTACCCCGACCGAGGTACATGCGTATCTCGGTCGGGGTACGATAACTTTCTGATATTTTTTAGAGCTTTTTCTGATATTTTTCAGAGCTTTTTCAGATGTTTTTCAGAGCTTTTTCAGATATTTTTCAGAGCTTTTTCAGATATTTTTCAGAGCTTTTTCAAATGTTTTTCAGAGCTATTTCTGATGTTTTTCAGGGCTTTTTCAGATGCTTCTTGTCTTTTCAAAAAGCCCCTTTTATCTCTTCCTCAGCCCCATGCGTGAGCTGAAGGTCAGGGGTTCCTGGCCGTTAAGCGTTCCGAAGGTCTGTCCCTTTACCGAGCCGGCAGACGTAGCGGTAGAGTCAGAGGCTGCGGTAGAGCCGTTGTTGTCAAACGAGAGGTTGGGCTTAGCCAGCGTGGTGCGCGTGAGGCTGAACGCGATCTGCTCGTTGTTGTTGCAGCCGTTGAAGGTGCCCCAGAACTGTCCTGTCTGTGTGTTCAGACTGAAGCCACCGTTCCAGCTTGTGCGATATTCGTAGCCGCTGCCGTCATACTTGATGCAGATGTCGCCCGAGCGCGGGTCAATGTACCATGAGAAGCGGAGCTGCTGCGAGTCGTAGACGAGCTGTCCGTTGTCGTCGTACACATAGTTGCCATAGTCGTCGATCATCGGTGCATAGTCGGTCTCGCGTCCTCGTCCGTTGAGAGCGTTGCTGTTATATAGGTCAAACTCAAACTCGGCGTCCATCTGCACCCTCTGCAGCTGGTTCTGCTGGTCATAGTAGCGGTTTTCCACCTTACCTGTCCAGTAGCCGCGCAGTGCCTGTGCCTCTTGTTTGAGCGTGTTGTTGCCATAGTCGAAGGCATCGTCATACCAGTCGTAATCGTCATACCATCCTTGCGAGTAGTCGTAATAGTCCCATCCGTCGTCCCACGGGTCTTCATCACAGCTTGTAAACGCAAAAGTCATGGTCATCATGACCAGAAGTGCTGAAAAAGTATTGGTCCATTTCATAGTTGTATCGTTTTAAAGTTTTCTTTATTCTGGGTTTCTTTTTTTTATGCTGCAAAGTTATCCCTTTCTTTCCATCCTTGCAAGCATAAAAACCATATTCGTTGTAGGGTTTTCCCTATTCTGCCATGCCACCCGCCCCTGTCCGTTTGCGCCTTCATCTTCTTCGCCTTCGTCACCTTATTATATAAGCGCTGTCTTTCCCCCCACTGTTGCAGCAACATGAAGATTCTGCAAACGTTTGCATCAAAAAAAGCCTACTTTTACCCCCCCAATTTGCTTTTATCTAATGAAAAATATTAAATTTGCATTCGAAATCAGACAGATAAAGAAACAAAATCTGAAGAAGAAAAAAACATATATCCAAAAGATAAACAACTTATCCGAAAGGTGAAAACAACATATAGAGACAAAACTTATCCGAAAGATTAAAGACGTCCGAAAGACAAAAGACGTCAGAAAGACAGCTTATCCGAAAGATAAAAACAGAAATTAATATTGGCTTGTAACTTGTAAAGAGCTAACAACCAAAAACAAAAAAAAGTAATCACCAAAAGGTAGCAACGAAAAACATCCACCTATGGAGAACTCTCCACTCTCTGGATGTTCCAAACAACGATGCAACAAGCAACAGCATGTTTGTGATTAACACTCACAGACCATGCTATGGACGCGTATGCTCTAAAAAAACGCGCGTATGCTCTAAAAAAAGAAGAAAACGACAATTACCAAAATTATAAACAAATAGTAAAATAAAAATGAAAAGATTTTTTACTTTCTTAATGGCTGTCATGGCGCTCCTTGCGTATGCGACGAATGTCAAGGCAGAAAATGTTTATCTGCTTACAGATCAGCAGGTAGATGGGATTGTAGGCTCAACCGACATTCCAAGTAGCCATAAAATGGAATTGGTTAGCGGAACAACGTACAGATACACATTTAAAAATGTGCCATCTGACAATTTTCACTTTAGAATCGGTGTTCAAGGATGGAATAATCAGATGGACGCATATGAGAATGATCATGCTCTCCCCGTTTACACTTCTTCACCAACAGACGCCCAAAAATACGAGTGTAAGAATTGGACTAGTTCTAATTTTTGGAGTATTAAAGATTGCTCAAGTTACGAGTCTCTTTCGGTGTATGTAGACATCAACACGAGCGGAACAAAATATGTTTGGGTTGAAGGCCAAAAAAGCACAAACTTAAGCATCTACTTGCTTACGTCTCAGACACTTAATGGCACCATGGGTAATTACGACTCAGATAAAAACGCATGGGTAGAAGCCCATAAGATGACGCGCGAAGGCAGCTCTACCGTCTACAAATATGTGATTGTCCCCGGTGACATGGAGACGTTCAGCTTCCGTCTTGGTGTAAAAGATTGGGAAACAACTGGTATTAGCAATAACCAGATGCAGCCTTACAAAAATGACGACCCTCTTACAGTAACCGACGAGGGCGCATCAACCACTCCTTATATTATTACCGAACAGTGCTATTATGGCAACGTAAACAACAATGTTAGTCCAATAGGCAAAGCATGGAAGGTAAGCTTCACAAAGAACACATACAGCAAGCTCACCGTTTATGTTGACGTTAATGATGCAAACCGTAAGGTGTGGGTAGTAGGAACAAAGAGCAGCGTGTCACAGAAGACCTTCACCCTACTCAAAAATGGCGCAGCCGTTTCTTCAAACACAACAGGTTCTTTTGTCATGGACCTCACAAGCGCAACTGCTGCTGCAGTTGTGTCGTTCAAGATTGGCGATGCCGCATACGGTTTGGATGATAACAAAGACATATCTGTAGCTGGCGAAACAAACTACACAGCAACAGAAGGTGCTAAAGGCACACTCACCCTCAAAGCTGGTCTTATTTACACCATCAGCATAACAGCCGACGGTGCGGTTAAGGTCGTGGCAGCAAAGAAGCAAGTATACACAAGCACAGCACCTGCTGGCTACTATCTTGTGGGCAACTTCATGTCTCCCGCAAACGTTGGTGGCGACATCAACCCCGGCGGTGATGATGTAAACAAAATCAACTACGACCGTCTCTATTTCCGCTTCACTCAGCAGAACGACAACAAATATTCATTCGACATCCCCGCATGTCTTACTGCAAACATGCAGATTCTGAACATCGCTGACAATGGCAAAAAGACCGCGTACGGCCCTGGCCAGGTTTATGACATTAACGGCACATGGCCAAAGACAGACCTCACTGTGCCTGAAGCAGGAAGCACAGCCTCTCTCACACCGTCAGCAACGCTTGATAAAGGTAATAACTATTGGAAACTCAAGACCCGTAACGACGGAACATATGACGACGACGGCATGTACACCGTAAGCTTTGAGGTTGACGAAAATGGCACCCCCACTAACTGGAGCATCACTCACAACTCGAAGAAGATGGTGGTTTATCTGCTTAGCACATCATATGGTGCATCAGCGCTGCCCATATATGACAAGCGCGATAGAATCGATGTGCTGTATACACAAAACCTTAGAGGCGACATCCATTTCGATGGAAAGAACAGCTATTATGTTTTGGGCTATTCTGTTTATTTCTTGGATGACAGCAATATTAAAAGTTTGGCAAAAGAGGCATATGACAAATCTGGAGATATAGATGGCTTACATGTAAACATTAAAATAGGCCAAAACTACGGCACACAGAACAAGCTGTTCTTCTTCGGAAATGGTGGTTATAAGTTCGAGACAGCTAATAATCACGACAAGGTGTATGTCAACCAGAAGCCATTCACTCTGAACATTAGCGGTACAAAGCAAGTAGAGTACAACCCTAACAGAGGAAACAATGAACTGGCAAAAGAAACAAACGCATGTGGTATGTCTGCAAGTTTCCAAATTCCGAATCCTGACCAAGTGGACTATCCCAATGTCATCTCACTTGTAGGCTCTGCCATCCCTGGCACCACAAACCTCGATGGTTCATGGAACTGGGCTTCTACTGCTGCCAACATGACTTTCGATGCTACCGAGAACTGCTATTATGCAACCATCGAAACAACAGCAAAATGTCACGAAGGATATTTCCGTTTCGTAGGTGACCACAGCCAGGCTAAAAACTGGTATGAGGACGACATTAATACAGAGGAACATATGGCTAAATGTGAGCATAAGAACCCAACAGGCCACACTTGCTTGGTAAACGACCCCAACACCGTTAGCTACACCTTCAATGGCGAGACAGAAAAGACAGAATTTAAAAATGGCATAATATGGAACCGCGAGCCTGGCCTGTACACGGTTAAGCTTTACATTGTCACAAACCCCGAGACAAAAAAAACAGAGTTCAAGTACACCATCACAGGCGAGAAGAACGTTAAGTATCCGTTCACTCTGCTCCACGACAAGTTTGTACGCACATACAGCAGCCATCAGGCAATGGATATCGTGAGCCCCGACGTTAGAGCTTATGTAGCTTGGAAATATGAAAAGCCAGGCCAAGATGAGATAACCAAAGAATATTCTTGCGGCAAGATTTATCTTCGTAAGATTAATTACATCCCTGCTGACATGGGCGTTGTGCTTATCGGAACCACCCCAGATGAAGGATTCTCTGAATTTGACGTTCTGAACTATAGTCTGCGTAAGCGTACGGACCCTTCGGTAGAACCTGAAAATTATGAACAATTATGGTCAATAGACCACACTGGTGATAAGTGGAACAACTATCTTGTGCCAACCGTAGAGCCTGTGGCTAAGTTGGGCAATGCAGAAGAAGTGAATGGTAAGATAACATACCGCTATTTCGGTTTAGCAAGTTTCTTTGAGACCATATTCCACAAACAGAATCCTGATTCTGGCATACCTAACTATCTCGGTTTCTTCCGCTTCACACAAAACAGCAGAATGGGTTCTAACAAAGCATACTTAAAGCTTCCTGCAAACGCGACAGTGGGTAATGGAGAAGGAGAAACGTTTGGCTATTGCGACTATAACGGTCAGTTCATTGGCGGAACAACCGATGACGAAAGCTCATTTGCCAAAGTTATGATGCTTTTTGACGACGAGATGGGTGATGTGACCGAGGTTAACAAGGTAGAGGTTACAACCAAGCGCAACGATAACGCCTATTACACCTTGCAGGGCATTAAGGTGCTGAGACCAACAAAGGGCATCTATATCCATAACGGAAAAAAGATTGTAATTAAGTAAGAACAAAAAAAAAAACGAAATGAAAGAATACATTAAACCGACGATTAACATTCAACAGGTTGTTGTTGAACAGTTGTTGGCAAGCAACAGCGAAGGTGGAAACATAGAAACTGGTCATTCCAAGCGCAACGATTTCTGGTCAGACGAGGACGAAGCTTCTACCGCTGAAGATTGGAACTAATCACTCTGCAAAGATGTGATAAGGCTCAAGAATTAGTTTATATAACAATAATGAAGGTAATGTGAGGCAGAAGCATAGCGACAAGCCACCTTGTTTGCCGCTATGCCAAGCCTGAACAGAACCAGAAACTCAGAGAAAGGGTGTCGCACGACCATCATGGTCAGCGACACCCTTTCTGCTTTGCTTGATATTACACTCTACTCGCGACACCCTTTCTGCTTTGCTTGACATTACGCTCTCCTCGTGACACCTGCTTTGCTTTAGATGGGAAAACAAAAATAAACAAAATTAATAACAAAAGGGAAACAGGAGAAAGAGCGAAAAGAATAAAAAAAAATAATAAAAAACTTGTTTTAATAATAATAATTGCTTACTTTTGCACCCGAATTAAAAATAAGAGTTAAAAAAAACATCAAAAAGGCTCTTGAAAAAGGGTCTTAAGAAGGAAACAAGAAACCTAAATCAAAATTTATAGGCTAAAATAAGCAACCACAACGGTGAAGACATTTATTGCTTCATGACCGCAATTTGTTGCAAAACAGCACCATAACGATGCCACATATCACCATTTTGACGCCCCGATGTAAATAAAACCACCCCGATGTAAACAAAACCACCCCGATGTAAAACAAAACC
>OCIU01002073.1_pt1 | contig 12420 bp, 6 predicted proteins | sample 1538471 | NCBI WGS metagenome assembly OCIU01 (sample SAMN04571693, study PRJEB22368) | human gut metagenome | biome: human gut; material: stool | host: Homo sapiens | place: Luxembourg | collected 2012-06-01 | reverse complement strand
TAAACTTTTTCATATCAATTTATCAGTTAAGTTATTTATATTCTTATATCTTCTATACTTTTGAGTTCTCGAAGAACAGCATTCTTTCTTGAACCCGATGCAAAGGTAGTGGATTTTTCGTCTGCATCAAAGGGGAAAAGGATACAAACTGAGGGGGAAATCCCTATTCTTTCAAAAACAACCGCCTTTTTGATAATATTGTATCAAAGTTTTAACACTTTCTTAACACATCGTATCGATAATTTTCGTATCTTTGCATCATAAATAAGTAATTATTCAAAGAACATGCTTTTAGCACAAAGTAAATTCTAAGAATGCGCTCAAAAAATGAGTTTCAACAGTTTATTAATTATATGTTAAACCTTTAAAATTATTAAGTTATGAACAAATTTTTACGCTATTCATTATCATTGGTTCTGGCATTCGTAGCTAGCGTTACGTTTGCAGGAACAACTCCTTACAAAGTATTGACTTTCCCTGACGAAGGTACTGAAGGCAAGACAATCAGTGCTTATAACAAAACATGGAAAGCTACAATAGGAGAAGATGTCTGGACTATTGCAAATTTCAACACAAACAAGTGGGAGAAAAATTGGAAATACATCAAATGCGGAAGTAATAAATCTGAATCTGTTGCTTCCATCACTTCACCTGCTATTGATCAGCCAATCAGCAATATTGTCTTGACCATCGACCAGATTACTAAAGCTAAGATCAATTCTATCAAGTTGCAGGTAGCAACTGATGCAGATTGCAAGAATGTAACTGAAGAAATCCCTGCAAAGATTGAAGATGGAGACTTGATCTTCAAGCCAACCAAGTCTGCAGCAAACAATTACTATAAGTTTGTCTTTGATTGCCAAAAAGGATCAAGGAATGGTTTGATTCAGGTTTCTAAGATTGCATATTATAAGGTAGGCGATGCTCCTGTAATCGTGGACATCACAAATACAGCAGAAACCGCTTATACCATTGCTAAGGCAAAGGAACTGATTGATGCAGGTGAAGGTCTGAGCGAAAGTGTATATGTTAAGGGTACTGTATCTCAGGCTAGTAATGAGTTAAATGCTACATTCGGCAGCCTTTCTTACTACATTTCTGACGATGGTACAACAGGAAATGAATTGCAGGTTTTTGGTGGTCTTTCTTTCGATGGTAAGAAATTCACTTCTATAGATGACATCAAGGTTGGCGACGTAGTTGTTGTTTATGGTAAGCTTAAGAAGTATGGTACTACTTATGAGCTTGATAAAAACAACATTCTCATCTCTTTGAATGGCACAACTACCGGCATCACTAACATAACAACAGATGAAGCTGCAAAGAACGCTCCTGTTTACAACCTCGCAGGCCAGAAGGTAACCAAGGCTTACAAGGGTGTAGTTATCAAGAACGGAAAGAAGATGATTCAGAAGTAATCAAATTCAAAACAACATATCCCTACTACTCCCCCGATATTCATTTATCGGGGGAGTTTTTTTGTTAGGCATAACATAAGAAGGAACCACCAGCAAATCAACCAAATATTACCCCTATAACATGAAAAGTGGAATAATTTTATGCAATAACATAAAAAAATACACCTAAAACTACAATATCTCATTTATTTTCACTACCTTTGTTGCGATTAATAAACGTATACGAATAAAAAATGATGAAAAGAAAATTATATATCACCCTATTAGGACTGCTCTCTACCATTATGACAGCAGCTGCACCCTACTGCGATGTGAGAAAATTCTCTATCACAGACGGACTCGCTGCCAACACCATCTCAGACCTCAAGCAAGGTAAAGACAACCTCATGTGGTTCAGTACCTGGAACGGACTGTCGTTCTATGACGGCTACAAGTTTCATACTTTCAGAGACAACCCGGATGATATTGACGTTCTGTCAACCAACCGTATACTGAAAATAGAACCATCCTATAACAACAACGTGTGGTGTATCACATACGACCACAAACTCTACGTATACGATACCCACTTCTGCCAGTTCTTTGCCGTAGGACAGAAATTCAACGAACTGTTCAACATCGACCTGCGCGTGAGCCAGGTATACCCATTGAAAAACGGAGCTACATGGTTTACTTCAGAAGATGGAAAATACATCATCCGATCAATAGGAAAAACCTTTGATGAGCGGAACATAGAACTCATCAAAGTAGGAGAAAAGGGACTCAGAAGCGGAAATGTATGGTACATCCATCAAGATATACACGGAAGAGAATGGGTGCTTACCGACAAAGGCGCATACATATATCATTCGAAAATTCCAAGCAAACTGCCTTTCAAATGGCTCAGAGGGGTGGGAGAAGATGAGTTCCTGGCAACTGAAGACGGTAAACTGGCAAAATTTGACCTGCAGAACCGACTCACCATGATACCAATGCCAGAAGGCGTAACCCGTATCAACGGACTGAAGAATACAGGTTACCAGCTTCTGATGGCAACCAACCTGGGTGTAGTAATCTACAACCCGCGCACCTTCAAGTTTGATATCATCAACGTACAGAGCCCGAGTCAGCCTCTGGCAGAGGTAAAGAAGATTTATATCGATGATTTCGGTATGGTATGGGCATTTACAGACGGTATAGGAGTAACCCTTGTCAATCCGAAGACCGGACAGACACAGTGGCTCTTTGCCGACCAGGACGACCCGATGGACCGCACAACCTGCGAAAGCAATTTCATCACACAAGATGAACACAAGACCCTCTGGGTAGTGCCAAGAGGAGGAACCTTCAGTTATTTTGACCGCAAGGCAGGAAAACTGGTGCCTTATCTGCTGAGAAGCAATTCATCGGGCAACTACCGCATACCGAAGATTACGAAATATGTACTCTCAGACCAGGGAATCCTCTGGCTGACAGGCTCTCACGACCTGACACAGGTAGTCTTCAAATATCACCCTTACATTATCAACAAGCTGGATATGGGCGAAGACGAAGTGTTCTCGGTGAATGCATCGCCAGACGGACATATCTGGGTTGGTTATTACAATGGTATAATCCAGGTGCTCAACGCATCCTACCAAAGCATCGGATACCTGTCGCCAAGCGGACAGATTGTGCCACAGCAAGTAAACTTCGCCGAGAAGAGCATCATGTCTATCCACTTCGATATCAAGGGAAGAGCATGGATAGGAACCAACGGAAATGGTGTCTATCTGATAGATAAAATGCAGGTAAGACACTTTGTTTATGATGCCAACAACCCGTCATCGCTGCCGTTCGACAAGATACAAGACATTGTAGCCGACCGCACCGGACGCATCTGGATAGGTACCTACGGAGGTGGGCTGGCACTTGTTAACGAGGCGGCAGACGGCAGTATCAGCTTCATCAGTAAACGAAACGGACTGCCTTGGGAGAAACAGCACTACGACCGCATACGCCGCATCTGCTGCACCACTACGGGAACCATTCTCGTAGGAACTACAGATGGTCTCATCACCTTCAGTGATGCCTTTACAAACGCAAGAAAGATCAATTACCACAAGACCTACTACATACCGAACGATACAACTAGTCTGGCTGCAAACGATATGAACAATATCATGGAGCACACCAGCGGCAAGATGTATATCTCGCAACAGGGCGGTTTGATGGAAGAGATTGTGAGCAAATCGCTCCTGCAAGACAACCTGAAGATGAAATACTTCCATGCCATCGATGTTAACGAAGGCATCGTACAGGGCATGGTAGAAGACAACCAGGGAAGAATCTGGGTAATCAGAGAATCGAGTATCGACTGCGTAAACCCGAAAACGGGCCAGTGCAATGTGTTCGGACCTAACGACTTCGACTTCAACATGTCGTTCTCGCAAAGCCGTCCTTACCACGATCCGGCAAGCAACAACATCTCGGTAGGTACCCCGATGGGACTGATTACCTTCAATCCGGCTACGCTGAAGAAGAGCAACTACCAGCCTAAAGTCATCTTCTGTTCCCTCCATTATAGCGGAGAGAAGGAGTCGGAACCTATCCTGCACAAGGATAAAGTGGTGATTCCTGCCAACAAGCGAAATCTGACCATCAACTTCGCATCGCTCGACTATCAGCGTAAGTATCAGACCAGATATCTCTATCGCATAGATGGTTTTACAGCTCCAGGCGTGTGGATATCAAACGGAAGCAGCAATACCATCGGCTTCAACCGTATCAGTCATGGCGATTACGTACTCAAGGTGAGAGCCACCAACTCTCACGGTGTATGGAGCAAGTATGTGGCAGAACTGCCTATCGAAGTGCGCCCTACCTTCTGGGAGAGCATCTGGGGCAAATTTCTGATGCTGCTTCTGCTCTTCGGTATCGTAGGCGCAATCTTCTATACCTACAACCAGCGCCAGCACGAGAACGTAACCCACGAGATGAGCGTAATGAAGAACGAGTTCTACAACGATGCAGCCAACCGTCTGAGAACCCCTCTAACGCTCATCGGAGCCCCGGTAAAAACCGTTTTGGATACCGAACCGGGTATCACCCGAAAGGGCAAGGAACTGCTGAAAATGGTGGCAGACAATGCCAACGAGATGCTGGTAATGCTGGACAAGGTTCAGAGATATGGCAACAAGGCAGACTTCCATACGAACAGCGGTCTGAGCGAGGAAGATTACGACCTGGCAGAAAGGGAGAAAGAGAACGGACAGATTGACGACCGCAATGCATCCGACTATCTGGAAGAAGTAAACAAACAGAAAGAAGAAAAGGATGAAGAGGCTGAACGACTGGAAGAAATGAGCAAGGAACAGAAAGAAGCACAAGAAGAAGCGGAACACAAAAACCAGACGGTACTGGTAGTTGAAGACAATGCCGACCTGCGCAAGTTCCTCTACAGTATCCTCTCGCCTACCTATAACGTGCTGCTCGCAGAGAACGGAAAGGCTGGCTTGGTAATGGCGCGCAAGGAGACGCCCGACTTTATCCTTACAGACGTTACCATGCCTGTGATGGATGGTTTGTCGATGATTCACGAGATTAAGCAGGATACCACCCTCAACAACATCCCAGTGATGATTCTCTCGGCCAAGGCAAGCGTAGAAGACCAGCAGCGAGGCTTTGATGAAGGTGTTGATGCCTATATCACCAAGCCATTCTCTACCCCTTATCTGCTCGGCCGAATAGAGGCTATCCTCACCCAGCGCCGCAACATTCAGATGGATGTCATCAGAAAACTGAAGGAAACTGGCGATAAAGATGCCATAGCAGCCCTGAGAATACAGCCTGCAGCAGCTCCTCTGCCTGCTCTTAACCAGGCTGAAACTAGTGCCGAGAACGAAGCGGTTGACCCAAACAGCGAGCTGGCATTTATGGCGGCACAGATTCAAGACAGAACCATGATGCGTATCTTCAGGTTTGTTGTTGAAAATGCAGGCAACCCGGAACTCAAGATTGATGACATCTCGAACGAAATCGGTATGAGCCGAAGCGTACTATATAATAAGGTGAAAGCAACAACCGGAATGACACCGGTAGACTTCGTTCGCCATATACGTATCAAGAAGGCATGCGAGATGTTGCGCAAGACAGACGATACACTGAGCAGCATCGCCTTCACAGTAGGTTTCACCGACCCTAAGTATTTCTCGAAGGTATTCAAGAAAGAAACGGGTATCGTGCCTACTGAATACCGAAACAGAACGCAGGGATAGCCCGCATAATTACAGATAAAAGCAGTCATCATTACTGATGGCTGCTTTTATCTGTATTAACAAAAAGTAACACATATTACAGGACATATCTTCAGTTGTTGCCGGGCACAGCCTTCTTCGTTATCGTACACAGCAAAACGTTCAAACAAGGAAAAAAGCAGAATAGTCATAAAATTGAGCCGTTTTGCTTTGTTTTTTGACCGAATATTGCAAAAAAGTATAAAAATGGGGGGGGTATTTGATTAATTTTCCCTTTTTACTGAAAAAAAACTGAGAAAAAGTTTGGTGTTACAAGAAAATGTAGTATCTTTGCAACAAGTTCTTAGAAAAGTTAAATGATAGATTAATCGTAAACCTCTTTTTCTTTGTTTTTTGAGGAAAAAGAGGTAAAGAAAAAAAGAATGCAGGGTTTGTGAAAATCCTGCATTTTTTTATACTGTTTCATACTGATATTGTGTAGTTATATCGTCTACATATTTTATTCTTCTATATTCTATAGTCTAACCGATATCTATATACTCAGCTATATGGTATCTGTTTACCTAGATATACAATATCTATCTACATTATATATATTACGCTTATTCCTTCATCTATGATTTTGTTCGATTTTTAGAATTTTTAAAAAAACTCTTGAAGTATTCTAAGAGAAAAGTAGTATCTTTGCACTCTAGATTATATAAGTTGAGATCGGAAATATAGATAACACATACATAAAGATAAAAAAAATGAGAACTGTTTACGAATTTTCTGTTAAAGACAGAAAGGGAAAGGATGTTTCCCTCAAGGAGTATGCCAACGAAGTGCTGCTCATCGTTAACACCGCTACAAAGTGTGGTTTCACCCCTCAGTATGAGGAACTGGAGAAACTTTATGAGACCTATCATTCTCAAGGTTTCGAAATACTTGATTTTCCTTGCAACCAGTTTGGTCAGCAAGCCCCTGGTACAGATGAAAGCATTCATCAGTTCTGCAAGCTTACATACGGCACAGAGTTCCAGCGCTACAAGAAGATCAAGGTAAACGGAGACGATGCTGCCCCTCTCTTCAAATTTCTGAAAGAATGTAAGGGCTTTGCTGGTTGGGACGAGAGCCACCCTCTCTACCCTGTTCTCGACAAGATGTTGAGCGAGGCTGATCCTAACTACAAGGAGAGTGCCGATATCAAGTGGAACTTCACCAAGTTCCTCGTTAACAAGAAGGGTCAGGTTGTAGCCCGCTTCGAGCCTACCACAAGCTTCGATATCATCGCTAAGGCTATCGAAGAGTGGTTGAACTTCTAATGAAAGATAGAAGTCTCGCACTGAGAATAGAATTTCTAAATAAAAGAAAATAGAATCTCTAAATAAAAAGCCAGGTTGCTTTTCGCAGCCTGGCTTCTTTTATAATGTGATATTGTTATTTCAATATATCTCAAAGAATAATTGTCAACTGTTTGCTATATACTGTTAACTATAATTTAGTCAACCTTTGGCACATCCTTGAGGAACTGCTGGATTTCTTCATCACTCACAGAATAATCGTGCAAATCGCCATTGATAAAGCTATCGTAAGACGGCATATCGATAAGACCATGACCTGAGAGACAGAACAGGATAACCTTCTCCTTGCCCTCTTCCTTAGCCTTCAGAGCCTCACGTATAGTGGCTGCAATCGCATGACAGCTCTCTGGAGCAGGAATGATACCCTCGGTCTGAGCGAAGAGCATACCTGACTTGAATGACTCCAGCTGAGGGATATCTACACCATGCAGATAACCATCCTTCAGAAGTTGGGAGATAATCATACCAGCACCATGATAACGGAGACCACCTGCATGAATGTTGGCAGGCTTGAAATCATGACCCAGAGTAAACATTGGCAGCAATGGAGTGTAACCTGCCTCATCACCGAAATCATACTCGAACTTACCGCGAGTCAGCTTAGGACAGCTCTCCGGCTCTGCTGCTATAAACTCAGTATGGCGCTCGCCTGTGAAGTTGTGACGGAGGAATGGGAAGGCAATACCACCAAAGTTACTACCACCACCGAAACAAGCAATCACCTGATCAGGATACTCACCTGCCATCGCCATCTGCTTCTCTGCCTCTAGACCGATAATGGTCTGGTGAAGTGCCACATGATTGAGCACAGAACCCAGCGTATACTTACAGCCTGGTGTGGTTGTAGCCAGCTCAACAGCCTCACTGATGGCAGTACCGAGCGAACCAGGATGATGAGGCTCACGAGTGATAATGTTCTTACCTGCGCGTGTACTCATGGAAGGAGAACCCTCTACAGTGGCTCCAAACGTACGCATGATGCTGGAACGGTATGGTTTCTGCTGCATGGTAATCTTTACCTGATAAACTGCTGCCTCCAGGCCGTAGAGTTTTGCTGCATAAGAGAGGGCTGCACCCCACTGACCTGCACCTGTCTCTGTAGTGACATTGGTATCACCCTCCTGCTTACAGTAGTAGCACTGAGGAATGGCTGAATTGATTTTATGAGAGCCTAACGGATTGATACTCTCATTCTTGAAATAGATATGCGCCGGAGTACCGAGTGCCTCCTCAAGGGCGTAAGCACGTACAAGAGGGGTTGAACGGTAGAAGGTGTACTTCTCCAACACATCTTCCGGAATATCAATCCAAGCGTGCTCTGTATCAAGTTCCTGCTTTGAGCACTCTTTATTAAATACATGTGACAAATCATCAGCATTCATTGGCTGGTGTGTCTGAGGGTTCAACGGTGGCAATGGCTTGTTAGGCATATCTGCCTGAATGTTGTACCACTGAGTAGGAAGTTCCTGCTCGCTTAAGATGTACTTTTTCTGTCTCATATTTATATATATGTTTAAAATTGTTGTATGCCTGAACAAAGGTACAAATAAAAAAATGAAATAAAGAACTTTTTTATGTGTTTTTCCACTATTTTTTTATTTTTATGCAATAAAATAGTTCATTCTACAGGTATTATTTGTTGAATAAGTGTATTTTCAGTGTCATTTTTATAAACTTAATCAAATATTACCCCATAAAATACCAAATATTACACCCTATATTATAATGGAAAATAGTATCTTTGCAACAGAAAATTCAAAATGCGTTGTGAAACGCTTATCATCATCTTTTACTTATACAAAAAAAATAAAACATTGGAGTTCAATAGGGATATTGAGATTCCAATGTTTTTTTATACACTAAACTGAAACATATTATCATGTAAAGTTGACATATCATCATGTAACGTTGTCTGATTTATAACCTTTCAGTATAAATCAATAGTCTATTTTATTGTCTACTCCCACAATTGATACAGGATTTTACCCATAGACTGTAGACACAGATTATTTCTTTTCATTACCTAAATCTATCTGCGATATCTGATTCAACAGATTTACAGCCTGCCCTACAGTCTTCACATCATTGATGCGAAGCATTCGCTTGTTGAATTTTTCCTTCAGAACACAATCTTGAATATGACTGGTAACGTAAGCGAGTATGCGGTTAAACATCTGACTTCTGTAGAACGGACTGTTTACATTGCTCACAAACTGCATCTGCATATAGCCCTGCTTGAGAATAATCTTCTCGCAACCTAGCTTCTTGCCTACCCTACGCAAACCTACCACATGCATCAGTTCGTCTGCTTCATGAGGCACAGGACCAAAACGGTCTATCATACGCTTGCGGTAAGCCTCTACTTCCTCATCACTCTCCAGACGGTCCAGTTCACGATAAAGGAGCATGCGCTCACTGTCACCCGGCACATAAGTCTGAGGGAAATACATCTCCAGATTGCTCTCTATGCCACAATCGTCAACGAAATCATCACCCGTAAGCTGGGCACCTTCATCCATCTTCTCCTGATAAAGATCACAGAACTCCTCGTTCTTCAACTCTGTGACAGCCTGAGAGAGAATCTTCTGGTAGGTTTCATAACCCAGATCTTCCATAAAACCGCTCTGCTCAGAGCCCAGCAGATTACCAGCACCGCGGATATCCAGGTCCTGCATGGCGAGATTGAAGCCACTACCCAGTTCGCTGAACGTCTCCAGAGCCTCCAGACGGCGACGCGCCTCAGGAGTAAGTGCACTCTTAGGTGGCGCCATCAGATAGCAGAAAGCCTTCTTGTTGCTTCTTCCTACGCGTCCACGCATCTGATGCAGGTCACTCAATCCGAAGTGATGAGCATCGCTCACGATAATCGTATTGGCATTGGAAATGTCGATACCGTTCTCTACAATAGTGGTAGAAAGCAGTACATCATAATCGTAATTGATAAAGCCCATGATGATTTTCTCCAAATCCTCAGGCTTCATCTGTCCGTGACCGATTGCTACCCTACAGTCTGGAATATGCTTCTCTATGAGCATCTTGAGCTCCGGAAGCTTGGATATTCTGTCGCATACGAAATAAACCTGTCCGTTTCGGCTCATCTCGAAATTGATGGCATCGCAGATAACTTCACTACTAAACGTTACCAGTTCGGTATGAATCGGATAACGGTTAGGTGGCGGAGTGCGCATGATACTCATATCCCGGGCGCCCATCAGAGAGAACTGGAGGGTTCGCGGAATCGGAGTGGCACTCATCGTGAGTGTATCGACATTTACCTTGAGCTGACGGAGTTTCTCTTTGGTAGACACACCGAACTTCTGCTCTTCATCGATGACGAGCAGTCCCAGGTCATGCCATTTCACGGTCTTTGATATCAGCTTATGCGTACCTATGAGAATATCAATCTTACCCTCTTTCAGGGCGTCAAGCACCTCTCTGGTTTCCTTCGTTGTACGGGCTCTACTGAGATAGTCTACCCTTACAGGCATGCCTTCCAGACGCTTTTTGAAAGTCTGATAGTGCTGGAAAGCCAGAACGGTAGTAGGCACCAGCACCGCAACCTGCTTGCTGTCGCACGCAGCCTTGAAGGCTGCACGGATGGCAACCTCAGTCTTGCCGAAGCCCACATCGCCACAAACCAGACGGTCCATCGGTCTGCCGCTCTCCATATCCTTCTTCACCTCCTGAGTAGCCTTATTCTGGTCTGGCGTATCTTCATACAGGAAGGAAGCCTCCAGCGTATGCTGCAGATAATTGTCGGCACTGAAGGCGAATCCCTTCTCCCGTCGGCGCTGGGCATAGAGTTTGATCAGGTCGCGCGCAATGTCCTTGATTCGCTTCTTAGCTTTGTCCTTGAGTTTATCCCAGGCACCTGTACCCAGTGTAGACAGGCGAGGCGGAGTACCGGTATCGCTGCGGCGATATTTGCTGATTTTATAAAGCGAGTGGATAGAAACATCCACCTTGTCATTGTTCGTATAGACGATTCGGATCATTTCCTGATAGCTGTTGCCCGTAGGAACCCTAACCAGACCGCCAAACTTGCCGATACCGAAGTCTACATGCACGATAAAATCTCCCACTTCCATCTCCTGCAATTCCTTCATGGTGAGTGCCATCTTGCCGGCTCTCGCTTTATCTGAGCGCAGGTTATATTTATGAAAACGGTCAAAAATCTGATGATCGGTAAAGAAACAGCACTTCTTGTCATGGTCAGTAAAACCTTCATGAAGCGTCTTGTCTACCGGTGTAAAACGGATGGCGTAGCGCTTCAGCTCTTCGCTTTCAAAGATATCCTTCAGGCGCTGTTGCTGCTTCTGGCTATCTGCCAATATATATAAGGTGTAACCCTGGAACAGGAAATCCTCCAGAGTTTGACAAAGTAAATTGAAATTCTTATGGAAAAGAGGCTGTGGAGCAATATTGAAAGGTATCACAGCCGAACTCTCTGACGGAGCGACCTTGCCGAACTCGATACGGAGATGAGCCGCTACTGCCTTCTTGAAATCGAGCGGAGAAACGAGGTTGAGCTCGGTCTTCATGTCATGTCTGATGCGCTCAGCCTCTACCTCAGTAGCTCCCTCCAGCTGCTCGGTAAGGCTCTGCGATGAGAAGCCTTCGGTATAGATCTGACCGATGCGGTCACAAACGAAAGAAAGGTCTTTCGCAACGACTGGCGTACTTTCGGAGAGGAAATTGAGGAAACACTGCTTGTTGCTTTCGATATGGGCGAGTTCGGGCACGATTTCTATCTCTGTGCGCTTCGCCTGCGAGAGCTGGGTCTCAACATCAAAGGTACGGATGGTGTCAATCTCATCGCCGAAGAAGTCGATACGGAACGGATATTCGCAGCTGTAGGAATAGACATCGAGGATGCTTCCACGCACGGCAAACTGGCCCGGTTCATAAACATAATCGGTTTCTTTGAGTTCGAAATCGCGCAGAGTATGAACCACATCGGTCTGAGCAATCTGCTGGCCTACAGTCAGTTTCAGAATCCGTTCATCCAGATTCTGCTTAGCCACAACGAGTTCTGCCAGTGCATCGGGATAAGTGACTACCGGGAAATGTCCTCCCGAAGAGAGGCGCGCCAGCACCTCTGTACGTAGGATTTCGTTCGCTGCATCACGCTGCCCGTATTTCACGGCACGCCGATAGCTGGAAGGAAAGAAGAAGACCTTCTCCTGCCCCATCATCTGAGTGAGATCGTGATAAAAATAGCCTGCTTCATCGGCATCATCCAGTACGAAGAGTACCGAACGCCTCATCTTCCCCTGCAGAGAAGCAAAGAACATCGGAGCCGAAGAGCACAGCAAACCCTGGAGAAAAATGGAATGAACCGACTTCTTCCCCATCAAATCAAAGAGGGCATCCGCCTGTGGCGAACGCCCGTATGTTTTTTCTATCTTTTGGATTTCCATCCAAGTACTGATTAGTGATTACTGA
>OCIU01002069.1_pt1 | contig 12438 bp, 10 predicted proteins | sample 1538471 | NCBI WGS metagenome assembly OCIU01 (sample SAMN04571693, study PRJEB22368) | human gut metagenome | biome: human gut; material: stool | host: Homo sapiens | place: Luxembourg | collected 2012-06-01 | reverse complement strand
CGCCGGTGGAGGCCTTCTGCCGCAGCTTCATCGGCCGCGGCGAGTCCGCACCCGCCGTCTTGAGGAACACGCGCAGATACCCCGGCTCGATGTCCTGCGGCCGGGGGTCCGACAACACATTCAGGACATACGGCACGTTCGGCTTGTAGCCGTTCTGCGGCGTTGCGCCTTCAAAATATGCCAGCGGCAGATAGGCCTTGCCGCGCAGCCGGTCGCGCAGGAACTGCGCATCATACGGCGTCATCGGCTTCGGCCCGCGAAGCAGGTTCATGGCGCTCACGCCGTCTGCCATATTTCTGTCAAACAGAGACAGTGCACACAGGAACAGCGCGCTGATCTTCTCCGGCGTCCGCTGCCCTGCGGCAAGCGCTTCAAACTCCGGAAGGCTCTCCGGGATCTTCTGAATAATGATCTGCATATGCTCTCTCCTTTCTAAAGCGTGTCGATCACGCCCGCAAGATACGTCGGCGACACCGACGCATAAATGAAATTGTCCACCAGCCGATCCTTCACAGCCTGCCGCACATCCGCGGCAAGCATTTCGTCCGCGTTCTCATCTACCAGCAGGAGTGTCTTGCAGTCCCACCCAAGCTTTTTCACGTCGCTTTGAATTTTCAGCCGTTCGCTCAGCTTCCAAACGCCCTGACGGATGACCTCCATCACAAGCACGTTTGCATGGCAGGCGCGGCACAGGGAGACGGTCTCCTCCGGTTTTAAAGAACGGTAGACGACAAAATCCGGATCACAGCCCGTCAGCGCCTGCATCACTGCCTCCGCCAAAAGGCCGCCCTTCATATCCAGCACAATTCTTCGCATCGCTGCTTTCCACCGCCTTTCGCTTCTTATGGATTCTGCATTTTTATTGTAGCGGAAAAGATCCGTCTCCGCCCCCGCCAGTTGGATAGGTTTTGGAAATATTTTTTCCTGCTGCATAAAAAAGTGCCGTCTCAAGCGAAAAACTTGAGGCGGCACCTTATATTGCTTGCTTATTTCATTCCTCCGACAGGTCTGCGATCAGCTTCACATCACTGACCGCCAGCGCAAGCTGGAGCTTGTTTTCCAGTCCCGTCTTTTGGAGCATATTTGCCACATGAAATTTCACAGTCGACATTTCACAGCCCATTTCTGCCGCAATGCGCGTATAGGACAGGCCGCGCAGCAAATGCCGCAGCACCTTCAGCTCCGTCTTTGTAAATTCCGTGCTTTTTGCCATTCCGACCTCGACCGTCGGCGGTGCGTCCGGGAAGATGTGCTTCCCTGCCATCGTCTGCCGGACGACCTCCATGAGGCGGTTTTTCTCAGAATCCTTGTACCAGAGGCTGTCCGCTCCGGCGGCCTTTGCCTCCTCAAGCACCGCGCCGTCGATCAGCGAGGTCACAACGACAATGACGATCTCCGGGTGCATGGCTTTGATCTGGCGAACAGCCGTCAGGCCGTTCTCGCGGTGCTCTGTCTGGACGTCCATCAAAATGAGATCCACCTGCGTGGTCCTGCACACCTCGACCGCCTGCTTCGCGCCGGAAATGGACGCAACGATCTGATGGCCGTCCTCCGCACGGAAGTAACTTTCCATCAGGCTGCGGATCATGGTCTGGTCTTCAACGATCATCACTTTCATGTGCTGTTTCCTCCTTTTCCGGCAGACTGAGCATCAGCTTGAAATCAGGACTGCTCCGGATCTCCATGCTGCCGCCCGCCTCCTCCACGCGCAGCCGCAGCATCGAAAGGCCGCCGCCCTCCGTGATCTCCCCTTTGGGCGGCGCACCGTTGTTGCTCAGGAACATATCCGTGCAGCCGCGCTCCTGCCAGAGCTGCACATACAGCTCCGTGCCGCCCGCGTGGCGAACACAGTTTGCCGTACATTCGCGGATCGCCAGCGCGGCCAATGCACGGAGCTTCTGCGATCTCGGCAGTTTTCCTTCCACAAGCACCCTGACGCCCATCTCCCCCGCGCGCCGGATCGCCGCCTCCAGCGGTTCCGACTCCGGCTCCAGCGTCATCTGATTGGAGCGGTAGAGAACGGTGATGGACTGCTCCCAAAGGGTGGCATTTGCCCGGATCTCCTCCAGGCTTGCCTTCCGCAGCAGCGCCCGCCGCGCCGAGAGGATGCTGTAGCCGATGTCGTCATGGACGCGGAGCTTCATTGCCAGCGTCTCCTCCTCGCGGATGATCTCCGGCATCTGCTCAAAAAGCGTCCGCAGGCGTTCGTTCGCCTCGGTCAGCTTTGCGTTTTCTTCCCTGAGCTGTGTTTGCTTCCGGATCAGCTCCGTGACATCCGCAGCGGTGACCTGAGTATAACGGATCCCGGCCTTCGTTGTGATCTTCTCCTGCGCAAAGCGCATGGCCGTTCCGTCCGGAAGGCGGTAGATGCGAAGCTGCGGACTGAGGCAGTGCACGTCCGCAGGCGGCGACCGGAGCGCGTCCTCCATTTCCGAAAGCGTCTGAATGCCGCCTTTTCTCAGAAAATTTGAGATGGCAAGCATCCGGTGATTGATGAGCCGCACCACGCCGTTTTCATCGAAGAAGCACGCCGCAATGGGCAGGCTGTCGAAGCTCTCTTTGATCCTGTCCATACGCGCCTATTTCCCTCCCGATGTTCCGAGTTTCCGGACGATGTACTGTAGTCCGTCCTCCTCCAGCTCCCATTCCACGCCGGGGAACTGTTCCTGCAAGCCGGAAAGTGAGCGCGTGTCCGCCGCGCAAAGACGCAGCTCCGCCTCGCTTCCGGCCTCGATGAAGATCAGAAGCGAGCGAAGCGACTCCAGGCCGGCCTCCACGACGGCCTCGAACAGGTCGTATGCCTGCGCCGCCTGCTCAATGGTAAGCTGCCGGTCACCATGGACGAATGCCTTACAGTCCACGCCGTACAAATTGAGGTTTTCGACCGACTCATTGAGGCACAGACGAAGCTCCTGCGCGGAGATCGCGCCGCGCTGCACGCCGACAAAGATGAGGTTGTTTCTGCGCTTGATATACGTCCCGATGAGGATGACCTGTCCAAGCAGCCGTCTGGCTCTTTCGGGGTCCTCCGTCCGCTGCAATTCGGTCAGCCGGTCGCGCAGCATGGAAATCTGCCGGGCGGTCTGCGCCTCCATCATGTCGTACAGGTGGTTTTCCTCGGTCAGCTTCAGAAGCCTCGCACGCTGTGCATTTTCCGCTGCGAGAATGTCGCCGGTGTCGCGAAGCTCGTCCCTTGTCATCTCCAGCTCCTGCCGGAGCTGATTGAGCTCGGAAATGTCCTCCTTCCAGAACACCCAGCCGCGCCGCAGCGCGTGGCGCTTCAGAAGCGTATCGCCGCTGAGACGGACGCTGTCCTGCTGCATGCTCCGCAGCTCGCTCTGCGGCAGCGGCTGCTGCATCGCAGCGGAGACAAACTGCGGGCAAAGCGCCCTGTCCGTGATCTGGACTGGCAGGCTCGTCGCCTCAAACAGCTCGTCGTAGCCGAGATTGGACTGAATGAGCCCGCATTGGATGCAGCTTTCAAAAATGCTGGCAAAAATCAGGCAGAGCGTCACGGTCATGTCTCCCGCGATCACCCAGACCCAGTGCGTCCCGCGCACATACGCGACGGCATAGCCCACCGACATGACAAGCGGAACGAGCGGCAGCCAACAAAAACGTCTGCTGTGCGGAATGCGGCAGTTGCGCAGGATCATCGTGATGGAAACCACGGCGCACAAAAACTCCCACATCACCACGAGGAAATACCCGACCTTGTAGCGATAATCCTGATCTGACATGACGCCGGACGGAAAGAAAAATACGAACTGATGCAGGTCATTTGTCAGCACAAGCAGCAGCAGGAGCGTCGTCGGCAGGTAGAGCAGCTTCGTCCATCGCGGGAGCTGAAAATCCTCCGCCTTGCCCAGTGACAGAGAGACGAACATGGACAGCATCGGGATAAACAGCATGGGCAGATAGTAGCAATACCACAGCAGGCGCTCTGCATCCACATTGTCAATGGAGAACTTGACGGAGCGCAGCAGCAGCCAGAGCATCATCAGCGCAGCGATCATCAGCAGATAGCGCCGCACGTGGGTCTGCACGATGCGAAAGCGGATAGACAGCCCCCATGCTCCAAACAGAAAGACATAGATCCCGCTGCGCAGGTAGTTCCATCCGTAGTCGTGAAAATCCGTCCGGCTGGCCCAGCGCGTCCACATCGCAAGGGCAATGAGCAGCGCCGCACAGAGCCCGTACCGGATGCTCTTTTTTGTTGCCTTGCTCATACTGCGCCTCCCATGCCGTCCGCCAAGCGGCGTCCATCTGATTTGGTAAGTCCCAGTATAACATAGGAAAAAGAAGGTTTCAACCGCACCCGGGGGTCCTTTACGGCAGAAAAAGCGCCGCCTCCCACGAGGCGGCGCCGAAAATGCAGATTTAACTCTCAGCGCGGCTGCAATAGACCGTCACGCGCGCCTCCTTGCTGACCGTGCAGGTGTAGAGCACAAGCGGATAACCGCTGTTTTGGACAGCGTCCACGTCCTCCGGACTCACCGTTCCGACGGCGCTGACCGTATAGCGGTTGAGCGTGCCGTCCATCTCGGTAAAGCGCACGCTGTCGCCCACCTTCATCTCACCGAGTCTTGCAAAGTGTGTCCGGTAATTGTGCGCAGCAATGACAAGGTCGTCTGTCTGCGCGTCGCCGAACTGGCGGCATGGGGAGATCTTCAGCAGCTCATAACTCCAGCTCGACATCACCGGCAGCCGCAGCCCGAGCGACGGAAGCTCCAGATATCCGATAAAATCGTAGCCGGAAGGCGTGGCCGCGGGCGTTTGTGCGGGCGCATCCGCTGCCGGCGTCTCGTCCTGCGGAGCCTCCGGCGGCTGCTGCGGAGCTTCCTCAGGGGAACGCCCGGACTCCTGCGCCCATTCGACATCCAGCTGTCTGGACGGCGCTTCGGCGCTTTCATCCGACGTGCGCGCAGCGATCACAGCCTCGATCTCAGCCAGCAGCTTCTCGGCTTCCTGCCCGGCATTTTGATCCTCCTGCCGATTGTGTGCGAACAGGAGCAGTGCCGATCCAATCAGCACTGCTCCCAGTATCACACAGACAATGCCTGCTTTTTTAGGCATTCTTGCCCTTCTTGCGCTTCGTCGCCATCAGCAGGCCGGACAGGATCAGAACCGCGCCGAGAGCGGCCAGAACGTAGATCGGCCAGTTGAGCTGACCGGTGTCGATCAGCAAATACGTGTTGGTAACGGTCACAACATCACTGCGCACGCGATAGGACGGTGTGTAGCCCTTGGGAATGTTGGTCTCAACGACCTGCCAGTTGCTGCGGCCGTCGAGCTTCTTCCAGGTGTACGTCCAGTCGTTCCAATCACCGAGGCGCACCGTGTCGTAGACCTTTTCGCCATCGTAGAGCGTGATCGTGACGGAGTCGGGCCGATTTTTCGCGTTGTCACCGCTCCACTGCTTCACGACCGTGATTTCTTCCGGGAGCGTCGGCTTCTGCGGCGGAGTCACAGGCGTGTAAAACGGCGTATTGATGATCGTCGTCGTGTTGCCTTCCGTCTGGTAGCTGACTCTGTAACCGGCAGGCACCTGTGCCTCCTCGACCGTCCAGACATGCCCCTCGACCAGACGGTCAAAGGTATATGTCCAGCCGTTTTCCGCGTTCAGCTCCTGAGTCCTTTCCACCTTGCCGTCCTTGAGGAGGTTGACGGTGATCTCGTCTCCGGCGTGCAGCCAATTTCCGTCTGCCCAGACCTTGCGAACCGTCAGCTGGCTTTCGTTGAAGGCTTCGACATGGAAGACCCAGTCGACCTCGCCCACGCGCTCGGAAAACTCGTTTCCAAGCTCCAACGGCACGCTCAGCTCGACCTTCAGCTTCGCGGTCTCGCCGGTGCGGAACGTTCCAAGCGGTGTATTCTCCTGAAGGCCGCCGAGTTCGTCAGCCTTCGCGTCAAAGATCAGCGTTTCGCCGTTCCAGACCTTCATGGAAAGCTGCTTGAGGAACTCCGTCATCGTTGTGAGGGTCTCTTTTTCCGCTACCTTTTCACTGAGCGGATTTTCCTCGCCGTGCGGGACGGCGCGCATGTAGAGATTCACGAAGTCGCAGTCCGTGGCGGCGTTTTTGAATGTGATCTCCTCGGTCAGCACGTCGCCGGGCATCACGCCCTTGAAGTTTCCGAACAGGTCGGTCGCCGTGTAGTCGCTGCCGGGCTGGAATTCGAAGCCGTCCTTCTGTCCCTTGAACGTGATCGACGCGTCCGCCGCAAACGCCGTGGCAGCAAGGCCGGCCAGCAGAACGAGCACCATCAGGAACGTGAAAATCGATTTGAAAGTCTTTTTCATATTCCCACCCCCTTAAGTGCCGCTGTAGGCAGTGACTCTGCCCTCTGAAATGGTGACGCCCCAAGCCTCCCCGACTGCTTCTGCGGGCACACTCTGGATGGCCTCCGCCATCACGTCAATGGCCTGTTTTCCGCCGTCAGCATCATCATAAGAGGCTTTCAGCTCAATGCTGTCAATAAGAGCTTTTTCAGGCTGAGCATTCGGTGCAACAGGTTTTGTGTAGTAATAGTAACCGTTATAAGCGACCCATCCTGCACCGGGCGTAAATGCCGGTATCTCTGCCGTGCCGCCGATGTGCTGACCCTGCTTGTTCGTCCGGTAGGTCACCAGCTTGACACGGATGTAGGCGTCAATGTCGCCGGTATTCTTCACATTGACGCTGCTTTTCACAGTGCCGTTAAAGCTTTCCGTCACCTCACAAGCCACCTTGGAGGGATTGAATGTGTTCGTGATGGGCGCATCCTTTGTGGTGAGCCATGCAACGGTGCCGCTGATCGCCAGTGCCAGAAGCAATGCCGTGGCAATGACCATCGCAGTCAGTCTGCCTGTGTGGTGCGCTTTTCTGCGCACCGGCCGTGCCTTTGTTTCATCGCGCTTGCCTTCGAATTGGCCTTTATACATCATCGTCCCCTCCTTTCTCAGTGACTCACGCCGAAGATGTTCCTGACTACCTGACTAAAGCCGTTGAGCCAGTAAATCTTGTCGTTGGCGGTGTTCGTGCAGGTGATGCTGCCGGTGGGATTGTCTGCGGACAGGATCGCCGCAGTGCCATTGTCTGCGTTATACCGCCAGCTCCAGCCGGTGTTTTCCTGAATGGTGTATGTGCCGACCGGCAATTCAACGAGTTCTTCTGTGCCGTTGCCCCAAATCGTCACCTCAGAATACTTTGTGCCGTCTTTGAGAACGTCAAACACATAGGATTCATTGTCTGCGCCGCCGGTCTTCTTGATGGTCAGCGTACAGGTCTTGACGTGAATCAGGAATTCCTTGCCCTCCGGAAGCGTGCAGGTTTGGCCTGTGCAGTTTTCATGCTTAAATGTCGTATGATTGGTCACATCCGTGTTGCCGATCTTTGCAGCCACATCAACGCCAATGTCCTGCTTGGTGTTGATTTTGTTGTTGTCGATCTTGCCAGCCTCCGGCGTGTAGCTGAGATTCAGCGTCGGCATTGTGCCGATCATGGTAACGCCTGTATCCGCGGAGGTGGTATTGCCATGCTTCCATGTCTCGGAAACCTTGTTGCCACTGAAATCAGCAGGCACTGTCTCACCGTAATAGCCCTCGGAATCCTTGAACGTCAGCTCTGGCTTAAAGACGTTGATCTTGGCACCCGGCTCGTTTTTTCCAGTTTTTCCTTCGACTATGCCCACTGTATTGGGTGCAACCGTGACTTCGATGGTATAGGTCGTATCGTCGGTCAGGTTGTTCAGGCCGCCAGACGGAATCGCGTTGCCATCTTTGTCCTTGACTGCAACGGTGATATCCACAAACGCTGTCTGCCAATCTTGAAGACCGTAATTCGGCTCATTGAGGGCAAGCTCAATACCACCAACCTCAACGGTCGCACCATTTTTAAGGTCATCGGCGGTCACATCGCCCAGCAGGTATACGTTCTTGTCCTCAGCCGTCACTGTCACGTCCTGAATCGGGACATCGACCGTCGGCTGCTCAAAGGTGATGACAGGTGTCGTGGCAGAGCCATTCTCATAGACGCCCGCGTTGCCATTCGTGGGAACACCGTTGCCGCCCAAGAAGCCGGGTTTGGGATCGACTGTGAAGGTAATGACGAGCTTCTTGCCACGGTAAGTAACGCTGCCGTCCGTGCCCGTCTCTGTGCCGCACCAGTTTTCGGAGAAGTCGAAGCCGGTCACACTGACCTGATCGCCGGTGACTGCGGCAGACGCGCCGCTGCTACCGCTGCTGGCGCTGCTCCATGTGTAGGTATCGCCGTTTTTCCCGGTGCAGGCATACGTATCAAGATGAATGTCACTTGGCGATGCGCTTGCAGGCAGCGTGAAGTACGGGGAGATAATGTCCTTAATGACCGTCTCGCTGCCAAGTGTCGTTGACGAGCCGCCTGTTGTGGTGTTGTTGGAAATTTGCTGGAAGATGCTGTTCAGAGAATCCGCATCACCGGCAGAGAGGTAATAGCTCGGGTAGTGGAAAGCGCCATTGTTGGAGGAAACCTGCTGCATGAACCAGTTTGCTTTCTGCGTTTCGTTTCCGTTCTGGTTACCTGCACTGCTGGCATCCGCGCCGGAGAAAATACCGATGGAATAGACCGTCGCACCATAGGTGTTCTTTGCAGTGCTCGCCTGACTGATTGCAGCGTTTGCTGTGTCGGAGTCAAAACCGCTCCAGCCGGGAACACCGTCCGTAAATCGAACTACGACACGATTCCGCGTTTCTCCGGATTGTATGGGGTTCGCCGCAAAAATTCCATTTGCCATCTCAAGTCCAAGGTTAGTGAGCGTGCCGCCGTCAGCAGCAAGTGCCGTAATAGAGGCACTAACATTGCCAACTCCCGTGGAGGTGTTCATATTCTGAAATGCGTTCCCATATTGCCCTTGTGCAGCAGTTCCGTATCTATATTGATTGCTACCTACAAAAACTTCTGTGTTGTTGTAATTATAATTGGTGCCGTTATAGCGTTGTCCACTCGCAAAGCCTACCACCGCAATGCGGTGATTGACATTATCGGCAGGGGCATTGATGTCGCCATCCTCACCTGCTGCCTTCGCAGCAACGGCATTGGAAAACGCTGTAACGGCGCTTTTCAGGGCATCCAGGCGTGAACCGCCGCCGTTCGTGCTGATGCTACGCTTATAAAATGGCGGGGCATATTGAGTGGCTGCACCAGTGGAAGTGCCGATAGTCTGAATTGTGCCGGCGGCATCTGTGTAGGTATACGTATAGACGGTGTTTGCATCATCCGCCGCAGGCGTGTAGAGAGGCGCATGGGTTCCAAGATTAGGAGTTTCGCTGCTGCCTTTGCTTGTTATGATCGTGCCGTCCGAGAATTTATACGTATATGTGTAACCAGAGATAAAGCCACCCGATCGCGTTAGAGTAACCTTTTTATACTCGTCTCCGACCTTCTCATATAGGTTGTTTGCATAGTCCCAATAGCACTCGTCCCATGTATTATAATTCGGCAGGTTAGTGCTTAACTCGTTGTATGTCGTTGTTTTCGTCACAGAGACAGAAACATAGGAATTATCATCCAGTTTATACCACAAGTTCGCGCTTCCGCCGTTATGACGTCTGTCATAGTTGTCCAAATTTTTTGAATTTTTTTGTTTATACTCTGAGTATGTAACCCGTCCCATCGGATCATCCATGGAGCCGGACTGGTCAAGCACCAGAATGATATCCGTCGGGACATCCTTGGTTTGCGTGGTCGTTTGCTGCGAGCCGGTGGCGAAGGCTTCCAGCGTGATGGTGTATGTGCCGTCGTCATTGCGTGTTGCCGTTTTGCTGACCTGCATACCGCTGCCGCTTGGCGGTTCTGCATAGGCGGTTGAGGCCGGGACGATCAACGTGCAGAAAAGGGACAGGCACAAAAGCAGCGATAGAATTCTCTTCTTTTTCATACTCTGCCTCCTTATCTGCCGCCGGTAACGGGCTCGCCAAACGGAGCAACATAGGTGAAGTTCACAGTGGGGCTGTAAATCTCACTCTCCACGGGCGGCTCGGATTCCTCAATGGTGATGGGCGGCAGCGGTTCCGGCATCAGCGCCGTCAAATGCGCCTCAATTCGGGCAATCTGCTCCTCGGTCAGAAGGGCAAGCGCTTCCTCGGAAGCTGCCTCGATGATGGCTTCCGCCTCCTCGATGGTCATGCACGCCATGATCCTGTCAAACAGGTGGCAGGGGCAGGTGCAGAACGGATCTTCGCAGCCATCAAAGCAGGTGGGAATGTGGTTCGAGTCCTGCGCCTCGGGCTCCTCATACAAGGGGCAGTCGAGCTGGTGCGGCTCGCCCTCCTCGGGCTGCGGGTCACAGGTGCAGACCGGCTCATCCGGGTTTTCCGGATTTTCCGGGTCTTCCGGGAGCTCCGGATCTTCCGGAAGCTCCTGGTCAATCGGGCCGTCATAGGGCTCCGGTTCTTCTCCTTCTTCGCCTTCCGCGCCCGGCTCTTCCGGCGTCAGCGAGACTTCGTCGGACGCACCGTCCGAATCGGACGAAAGTGCCAGCGTCGTCGGAAGCGTCACACTGACGATCATCACAAGGCAGAGCAGAAGCGTCAGGAATTTCTTCTTCGTCATGTTGCTACCTCCTTACGGCGTTGTTGTCGGCCAACCGGCGGCCTCCAGCGCGTTTTTGCCGTTGTTCGCGCTCTGTACAGCCTGCGCCGCAATGTCCACGGCCGCAGTCGCGTTCTGGTACTCGTTGCCCATGTCGGACTTGAATGTCACGGCTGTGAAGATTGGCTCTGTCACCTCACCGGGCTTCAAGGCTTCCTTATAGTAATAGTAGCCGTCCTTCTCCGTCCAGTCCGCCTCGTTCAGCGTCAGCTCGACCAGTCCGGGGTTCGCCTCCCCCTCACCTGCCAGCTCGATGCTTCTGGTGACAGACACGCGGATCCACGCATCGGACGCGCCGGTGTTTTTGACCTCGGCGATCTTCGTGACCGTTGCGCCGGGCATGATGCCCTCCAGATCTTCAAAGGGCTGCGTCTTTTCCGCGTCCGCCCATTCCTGTACAGCGATCTTTACACCGCCGGTGGTGATTACATTGTGTGCCGTTCCCTCGGCGTTAAAATACGCGAGAGTTCCCGCTGCCAGAATTGCGGCGCAAATCACCACCAACGAGATCACAAGCAGTTTTCGCTTCATATGCCATTTCTCCTCTCAGTCTTTTTACATATCGCACATGGGGGGTCAGCTGGCCGGAAAGGCCATGCGGGAATACCCGGAGTGCTCCCCGGATACTCCCGTATGGCCTGCACCCCGAGGGGTGCAGAGCCATATTTGGAGAAGGTTAGAGGTTTGAGAATCAGCCCGCATCAAATGCAGTAAATGCTGCTTCCCACGTGTCAAAGCCATCTGCCTGCATAGCCTGCGCAACGACCTTAACTTCCTTGAAAGACGTATTGTTGGCATTGTCAATACCGGCAGGAATCGTGACAGTCTGGAACATAGCTGTGGTATCAGCGCCTGCGGCCAGAACGCCATCATACTTCAGGATGAACTTCGCATCGAACTGGCCAATTGTAAATGTATCGCCAGCCTCAACACCAACAACACTCCAGCCCTCACCCAACTCACCGACCAGCAGATTCAGCGCGGCCTTGTAGCCGTCATTGGGGAAAGTCTCTTTGAAGTCCGGATAATAAGCGGCAACAAGGTTCATCCAGTTGCTGACGTTGACCGTTGCACGAATATATGCACCATTCTTACCGACGTTGTGGACGATGGGATCCTTGGTCACGACAGCGCCGGGGTAGACGTTATACTCGTTGCTGGTGACGCGGTCGCCTTCGGGATCATTGACGTTGGTTTCGTCGAGCTTGATCTTGACGTCACCCATTGTGAAGGTGTTGGTCGCGGTCTTGGTGTCCGTGAAGTACGCAAGGGTCGCGCCCACGACTGCGATCGCGACGAGCGCAACGCAAAGGCAGATTGCTGTGATCTTCTTTTTCATGTTCTTCTACTCCTCATCAAAATATAGTATGGTATTTTTTCTGCGCCGCGCGCAGTGGGTAGACTTCGGAGCGATGCCGGGGCTCGGCTGGCTTCTCAGGCCATGCGGGAATACCCGGAGGGCTCCCCGGGTACTCCCGGGTGGCCTGCACCCCGAGGGATGCAGAGCCATATTTAGAGAATCTTAGAAGTTTGAGAATCAGGCCGCATCAAATGCAGCAAATGCAGCTTCCCACGTGTCAAAGCCATCTGCCTGAATCGCTTCTGCCTTAACGGTAATAGTTCCGAAGGTTTGACCATTCTCAATGGCAGCGGGAATCTTCACCTGATTGAACATAGCGGTAGTATCAGCACCGGAAGCCAGAGTTCCGTCATACTTCAGAATGAACTTAGCACTGAAATTGCCCAATTGGAAAGGAGTGCCGGTCGTAACGCCCTCAATGCTCCAGCCTTCACCAAGCGCATCAACGAGAAGCAACAGAGACTGTTCATA
>OCIU01002068.1_pt1 | contig 12443 bp, 10 predicted proteins | sample 1538471 | NCBI WGS metagenome assembly OCIU01 (sample SAMN04571693, study PRJEB22368) | human gut metagenome | biome: human gut; material: stool | host: Homo sapiens | place: Luxembourg | collected 2012-06-01 | reverse complement strand
GGAAAGCGTGTCACACGATTCTCAGGTCGCTTTGCTCCCTTACGAATCGTGTTCCCTTGCCACCCCTGTTCAGGGGGCAGAATAAAACACCGCGAAACATCCTCTTCATAAGCATCTCTATAGTAAGATAGCGTCACGAAGCTTTATTGTCCCCCCTGCCGCAGGCGGTATAGGCATATATATGATGGCGCCGAAGGCGCCATACCTCGCCAGTGGACACGGTCAGCCAACCAATAGGTAAGCCCTTTAATGGGCAGGCTAAGGGCCTACTTTGGCTGACTTGGAGGTTCTATGCAGGACCTCCACAGTACTATATAACTCCCGAGGGCGAGAGCCCTCAACCCGTCCGGGAGGCGTCAGCCGGTCCCGGACAGAACCCTTGGCGCCCAGGGCCAAAGGCCCGGCGGCGCCATCAACCCTCACGCCCATAAGGGCGTGTCAACCTTCGGGAATACAGGAAAGCACCGTCCCGATCCCGATCCCGACCGCGCCGAAAGGCGCTTGTCCACAGGGCGCTGACCCGCCGGTCCGACACTTTCCCGTCCCCTCAAGTTTCAAAGGAGAACATCATGGAAAAGACCTTATCCATCAACAAAGAACGAACCATGGTCATGGACTGCTGCGAAACAGCCCTTCTGGCCGTGCTCATTGCCGTGAGCGGCACCTTCCGCATTCCCGGCATTGTGCCGGGCACGGAGTTCCAGCTGTCGGCGCCCATTGCTGTGGCCATCTGCGGTGTCTTCGGATTTAAGAAATATATCATCGCCGGCATTCTGGCTTCCCTTATGGGCCTTTCCCTCGGCACCTGCACCATTCTGAATGTGGCCATCCAGATGTCCTTCCGTCTGGGGGTAGGTGCCTTCTGGCTCCTTTCAGGGTCTAACAAACTTTTCTACATCTTTTCCGGTCCCTTTGGCACCGCTCTGGCCCGGGTGGTGATGTACTTCCTTCTGGGCAAGGGCCTCACCCTCATGCTCATAGCTGCCGCACCCGGCATGGCTTTCACCGCCGCCACAGCCTGGGCCTTTGGAAAAATCTTCACCCGCTGCCGGAAAGCGGTGAGGACTATATAAAGCTGTTTCTATCATAGATTTCCCAAAATCTGCCTTTTCCCCGGGGGATGTCCTGTAGTGACATCCCCCCTTTTTTCATGTTACAATGATTTTATCCATTGAAAATCATCTATAAAATATAAGGAGGCCCCTATGGCAGACCCAAAAATCATTTATCTCACCAAAAGCGTCCATGACCTGGTGAAGGAATATCCGGAACTGATTCCCCTTATGAAGGAGCTGGGATTTACCCGCATTACCGAGAAAACGGCTCTCAACACCCTGGGCCGTTTTATGACCATTCCCAAAGGAGCCATGATGATGCACATTGACATGGGGAAGGTGATTTCCACCCTCCTGGCCCACGGTTTTACCCTGGGCGGTTCCTTCGCCCAGGCGCCGGAGGAGAAGGCGGCTCCTTCCGAGGAAACTGCACCGGATGAAAGAACCGCCAGAATCACTGAATATATCCGCCGCCTTTCCGCCGGAGAGGATCTGGAAAAGGTGCGGGCAGACTTTGTAAAGCACTTCAAAGACGTGGACCCCGGCGAAATCGCCCTGGCAGAACAGTCCCTTCTGAAAGGCGGCGTCCCCCTCCGGGATGTGCAGCGGCTCTGCGACGTCCACTCCGCCCTCTTCCACGGCACCACTAGAGCGGAAAAAATTGCTGCTGCCGAAGCCAAAGTGCAGGAATCCCTGGGCCGCCGCTCCCCTGCCGCCCTGGAACGAAAAGACGGCGCCGACAGCCTTTACGAAGTCCTCCGCTCCATTCCGGGACATCCCCTGTCCATCCTTTCCCTGGAAAACGAAGCCCTCGGCAGTCACTTGGAAAAGGTGCGGAAAGCGATGGAAACAGAAGACAATCTGATGGAAGAACTGGCAGCGCTCCGCCGGATTTCCTTCCATTACAACAAAAAGAACGTCCTTTACCCCATCCTGAAGATGAACTACGGCTTCTCCGGCCCCTCGGACGTCATGTGGAGCGTGGACGATGAAATCAGGGACACCCTGAAAAATCTGGAAAAGCGGGGCCTTGCCAGCCCCGCTGTCCGTAAAACGCCCCAGTGGAAGGAACGTCTCTCCTCTGCCCTCACCAGAGCTGAAGAAATGATTTACAAAGAAAAGAATATCCTCTTCCCCCTCTGCGCCAAGAATTTCAAGGAAGAAGAATGGAAAAGCATTGCCCGGGACTTCGCCCACATGGAACCCTGTCTCATTGTCCCCCAGCCCCGCTGGCAGGAAGCCTTCCTACAGGAAAAAGAAGAAAGCTCTCTCTCTGACGGAATCATCCATCTTCCCACAGGACGGCTCACAGTGAAGGAACTCACCGCCCTGCTGAACACCCTTCCCTTTGAAATCACCTTCGTAGATGCCCATGACATCAACCGCTACTGGAACGACGACGGCGCTCCCAAACTCTTCTCCCGCCCCGCCACCGCTCTGGGCCGGGAAGTTTATACCTGCCACCCGCCGAAGGTGGTGCCCATGGTGAAAAACCTGATTGACTCCTTCCGCACCGGAAAGCAGGACCTTTTCGACGTATGGATGGAGAAAAACGGAGAGCCGGTGCTGGTACGATACATGGCAGTGCGGGACGCCAGAGGCACCTTCCTGGGAACCCTGGAAATCGTACAGAAAATGGGATTTGCTAAAGAACATTTTGCTAAGTAAAAAGGGGCTTGGACACACCTTCGGTGTGAGGGTTGACGGGCCTTTGGCCCGAGGGTTCTAAAGGTTCTTAAGTTTGACGGCCCTTCGGGCCGAGGGTTGTGGTGGCGGCTTTGCCGCAGATTATAAAAAAGGGGCTGTGAAGAAATGATGACCATTTTTTCACAGCCCCTTTGCCTTTACAGAGAGTCTTTAGCACTCCCCCGCGAAGAACTGGACACTATTTATAAAGCGCGTCATACAGGGCCTTCAGTTTCCGGTCCCTTTCCCTGGTGGCTCTGGACGCTTTATCGCCGTCATACCGATAGAAGCCTTCTCCCGTTTTCACGCCCAGATGGCCTTCCTTCACCTTTTCCGCCAGAAGGGAGGGCACCTGGTGGCTGTCTTCCAGATCCGGCATCAGGTATTCGCTGATATGGGCAAATACATCAAGCCCGCCGAAATCGGCTGTTTCCAGCGGTCCCAGGCAGGCCCAGCGGAAACCCAGTCCGTACTTCATCACCGCATCAATGCCCTCTTTGCTGATAATCCCCTTTTTCACCATGGAAAGGGCCTCCCGTATCACTGCCAGCTGGATGCGGTTGGCTGCAAAGCCGGGAGCATCTTTTTCCACAATGGCCGGTTTCTTCCCGATGGAAACGGCCAAGTCATAAATGGTTTTTGCCACTTCATCTTGGGTATGGTCATTCTTGATAATTTCAATGAGCGGAATCAGGGTCGGCGGATTGAACCAGTGCATGCCCAGAAAACGCTCGGGCCCCTTCACTGACTTGGCCAAGGTATTGATGGAAAGGCCGGAGGTATTGGTGGCAATGATGGTCTTTTCATCGGCCAGGGGAGAATAGGTTTTGTAGAAATCCGATTTCACCGCCAGATCTTCCACAATATTTTCCACAATCAGATCACGCCCCCGGAAGGCCGCCGGGTCGGTGGTATAAGAAATATGATTCACCATATCCGGTGCGATTTTCGTCTTTGCCCGTTCCAGCGTGGCGCTCCGGTGGTTCCAGAGAATCACGTCATAGCCCTTCCGCGCAAAAATTTCTGCCATGGAATACCCCATGGTACCGGCGCCGGCAATGGTAATTTTTCTGATTTCCATTTGTGTCAACCTCCTTCTGACAGTATGAGCCGTGAGGGCTCGTTTCCTGTATATATTGTATCACTTTGAAGTGAAAAGGTTCTTAAGATTGACCGGCCATTGGCCGGAGGGTTCGGAGGTTTGACAGCCCCTTTCAGGGCTGAGGGTTGTGGTGGCGGCTCCGCCGCAGTAATAAAGATTCAGCGCCCTGCGGGTGTAATCATAAATGCTATGGATATATCGTATGTGCACCTACCCCTGTTTTTGAAATATTTGCCAAATTTCTAAAAAGCATGTTAATATTTACATGAGACAGCTGGCAGGGCTTTCTCTTACTTCCTGTAAGAGGAGGTGATTCACTATGAGCCAAGACTTATATCAGGCCTTTATGGTCATGATTAACTTCGCGGCCTTAGTGGTCGCCATTATTGCGCTTGTTAAAAAGCAGCAATTGAAAAAAGCCATCCAATGGCTTGGAAGGCTCCTTTCAAATTCAAAAAATTATGAGAGAGCCATTTCCCTACCACGGATGTCAGCTGTCTCTTTCTATGCCCATTATACCACAGAAAATGGAAAAGACAAAATTGAGATGATTCCATTTTCTGCGTATTTTCCTTAACGATAAATCTGCGGTATCTATACACAATGCTTCCCGCCGCTTCTAGGGAAGCACTGATTAATTCATAGAGTCTGCTTTTATAAGAATTTTTATGCACTGCTTCGTCATGGGACTCCTTAAATAGCTCGCTATTCGCGTCGTCCCATTCCTTGCATTGCATAAAAATCCAAGAATAAAAGCAGACAGTGATTTAATCAGCGCTTCCCTAGCGAACCTGTTTTCCCAGAAGGAAGGAGACCATCATGGAAAGACCTTATATTATCTGTCATATGGAAACGAGCCTGGACGGCAAAATCATGGGAAAGTATCTGTGGCTCCCCGGCCCGGAGGGTGTGGAGGATTCCTTTTATGCAGTGCAGAGGAAATTTAATTTCCAAGCCATCATCATGGGACGCACCACCATCGATGACAACAGGACCCTGTACAAAAAGCCGGAAATCTATGAAAATGCCGTTCCCCTGCCGGAGGGAGATTTCCTTACCGGCGCCAAGGGGCCCTTCCTCATAGCGGTGGACGGGAAGGGAAAACTGGCCTGGGAGGAAAAGAGGGCCGAGGAAAACGGGATTTCCATGGACATTGTGGAAATCCTGACGGAATCTGCTTCCATGGGGTACAAAGATTTTCTCCGCCGGAAAGGTATCAGTTACCTGATCTGCGGCAAAGACAAGGTGGACCTTCCCCTGGCCTGCAGGAAAATCAAGAACCTCCTCCATGTGGACACCATGATTTTGGGCGGCGGCGGCGTGCTGAACTGGAGCTTCCTGCAGGACGGACTGGCAGATGAGGTGAGCCAGGTCATAGCGCCTGCCGCCGACGGCAGCTGCCATACCCAGACCCTTTTCATGGCAAAGGAAGGCCTTTCCAAAGACCAGCCCCTCCGTTTCAGGGCCCTTTCTTCTGAAATCATGGCTGACGGCGCTGTGTGGATTCGCTGGAAGGTGGGGGAAAAGTCAAACTATGATTTTGACAGGGACCCCGATTTCCGGGCAGTGCAGGAAATGATTCACGCCAATCGTTCATAATTGCAAGGAGGCCCCATGAAAGCCATTGTAATCGGTGCCACCGGCGCGGTAGGGCAGGATCTGGTGAAAACGCTTCTCTATGATGACCGTTATGAAACGGTGACCACCTTTACCCGTCGTCCCCTGGGTTTCACCCATCCGAAAATCGAATCTTTTATCGTTGATTTCAACCTTCCTGACACCTGGCATCATCTGGTGCAGGGGGATGTCCTTTTCTCCGCCCTGGGTACGTCTCTGAAACAGGCGGGTTCTAAAGAAGCCCAGTACCGGGTAGATCACGACTACCAGCTTTCCTTTGCCCGGGCGGCCAGGGAAAACGGCGTGCCCCATATGGTGCTGGTTTCGTCGGTAGGAGCAGACAGTTCTTCCCGTTTTTTCTATTTGCAATTAAAAGGGCTCATCGAAAAGGATGTGGAAGCTCTCCAGTTTCCCAGCCTCACCATTCTCCGGCCCCCGTCCCTGATTCGGAAACACGCCAAAAGGCCGGCTGAAACGGTGTCGGTGAAACTGCTTCAGCTGGCCAGCAGTCTGGGGCTTTGCAAAGCCATGGCCCCTGTGCCTACGGAATCAGTGGCCCGGAAAATGGCGGATGAAGGCGCTCATCCTTTGGAAGGTGTGAAAATCCTTTCCGCCCAGGAAACAAGGGGATAAATGGACACGCCTGCGGCGTGAGGGTTGACGGGACTTCGTCCCGAGGGTTCTAAAGGTTCTTAGGTTTGACGGCCCTTTGGGCCGAGGGTTGTGGTGGCGGCTTCGCCGCAAGTTTAAAAAAAAGGGGCGCGGCTGGCGCCGCGGGTTGTGCAGAAGGGTTGTGGAAAAAGGTTCTTAAGATTGACCGGCCATTGGCCGGAGGGTTCGGAGGTTTGACAGGCCCTTTCAGGGCTGAGGGCTGCAGTGGCGGCTCCGTCGCAGCAAAAAAGATTCAGCGCCCTGCGGGTGTAATCATAAATGCTATGGATATATCGTATGTACACTTATCCTGTTTTTGAAATATTTGCCAAATCTCTAAAAAACATGTTAATCTTTATATAAGACAGCTGGCAGGGCTTTCTCTTACTTCCTGTAAGAGGAGGTGATTCACTATGAGCCAAGATTTGTATCAGGCCTTTATGGTCATCATCAACTTCGCGGCCTTAGTGGTCGCCATTATTGCGCTTATTAAAAAGTAGCAATTGAAAAAAGCCATCCAATGGCTTGGAAGGCTCCTTTCAAATCTAAAAAATTATGAGAGAGCCGTTTCCTCCCCAGGATGCCAGCTGTCTCTTTCTATGCTCATTATACCACAGAAAATGGAAAAGACAAATTTGAGATGATTCCATTTTCTGTGTCTTTTATTTTCCTTAACGATAAATCTGCGGTATCTATACACACTGCTTCCCGCCACGTAAGCGGCGCCTTTTTTACGTTCAGGATGACAGTGAGACTCGAAGTCTGACAGTCTGAAGGTCTCCCTGCTTTCGGGAATACAGCCCGGACCCGGAGAACAGCTGCCAAACTGTCACACTAGCTCACCAGCTCACTAGCCCACCAGCTCACTTCTTCCTCGCCAGGGAGGGATTTCTTGTTTCTGCAATCCAGGCGGTAAAGTCTTCCGGCGACACATGGAGTACTCTTTCTGCCCAGGGTTTCCATTTTTCCGATTTTTTCCGGCTGTGAACGATGTCTTCTGCCTTCATTCCGGTGTGCTGTTCCAGAAGATAGGCCAGGCGGATCCAGTGGTTGGGATAGCCTTCTTCCAGAAGGGTGAGGGCCCTTTGGGCGGAAATGCCGTAGAACCGCTCCAGCCGCTCTGCCCGGTGGAGAAGATAGGTTTTTTCGTAGACTGCTGCCGTAAGGCCCAGTTTCTTTTTTATCACGCCCCAGGGATCGTCCTTCCGCATGGCCAGAATGTCTTCCATAGAGGCGTCGGAGAGGCAGGAAAGAAGGGCCGCCTGGTCTACGTCGCCGAAGCGGAAGCCCCTGTCCAGGGCAGCCTGCACTCTGTCTTCGGGGATTTCGTATTTGAAATGGATGCTCCGGACCTGGTCTTCAGGAGATAGGGATGCTCGTTTCATATAAATGTCCTTTCTTTTATGAAAATATATCATGAATCTTTCATACTTTATTAATATACTATATTTCCCACTTTTCTGTGATACCTGATAGGCATACAGGGAATCGTTTCCTGCTGAGGTGCACGCTGCGGCCCCACGCCGCCCCGTCATTTCGAGCACAGCGAAGGGGCGTCGAGAAATCTGCAGCGCCAAAAGGTTTTCTGTTGAGATGACACACAGCGGCCCCATGACACCCCGTCATTTCGAGCGCAGCGAAGCGGAGTCGAGAAATCTCCTGTCTGAAAGGTTTCCTATGGTGATGACACGCAGCGGTGCTTCATTCCGACAGGAAACTACACAAATAAAAATCCCCTCCTTCATGGAGAGGATTTTTTGATTTCATATCCGATTACAGGCCGAATCTGGCGAAGATTTCGTCCACGTGCTTCAGCATGGGTTTGTAGTCGAAGCAGGCTTTGATTTCTTCGGGGGTGAGGTACTTTCTGACGTCTTCGTCTTTGCAGAGGTTTTCGTAGAAGTCTTCTCCCTGGAGCCAGCGTTTCATAGCGTTTCTCTGTACCCAGCGGTAAGCGGTATCTCTGTAGGCACCTTTGGCAACCAGGGCCAGCAGGACTCTCGGGCTGTAGATCAGGCCGCCGGTGAGGTTCAGGTCAGCCATCATCTTTTCCGGATAGACCAGCAGTTTGTCGATGAGGCTGGTGGTCTGGTCAAGGATGTAGTCAAGGGCAATGGTAGCATCGGGGAGAATCACTCTTTCTACAGAGGAGTGGGAAATATCTCTTTCATGCCACAGGGGGATGTCTTCGAAGGCAGGCAGGCTGTAGCCCTGGATAAGGCGGGCCATGCCGCAGATTCTTTCGGATTTCACGGGGTTTCTCTTATGAGGCATAGCAGAGGAGCCTTTCTGCTTGGGGCTGAAATATTCTTCTGCTTCTCTCACTTCCGTTCTCTGGAGGTGACGGACTTCCAGGGCCATCTGGGAGAGGACGCCGGCAATGACGCCCAGGGTGGCTACGTATTCTGCATGATGGTCGCGCTGTACTACCTGGGTGGCAACGATTTCCGGTTTCAGGCCCAGTTTTTTGCATACGTATTCTTCTACGAAGGGATCAATGTCTGCATAGGTGCCTACGGCGCCGGAGAGTTTGCCTACGGCCATTTCGTCAGCGGCCCGTTTCATGCGGTCGATGTTCCGGAGGGTTTCGGAGTACCAGAGGAGGAGTTTCAGTCCAAAGGTGGTGGGTTCTGCATGAACGCCATGGGTTCTGCCGATGGTGGGGGTATGTTTGAATTCTACAGCTCTTCTCTTCAGTACTTCTGCCAGTTTTTCCAGATCGTCGATGAGAACTTCGGAGGCCTGTTTGAGCTGTACGTTGAGGCCGGTGTCCTTCACGTCGGTGGAGGTGAGGCCCATGTGGATGTACTTGGCTTCGTCGCCTACGTGTTCACCTACGTTGGTGAGGAAGGCGATAATGTCGTGGTTGATTTCGCGGTCAATTTCATGGATGCGGTCTACGTCAAAGTCTGCTTTGGCTTTGATCACTTCCACTGCTTCCTTCGGAATGCGGCCCAGTTCAGCATTTGCTTCGCAGGCAGCGATTTCCACATTCAGCATGGTCTGCCATTCATTTCTTTCGTTCCAGATCTTTTCCATGACCGGACGTGTGTACCTTGGTATCATTTGTCAGATTTCTCCCTTCGGTTTCCCAATGCGGGCGCAGATTTCGCGGCCCACCACTACACCGGCGGCGGAGGCCTGTGCCAGACCCCTGGTGATGCCGGCTCCATCACCAATAGCGAAGAAGTTGGGGATCTTCGTTTCCAGCTGGCTTGAAAGCTCGATGCGGGAGGAGTAGAATTTCACTTCCACACCATAGAGAAGGGTGTGCCGTGAGTTGGCTCCCGGCGCCACTTTATCCAGCGCTTCGAACATCTCCATAATATCCTTTAAGAAGCGATATGGCAAGACCAAAGATAAATCTCCCGGTGTGGCGGAGGGCATGGTGGGGTGCACCAAGCCCCGGCGGATACGTTCTGCCGTGGACCGCCTTCCATCCCGCAGGTCTCCCAGCCGCTGCACGATGGGTCCGCCGCCCAACATGTTGGCCAGGGAGGCAATGTACTTGCCGTATTCAATGGGTTCGTGGAAGGGCTGGGTAAACTGTTTGGAAACGAGAATGGCGAAATTCGTATTGCCACTTTTCTTATGGGCATAGGAATGGCCATTCACCGTCATAAGGCCGTTATTGTTTTCTGTCACCACAAAGCCGTAGGGGTTCATGCAGAAGGTACGCACCCGGTCGTCAAAGGATTTGGAGAAATAAACCAGTTTGGATTCATAGCAGATGTCGGTGATGGGTTCATAGATTTCCGCCGGAGATTCCACCCGAACGCCGATATCCACCGCATTGGAGGCGGTGTGGAGCCCCAGGCTCTCCGCTTCCTTCGTGAACCATTCAGCGCCGTCTCTGCCCGGTGCAGCCACCAGGTATTTGCAGAGATAGGTCTCGCCGCCGGCTATGACGCCTTCCACCTTCCCGTCCTTCACCAAGATATGGTCCACCGGACAGTTTGCCTTCACCGTCACATGGGAAGGGAAGCTGTCCCGCATGTGGGTCAGGATTTCCCCATTCACGTCGGTGCCCAGATGACGGATGCGGGCCGGAATGAAGGACAGATCCGCTGCGGCCGCCTTCCTTTTCAGCTCGTGAATCTTATCCCGGTGCTCATCGCCGTAAACCTGGCGCCCCTCGCCGCCGAACCGGCAGTATACGGAATCCACATAGGAAATGAGCCGGGCCAGTTCGCCCTTATTCATATAATCATCCAGATTGCCGCCATAATCAGTGGTCAGCGTGAGCTTACCATCGGAAAAGGCGCCGGCACCGCCCCAGCCGGACACGATATTGGCCCGACGGTCAGCGGCCGGTGCCGTTCTGTCCCTGTTTAAGGCAATGCGCTCCCGGATATCCAGGCCCTTCTCCAGAATCAGAATGGAAAGGCCCGTATCCGCCAGCTCCAGTGCGGTGAAAATACCGGCAGGACCGGCACCGATAATGACTACATCATAGGATTTTGCCATAAAAAACACCCCGTTTGCATAAAATTATCCTGCTTTATCACGCATATGCGCTTTCTGGGGGAAAGCAGGCAACAAAAAAGCCCCATCCGGGGCCGGATAACCTGAAAAGATTATCCCTTTTTTCATTTTACAGAAACGGAAAGGAAAAAGCAAGGGGAAAAGGGGGCGCTCTGTGGCCCGGGTTCAGTGGGTTCAGGAGGTTCAAAGGGTTCAGAGGGTGGTGCTTTCCAGTATTCCCGTAGGGGCCTGCGCCTGCGGCGCAGAGGGGCATATGGCATCCATCGGGCCTCCGGCCCTTGGTGCCAAGGGTTGTGTAGAAAGGTTGCACCCCACAGGGGAAACGACTCACTATGATTTGTGCGTCGCTGGCGCTCCTTCATCCTCTGCTGTCACTGACTCACTGGATTTTCAGGTCGCTGATGCTCCCTTACAAATCCAGTTCGCATAGTGCAAATCATGTTCGCTGTGCATCGCTTCGCTCAGGAGGCGATGAGTATTATTATGTTCCTCTCCGACGTGAAGCCGCTGCCTGCCGCTTCAGCAGGAAACTTTTCGGTGCAGGAGATTTCTCGACTCTGCTTCGCTTCCCTCGAAATGACAGGGGCGGTTTGGCACTGTAGTGCTTCATGCCCAGAGGAAACTTTTTACACTAAAAAATCCCGCCGGCCATGAAATTCATTCTTGTCCGGCGGGATATTTTTTATTTCTTATCGTCTACGAAAATCCGCTGGGCTGCTTTGTAGCTCAGGGAAATGTCTCCTTTGGGTGTTTCCAGAAGGATGGGGCCTTCGTAGGGTTCTTTTTCCTTGACTTTGACTTCCATGTCAATGTCGATGCCCCGGCTCTGGAGGTAGTCCATGAGGCTGTAGTCTTCCATGATACGGCGGATGTGGGTGGTATCTCCTACTTCCAGATCAGCCAGCCGCTCGCGGGTGATTCCCAGACGGCTGCCGTCTTTTCGGGGGATGGGATCTCCGTGGGGGCAGTGGGTGGGGTGGTTCAGGTAGGCTTCCAGTTTTTCAGAAAGAATATCATTGGTCTGGTGTTCCAGTCCTTCCGCCATTTCATGGGCCTGGCTCCAGGAGAAATGGAGGTAGTTTATCAGGAATACTTCCCACAGGGCATGGTAGCGGAGCAGGCGGCCTGCTTCTTTCCGGCCTTTTCTCGTCATCTTGCTTCCCTTATAGGCTGTATAGTCCACATATCCCTGTTTCTGCAGTTTTGTGATCATCTCACTCACCGAAGGAGGGGAGACCTGGAGGGTCTGCGAGAGTTCCTTATTTGTGACAATATCATGGTTTTCGCTGAGCAGATATATTGCCTTTAAATAATCTTCCTTGCCCGATGTCATGATAGTACCTTCTTTCTCCTAAAGAAAAACAGAGTTGAAAATATGTGAAAAGTAGATTTGCCTCCTATTCATTTTTTATTATAGGCGCTATTCATAACAAGCACAAGAGAAAAAATAAATTTTTGCAGTATATGAGAGAAGGTCATGCTATGGACACACCTTCGGTGTGAAGGTTCTTAAGATTGACCGGCCCTATGGGCCGGAGGGTTCGTAAGTTTGACGGGGCCTTTGGCCCCGAGGGTTGCGGATTGCCCTCTCGGGCAATGCTTATAAAGTCAGCGTTACGGGATTGGCTTTCAGTATTATACGTTATGATAAGCACTACGGTAATCAGCCACCTCCGGTGGCATTCCCCCTTTGGTGCCTTACGGCACCAAAGGGGGAATGCATTTCCAACGCCCGCAGAGCGGTTGTATGGTTTTCCCATGGGCGAAAGCCCGATTGTGAAGGTTTTATACAAACGGGCGCCTTCTATAAATGTAAGGCGCCCACCACAACCCTCAGCGGCAGAGCC
>OCIU01002063.1_pt1 | contig 12469 bp, 9 predicted proteins | sample 1538471 | NCBI WGS metagenome assembly OCIU01 (sample SAMN04571693, study PRJEB22368) | human gut metagenome | biome: human gut; material: stool | host: Homo sapiens | place: Luxembourg | collected 2012-06-01 | reverse complement strand
CACACCGCGTTCACGGAGTGCGGCGATATATTTTTTCTGCCGCTCATACTGCTTCTTGTTGACCTCCGTCGGTCCGTTCAGTATCTCGGTGGCGTGCATCCAGTTCCGGAATGCACCGGCATTCATTGCTCCGACAAGGTCAAACAGCCTGTCGGTGTCAAGCCCTCTCGACTGAGCACCGGGCACGGCAAAGCAGATGCCGTTGAAGCCGTCCTTTGCCGGGACCGGCGGCTTCTCCTCCGATGTTTCGGCGGATGTGCCCTTCGACGTATCGGCAGAGGTGTCATCCGGTTTATCCGTGTCGTTTCCGCCGGTCGGGGCATCGGTCTCCGGGACGGTCGTTCCGGAGGTCTCCGTCTGACGCGGGGCGGTCTCTTCGGCTGTGCTTCCGTTCGTTACGGGTACCGCCGTGCTGTCCTTTGTGTCCAATATTGTTGTACCTGTTTCGCTTGTTTGTCCGGTTCCGGATACAGTGACCGAAAGTTCATCTGACGGGGATGCGGGATGACCTGTACCCGCACATCCGCAGAGCATCCCCGCCGCGGCAGCAAGTACCGCGGTGCGGAAGCAGATTTGCCGGATGGTCATGCGTTTCATTTGCTTAATTTCCCGAGCTGGCTGACCCAGTCCTCTATCTTCAGAGCAATGCTCTCCTTTTCAGCGGCGATGGAGCTTGCAAAGTCGGGCTGACCGCTGAAAATGCTGTTCCCGATCTTCCACGCAAGGTCGGGGTTCCAGCCGTAGAAGTAGGCGATATCGACGCCTCTTGAATTACTGATGATGTCAAGCATCTCGCGGTCTTCGTCGTTATTGAGTCCGCGGAACAGCGTCTGGTTATAGTATTCGGGAAGAACGTCGGTGTAACCGAGATATGTCATTGCGTCGATTACGGTTCCGATCTCCTCCGGATTTTTGCAGGTGGTCGGAACGGTGAATACAAGCAGATTTTCGACTATGGGAGTGTAATACTCCTTCTGGTTTGCGTCGTACTTGGGAAGCGGAACGATGCCGTATTCGGTCTCATAGCCCTTCTGCTTGAGGAAGCGTCCGGTCTTGATCTCCGCGCCGAGGAAAACGGCTCTGTCGTTCACGAAGGGATACATATAACCCGCGCCGTCCTTGCCCAGCTCCTCGCTTGAAGCGCGGAGGTTGCCCTCATACGAAAGGAAATCCATCAGCTTTGTCGCAACGTTGATAAAGCGCTCGCTGTCTGCCGCCGCGAAATAGAACTTACCGTCGCTGTCCTCTTTGACATAGCGTTCGCCGGAGGCATATATCAGCTTGTCGGGAAGATTTGGGTGAGCCGAAATGCCGTAAAGCTGGTCGCCGTCTCCCGTTCCCCATTAAATGACGGGGAGGAATTGACATTTGCAACCGAACGGCAGGTACTCATTAACACATCAAGCGTCCAGCCGTCATTCCTGACAAGATCATACGGGTTGTCGAGCCTGTATTCGTTTATCAGCTTCTGGTTGAAAAATATCGCCCACGCGCTGTCGAACGACTGGAGCATGAGAGAGCCGCTTGCGAAATACAGGTTGTCGGCAATGCGGTAGCCGTTGTTTATGCTGTTGTCCCACCAGTCTTTTTCAAGCTGAAGGGTTCTGATGTTCTCAAGGTTATAGAGTCTTCCCTCGGTGATGATACTCGGCTGGGCATTTATCGGAACATAGATGACATCGTACATATCGTCGCCGGAGGCAAGCACCTTGTACACCTCGTTGGCATATCCGGGGATCGACCAGTTCCACTGCTGTTCGTACACATTGATCTTACAGCCGTACTTTTCTTCGATGAGCCTGTCTCTTTATATACCGCAGCGTCAAGCCGGTCGGTGTCGTCAATATCCCTGTCAAGATAGATGTACATATCCCACAGGTAATCAAGCGTCATGAACCGGATATCCTTGCCTCCGTAATTCAGGTCTCCGTAATCGTAGCTCCACTCGGTGGACGCCGGTGTGGTGGTACCGCTGTTCCCGCCTGATCCGTCGGGCTTTTCGTCATGTCCGTGCTTACAGCCGGCAAAAACGGAACCCAAAAGAACTGCGGCAGACAATGCGGCAAATATTCTTTTTTTCATATTCTGATTCCTCCGTTTACGCGCCGAAAAGCATCTCTTTACGCAAAAACAGCGTTACGGGCGGCTTTCGGTCGTATTTTCTTGATTGTATTATACAATTTTCCCGGTCAATTGTATAGATTTTTATAACGGAGATAATATAAAAAAACACGGGTCGTATTGCTTTTTTTCTGATTTATGATATAATGATATCAGAACGGTTTCCGGGATAATCCCGGAGGAAAGGAAAAACTCCGGTAAAAAACATGAGTAATCCGAAAAAGGTTTTCCTTGCGACCCCGCTGAACAGCGAGGGCAGAGAATTCAAGGAATATGATTTCTTTATCCGCGAAAAAGAGTTCCGTCTTGAACCGCGCCTGATGAGCTCGGTACACTGGCACGACTATTACGAAGTGGAATTCATCACCGGAGGAGAGGGCTGTCATTTCTTCAACAGCCATATGCATTCGATCTACCGCGGATGTGCGTATATTATTGCTCCGTCGGATTTTCACACGGTTTCGGAATCGAAGGACAACCCGCTCGGACTTTACACCGTAAATTTTTCCGAGTCGTTTCTGCCGCCGAAGCTCGCCGCAATGCTGGAAAACCGCGGCTCTGTCGCAAAGGTGGTTTTCGGTGAAGAGGAAACGGCTGAAATAATTGATCTTCTCAAAAAAATCAAAAGCGAATCCGAAAACAACGGCTTTCTGAAGACCGAGATGATACGCGCCGATCTCAGCCGGTTCGTAATAATGCTGCTCCGCAAGAGCGTTGAGTGTGGCAAGGAAATACCGTCCTCCCCTCAGTACAGCGACTCGGTAAGCAAAACCGTCATGTACCTTAAAAACCATTTCCGCGAACGCATTACACTCACCGACTGTGCCGCAAAGCAGTACCTCACTCCGAATTATCTCGGAGAGATCTTTCATTCAAATGTCGGTATGTCGTTCAAGAATTATTTGAAAAAGCTGCGATTCAACTATTCCGTGAACCTCCTCAGCTCCACCGAAATGTCGGTCGCGCAGATAAGTGCCGATTCCGGGTTTTCGACAACGTCATATTTCATCAGCCTGTTCAGAGAGCATTACGGAATAACCCCGTCGCAGTTCCGCAAGCTCAGCCTTGCCGAGCAGAAAAAGATACTCAAGGCTGTCAACTGACGGTATCCCGTACAGAAAGGATCCTGCCGAAGACACCCGGGTCTTTGGCAGGATCCTGTTTTTTTGTCATTATCGCCCGTCGGAATAGGCTTTCAGCTCTATGAATTTTCCCTCTCCGGCACGCAGGGTGAATCCGACCGTATCGGAATGTCCGGTCTGTTCTATTCCTTCGCTGCCCCATACAGTGATATCACAGCCGCCTTCTCCGAAGGTCAGCGTTGCACTGCCGCCGGCTGAATATCCGAAATTCATCACATAATAAGCAATTCCGTCACCGTTTCTGAAACAGCCGATGAGAAGATTGCGGTCGGTCTTTACGCTCTCAAGGCTGCCGAAGCCGTCAAGCCTCAGCTCATCCGCGATGCAGCTTCTGTAAGCCGACGAAATATTGTCGGTCAGAAACCCCTCAAGTCCGTAATCAAGGAAACGTCCGCGCATACCGGCGATCTCTTCATTGTTCTTCTTCACGCGGTCATAGATCTCCGTGCGGTTGCCGTCGTAGTCGATCATTCCCTTAAAGATCCCCTCTCCGCCCGATTTGTCGGAGGGCTGGGCATAGAGGAAATACGAATAGCTCTTCAGTCCGAAGGCAAGATGGGCATGGGAAAGGAACCGCAGCTCGTCGTCATCCGGCACCCTTGTCGCATCCCATGAGCTGTCCTGAATAAAGCCCCATGCCGGGACACCGTTCTTTTTCGCGCTAAGGGCAATGTCGCTCAGATTTCTCAGCATATTTCGGAGATAATCCTTGTCGGTGCTGCTGTTTGCCTGAAACGGGTAGAAATCAAACGACAGCGCATCGGTGCCCACCTCGCTCATGAACCGGTCGAGATAGGTCTGATAGACCGTCCTGCCCCCGACCCCCTCCGCAACACCGAGCTTTGCCGGCGGTGCATAGTTCGGGAACAGATTGCACATAAGGATCTTTCCGTCTCCGGCAAGCTCGCGGAGCTTTATCTTCTGTGTCGAAAGAAGCGGGTTCACCTCAGCCGACGGTTCATCGTACATATTGAACCCGATGACGCAGGAATAATCCTTTGTGCGCCGGGCAAGCTCAAGGTTCTTTTCGATGTCGGAGCCGGAATACACCCGGTCAAGCGATATCAGGACTCCTACACCGTTTTTCTCAGCCGCCCGGAGCATACGGTCAAGCCATGCGTCGTCTTTTTCCTCATAGAAGGAATAGTACATATTGATCCCCGCTTCCCGTATCTCGGCAAAACGGCGGTCGGCTTCCTCCTGAGTCTTCATTAAATGTGCTCTCGGCGCCACCCACATTCCGATCCTCATGTCGATGACCTCCACCCCTTCGCCCGCCTTGCGGCAGAAATCAGGGTCGGTGATCATTCCGGCAGTCACGGATTCATCAGGTGAGGCGGAGCCTCCGGAGCTGCCTGCTCCGGAGGCTCCGCCATTTGAGCACGATGTCAGGGTTATCTGCATAATCACAAGTATAAGCAATATGACCTTCCGGAGGCCATATCCGGTTCCGTCCATCGTCATCCGGTTTCAGCCGTTCAGACGGACTTTTTTCTGTTTCTCAGCGCGAGGTATATTCCCGCCGCGGCAACACCGGCAAGCGCCAGCATTGCCGAACCGAAATCCGAGGTGTTTGCCGACGGCTTCTTCTCGGTTACCGTCAGGTTGTCGAACTGGAAGAACCCGTTAAGTGCGTTTATCTTCTGCTCAAGCATCGCAAGCGCGGTATAGTCCCCGTCGGCGGTTACGGAGAGCTTCACTTCCGTCCATTCCTTCGACTTGAGTTCAACAGTCTTTATATCCTGTTTGCCGGTACCGTTTGTGAGGTAGAAATCGAGCTTTGTTGAGGGAGTAGCATCGGAGCCTATGTAACGGAGTCTGAAGTTCACGTTATAGGTCTTTCCCTTTGCCGGGCTGAAGGGCACGGTCAGCTCGCGGTTGTCCGTCCAGCCGAGTTCGTCATCCTCTGATTTCCTCTTCATCTGAACGCAGCCGTTTCCGTCGTAATCCTTGACGTTGTACTGGCGGTAGCCGCCGGCAACCTCATTCTTATCGCCGTCGGGACGGTTGATAACGCCGACACCGGAGAAATCGCAGGAAAGATATCCGTCCGGAGCGTTTGCCTTGCCGCTGCGCTCCTTGAAATTATTCTTAATCTCCTGATATTCGCTGCCCTTGCAGACAACGAGGTTATCGATGTAATACTCCGCATTCACGTTCTTGTTGTCGCCCTCGGTCCAGTCGGAGAAGCCGAACGCGGTAAAATCAAGACCGTGACGGAAGGTGAGCTCAACGTGCTTCCAGGTTCCGACCGGGACATCGACCCTGCCGATATCGGCTCTCGGTGTATCGCCGCTTGTGAACTTGTCCGCACCCGCGCCGGTGATCACGTTCCAGTACATTTTCACCGATCCGGTCTTTGTTCCGTCGGAAAGCTGAGGAACTGCCACGTCAAACGCAAAAACATAGTCGGTCTCTTTTTCGAGGGTCTGCGGCACCGGGAAGCCGAGCCAGTTGTTTGCACCGGTATTTCTGGTGGCAATGTAAAGACACTCGTTCCCGTCGACCGTAACTATATTTGCCGACGCAAGATTCAGATCAAGCGGAACAAAATACGCCTTACGGTCCTTGAAATCGGTTGCGATAAGCACGCCGCTGTTGTCTGCCGCGCATACAGGCACGCAGAACGAGAGTGCCGTAAGCAGGACAAGTGCGAAGGAAAGTAACTTTTTCATGGTTTTAATCCTTTCGGTTTTGTATAGTTTTTTGTTCGGACAACCTGTTTTGTTTGTCCCTTTATTTATATTATACAGTTCCTTTGCACGACAATCAATCACACAAGCAAGGATTAAATATCAATTTTCAACAGTATGCGATGAAGAGGAAACACCGGACAGGCAAAAAAACCGTCCCTTCATCCTCTGCAAAAAGGGATAAAGGGGCGGTTTTCGGTATCTTCCGTCGGCCGGAAGCTTAAGACTCAGCGGCGCTTTTTGCGGGAAACTGCGAATGCAAGAGCCGAAGCCGAAAGCAGTCCGGTAAATATCATGCCGGCAAAAGCTGAATTTCCGGTATCCGGGCTGTCTCCGTCGCCGGAGGGCGCCGCCGGAGCAAGCTCGGGGATAATTTTTACCGCGCCGTCGATAATCTTCGGATAGTGGCAGTCATAAGGCTCTTTGCACCATTCAAGCCGGAGAGCGTAATATGCTCCGTCGAACGATGCCTTCCACTCGTTCCAGCCCTTTCCGCCGAACGCAGTGTTGGTGCCGTCGTAAAAATCGGTGATCTTTGCGTTGTGACCGGCATGAAGCGTGAAGGAAGCCACGGATTTCGGCTCGTTCCACGAAAGGTCGCCGGATGCCTGAAGCGGCGTATCGGCATTGCCCCAGAGGAGCTCGTCTCCGCCGTCAGCCTTGTCCTGAGCAAGGCAGAGCGCCGAGAAGGTTATTGTATCCGACCATCCGGGTCTGACCGCTTCAAGTTTGCCGTCCGAACCGTATGCTGCGCCGGTGAGGAGCGTAACGGTGTTACCCTCTCTTATTGCGACCGGGTAATCCACCTTTGCCGCAGAGTCGTAGATCGGGAGGTAATGACAGCTGTAATCAATAACTCCGTCTATTGCCGCGCAGTCAACGCGGAGCGTGATCGCAGAGCCGGGCTTTTCGCTGACCCACTGCGGGAAAGTTTTGCCCTCAAAGGTCTTGCTTCCGTTGAAGAATTCCTCAACAGTCGCGCCGTGACCGCCGTGAAGTGCAAAGACGGCAAGAGTCTTTTCCTCGTTGAGCCATGTAAGGACGCCCGACGCCTGAAGATGACCGGAATTTCCGTCGGCTCCCGCAGTGCAGAGCGTATCGCCGACAGAGACCGCAAGTGCGACGAAGTTCGCGTGCACCGCCCAGTCGTACTGCTGACCGAAGTTGACGAACAGATACGGTCCGCTGCGGACGGCAAACGGGGTCTGCCTTGTTTCACCTGCCGCAAGGACAGCCGTCCCGGACAGTGCAAATACCATGCACAGGACAAGAATTACCGATGCGATTTTTTTCATGATTTGTTTCCTTCCTTTGATCCGTACTTTCCGCACGGTTATTTTTCCGAAAAGAATATTACAAGCGACATACGCGGCTGATTCATGGAAACGGTAAGCCCGTCATCGGAAAGCGCCTTTCCGGAAGCGGTTATTTCCTCGCCGTTGTCGGAGACTCTGAGCGTATATACCGCGTCAGGGTCAAGCCCTTTGAGATAAAACGTCTGTTTTTCCGCAAGAGAACCCTCCGGACGGAAAAGAATGAGACAGCCCTCCCCGCTTTCGGGGTCGATATATTCATAGCAGGCGTTCTTTTTCGTGTAATTCGTGACATTCCCCTGGGAGAGGATATAGTAATCTCCGCTCATAAGCTTTCGTATGCGGAAATACTCGTCAACCCTTCTGCTCCACCAGCCGAAATCCGACACCGGAATGTCAACAGTCATCCCGGACCCCATCGCGCACCTGAAGTCGTACGACGTACCCAGCCCGTCGGTCGTGGAGCCTCCGCAGGACAGCGGGAGCCAGTATGACAGGTTATAGCCTATCGACCTTGCCGAATCGGAATCCGTCACATTTCCGCTGACGTAATAATCGGATCTCCAGAGCGGCACTGAGCGCTTCATCATCTCTATATCCAGCCGTCTTCCGCCGGAAGCGCAGTTGTCGATGAGCAGTCCCGGATTCTGTCCGATAAGAGTGTCAAGATAGCGGTACAGGTTGGTGATGTACTTTATCTCGGTTATCCCCTCGCGGTGAAAGCCCTGTCTGTCGTCCTCAAGCTGCCAGAACAGAAGCGGGTCGCAGTTGAAGTCCTGCCGGTACCAGTCGATCCCGTTGTTTTTTATGAACGTGCTGATAAGCGCGGTCATATATTCCGCCGCATCGCTGTCGGCAAAATTCCACAGACAGGTGTCACCCATTGCGGGAGTTTCAAGGACGAACCTTCCGTACTTCCGGTACGTTTCGGTGTCCTTCCTGACCCGTTCCGGCTCAAACCAAAGAAGCAGACCCTTGCCTTCGCCGTGAAGCACGTCCGAAACCGTCGAAAATCCGTCGGGATAGAGGTTTTCGTTGATGAACCAGTCCCCGACCTGCTGCGACCATGCGTCGTCATAGGTGTCGGCAGAGGCGCGATGTCCGTACCATCCCGCGTCCACCCACAGAACATCAAACTCAACCCCGAACCGTTTTGCCGTCTCAACGGTCGCAAGGAGCTTTTCGGTTCCGGAAGAACCCCAGTTGTTTATGGTGAGGGGAAGATATCTCAGCTTTTTCCCGTCTCCGTCCGAGGGAGTGTATTCGTTGAGTATCAGCCTTCTGAAGGCATTGTGACCGGCATCGGCATCGCCCTCAAAGAACGTGAGGACAAACGACGGCGTGCGTATCGACTCCCCGGCATGAAGAGCAATGTCGGTCTTTGTCATCCCGGCACGTATTCTTACCGAATCGCCCTCGCGCTTCACGGAGGCTGTCCACTGCCCCGTCCATCCGACGGCGGCGATCACACCGGAATCACTGCCCAGAATGTCGAAATACGGCATATGCCCCTGAGAGGAGCGTCCCCCGGTGCTTGAAAGTTCAAGAGCCGCGTCCCCGGTCAGCTTTTTCGACATAAGCGAAAAATCATCGGCTCTGCCGTTGCTGCCGTTTGCGTAGTTCACCTCCGCGTCGGTTATATCGACAACGGTATCTGCGGCATATATCCCGGTTATCGGCTGAGAATCGGCATTCCCGGTGTTCTCAAATCCGCATACCCAGTCAACCGCCGCGGAATTTCCGTACAGAAGCGCGGTGCAGGTCGCCTTCACACCGTCGAAAAGGTATTCAACGGTATAAACCGTGTTCCCGTTGCCGTCCTCCGACTTTCCTGTTTTCTTTTCCGCGCGGGACACGATCTCGCCGAAGGACAGAGAACCGTATCTGAAGGAAAACAAAGCGTCGTTTCCGATCCTGTCCTCGATCCAAAGCCTTGCGGTTTCCGCAGACGCGTTATCAGCCGCTTTCCCGTCATCCCGCCCGGTCTCTCCCGACGGCACACCGGAGGTGCGTCCGCATGAGCATAAACCAAACAGCATAATTACCACCATTGCAAGGGAGAAAAGCCGTTTTTTCATTTCCGCTCTCCCCCGTTATGTTTTTTTCTGCCCGAAAGAGCCAGACCCACAAGCAGGGCCGAAAAAACCGCGCATCCCGCAAGCACCGCGACCGGCAGAATGCTGTTTTTCTTTGTTCCGTCCGGTGTGACCGCGGTAACGGACGCGGATCCGCTTCCGTTACCGCTCTTCACGGAGAGGACCTTTCCGTAATCAAACCCGTCGGGGTCGGTTATGTCCTCAAAAGAGCCCGAGTCAACGCTGATGCTCCTGTCCTCTTTTATTACGCAGTACTGTCCGTCCCAGTTCCCGACGAGGTTTGCCGAGAGCTTTGTTTTCCCGTCGGCTGTCGTTATATTGTCGATAAGACCGTCGCGGCTCGGGGATGACTGATCGAACGGGACTTCCTCGATTGCGAGTTTAAGCTCATATCCCCGCCCGGCAAACGGCGCAAGATCGCCCTCAAACCGAAGAAGGGAGACAATGTCGTTCACGCCGTCGTCATAGGTGAACAGCACCGTATCATGCGCACTGTCGGTAAAGCACAGCCTTCCGCGGTACTGAAGCGGTACCGTGCCGCCCGCATACTGAAGGCGGTTGTTTGCATCAACGACGCGGAGCGCGATATACGGACCGCGGTTCTTTCCGAGAAGATTGAAGGCGGCCGGCTCCGAAAAACGTATGATAAGCTGACTGTCGTTTATCATCAGAACATCGGTCACGGTCAACAGAGCGGGCGTATTATCGGCAGCGGAAACGCCGGTCATCACAGCGGTACACAGGATCATAACAGAAAGAAATACGCTTATTGCGGTTCTCATCATTTTTTCTTTCTGACGATGATGACCGCTGCGGCAATGCCGGCTATGACTATCACCGCGGCTGCGATATAGATCCACGTATTGCCGTTTTCCGATCCGGCAGGCGTTTTTCCGGTATCGGAAGCATCCGCGGAGATGTTGCCGGAAGCTGCCGATGTGTTCTTTGTCTCATCGGTATCAGCCTTTGTTCCGGAAGTATCATCGGATGAACTCTCCGGTTCGGCAGAAGTATCGTCGGAAACGAAGGTGTCGGTCATCTCGACATACGCGCCGTCAAGGATGCCTTCCTTTGCGGGCTTGTTGGCATACAGCTTCTTTGAGAAATCCGTCTGATCGAAAAGCGAATCGACATAACCGTTTCCGACAGTAACGGTTCCGCACTCCTCAATGCAGAAGGCAACGACGCAGCCCTCGAATGCCCCGCCGGGACGGACGAGCTTGAAAATATCCTCGATCGTCTGACAGGAAAGCGTTGTATCTGTCATTGTCCACGACATCGTTTCGCCCATCGCGAAGCCGAGAGGATAGTCGCAGTAGCCGCCCCACTGGATCGGAACGTCTCCCATGTACTGAAGCTCCCAGTCGGTCGTGTTGTTGACGATGCGGATGGCGGCATAATAGTAGAACCCGACCATTCCCATGTCCTCCGTTCTCTTGGACTCCGGATCGAACACGTTGTCCATTTTCACGGTGAAGTTCATGTAAAGCGTCTTGGGCGAACGTATCTCGACCTCATAAAACGAAACCTCGTCGCCCTCCGCACCGGCAGCTGCCGGGAAGCAGAATGCAAGCATCAGTACCGCGGCAATAACAGCGAAAACACTCTTTGTCTTTTTCATGATAGTATACTCCTTTGTATCTTTACCCTTTCGGGCAGTGTTCCGGTTCGGTTTATTTTGCAAGCTCGTCAAGATAAATTCCGATCATAAGATCGACATACGATTTTATCGACGAAAGAGCCGAATTGAATGCAAGATCCTTTTTCCATACGGCATCCTGAATCTTGTTTCTGATATCCGCCTGCCAGACCGTATCGCCGAGGTCGATCGTGCGGGTGCTGCTTATCAGGTCAAGCATTTCCTTGGCATTCGGGTCGTTGGTATAGCGGTTTTTGAGGGACTGCTCGTAATATGCGTCAAAAACATAATTCCTGCTCTCAATCGCAAGCGCCTCAAGAATCACCGAGGTCATATCAAGACGGGTGTTTGTGTTGGGAACGACGTAAAGCCAGCCGTCGATCACGCGGGAGTGATATCCGTCCTGCTCCTCGTTCAGCTTCGGATTCGGCACTATTCCGAAATCATCCGTCATGTCGCCGAGAACGGTAAGCTCGTTGATTATCGCAACTCTGTAAAGCGCACTGCCGCTTCTGAATACCGCTGTCGCCTCGTCGCGGAAGGTGCCGTGACCGAAATACTGTTCCGTCGGGCGGTACTGCGTATCGTATATGACCCTGTCCTCGTTGAAATATCCGCCGATAAGGGTGAGAAAATCAATGAAGCCCTCGTTGGAAGGTGCGGTATAGACCGGATAGTCGTCACCGTCCTTTTCAACCGTCAAATAGCCCGCGCCGATCCAGAGCGACGGATAGATCATGTCGCTCTCTCCGACTATGCCGAGCTGGTCGTAATCGTTGAAAACGCCGTCTGCATTGAGATCCCTTGTGACCGCCTTGGCGGAAGAGAGCATTTTATCAAGCGTCCATGTCCCGGCTTTTACAAGCTCATACGGATCCTCAACGCCGTTGTCTCCGGCGATCCTCTTATTGAAAACCGTGCAGTTCGTCTGCGCGAACATATTCAGACACTCGGAGCTGTACGAGAAGAACTGAATGCCGTTTACCGTCAGCGCCCTGTTCACGTCCTGGACATACCACGGTTGCGTCGTATCGCAGTAGCGGAGCTTATCGGTTCTTGTTATGTACCCGTCAACTCCGTAGGCAAATGCCTCGCGCTGTATCAGCATATTCAGCTCATACTCGTCGCTGACGGAGGAGACATAGTTCACAAATGTTGACGAAAGCTCTTCCCACCCGGTCACGTCGTCCTCGGAAAACACGATATTGTACCGCGATTCTATTTTCCTGTTTCTTTTGTACTGCGCCGCAAGGACGAGGTCGGTCGTGTCAGCCTCGGAATCGAACCCGGTATATATCCCGCTGTTCTCGTTTGCGATCGACAGTATGCGGAATCTGTACCCGCCGTAATCGGCATCGGGAAGATAACCGGCTCCGTCATCGCCGCTTCCGGTATCTCCGCTGCTCTTTCCGGTGGGGGCGTCCTTCCGCGTATTGTCCCGGCACGACACGGCAGCCGCCGCCGT
>OCIU01002051.1_pt1 | contig 12525 bp, 9 predicted proteins | sample 1538471 | NCBI WGS metagenome assembly OCIU01 (sample SAMN04571693, study PRJEB22368) | human gut metagenome | biome: human gut; material: stool | host: Homo sapiens | place: Luxembourg | collected 2012-06-01 | reverse complement strand
GCAGCCCACGGGCCACTTGCTTCATAAATCCTAATACTTTTGACATCTCACGATTGTTTTGATTAATTTGATAATAAAGATACAAGTATTCTCATAAAAAGAATACCTCATACAAACAAAACGAGATATAAAGATGTTTTGGAATGCACCATAACGATGAAAAGCCCGAACTTTCACAAGCTCGAGCCTTTTGTATTCTTAAAACATCTCCTTATCTATAGGAAATAAGGGACTAGCAAATTGCTTCTAGCGTAATAAGTAAGATGTCTTAAGAGAGAGATAAAAAGGGATGTCCGTGGGAAATAAGGGAGGCATCCCTTCTAGAGATAAACATTTGAGAATATACTTTCACAAGCATAATTTTCAGTCTATCCCTGAATATATTTCTTCTCAAAAGATTTGATTATATATTATAGAAGGCATCTTTAATCTTAAAAGGATTAAGATGCCCTCAATTACAGATCTTTTAAATCCGGTTTACTTCAACACTTTAACATAAACAGTTTCAGTAGTCTGTCTGCCCCATTTATCAGTAATGATAACGTTTACTTCACATACCGGAGGAGTAACGATAGGTGTTTGAGAAGCTTTCTTAGAGATTACAACTTTGTCAGTTTTCGTAAAGTCAGTAGCACTTAATGTTACATAATCTTTAGCATCCTGATTTGCCAATTCAAGTACAACAGATTTAATTCTCTTGTCATCAAAGTCATAGCCAACACCATAAGCATCTGTTTTTTCGAAATCTTTAGCTAACAGATCTTGTGTATGTCCTCCATCTACTTCAAATGGCTTAGCTTCAGTACCTGATTTGCCAATATACTTAAATGTACCTTCGAAGATTTCCGATTTCACAGTCAAATTAAACTTATCAGTGATAACATTCAGACGGTCATTTCCAAACGGAGCATAAGCTACTGTAATGTTACGACCTTCATAAGCACCACCCCAAGCATCATAAGGCGCAACTGTGATCTCATCGCTACTCTTATTTGAGGACAACCATGCATCAGCATAGACTTTCGTATCATCTACCATTTTGGACGGTATTTCCTCATCAAATGAAATAAGTGCTTTCTCTTTAGCAGAAATAGAACCTTCCTGGTACAGTTTGTAAAGATTGTAAGTAATCTTACCTGCTGCATCTTCATCATTTACATTACCATAAGCAGTAGCGTTATCACCACTAAAGTAAGCACCTGCACGTTTGAATTCAAACAACTTACTATCCTGCTGGTCTACAGTAATCTTAAATGTCGTTTCATACAGAACATCATTATCCAATCCCGGAGTCGGAGTTGCATTTTTGAATTTAACTGTTGCAGTATGAGGAACAGCAGCAACTTCAGCAGGATCAAATGTAGCTTCGATTACAAATTTAGTAATATCAGCTACACCTGTAGACATATCAGCTACGGGTTCTCCGTCTTTGTCCAAACCTACCAGTTTCAAAGTAATACCACCTTCATATTCCAAATCCTTCACTCCGTTAATTTCAACTTCACCATCAGTATAAGCGATTTCCGTATCTATACCAGCTGTTATATTTGCTTTGATTACATCTACTGAAGGACCAACAATTTCAGAAGTAGCTGTTACTTTTTCGCCATCTACGACCCAAGTCATATCTTTAATCTCTGCTTTTTCAGCTGCATACTTGAATGTCAAATTCAACTTAGCTTCTTTTTCATTTCCAGCAGTAGTAAAATAGGCAATAGTAACAGTCAATTTGCCTTCCTTATTAGCAATAATTGTTTTATTTTCCTTGCTAAATGTAGCCTCAATTTTCTTAGCATCGGCTTCGACAACTGAATAAGTATAATCTACTACATCATTCAATTGATCACCAACCAATTCATCCAGATTATGAGTAACTTTGAAATCTACATCCTTATTTACATCTATAAGTGTCTTTTCTTCTTCTTTAGCTGTAACTTTCACATCATATCCGGAGATGATTTCATTCCCCCACGCATCTTTCGTTGTAAGTGCATAAGCGATATTTTCATTCAAATTATCCGGATCTATACCTTCAGCAAATTTAAGAGTCAAGTCATAGATACCTTTATTTGCTGTATTTTCAGCACGAGTTAAAGCAGTTTCACTAACATTAGCTGCAATACTAGCTACAACAAAGTTTGTATTTCCTTTAGAATCAGTCAAGCCGATTTCATAAGATTGAATATCTTTAACCTCCAAGTTCACCGGATTAATCAATGCATGAATCATGCTACCTCTAGCAGACAGGAACGTTCCTTTTGGATAAGATTTTCCGTTAAATTTAACATCTTTTCCTACTACTCCATAATACAAGGTAGCGTTTGCCTCAGTAGAAGAAAAATCGATACTTCCACCTTGTTCGCCAAGTGCACGCATACTAGTGATACGAGCAGCCTTAGGCATAGAAACAGTTTCCCATTCTCCCGTTTCCTTATTGAGTATATTCAAAACCCAAACCAATGGATTATTAGCATCAGCAGTTACATAGATATCTGTAGCAGCTTTAACATCTGTTTTTTTAGGTTCTCCGGCTTCTGCATCCCAAACCATCCAATATCCGTCTTCTGAAATTTGCGGTGCATATCCATCTTCACCTTTATCGCCTTGGTCACCTTGGTCACCTTGATCTCCCTTATCACCTTTCTTTCCTTCAGAACAAATACCGGTGTCTTTTCCATCAATAATCCAGTTCTTTGTTGCCGAATCAATCTCAATCTTTGTACCTGCTGCGCCATCGGCACCACTTACGATAGAATAGCTTTTACCATCGTTAAAAGTAATTTTAAATCCATCAGTAATTGTCTCTACAGCGGTTACCCATTTGCCTTCTTTCACAAAATTCTGTAACTCGGCAATGCTAGCTTTGTTTGCGTCAATCTGTGTTTGCAGATTGTCGATGTCATCATCGTAGTCCTTACAACCTACATAGGTGACAGTAGAAAGTGCCAACGCCCCGAAGAACATCACTTTTACAAATTTTCTTTTCATAACTACTTAAAAATTACATTAATAATATATTATTAAACACTAAGTTTCAATAATAGACAACCCGTTACTTTGTAGGTAACGGGGAAACCTTTGTTCCTGCTCTTTTAGAGTAGTCAATACAGAAAAATGATACGATAGATTATGAAAGTTCTTTACCCCTGCTTCTGACGAGCGGCAGAGGGGAGGGAAATCTTATGCAATATTTAGAAGTTAACAAAGCCCTAATACAAAGAATCCACGTGTTTTATCTGTCCTAGTTCCGCTTTTGAGTAGTTTATTGGAAAAAATGTTTGATTTCGTTTGGTTGTTTTAAGAAATATGCTCATATTTGCACCGGAATTTCTCCCCGTTACCTACAAAGTAACAGGATAATAATCAGGTATTTAATCCTATTACTGAGCGCTTTATAAAATCGAGAACTTGTTTATTTGCTTCATCAATTTTTTTGCTTCGGAAAGGCTTGAGGTATGTTTCCGTTACAGTGATAGACGAATGTCCCATAGCTTCGGAAATAATACCCGGATGAATTTCGCAATAATAAGCCGTCGTAGCCCAAGTGTGGCGGGCGGTGTACGAGCTTAATTTATCGCCTAGTCCTAATAACTCTCCCAGCAACATTAGTTGTTGATTAAAGCTGCGTAACGCCAACTGATATTCCCGATACGCCTCTTTCGTTCCTTCACGGCTTTCCAAAAAAGGAAAGAGATAAGGAGAAGAAGAATCACGGTTCATGTATTTCTTTACCAGAATCATTGCTTCCGGAGTCAACGTCACCGACAGGGGACGGCCTGTTTTACGCCGACGATACGTGATTACATTATCACGCAAATCACTCTTGCGCAGATAAGCAAGATCGACAAACGGCATACCGCGAAGCGAAAACATCAGCATAAAATATTCCTGTGCACGGCGCATATTCGAAGATGCACCCGAAGACTGCGACAATTTGCAAAACACTTTCTTCATATCATCGTCGCATAGGGCACGTTTATGATCGGCACGAGTGCCCGTATACACCGAACGGAACAGATGCGGAACGTATGGTGCCCGATGAAGATCGACGGCACGATTGTAAACGGCACGAAAGGTACGAAGATAGGTAGAAACCGTATTCCAGCTACACCCACGACTACGAAGATAAACTTCGAACCCTTTTAACCACTCTGAAGTTACCTCATTGAAGGCAAAATCATCTTTCCCACGATAAGCAATAATGGCATTGAGACTGCTGCGATAGACATGAGCAGTTCCAAAGTTTCCCTCCACTTGCAGCCCACGGGCCACTTGCTTCATAAATCCTAATACTTTTGACATCTCACGATTTTATTAATAAATTAGACAATAAATATACAAGTATTCCAATAACCGAACAAATCGGAGAATGAGATGTTTTGGGAACACAAAAAAAAGAACCACCTTCCCTTTATCAGGGAAAGCGGTTCTTCTTTCTTTATATTCTCTAATAGGAAACCGGAATTACATCATTCCACCCATTCCTCCCATTCCGGGAGCGCCCATTGGCATTTCAGGTTTGTCTTCCTTCTTTTCTACAATGACACATTCGGTAGTCAGGAACATACCAGCGATAGAAGCTGCATTTTCCAAAGCTACACGAGCAACCTTAGCAGGATCTACTACACCGGCAGCGTGTAGGTTTTCGTAAACATCCGTACGGGCATTGTACCCAAAGTCGCCTTTACCTTCACGTACTTTCTGAACAACTACCGCACCTTCTTTACCGGCATTTGCTACAATTTCGCGAAGCGGTTCTTCAATAGCACGTTTGATAATACCGATACCTGTTGTTTCGTCAGCATTGTCACCCGTCAAGCCTTCGAGAGAATCGATAGCACGGATATAAGCTACGCCACCACCCGGGATAATACCTTCTTCGATAGCAGCACGAGTTGCACGCAATGCATCGTCTACTCGGTCTTTCTTTTCCTTCATTTCTACTTCAGAAGCAGCACCTACGTAAAGAACAGCTACACCACCTGACAACTTAGCCAGACGTTCCTGCAATTTTTCACGGTCGTAGTCTGATTTAGTAGCAACGATTTGAGCTTTGATCTGGTCGCAACGTTCCTTGATGTTTTCTTTTGCACCGGCACCGTTTACGATTGTAGTATAATCTTTAGAAACTGTTACCTTATCGGCAGTACCCAACATTTCGATAGTAGCCTGTTCCAGTTTCAATCCTTTTTCTTCGCTGATAACCACACCACCTGTCAGGATAGCGATATCTTCCAGCATTTCTTTGCGACGGTCGCCAAAGCCCGGAGCCTTCACAGCACAAATCTTCAACTGAGAACGCAGACGGTTTACTACCAAAGTAGTCAATGCTTCGCTATCTACATCTTCTGCAATAACCAACAGAGGACGACCAGTCTGTACAGCCGGTTCGAGGATAGGCAAGAAATCTTTCAGGTTAGAAATCTTCTTGTCGTAGATCAGAATGTAAGGTTTCTCCATTTCACATTCCATCTTCTCTGTATTTGTCACAAAGTAAGCTGACAGATAACCACGGTCGAACTGCATACCTTCTACTACACCGATTGTAGTGTCAGTACCTTTTGCTTCTTCGATAGTGATAACACCGTCTTTAGAAACCTTACGCATTGCATCAGCAATCAATTTACCGATCACCGGATCATTGTTTGCAGATATGGTAGCCACTTGTTCAATCTTGTCGTAGTTGTCACCTACTGTTTCTGCTTGCGATTTGATTGATTCTACCACTTTGGCAACAGCCTTGTCGATACCACGTTTGATATCCATTGGGCTAGCACCGGCAGTCACGTTCTTCAATCCTTCAGCTACGATAGCCTGAGCGAGAACGGTTGCAGTTGTTGTACCGTCACCTGCATCATCACCAGTCTTGGAAGCAACTTCCTTCACTAGTTGTGCACCTGTATTCTGGTAAGCGTCTGCCAGTTCAATTTCTTTTGCTACTGTCACACCGTCTTTTGTGATGTGCGGAGCACCGAATTTCTTTTCGATGATAACGTTACGTCCTTTCGGACCAAGAGTTACTTTTACTGCATTTGCCAAAGCATCGACACCTTTTTTCAATTGGTCACGGGCGTCAATATTGAATAATATTTCTTTTGCCATAATGATATTTACAATTTAATGATTGATTATTTACTACATTTATTAACCCAAAACAGCGAGAACATCGCTCTGACGCATGATAAGGTATTTAGTACCTTCGACTTCAAGTTCTGTTCCGGCATATTTACCATAAAGAACTGTATCGCCTACTTTCAATACCATTTCTTCATCTTTCGTACCGTGACCTACTGCCACAACTTCACCTTTCAAAGGTTTTTCTTTTGCTGTATCAGGAATAATGATACCACCAATTGTTTTTTCTTCTGCAGGTGCAGGGAGGATAAGCACTCTGTCTGCTAATGGTTTAATGTTCATAGTTACTTATTATATTTTAGTTATACATTATAATATTAATTGTCACCCGCCTGTTCTGCAGGCGAACCGTTAAAGACATTGCGAAAAGCGTGCCAAAGCAAAAGAATGATTGTTTGGCAGAAATTGACTGACAAAATGACTGACAGTTCACCTCTTATGGCAAAAAGAGAGAGCTACCACTACCCTACCTTCATAGTATTAACAAAGAAGTTACTCCCCGTAGGGCGCAAACTTCCCTTCCCTTTACCACAAAGTTCTTTCCGCCCCGTTTCAGACTTAAAACGGAAGTTGCGTTTTTATAAATGAAGGCTTTGATTATATAAACGAAACTTGCGTTTTTATAAACGGAAGTTTCGTTTATAGATTATGATAAAGCAAGAGCAACTTTACGCTCTATATAGAGGAAGTTTGCAAAGGATGAAGTGAGACTTATCTATATGTCTCCAGGAAAACAAACAAGGAGGTCTGAACTTTGCAGCCCAAACCTCCTGATTATGTGTGAAGGGAATGTATGTATGCGAAAGCTATAAACTAGCTATATACTTCCATAGCGGAGCAGCGTTCAGCGCTTGCATGATTTCGTTGTTATCCAGCAGCCGTTTCACCTCTTCCAAGGTGAGCAGATGCACGGAAAGATCTTCGGTAGCTTCCAGATGTTGGTGGTCGATGAGTTCCACATCGGTTGCAAGGAAGCAATACGTCAGATTGGTGTGAGTGCTCGGATTGGCGGAAATCACCATATATTCCTGCCAGTTGCCATTTCCGTAGCCGGTTTCTTCCCATAATTCGCGTTGGGCGGATACCAATGGCGAAGCGTCTTCCTTTTCACACACACCGGCACAAAGTTCATAACAAGTCCGGCCGATGCCGGGACGGTATTGGCGGACAAATACAAATTTGCCTTCTTTGGTTATGGCAATCGTGTTTACCCAGTCGGGATATTCAAGAATATAATATTCGGGGATATGATTTCCATTGGGAAGCAACATATCTTCACAACGAACGGTCAGCCACGGGCGGCGGAACAGGTATTTGCTGCTCACCGTTTTCCATGCTTTGTTTTTCTCTTCCATAAGGTTTCTTGTTTTCTTCCGGCAAAAGTAATGATTTCCTCCGGATATCCTGCTTTACAGCTTTCTCTTTTATTCGTCCACACAAGTTATCTCTATCATCCGGATCTGTTCCAGATATTTCTTAGTCGAACTGACCAAAGAACTTCCCATATAGAATAAAAACATCAGGCTGACAATAGTCATTAGTACACCAATCAAAGCGAAACGGTTTCTTTGTTCTAAAATGCTGCTATTCATACCTCTTCCTCCTCTTAATTTTACCTACTGCAAAGATAACGCAGAAAGGCTACAAAAAATTTACAAGAATGTTTCAAAAAGCTTAAATATTGAAATAGTGTTCGTATCTTTGCATCCGCTAACAACCCCTTAATTACAATATGGCATTTACGAATAACATTATGATTGTCCGGCACAAGTTACTGGCTGACCTTGTAAGACTCTGGAAAAACGACCAGTTAGTAGAAAAAATAGACCGGCTACCTATTGAATTGAGCCCACGCAAGTCAAAGCCTCTGGGACGCTGTTGTGTACACAAAGAACGAGCCGTGTGGAGATACAAGATGTTCCCCCTAATAGGACTGGACATGACAGACGAACATGACGAAGTAACTCCTCTCTCCGAATATGCGCAGCAAGCATTGAGCCGTCCCGAACCGGATAAAGAAAATATAATGTGCGTCATTGACGAAGCGTGTTCTTCCTGCATACAGATTAATTATGAAATAACCAACCTTTGTCGCGGATGTGTGGCCCGTAGTTGCTATATGAACTGCCCCAAAGATGCCATACGTTTCAAGAAAAACGGTCAGGCAATGATCGACCATGAGACGTGTATCAGTTGCGGTATCTGTCATAAGAGTTGCCCGTATCATGCCATCGTCTATATTCCTGTGCCTTGCGAAGAATCCTGTCCGGTGAAAGCTATCAGTAAAGATGAACACGGAATAGAGCATATCGACGAAAGCAAATGTATATATTGCGGAAAGTGCATGAATGCTTGTCCGTTCGGTGCTATCTTCGAGATTTCACAGACATTCGACGTTTTGCAACGAATCCGTAAAGGAGAGAAAATGGTGGCTATTATTGCTCCGTCTATCCTCGGGCAGTTCAAGACTTCGATCGAACAAGTATATGGAGCTTTTAAAGAAATAGGATTTACCGATGTGATTGAAGTGGCCGAAGGAGCAATGTCGACTACCAGCAACGAAGCACACGAGTTACTGGAGAAGTTGGAAAAAGGACAAAGTTTCATGACTACTTCCTGCTGCCCTTCTTACATCGAACTGGTAGAAAAACATATTCCGGGGATGAAACCATACGTTTCCACCACCGGTTCGCCGATGTATTACACGGCACGGATCGCCAAGGAGAAGCACCCGGATGCAAAAATCGTATTCGTAGGTCCATGTGTAGCCAAACGTAAAGAGGTGCGCCGCGACGAGGCCGTAGATTATATCCTGACATTCGAAGAGGTGGGTTCCATTCTTGACGGGTTGGACATCCAACTGGAGCAGACACAGGCTTTCTCCATATTGCATACTTCCGTCCGCGAAGCACACGGTTTCGCACAAGCCGGCGGTGTAATGGGAGCTGTCAAAGCATACCTGAAAGAAGAAGCGGAAAAGATAAACGCGATCCAAGTGTCGGATATCAATAAGAAGAACATAGCCCTGCTGCGTGCCTGTGCCAAGACCGGAAAGGCAGCCGGACAATTTATTGAAGTCATGGCTTGCGAAGGTGGTTGTATCACCGGACCGAGCACGCACAATGACATTGTTTCGGGACGTCGCCAACTGGCACAAGAGCTGCTCAAACGAAAAGAGAGCTATGAAACAATGGATAGATAAACTACGGCAGGAAAGAACTCTTCGACCCGAAGAATTCCGGCAACTGTTGACCGGATGTGACGCGGACTCCCTACGAATCATTAACGAACAGGCACGGGAGGTCAGCCTCCGGCATTTCGGAAACCGGATTTATATCCGTGGACTGATTGAAATAAGTAATTGCTGCCGGAACAACTGCTATTACTGCGGCATCCGGAAAGGTAATCCGCACGTAGCACGTTACCGGCTGAGTCCGGAAAGTATTCTGGATTGCTGCAAACAAGGATACGCACTGGGATTCCGGACTTTTGTCCTGCAAGGGGGAGAAGATCCTGCACTGACGGACGACCGCATAGAGACAATCGTTGCCGCCATACGGCGGCATTATCCGGACTGTGCCATTACGCTATCACTCGGCGAAAAGTCACGCGAAGCGTATGAACGTTTCTTTCACGCTGGAGCCAATCGCTACCTGTTACGGCACGAAACTTACGACGCGACGCATTACAGCCAACTGCACCCTGCCGGAATGTCCGGCAAGCAACGCCTGCAATGCCTGCAAAACTTAAAAGAAACAGGGTATCAAACCGGAACGGGAATTATGGTCGGTAGTCCGGGACAGACTGTAGAACATCTGATTCAAGACATTCTGTTTATCGAAAAACTCCGTCCTGAAATGATCGGCATCGGTCCTTTTCTGCCTTTTGCCCGATATTCCAGCGGAACGCTCGAACAGACACTGCTCTTATTGTCTATCTTCCGCCTGATGCACCCATCGGCACTGATTCCATCGACAACAGCTCTGGCTACACTGACTCCCGACGGACGGGAACGGGGGATATTGGCAGGAGCAAATGTAGTCATGCCCAATCTGTCGCCACAGAAGGAACGGAAAAAGTATACCTTATATAATAACAAAGCCTCCCTCGGAGCTGAATCGGCAGAAGGAATCAGGATATTGCAACAACAATTACATAACATCGGCTACGAGATTTCTTTCTCCAGAGGAGATTTTAAAACGGTTGACAGTTAGAAGTCAGTTAGTTGGAACTTAGAAGTTTAGAATAGATTATGACATACAAAGTAGATTCACCTGAAGCAGAAGAATTCATCCACCATGAAGAAATTCTGGAAACACTGGAATATGCACGGACCAACAAAGACAACCGTGCACTGATTGAACAACTGATTGAAAAAGCTGCTCTATGTAAAGGACTGACACATCGGGAAGCAGCCGTCCTATTGGAATGTGACCAGCCCGATCTGATAGAACGCATCTTTCATCTCGCCAAAGAAATCAAACAAAAGTTTTACGGCAACCGTATCGTAATGTTTGCACCGCTGTACCTCTCGAACTATTGCGTCAACGGCTGTACCTACTGCCCGTATCATGCCAAGAACAAAACGATTGCCCGCAAGAAACTGACACAAGAAGAGATCCGTCAGGAAGTGATTGCCTTACAGGATATGGGGCACAAGCGCCTGGCACTCGAAGCAGGAGAACATCCCACCCTGAATCCGATAGAATATATTCTGGAATCTATCCGGACGATTTACGGTATCAAACATAAAAACGGGGCTATCCGCCGGGTGAACGTAAATATTGCAGCCACTACGGTAGAAAACTACCGCCGGTTGAAAGAGGCAGGTATCGGCACTTATATCTTGTTTCAGGAGACTTATCATAAAGAAAACTACGAAGCCCTCCACCCCACCGGACCGAAAAGCAACTATGCCTACCACACGGAAGCCATGGACCGTGCTATGGAAGGGGGTATTGACGATGTAGGGGTAGGCGTTCTCTTCGGACTGAATACATACCGTTATGACTTTACCGGACTGCTGATGCACGCCGAACATCTGGAAGCCAGATTCGGCGTAGGTCCGCATACGATCAGCGTTCCGCGCATCTGCTCGGCAGATGATATTGATGCAGGGGATTTCCCCAATGCTATCTCGGACGAGATATTCAGCAAGATTGTAGCTGTTATCCGGATAGCCGTTCCATATACCGGAATGATTATTTCGACCCGCGAATCACAGGAGTCACGCAAGAAGGTCCTCGAACTGGGCATTTCACAAATCAGCGGCGGTTCGCGTACCAGTGTCGGAGGGTATGCGGAAAGAGAACTGCCGGAGAACAATTCCGCACAGTTCGATGTCAGTGACACACGGACACTGGACGAGGTTGTCAACTGGCTGCTCGATCTCGGGCATATCCCCAGCTTCTGTACTGCCTGTTACCGCGAAGGAAGAACGGGCGACCGTTTCATGTCGCTCGTCAAATCCGGACAGATAGCAAACTGCTGTGCCCCGAATGCCTTAATGACACTGAAAGAGTATCTGGAAGATTATGCCTCCGAAGACACCCGGAAAAAAGGGCTGAAACTGATTGAAAAGGAAACGGAACATATTCCGAATCCCAAAATCAGAGAAATCGCCATACGTAACTTAAAAGCAATCGCCGAAGGCAAAAGAGATTTTCGATTATGAGTTTAACAGATACCCCTAACGCCAACAGGCTTCACATAGCTCTTTTCGGCAGACGAAACAGTGGCAAGTCTTCTCTTATCAACGCTTTGACAGGACAGGACACTGCGCTCGTCTCGGATACTCCGGGAACAACCACCGACCCGGTAGCGAAAGCCATGGAAATTCATGGGATCGGACCGTGCCTGTTTATCGATACACCGGGATTCGACGATGAAGGCGAACTTGGGCGAATGCGTATTGAACGCACATGGAAAGCGGTAGAGAAAACAGATATGGCTATCTTATTTTGTGGAGGCGATACGTCTGCCGAGCTTTCAAAGGAGACAAAGGAGCCCGATTTTACAGAAGAACTTTACTGGCTGGAACAGTTAAAGGCTAAAGGGATTCCGACGATTCTGCTGATAAACAAAACAGATATACGGAAAGATTCACAGGCGTTGGCTATCAAAGTCAGAGAAAGTTTCGGAGATACTCCTGTCCTAATCAGTGCAAAAGAGAAAACAGGGATCGAACAGATCCGCCGGACTATACTGGAAAAACTCCCTCCGGATTTCGGCCAGCAAAGTATCACCGGAACGTTAGTCGCAGAGAATGACCTCGTGCTTCTCGTAATGCCACAGGACATACAGGCTCCCAAAGGCCGACTTATTCTTCCACAAGTACAGACGATGCGCGAATTATTGGACAAAAAATGTCTGGTAATGAGCTGTACAACC
>OCIU01002029.1_pt1 | contig 12608 bp, 9 predicted proteins | sample 1538471 | NCBI WGS metagenome assembly OCIU01 (sample SAMN04571693, study PRJEB22368) | human gut metagenome | biome: human gut; material: stool | host: Homo sapiens | place: Luxembourg | collected 2012-06-01 | reverse complement strand
CTTCACCGTCGACAAACGCGACGAGGCAGGCAAGCAACACATCGACATGGGCATTGCCGAGGAACAGGCAGCGGCCATGATTTCAGGAATGGCAAAGGGTGGTTTGCATCCTGTATGGACAGTTTACAGCACTTTCATACAGCGAACTTATGACCAGATTGCGCAAGATCTCTGCATCAACTCTAACCCTGCTGTCATAAACGTTGTAGGTGGGGGTGTGAACTCGATGAATGACATTACGCACATCTGCCTTTTCGACATACCCATGCTTTGCAGCATTCCTGGTCTCATCTACCTCGCTCCCACAACCTGCGAAGAATATTTTGCCATGCTCCGTTGGGCCATACAACAAGACCAAAAACCTGTTGCCATCCGCGTTCCGAGCAACGGCGTTGTCCATACGTCAGAACCTATTGATACAGAGTATGGTTACGAGCCGAAGTATAAAGTAATACACAAAGGCAAGAATGTAGCCATTATTGCCGCTGGTTCTTTTTTCCAAAAGGGTGAGAACGTGGCTCGCTTGCTTACAGAAAATGGCATCAACGCTACCCTTATCAATCCCCGTTATCTTAACGATGTTGATACAGATACGCTTGAAGGCTTGAAGACCGACCATCAGCTTGTTGTGACCTTGGAAGACGGGTGCAAAGAGGGCGGTTTTGGAGAGCGTATAGCCTCTTTCTATGGCCTGTCTGATATGAAGGTCCTCGTTGGAGGAATAAAGAAAGGACTCTATGACCGTTTCGATGTCAATAAGCTACTTTCAGACAACAACCTGCTTGACGAGCAGATTGTCGACGAGATTTTATTACATATCTAATAAAAATTGCTTAGTCCATGGGTTAACAAACAATAATCCATGGACTATAAGCATTAACAAGAGACTAACGGATTTTGTCCATTTTAACTAAAAACACGAATGGAAGAAAATTTGGAAATAAGAAAGACCCGAAAAGAAGACATCCCACAAATAAAACAAATCTTTGCAACAGCCCGACAGTTTATGGCTTCAAACGGAAACCCAGATCAATGGGCGCCAACCTATCCAAGCGATGAGCAGTTGCTTAACGACATCAATAATGGTGACAGCTTTGTTGTGTTCTCTGATAGCAGGCAGATTGTCGCCACCTTCGTGCTTCACGCAGGCATAGACCCTACCTATAACACTATTTATGAAGGCCAATGGCTCAACAATGCACCTTACGCCACAATTCACCGCATCGCTTCAAACGGAGAGGTGAAAGGCATATTCCGTCTCGCCCTACAATTTGCCCTTAATCGATATGACAACATACGCATCGACACCCACCACGACAACATCGTCATGCGAAACGCTATTATGCAAAATGGTTTTAGCTATTGTGGCATCATTCATTGCTGGAACGGCGATGAACGTATGGCATATCAATATGTGAAAGAGCCTGATGTTTAAAGTTCTCCTTATGTTTTGTCAAACATGATTCTGTTTTTTACGTTAAAAACAGGCTGTCAAGAACAACCATTATATGTTTGGGCTTAAATCTGCTAACAAACTGATAAAACACGGCTTTTTGGCTGTTTGTTTGCGATAACAGCCAAAAATGCAAAGTAGACTTTACATTTTCTTGCAATATTATTTGGAAGATTTCAAAATACATATTATCTTTGCAAGCATAAAAAAAGAACTAGAGCAGAAACATTCTATATATGTAATCGTTCTAAATCCACCTAAGCAAAATAAATAATAAATTAACACAATAAACCAACCAATTTTTATGGGCGAAAAAAGAATTTATACATTTGGAAATGGCCAGGCTGAAGGAAAGGCCGACATGAGAAACTTGCTTGGTGGCAAAGGTGCCAACCTTGCAGAGATGAACCTTATTGGAGTGCCAGTTCCTCCTGGTTTCACAATAACCACAGATACCTGTAACGAATATTTTGAGAAAGGCAAAGACGAGGTAGTGGCCCTTCTTAAGGATGAGGTAGCAAAATCGGTTGCACACATCGAGAACCTGATGAACAGCAAGTTTGGCGATGCAGAGAATCCTCTGCTTGTGTCTGTTCGCTCTGGAGCACGCGCATCTATGCCTGGCATGATGGACACCATTCTAAACCTTGGTCTTAACGACACCGTGGTTGCCGGATTGGCAGCCAAGACAGGCAACGAGCGTTTTGCTTACGACAGCTACCGTCGCTTCGTTCAGATGTATGGTGACGTGGTGCTCGGCATGAAGCCAGTAAACAAGGAAGACATTGACCCGTTTGAGGCCATCATAGAGAAGGTAAAGGAGCAACGCGGCATAACTCTCGACAATGAGCTTACCGTGGATGAGCTAAAGCAACTTGTAACCCTTTTCAAAGAAGCTATAAAGCAGCAGACAGGCAAAGACTTCCCCAACGACCCAATGGAGCAGCTCTGGGGTGCCATCTGCGCTGTGTTTGATAGCTGGATGAATGAACGTGCCATCCTTTACCGCAAGATGGAGGGCATTCCTGCTGAATGGGGAACAGCCGTGACCGTAATGGCCATGGTGTTTGGCAACATGGGCGACAGCTCTGCTACAGGCGTATGCTTTAGCCGCGATGCTGCTACAGGCGAGAACATCTTCAACGGCGAGTATCTCGTTAACGCACAGGGCGAGGACGTTGTGGCTGGTATCCGCACACCGCAGCAGATCACCAAGGAAGGCTCACAGCGTTGGGCAAAGCAGCAATGTATTGAAGAAGAGGTTCGCGCCTCTAAATATCCTTCTATGGAAGAGGCTATGCCCGAGATTTATGCTCAGCTTAACGCTTTGCAAGACAAACTTGAGAAACACTATCACGACATGCAGGACATGGAGTTTACCGTTCAGGAAGGAAAACTCTGGTTCCTCCAAACTCGTAACGGCAAGCGCACAGGCACAGCCATGGTAAAGATTGCTATGGATCTTCTTGCAGAAGGCGAGATTGACGAAAAGACAGCCTTGGAGCGTTGCGAGCCCAACAAGCTTGATGAGCTCCTCCACCCCATCTTCGACAAGCAGGCTCTGGCACAGGCCAAGGTGCTAACACGCGGTCTCCCTGCCTCACCAGGCGCAGCATGCGGACAGATTGTGTTCTTTGCTGACGACGCTAAAGAGTGGCACGAGGCAGGCCGTCAGGTAGTGATGGTCCGTATAGAGACTTCTCCCGAAGATCTCGCAGGAATGTCTGCCGCCGAGGGCATCCTTACAGCTCGTGGCGGCATGACCTCTCACGCTGCCGTTGTGGCTCGCGGCATGGGCAAGTGTTGCGTATCGGGTGCTGGTGCTATCAACGTAGATTATAAGACGCGCACAGTAGAGATTGATGGCGTTGTGCTGAAAGAAGGCGACTACATCTCTATCAACGGTTCTACAGGCGAGGTTTATTTCGGACAGGTTAAGACCAAGCCCGCTGAGGTGTCGGGCGACTTTGCAAAGCTCATGGATCTCTGTAACAAGTATACCAAGCTCGTGGTTCGCACAAATGCAGACACGCCACACGACGCTGAGGTGGCTCGCGGATTTGGTGCTGTAGGTATTGGTCTCTGCCGTACAGAGCACATGTTCTTTGAAGCAGACAAGATCAAGGCCATGCGTGAGATGATTCTTTCTGAAAATCAGGAGGGACGCAAGAAGGCTCTCGCCAAACTGTTGCCCTTCCAGCAGAAAGACTTCTACGGCATACTCAAGGCTATGGACGGACATCCCGTAAACATCCGTCTGCTCGATCCTCCTTTGCACGAGTTCGTTCCCCACGATCTTGCAGGTCAGCAGGCCATGGCAGACGAGATGGGCGTATCGGTACAGAAGATTCAGCAGCGTGTGAATAGTCTTTCTGAGGCTAACCCCATGCTCGGACACCGTGGTTGCCGTCTGGGCAACACCTATCCTGAGATTACAGAGATGCAGACACGCGCCATCCTCGGTGCTGCCATTCAGTTGAAGAAGGAAGGCTTTGATCCTCATCCCGAGATCATGGTTCCTCTTATCGGTATCGTTAACGAGTTTGACCTTCAGGAGAAGGTTATCCGTGATACGGCCAAGGAGCTCTTCGCTCAGGAAGGCATCGAGATTCCATTCAAGGTTGGTACCATGATTGAGATTCCTCGTGCTGCCCTCACAGCCGACTATATCGCCAAGAAGGCCGAATATTTCAGCTTCGGTACAAACGATCTCACACAGATGACTTTCGGCTACAGCCGCGACGACATCGCCAGCTTCCTCCCCGTTTACCTTGAGAAGAAGATTCTCAACGTTGACCCCTTCCAGGTGCTTGACCAGAACGGCGTTGGACAGCTTGTTAAGATGGCTGTTGAGAAGGGTCGCTCTACACGTCCCGATCTCAAGTGTGGTATCTGTGGCGAGCATGGAGGTGAACCCTCATCTGTCAAGTTCTGCCATCGCGTAGGTCTTAATTACGTCAGCTGCTCACCTTTTAGAGTGCCCATAGCAAGATTGGCGGCCGCGCAAGCAGCCGTAGAGGAGTAAAAGTATGATAATCAACAGTTTAGAGGCAGGTCTTTGTTCAAAACAAAGGCTTGCCTCTATTCTTTTTGTGTTTATTTTGCACGAAAAATGTGCGAAATATACGAAAATGGCAAGTAAAAATTGAGATATTATGTTGAACATTGATCTTATATATAGACATTACGATTCTCTTACAAGAGAAAAAAAGAAGAACTCTTGACAAAATTGTTCAAGAATAGTCGCCAAACGATGGCTTATTTTAGGCGTACAAAAAAAGTCAGCTTGAGTAAACTTGAAATATTAACAGATGCTTTTAACAAGCCTATAGACTACTTCCGGTTGAATAACCCTTATGATGAAGATGAAATTCTGAAGGGGGATTTTCAAGAAAATACTAAACCAGTAGAAGTTCTGGATTCTAATAATGAGGAGTTGAGAAAGGAACTTAAAAAATTACAGGAGAAGAATGATACCTTAACGGAGATGCTAAGATTAAAGACTGAGACTTGCGAGGCTCTTCAATTAAGCAAACACTGTTTAGAGTTGTTGGTTGCTAAAAACGTTAAACTCCAGTAGTTTTTAACTGAAATAATATCGGTTGGCTTTAATGCATGTTATGCTGCATATCGCCAACCGATTATTATTTTATGTCACATTATTATGGGTGTTGTCACATATAATAGGAACACCAACGTGAACATGGGTGGTAAGTTTAAGATTCAGCAAGTTTATTGTGTGCTTTCGTGTACTCTCCTGCCTTTTTCCCCTCAATACGCTTAAACCATCGACAGAATGCAGTAGTAGTGGGGAAGTTCATATCCTCGGCAATCGAAGAGATCGTAGCTTTATTGGTTGTGAGCAGAATCTTGGCTTGAAGCATAGCGGCATGTTCTACCCATTCCATGACGCTCTGGCCGCTGACGCGTTGTATGACCGACATAAGATAATGTGGCGAGACGCAAAGCTGGTCGGCATAGAAACTGACCTTACGCTCTGTACGTGCGTTGCGACTTACCAATACCTTGAACTTATGGAATATTTCTTCGCTACGAATGCTTGGTGATTGCAAGGACCAGCGAGGACTCGTAGCTGTCTGTATGGTACGCACATTATCTACGATGGCGCGTTGCAGATGTTCTATAACATTCTTGCGCTCAGGTTGGTTCTGACAGAAAATACAGAGTGTCTCATAGATGCGCATGGTGTCTTGATGCACATCGTCATCGGGGTGAAGGATGATGGGGGCGTCCACATTGATTGTAGGCAGCAAGACTGTGCCATTAATAGCATAGTCACTTGATGCGGAACGTATGTTGACAATTGTGTCATGAGGTAACAGGATAATCATCCCCTTCGTGACGTGATACTCCGTCAGATCTATCTCGACAATAGCCTCTCCAGCGCTTACAATACCAATACGCGCTTCCTTCAGCAGCAGTAACATTCCACTCTTGACGTACGGATTACCCACAAAGCGCAAACCCTTTGCCACGGCATAATCTGTCGTCATCTGAAATGACTCAAGACTTTGCTGGATTGTGTCTGACTGTATGTCCTGAAGTGAGAATGTGGTTAGTTTATTTGCCATATTTTATGTGCATTTTGTACTATTGTTGGTGCAAAGTTAATAGTTTTTATATGGAATACGGCACAAAAAGCGTAAAATGTCACAATTTGCACATTTAAAAGTAGTATTGGTTTCGTATTTTTGCGATATTGAGATTATCTTTGCACTCGTAAATTGAATAAATCCAACTATAAGTAGGTGTGCAAAATTATTTATATAATCCTTACACCGCCTACTGCGCATTATCAGCAAGTGACAACAGTCGAGTAGGATTTACTACACTCCTTTTTGTCACATACTGGTTATGCATCACTAATCAATACAATCATTATAAAAATAATTTTGCACACCTACTTATATGAGAAAGTTTTTATCCTCATTATTGCTTGCTTTGCCGATGATTGCGATGGCTCAATCGGCAAGCATTGAGCAATGTCAGCAATGGGCACAGGAGAATTATCCGCTGACCCAACGATATGACATTATCCGTCAGACGGAAGGATTCACCCTGAAGAACATTGCCAAGGGATGGCTGCCACAGATTGGAGTTACGGCTCAGGGCAGTTACCAGAGTGCAGTGCCCGAATATCCCGAAGTATTGTCGAACATGCTCAGCCAGATGGGCACGGAGATGAAGGGTATAAGTCCTCTACAGTACAAAGCCGCCATAGATGTGCAGCAAACCATCTACGATGGTGGAGTGATAAGTTCCCAGCGCGATGTGGCTAAGGCAAGCAGTAAGGTGAAAGAGGCCGGCGCAGACGTGCAGATGTATGCTTTACGTGAGCGTGTCAACGACCTCTGTTTTGCTATCCTCCTGATTGACCAACGTCTCAAACTCAACGAGGAGATGCAACGCACTATTGACTCTAATCGCCGACGTCTCGCTACGATGCTCGAAGGGGGTGTGGCGATGCAAGCCGATGTGGATGCCATGAGTGCCGAACTTGCCACAGCCCGTCAGCAACATACTGACATTGAGGCGCAACGCGGAGCCTTGATCAAGGTGCTGTCGCTATTTACTGGCAAGGAAATCACAGAAGTATCTACTCCTGGCCCTTTAGGGAGAGGGACTGGGGAGAGGCTTCTTCGTCCCGAACTCCGTCTATTTGATTCGCAGCTTTCGCTTACCGATGCAAAAGAACGAGCTTTACGAGCATCTCTTCTTCCTAAAATCGGTGCTTTCGCCCAAGGCTACTATGGCTATTTAGGTATGAATATTTTTCGCGACATGATGAAGCGTACGCCAACCCTCAATGGCATCATAGGCATCAAGGCATCGTGGAATATTTCAGCTCTCTACACCCATAAAAACGACCGGGCAAAGTTGGAATTGGAACGACAGACAATTAACAATGACCGTGACGTGTTTCTCTTTAACCAAAAACTGCAATCCAGCCAAGAGGACAGCAACATCCGCCGTTACCGTCAGCTCATCAGCGAGGACGATGGCATCTGCCAGTTGCGCCACAATGTGCGAGAGGCGGCAGAGGCAAAACTTGAGGCGGGCATCATTGACGTAAATGCTCTCATCCTCGAAATCAGCCGTGAGAACCAAGCAAAAATCAACAAGGTAATCCACGAGACAGAACTCTTGCAACATCAGTATAAACTTCAAAACATTAACGGACATGAAACCAAGTAACATCCTCAAACTTTTCACTTATAGCTTTTCACTTGTAACTTTATTCTCATGCTCCAACAACGAGAACAACTACGATGCCATGGGTGTGTTTGAAGCTACGGAAGTGGTGGTTTCTGCCAAGGCTCAGGGCGAAATTATCAGTTTGGATCTGAATGAAGGCGACGAGGTAAAAGCCGACAGTACGCTTGGCTTCATCGATGCAACTAAGTTGAATCTTCAGCAGCAGTCGTTGCAGGACAATCGTGATGCTCAGACAGCTCGCATCCTTAACTTGCAGGAGCAGACAGCCAGCATTCAGCAGCAGATCAGCAACCTGCAGCAGGAACATAAGCGTTTCAGCGGTTTGCTGGCCAAAGGTGCAGCCACACAGAAGCAGGTTGATGACCTTGCCAATCAGATCAAGGTGCTGAAGGCACAGCTCGCAGCCACGCAGTCACAGCTACGTGCAGCCAACGAGAGCATTCAGCATCAGGCAGATGCGTCCAACCAGCAGATGAAAATTGTGGGCAGTCAGATGGACGATGCCATCGTCAAGTCGCCTATCAACGGAACCATCCTGAAAAAATATGCTGAGCGTGGCGAGTATGCCGTTCCGGGCAAGGCTCTCTTCAAGGTGGCCGACCTTCAGGAAATGATACTTCGCGCTTACATCACAGCCGACCAGTTTGACCTGTTGAAACTCGGACAGCAGGTGAAGGTGATGGTGGATAATGGCAGCGAGGAACAGCGCGAATATCAGGGTAAGGTGACCTGGATAGCACAGAAGGCAGAGTTCACCCCTAAGACCATACAGACAAAGGACGAACGCGCCAACCTGGTGTATGCCATCAAGGTAAGCGTCAAGAACGATGGAATGATTAAGATAGGACAATATGGCGAATGCTATTTCAATAAATAATGTCACCAAACGCTATCAGAAGGGAAAGGTCACGGCGCTCGACAATGTTTCGCTCAACATCCGCAAAGGCGAGATTTTCGGCTTGATAGGACCTGATGGTGCTGGTAAGACAACACTTTTCCGACTGATGACTTCGCTGCTTGTGCCCGACAGCGGAAACATTCGTGTCGATGGGATTGATCCTGTGGCCGAATACCGTGAAGTGCGCAAGCGGATAGGTTACATGCCTGGTCGCTTCTCTCTATACCAGGACCTTACGGTCGAGGAGAACCTGCAGTTCTTTGCCTCTGTATTCCAAACTACCATCAGTGAGAACTACCATCTTATCAAGGATATTTATCAGCAGATAGAACCTTTCAAGACACGACGTGCAGGAAAACTTTCGGGCGGCATGAAGCAGAAACTTGCACTATCTTGCGCGCTCATCCATGCCCCGCGAGTGCTCTTTCTTGACGAACCGACCACTGGTGTTGATCCCGTTAGTCGCAAGGAATTGTGGGCAATGCTACGCAAACTTAATAAGGAATACGGAATCACCATCGTGGCAAGTACGCCTTATCGTGACGAGGTGTTTCAGTGCGAGCGTATAGCTTTGATGAGCGAAGGTAAAGTAACAGCTGTTGGCACTCCTGCTGAGGTGATGCCAGAGGAAATCAGGCTTCGCCACGATAACGATCACGATAACGAAGACCAGACATTCGTCATTGAAGCCCATAACCTCACCAAGCAATTCGGTGATTTCAAAGCTGTTAACGACATTTCACTCTCTGTACGCAAAGGCGAGATCTTCGGCTTCCTTGGAGCCAATGGCGCTGGTAAGACTACCGCCATGCGCATCTTCTGCGGACTTTCTCAACCTTCCTCTGGCAAGGCTATTGTAGCAGGTTTTGACTGCTCCACACAGCATGAGCAGATGAAGCGCCACATCGGCTACATGAGTCAGCGATTCTCGCTTTACGATGACCTAACCGTTGAGGAAAATATGACCCTATTCGGAGGCATATATGGAATGAATAAGAGCATGATCAAGACACGAACAGAGGAGATGCTTGAGGAACTGGGCATCAGAGACAAGCGACATGAGATGGTGGGAGCATTACCTCTCGGCTGGAAACAGAAACTGGCATTTTCTGTAAGTATTCTTCATTCTCCCGAGATTGTTTTCCTCGATGAACCGACCGGTGGTGTGGATGCAGAGACACGCAAGGAGTTCTGGCAACTTATCTATCGTGCTGCCGACCATGGCACTACCATATTCGTCACAACTCATTACATGGATGAAGCGGAATACTGCGACCGTGTGAGCATCATGGTTGATGGACGCATAGAAGCCATGGACACGCCAGAGTGTCTTCGCCAACAATTCGGCGCAGAAACCATGTATGATGTCTTCATCCAATTAGCAAGAAAGGCAAAGCGAACATGAAGCAATTTATAAGTTTTACACGCAAGGAATTTATCCATATCTTCCGCGACTCGCGCACCCTGCTCATTCTGCTGGTGATGCCTGCCGTGCTGATCACGCTGTTCGGTTACGTTGTTACCACCGAGGTACGAGGTGCCATTGGCACTATCTGCGACGAAGCAATGACCCAGGACAGCCGCCGCATTGTCGAAGCGATTAGCGCAAGTCAGTATTTTTCGCTGACTTCACCTTGTGGCAATACAGATGCAGCTGAAGATAAACTGCATTCAGGCGAAGCTGATGTGGCAGTGTGCATCAATCGTGATGGAAATGTACTTATCCTCTGCGACGGAAGCGAACCTAATCAAGCTCAGATGCGAGGAACCTATATGATGCAGATAATTACCCCATTGCTTTCAGATGGCAGTAGTATCAGCTCCCCATCCTATACGGGAGGGGTAGTGGCAAGGTCTTTGTTCAATCCTCAGCAACGGTCTGAATACAACTTCGTACCTGGCGTGATCGGTTTGATCGTTCTGCTCATCTGCGCTATGATGACCAGTATTGCCATTGTCAGCGAGAAGGAGAACGGACCCATGGAACTGCTCTTGGCTTCACCATTGTCGCCTCTCACCATTATCTCTGCCAAGCTCATCCCGTATTTCTTCTTCTCTGGGCTCAATCTCATCACCATCCTGCTGCTCTCGCATTATCTGCTGGGAGTGCCCTTTGTAGGTAGCCTTGTGGCGTTTGTGGCTGTCACATTATTATATATAATTGTGTCGCTCGCTTTGGGATTGCTCATTTCTACGGTTGTTCGCACGCAGATGGCAGCACTCTTGCTTTCACTCCTGCTCATCGTGCCAACCATGTATCTGTCCAACTTCGTATTTCCACTCGATTCCCTGCCTTTACCAATGCAGGGGGTGAGCAATATCGTACCGGCCAAATGGTACATCGATGCCGCTCGTCGCATCCTTATCCAAGGAGTTGAGGTGCGATACGTGGCCAAGGATTTTGTCATTCTCGTCATCATGGCTGTGGTACTGATGGGTATTAGTGTCAAACTCTTCAAAAAGCGTCTTTCATGAGAATACTATATTTGATACGTAAGGAATTCAAGCAGATGCGTCGCAACATCTTGCTGCCTATCATCTTTGTCCTTCTGCCTTTGGCTCTGACGAATATAATCCCACGTGTAGCCACACAGGAGATAAAGGGGTTGAAAATCTGCATCGTTGACAATGACCATTCGTCTCTCTCGCGCCGACTCATCCAGAAGATTGATGCATCGGCATACATCGACCTCAGTCGAATGGCACAGAGCGAAAGAGAAGCAATGCAGTCGCTCGATGATGCTTCGTCCGACATGTTTCTTATTATTCCCGAAGGGTACGAAAAAGGGGTATATAGCCAGGACAATGAACAGCTTTACATTGCGGCCAATGCCACCAACGGCATGAAAGGTGCTATGGGGCAGAACTATTTACACCAGATAATCGTCTCATACGTTCAAGAAATTGCAGAGGAAAGTGGAACCTTGCGACCTCAAATACGCTATGCCTTCAATCCTCATCTCGACTACAAAATCTACATGATGCCAGCCGTCTTTGCGCTGTTACTGACCCTCATCGTGGGTTTCCTTCCGGCACTGAACATTGTAGGCGAAAAAGAAAAGGGCACCATTGAGCAGGTCAATGTAACCCCTATCAGTAAGGTCGAATTTATAGTTTCAAAGCTGGTTCCGTACTGGTGTGTCGGCATGTTGATGAGCATCCTTGCACTTGGTGCGGGCAAAGGAATATTCGGCATATTACCAGAAGGCAGCATTCCAGTGATGTTCCTCTTCCTGCTGATCTTCTGCGTATTGGTATCATCCTTCGCCCTTATCATCAGCAACTATAGCGAAAGCACTCGACAGGCATCGCTCACCATGTTCTTCTTCCTCGTCATCTTCATCCTCATGTCAGGACTTCTCACTCCCATCCGTTCCATGCCCGTATGGGCGCAATGGCTCTCCATGCTCGACCCTATGCGTCACATCATCGAGGCTTTGCGTCTCATTTACGTTAAAGGAAGCACCTTTACCGAACTCCTTCCGCAGTTCTACATCCTCATCGGCTTTGCCACATTTACCAGCACTTGGGCAATATTGAGCTATCGGAAGAACAGTTGAGTTCATTCTTCATTCTTCGGCTGAAGCACCAGACGCAGGTAAAATATTTTGCATGTAAAACACGAATAACTTGCAGGAAGTTTGGTGTTCTGTAGATTATTCGTTAATTTTGCAAGCAAAATTTGCAGAACGTGCTAAAAGGCAAGTGAAGCGATAAGTATCAACCCTAAAAAATAGAAAGGACAATAGCAAAGAATAGAAATTTATCGATTGGCACATGGAGGCAGAATGTGCAGTACATGCTCTAAATGTTTCCCAAACGTTTCCCAATCCCGATATATGTTGCTGAAAATCAGCACCCGTTAGCAGCGGCGCAGGCTGCGGTTGAAGATTAAAACGCAAAAGACCAAAATTAACAAAAAAAGGGTAAGTCTTAGATTTAAAGACTTACCCTTTTTAGTTAATTAGGGAGTGTCGTTAAATATTAAGATTATTTACAACTATCTAATCCTCAATGTGA
>OCIU01002018.1_pt1 | contig 12649 bp, 9 predicted proteins | sample 1538471 | NCBI WGS metagenome assembly OCIU01 (sample SAMN04571693, study PRJEB22368) | human gut metagenome | biome: human gut; material: stool | host: Homo sapiens | place: Luxembourg | collected 2012-06-01 | reverse complement strand
TTCGGCGCCAAGATCCTGCACCCCACCTGTGTGCAGCCAGCCAAGTATGCCGGAATCCCCGTGCGTCTGAAGAACACCATGGATCCTGCCGCCGACGGCACCATCATCGACAACGTGCTCATAAAAGGCAAGATCAAGGCGGTAGCTGCCAAGGATAACATCACAGCCATAAAGATCAAGTCGAGCCGCATGCTTCTGGCAACAGGGTTCCTGCGCAAGGTGTTCGAAATTTTCGAGACCTACCAGACACCCATCGACATGGTTGCCACAAGCGAGGTCGGCGTGTCCATGAGCATTGACAACGTGAAGCACCTTAACGACATCGTGGACGAGCTTAAGAAGTATGGCACCGTGACCGTCGACTCAGACATGTGCATCGTGTGTGTTGTGGGCGATCTCGACTGGAGCAACCTCGGCTTCGAAACGCTTGTGCTCGATGCTATGAAGGACATTCCTGTACGCATGATCTCTTATGGCGGTTCCAACTACAACATCTCGTTCCTCATAAAAGAATCAGACAAGAAGCGTGCGCTTCAGAACCTGAGCGACCGTCTCTTCAAATAGACCAAAACGCCAAATGGGTCCAACCCCGTCCGCCATCGGCACGGGGTTGGCCATCGGCTTTTTTATGGGCAACAGCTTGTGAGCTCCACCCGTCAAATCAAAGTAAAAAGAAACAGAGGAAAAGTAATATTTTTTACAACATCACTTATGAAAGGAACATTTCCCATTGACCGTTTTAAGAACATACGCACCCCATTCTACTATTACGACACAGCGTTGCTTCAGCAAACGCTCGATGCCATAAAGGCTGAGACAGCCCGACACAAGGGATATAAGGTACACTACGCCGTGAAGGCGAACGCCAATCCAAAGATTCTTGACATCATCAACAAGGCAGGGCTGGGAGCCGACTGTGTGAGCGGTGGTGAGATTGAAGCAGCCATAAAAGCAGGCTTCCCCACTAACGAGATAGTGTATGCCGGCGTTGGAAAGAGCGATTGGGAAATAAACCTTGGCCTCGACGCCAACATTTTCTGCTTCAACGTGGAGAGCGTTGCAGAGCTGGAGGTCATCAACGAGCTGGCTGAAGCCAAAGGCAAGACAGCATGTGTGGCCTTCAGAGTGAACCCCAACGTGGGAGCCCACACACACGCCAACATCACTACCGGCCTGGCAGAAAACAAGTTTGGCATTGCTCTTGAAGACCTGTTGCCAACGATAGAAAAAGCGTCGGCCATGAAGAACGTGTCGTTCATCGGACTACACTTTCACATCGGCTCGCAGATTCTTGACATGGGCGACTTTGAAGCTCTCTGCGCCAAGATCAACGAGATTCAAGATTCTCTTGATGCCAAAGGCATTGTGGTGGAAAACATCAACGTGGGCGGCGGTCTGGGCATCAGCTACGACGACCCCAACGGCGAGCCGATTCCCAACTTCAAGGCCTATTTTGACACCTACGCCCAAAACCTGAAGCTGCGCGAGCACCAGACGCTCCACTTTGAGCTTGGACGGGCCGTTGTGGGACAATGTGGCTCACTCATCACCAAGACGCTCTACGTCAAGCAAGGCACCCACAAACAGTTTGCCATCGTCGATGCCGGCATGACAGACCTCATACGCCCTGCCCTCTACCAGGCTTATCACAAGATAGAAAACCTAAGCAGTAACGAACCCGTCGAAACTTACGACGTGGTGGGACCCATCTGCGAGTCGAGCGATGTGTTCGCCAAAGGCATCGAGATAAACCGTTGCCACCGTGGCGACATCATTGCCCTACGCTCGGCAGGTGCCTATGGAGAAATTATGGCGAGCCAGTATAACTGTCGCCAGCTTCCCAAAGGATATGTAACAACAGATTTATGATTATAGACAATTTCACGATAATTCTCTCATGCGCCATCATCGTTGTGGCGCTGTTGACATCGGTGTTGACCAATCCTTTCTTCCGCAAGTTTTGCGAGAGAGAGATGGGCAACACCGATGTTGCCGATAATGACGGTAACGAAAAAGAGACCGATGGCGACAAGCCAAAGGTGTCGGTTGTGATCATCTCAAACGGCACGGCCGAGCAGATGGACCAGCATCTTCCTGTGCTCCTGACCCAAGACTACGCCCCTGGCTATGAGGTGGTTGTGGTGGCAGTCAAGGGCGACTCCGCAACCGAAGATGTGCTCAAGCGCTACGCTTCAAACTCACATCTCTACACCACGTTTGTGCCAGGCAGATCGCTCTTCATGAGCCGTGCCAAGCTGGCACTCACCATCGGTGTGAAGGCGGCCCACAACGAGTGGGTGCTCGTGGCCGACTCGCGCCATGTGCCTCAATCGGACGAGTGGATAAAGACCATGGCAACCCATTGTGACGACAGCACCGACATGATAATGGGCTACACAGGCTACGACGACACCACAACATCCTACAGACGCTTCGAGCGTCTGCGCGAGCAGACCTATTTCTTGCGCCGTGCTTTCCGCAACGAGGCCCTCTGCACCAAAGGCGCCAACCTCATGTTCCGCAAGAGCCGGTTCATACAGGGCGACGGCTACCGTGGAAACCTTCAATACATACAAGGCGAGTACGATTTCCTCATCAACAAATATGGCGCTCAGGCCACCACAGCTGTAGAGATCCGTCCCGACGCATGGCTCATTGAAGACGAGCCGTCGCTGACGACATGGCGCAACGAGCATATCAGTTTCATCAACTACCGTTCTTGCCTCAACGGCATTGCCTCGCACCGCGCTTTACACATTGCCGACACCTTGGCCTTGCACCTTACCCTCCTTGCCTGCATAGCCCTCATCGGTCTCGCCACGCTATGGCACAACTGGATCGTGCTTGGCTCTGCTGCCGCAGCTCTAATCCTCTCCTTTGTGCTGCGCGCCGTGCTTGCAGGCAAAGTGATCAGACGCTTCAACGCCGACATCAGCGCATGGAAAGCTCCGTTCATGGAGCTGAGATGTTTCTGGACAGGATTGTTCTACAGCGTGATGTATCTCATGGCCGACAAGCACGGGTTCACAAGCCACAAGCTCTAAGACCCAGCCCTTTTTAAAAAAAACAGTAAAAAAAAGAAATAGCGAACAGCTATGAACATAAGCATTGTTTTCACATCTCAGGCAAAAAAGGCACAACCTTATGTAGCCCTGGCACAACAGTTGCGTGAACAAGTGGCGACCCTCGACAGCTCCTTTGTCGTGGCCTCGTCACCCGACATCGTTCATGTGTTCGGAGGCTTTGACAAAGCCACACAAGCGCTCTTGGCGAAATATCGCGACATGCGCATACCAACCGTGCTGACCGCATGCGACGCCCTCGCCGCCTATACCGCCGGCAAGCAGACAATAGACCGCAGCCAGCTGTCACGCTCGCGCCGCAAGCTCCTCATGCTTGCTACAGCCGTTCACGCCGTGGGCAACGAAGAGGGAGCGGCCTTGGCCGCGACAGCACCCAAAGCCGACGTGTCGGTCGTTGCCAACCCTGTGGTCACGACAACCGTCAGCCCCAAAGCCATGGTGGCAAGCTTCATGCAGCTCTATCAGGAAGCAATAGAGAAGCACGAACAAACGGTCAACAGCGAGATTCTGAAGACCATAACCTCTGCCACACAAGCTTATGTGAAAAGCAATAAGGACAAGGGACAAACAGCCATGGTCATAAGCGGCGGAAGCGGCGACGGCATGAAGGAGATAAAAAAGGTGTGCGCCCACTTGCTTTACGCGCGCTACCTCAACAACCGCGGCCTGCTCACCTCGCAACGGCAAGAAGAGCTGGCACAGGTGCTCATCAGCACCACCTACGACGAAGATTGTCTGGCCTACCTGCTTCCGCGCATGAGGCTCAAGACGTTCACAGCCCAGCTGCTGAACCTGTTGCAGGAGAGGCAGCTCCTTAGCGAGGGGTTCATGCCCATCGACATGGCACGCCACCCCTTGAAGATAAAAAATGTATAACCGACTTTAATAAGAAACGGATGTTTATAACACACAGCAACAACTCAACAACCGATAACAGAAGAAACACGAAAGAACAGATAAACGACCTAAGCACACGGGCACCAATGGTCAGCATCGCCGACGGTGATCCCGCGTCACCCAAAACGACAGAAAACATGTTTAACGACAAAACACCTATTGACATGGAAGAAAAAAACGATGTTAAGTATCTGCGTCTGCTGTCACAGTCGTTCCCCACGGTAGCGGCAGCAAGCACGGAGATCATCAACCTTCAGGCCATTCTCAACCTGCCCAAAGGCACCGAGCATTTTCTTGCCGACGTTCATGGCGAGCACGAGGCGTTCCGCCATGTGCTCAAGAACGCATCTGGCAACATCAGACGTAAGGTTAACGACCTCTTCGGCAACACGCTGCGCGAATCGGAACAACGCGAGCTGTGCACACTCATCTATTATCCCGACGAGAAGCTGGAGCTGGTCAAGGCATCGGAACCCGACATCAACGACTGGTACCACATCACCATCCACTATCTTGTGGCCGTCTGCCGACTGGTGTCGAGCAAATACACACGCTCGAAGGTGCGCAAGGCGCTACCAGTCGATTTCAGCTACATCATACAGGAGCTGCTTCACGAGACCACCGACGATGCCAACAAGGCAGCCTACGTCAACGGCATCATCGACACCATTATCTCTACCGGACGGGCCGACGATTTCATTATAGCGATCTGCAACGTCATACAGCAGCTCTCCATTGACCAGCTCCACATCCTTGGCGACATCTACGACCGTGGCCAGGGAGCCCACATCATCATGGACACCCTTGCCCGTTACCACCGTTGGGACATTCAATGGGGCAACCACGACGTGCTGTGGATGGGAGCGTTGGCAGGCAACAAGGCTTGCATCTGCAACGTCATTCGCCTGTCGCTGCGCTACGCCAACCTCACAACACTCGAAGACGGCTACGGCATAAACCTTGTGCCGCTCGCCACCTTCGCCATGGAGACCTATGGCGACGACCCGTGCGATGAGTTCATGCCCAAGGTGCAAGACAGCTCACGCGTGGACCAGAAGACGCAGCGCCTCATAGCCCTCATGCACAAGGCCATAGCCATCTTGCAGTTTAAAGAGGAAGGACTGTTGTGGCAGAAGCATCCCGAATGGCACATGGAGGACCGCATGCTCTTCAACAACATCAACTATGAGAAGGGCACCATCGTGCTCGACGGCGTGGAGCACCCCTTGCGAAGCAACCACTTCCCTACCGTGAGCCCACAAAGCCCCTACACTCTTACCCCTGAGGAGCAGGAGCTTATGGACAAGCTCCACCACTCGTTCCGTGTGAGCGAGAAGCTGCACCGCCACATACGCCTGCTCCTGCAACACGGCTGCATGTTCAACATCTGCAACAGCAACCTGCTGTTCCACGCCTCCATACCGCTTAACGACGACGGCACGCTGAAAGAGGTTGAGATTATGCCGGGCAAGAGCTACAAAGGCCGTAACCTGCTCTACAACATCGGCATGCTCATACGCGCCGCCTTCCAGGACGATACGGAGGCAGAGGAGCGACAATATGCCACCGACTATTTTCTTTACCTGTGGTGCGGCCCCGACAGCCCGCTATTTGACAAGTCGAAGATGGCGACCTTCGAACGCTATTTCATAGAAGACAAGGCCACGCACAAGGAGCATAAAGGCAACTACTTCAAGCTGCGCGACAACGAGTCGATTGTCGACTCCATTCTCGATGCCTTCGGCGTGACAGGTCCCAACCGCCACATCATCAACGGCCATGTGCCTGTTCATGTGTCAAACGGCGAGAACCCGATAAAGGCCAACGGCAAGCTCATGGTGATCGACGGCGGCTTCTCGTCGGCCTACCACAAGGAGACGGGCATTGCCGGCTACACCCTTGTCTATCACAGCCGCGGCTTCCAGCTTGTTCAGCACGAGCCGTTCACAAGTGCTGCTGACGCCATACAGAAAGGTCTCGACATCCGCAGCACCACTTACATCATTGAGATGTCACACAGGCGCATGCTCGTTGCCGACACCGACATAGGCTCTGAACTGAAACGCCAGATTGTGGAGCTGCAACGTCTGCTCTACGCTTTCAGACACGGCATAATAAGCGAGAACGGCGGAAGATAAGAGAGGGGGGGTGACAAATTTTAAAAGGGTTGGCTGCACGCGCTATCAGCACAGGCAACCAACCCTTTTATATAAATTTCAAAATTGTCGTTCTGTCAGAACAGCTTTTCCGTCACAATTACTTGTTCAGATACTTCTTGCCGTTCTTCACAACAATGCCCTTGTAAGCATCGTTCACGCGCTGTCCGGCAACGTTGTAAGCAGGAGCGTCAACGTTCTTGTCAACGGTGATGTTCTTAACACCTGCTGATGTTGCGCCATTGATTGAGTAAATCTGGTTGTTAGAGTTGATCTCGTACTTGCCTTTGAAGTTAACCAGCTGGCCATAAACAATCACCTCATCACCAATGTTGATTTGGTCTCTGGATTCGAAATTTGCACCACCAATGTACTTGCCGTGGAACACTATCAGCTGCTGGCCTTCTGTTGTGCCATTGTCAGAGATATTATAAGTTGCATCAAAGAACTTTTCTGTTTCAACATCTGTAATGGCAGAAATCTTACCCTTTACATAAACTTTTGCATTAAGACCCTCACCTGCCTCAATCAGTTCAAAAGCCTTTGCAACAGTATAAGCAGTCTCAGGTGTGTTGGTAATGTCAGCAGGAGGAGCAACAGTACCATCAATGCCGCCATCGGTTGTTGTCAGAGAGAAATCGTCGATGATAGCGTCAGTTGCCTTATAGCCTTTGTTGTTATTATCCTTGGGGTTCATTACAACAATATTTACAGTTGTAGGCGCCTCAAGAGTAAATTCGTGCTCAACCAAAGTCCACTCTGTAGCTGACAAATCTGCATAACTTCCATATTTATAACCATTTTGACCATCAATTGAGCCATTAACTGAAATGGCATAACCAGGTTTTACCTGACCACCCTTAGCATAGAAGCTCATCTTGTAAGTACCAGCTTTCAGATTCAACTCCTTGTAAGCCATTCTAACATTTTTAGCTTTTTTAGGGTTAGTGTTGGGATCACACTTAAGCAACGCAGCATAGTCGCCAGTACGTGCATCTGTGCTCTGTACTAATTTTCCTTTGGTACTTGCAGAGTTTGATGACTGCCAGTTTGTAGCGACACCGTCTTTCCATGTCTCGAAACCACCGTTTTCGAGAAGTTCAGTCTGTGCAGACATGGTTCCACAAACCAATGCCATCACAGCGATAAATGATAATCGTAAAATTTTGTTCATAAGCGATAAATTTTTTTAAGTGATTAATTTAGATTCCTTTTGCAAAGTTATACATTATAAACGAGAAAAGCAAGCGTATAATCATTTAAATTTTATAAAAAAGGTGTTACGGTCTTTTGACATTCTGAAAAGAATAAAAAAGAGCGGGAAAGGCGGGCAAAATGTTAAAAACAGAAATTAACCCTTAAAAAATTTGCAAGTGTCAGCAAATACGCGTATCTTTGAGGCAGTTTTTAGATTTCGAAGTTTTTTTTACGAAATCGCGCATGAGGTTGGTAGCATCCTGCACCAACCTCTTTTTTTGTTTATAAGAGCTCCTCGTTATAAACCTCCTCTTTATAAGGCCTCCTCGTTATAAACCTCCTCGTTATAAGAACTCCTCGTTATAAGAACTCCTCGTTATAAGAACTCCTCGTTATAAACCTCCTCTTTATAAGGCCTCCTCTTTACATGCCTCTTTTTTATAAACCACCCCTTTAAAGGCGGCCTTGTTTTTCACAACCCTCCTTTCTGTCAACCAAGGTAAAGAAACAAGCCTCGCACAGAAAGGTTTAGCGTGTCAGCCTTGCAAGATAGTCATAATGTTCACCCTCCTCCAAGATCTCACATCTCAACCCACATTGCTTACCCGCAGAGGCAAGCAACACAGGGTCTGTATAAAGCCAGTCGAACGGCTCGCCCACGATGTTCTTATATTGCATCTGATAGTCGACCTCGCCATAATAAGGCGCGTCAAGGTCAATATCCAGAGAGCCGTCCTCGTTCTCATAGACGTATCTCAGGTCAGACGAGTCGACAAGGATCTGTCCACCGTCAGCAAGCAGCTCCTTCAAACGGTTCAGCAGCGCCGGCAGACGTTCCAGCTTCCCCGCCACGCCCGTACCGTTCATGAGCAGCAGCAACGTGTCATAGCGTCCTTGCAGCTGCGGGTCAAACAGGTTCACACACTCCACCTCCTTTATGCCGCGCTCCCTCATGGCCTGGCAGCTGAGCGGCGAGATGTCGATGGCCTTGACCTCGACACCACGTTCTTGCAGAGCCAGCGCATGGCATCCAGCCCCCGCCCCGATGTCGAGCACCCGTCCACGCGCCGTCTCAAGAGCCTTCTGCTCCAGACGTGGCATCTGGTCAAAAGAGCGAAAGAGGTGAGCCACAGGCATCTCGTCGTCTTCAAACATCGACGACATCACGCGCAGCGACGAGGCCTTGCCCGTGCGCTGGCAGTCGAGAATGGCTGCACCCATGGGGTCACGCTTAATATCTAAAATTGCATTTTTCTTCATAATTTCTGTTCTCTTTGTCTTTGTAACAGCTGCAAAGTTAGGCTTAACCGTCGACATTTACAAGCGAAAAGACCCTTTTCTGTTCCTTTTCTGTTCCTTTTCTGTTCCTTTTCTCTCAAATTGTTACATTCACAGCAAACGCAATCGCCGAAGCATATCCAATTAAGCAACTATTTTTTTGCTTAAATGGATGATTTTTATTAACTTTGCGGCGCATTTAAAGTGCTTACGGCCGATTATGTCAATCGCCGTCAAAAAACGGGAACAATAAAAATCATTATATAATGAACATTTCTTATAAATGGCTTAAAGAATACGTCGATTTCGACCTCACGCCGCAGCAGACAGCCGATGCGCTGACCTCATGCGGTCTCGAAGTAGACGCATTGGAAGAAGTACAGACCGTGAAAGGCGGTCTGAAGGGATTGTATGTAGGCAAGGTGCTTACCTGTGAGATGCATCCCAACAGCGACCACTTGCACGTCACAACAGTAGACCTTGGCAAGGGCGAACCTCAGCAGATCGTCTGTGGAGCACCCAACGTGGCAGCAGGACAGAAGGTCATCGTGGCCGACCTGGGCTGCGTGCTCTATGACGGCGACAAGGAGTTTGTCATCAAGAAATCGAAACTGCGCGGCGTCGAGAGCTTCGGCATGATCTGCGCCGAAGACGAGATTGGCGTGGGCACCAGCCACGACGGCATCATTGTGCTCCCCGACGACGCCCCCGTGGGACAGCCCGCAGCCGACTATTACCACCTGGAGAGCGACTGGGTCATTGAGATCGACATCACGGCCAACCGCGCCGACGCTCTCAGCCATTGGGGTGTGGCACGCGACCTCTACGCATGGCTCGTGCAGAACGGCCACAAGACAAGCCTTCACCGCCCCGACTGCTCAGCCTTTGCCGTTGACAACGAGGAGCTGCCCATCGACGTGGAGATAGAGAACACAGACGCCTGCAAGCGCTACGCCTGCCTGAGCATTACAGGCTGCGAGGTGAAGGAAAGCCCCGAGTGGCTGCAGAACAAGCTCAACATCATCGGTCTGCGCTCCATCAACAACATTGTCGACATCACCAACTACATAATGATGGCCTACGGCCAGCCCATGCATTGCTTCGACGCCGACATGGTGAAAGGCCACAAGATCGTGGTCCGCACACAGCCCGAAGGCACCAAGTTTGTGACCCTCGACGGCGAGGAGCACACCCTTGGCGAGCACGACCTTAGCATCTGCAACGCCGAAGACCCCATGTGCATAGCAGGCATCTTCGGAGGCAAGGGTAGCGGCACCTACGACACCACAAAGAACGTTGTGCTTGAGAGCGCCTATTTCCACCCCACCTGGATCCGCAAGAGCGCACGCCGCCACGGCCTAAGCACCGACGCAAGCTACCGCTTCGAGCGCGGCATCGACCCCAACGGCACCATCTACGCCCTGAAGCAGGCCGCCATCCTGTGCAAAGAGCTTGCAGGCGGAAAGGTGAGCATGCAGATCAAGGACGTCTATCCAGCCCCCCTGCCCTCTTTCGACGTTGACCTTTCCTACAGCTATGTCGACACCCTCATAGGCAAGAACATCGGCCACGACACCATCAAGAGCATCGTGACCAGCCTCGACATGAAGATAGAGCATGAAGACGAGAACGGCCTCAAGCTCACGGTTCCCGCCTACCGTGTAGACGTGCAGCGCCCCTGCGACGTAGTAGAAGACATTCTCCGCATCTACGGCTACAACAACGTGGAGATCCCTTCACAGCTCAAGAGCTCACTCACCATCCTTGGCGACGAAGACCACAAATATCATCTTCAGAACATCATCGGCGAGCAGCTCGTCGGATGCGGCTTCAGCGAGATCATGAACAACTCGCTCACCAAGACATCCTACTATCAGCAGGGCCTCAACAAATATGCCGAGGAGAACACCGTGAAGCTCATGAACCCGCTGAGCTCCGACCTGGGCGTGATGCGCCAGACCCTCCTCTTCGGCGGACTGGAGAGCATCTGCCGCAACGTGAACCGCAAGAACGCCAACATACGCTTCTTCGAGTTTGGCAACTGCTACCACTTCTCTCCCGAGAAGAAGAACGACGAAGACCCCATCAAGGCCTACACCGAAGAGCTTCACCTCGGCTTGTGGATCTGCGGCAAGAGCACCGAAGGCTCATGGGCACACCCCGACGAGCAGTCGTCGTTCTACCAGCTCAAGGCCTATGTAGAGAACATCTTTGCACGCCTCGGCGTCGTGCCCGGCACCATCGTGTCGGAACATAGCGACAACAACATCTTCAGCAAAGGCATAACCGTCAAGAACCGCGGCGGAAAGGTAATGGCAGAAATGGGCATCGTGAGCAAGCAGCTGCTCAAGCAGGCCGACATCGCCATCGACGTGTTCTACGCCGACATCCATTGGAACGCCGTGACCAAAGCCGTGCGCGGCAAAGAGGTGCTGTTCCACGAGATAAGCAAATATCCTGCCGTGAGCCGCGACCTCGCCCTGCTCGTCGACAAGAGCGTAGAGTTTGAGGCCATCGCCACCATTGCTAAGCAAACAGAGAAGAAGCTCCTGAAGAACGTGGAGCTCTTCGACGTGTACGAAGGCAAGAACCTGCCCGAGGGCAAGAAGAGCTACGCCGTCAACTTCATTCTGCAAGACGAGACCAAGACCCTCAACGACAAGCAGATCGACGCCATGATGACCAAGCTCATCGCAAACCTCAAGAAGCAGCTCGGAGCAGAGCTGAGATAAAGGGCTTTTATGTGAAAGCATAACAAGACGACAGAAACAAAAAACACAACAAAAACAAAAAAAATAAAAAAAAACAAAGAACCATTATGGGAAGAGCATTTGAGTATCGTAAGGCCACCAAGCTGAAACGTTGGGGACACATGGCCAAAACTTTCACTCGTTTAGGAAAACAGATCGCCATCGCCGTGAAGGCAGGTGGTCCAGAGCCTGAGAACAACCCCTCTCTGCGTTCAGTAATAGCCACATGCAAGCGCGAGAACATGCCGAAAGACAACATCGAGCGTGCCATCAAGAACGCTATGGGCAAGGACCAGAGCGAATATAAAGAAGTGACATACGAGGGCTACGGCCCCCACGGCATCGCCATCTTCGTCGACACCCTCACCGACAACACCACCCGCACCGTGGGCGACGTGCGCTCGGTGTTCAACAAGTTTAGCGGCACCCTGGGCACAACAGGCTCTCTGTCTTACCTCTTCGACCACAAGTGTGTGTTCACCTTCAAGAAGAAAGACGGCGTCGACATGGACGACCTTATCCTGGAGCTTATCGACTTCAGCGTTGAGGACGAGTATGACATCGACGACGAGGAAGGCACCATCACCATCTACGGCGACGACGTGAAGCAGTATGCACAGATCCAGAAGTTCCTTGAGGAGCAAGGCTTCGAGGACATCGGCGGCGAGTTCACCTATGTGCCCAACGACCTGAAGGACCTGAGCGGCGACGAGCGTGCCACCATCGACAAGATGGTAGAGCGTCTTGAAGAATTTGACGACGTGCAGAACGTCTACACCAACATGAAGCCCGAGGAAGAGGCCGAGTAAGGCTCGTTCACAAACAGGCAACAAGACAACATCTATAAGACGAAAGGCCCTCCATATCATGACACATGCCGAAGTTCTTTTTCTTTGGCAAGCGTTCATGTCATGGCGGGCCTTTTTCCGTTGAACCCATTTTTTATACACACAACATTATGAAACATTTCACCTACACCACCAAAGGCACATGCAGCCGCCTGATAGACATAGAGCTTAACGACGACAACACCATCGGCAACGTTGCTTTTGCCGGCGGCTGCCACGGCAACCTGCAAGGCATCAGCTCATTGATCAAAGGCCAGAAGGCAGAAGACGTGATTGCCCGTCTCAAGGGCATTGAGTGTGGCTCGAAAGGCACAAGCTGTCCTGACCAGCTCGCCATCGCCCTTGAGGAAGCGATCGGAAGATAAGGGGTAAGGAAACAAATAATAAATAATAAATAATAAATAATAAATAATAAATAATAAATAATAAATAATAAATAA
>OCIU01002016.1_pt1 | contig 12658 bp, 9 predicted proteins | sample 1538471 | NCBI WGS metagenome assembly OCIU01 (sample SAMN04571693, study PRJEB22368) | human gut metagenome | biome: human gut; material: stool | host: Homo sapiens | place: Luxembourg | collected 2012-06-01 | reverse complement strand
GCTCTAGCCGCTAAAGCTGGTCTTCCTGAATATGAAGCTATTAAAGCCATCACAATCAATCCAGCTAAAATCTTAGGCTTAGACAATCGTGTAGGTTCAATCAAAGAAGGTAAAGACGCTGACTTTGTGATTTGTACAAAGAACATTCTAGATACTACAAATGAAATCAAAGCTGTTTATGTTGACGGAAAGAAGGCCGCTTAATGCTTTTTAAAAACGCCACTATTTATACCATGGAAGAAGAACCCTTTATCGGTGATTTTCGAGTCGATAAAGGTGTATTTACAGAGATTGGAAAGAATTTAGAACCCAAAGATGAAGATATCCAAGATCTTTCGGGATTCAATGTGTATCCAGGCATGGTAGAAGCCCATTGTCATTTGGGCATGGAAGAAACGGCTATTGGTTTTGAGGGCAATGATTTAAATGAAATCACAGATCCAATCACTCCAAACATGCGTGGCATTGATGGTTGTAATCCAATGGATGAAACTGTACAAACTGCATTAGAAGCAGGAGTCACAACGGTAGCTGCAGGACCTGGTAGTGCCAATGTGATTGGTGGTACATTCTTTGCGTATAAGACAAAAGGAAATTGTATCGATGAAATGAGCATTCAAAATCCAATTGCGATGAAGGCAGCTTTTGGAGAAAATCCAAAGAATTGCTACAAAGGAAAGAAAATTGATACGCGTATGCAGATTAGTGCATTATTAAGAGAAACATTAGAAAAGACAAAGGAATACATGAAGAAAAAAGAATCTGATAAAGATGTAGACTATGATCAAAAGCTAGAAGCGATGATTCCTGTTATCAAAAGAGAAATTCCCTTAAAGTGTCATGCTCATAGAGCCGATGATATGTTAACGGCAATTCGTATCGCAAAAGAATACGATATTGAAATCACCTTAGATCATGCGACAGATTCACAAGCGATTCTAGATCAAATCAAAGAGAGTGGTTTTCCATGTATTTGTGGACCAAGTCTTTGTCATAAAGATAAGTTTGAATGTGCCAACGATTCGTTTGAAACCCCAAATAAGATGTATGAAAAAGGAATCTTGTTTGCGATCACAACCGATTCCCCATTCAATCCCCAACAATATCTGCCATTAAATGCAGCACTTGCACATAAGGCAGGACTACCAGAGTTAGAAGCCATCAAGGCCATCACAATCAATCCAGCTAAGATCTTACATTTAGAGAATCGAGTTGGTTCTATTAAACCCGGCAAAGATGCTGACTTTATAATTTGTACAAAAAGTTTGATTGATTTAAATAATACAATAAAAAATGTATATATTAATGGAATAAAAGCTGTCTAAGAATTTTTAAAATCAAAAAGACTCTCTATAAAAGAAACATACTTTGTTGACATTTATGATCAAAACAAAATAAACACAATGGACTTGTCAATAAAAAAAAGACAATTTCATTTCTAAAATTGCACATATACTGTCCCATATAGTATAAATTATGGTCAAGAAATTGAGTCACCCCTCATCTTACATGATGAGGGGTGATCTTTTCTTTGTACCTTTTATTCTACAATTCCTTTTACTAGCAATCTTTCTTTTTCCTTCAATTTAAAACTCAATTCATCCGCACGATAAATTGAAGATTCAATAAATTTAATAAAATTATAAGACATAAACATTGTCCAAGACATCGCATTCATTTCAATGATTCGCCATGTAGGATAAAGATCATATCCCGTTTTATAGTTTCGCGTATATGGTACATAATCGTTTGTTAAATCAAACATACTATTCAACACAACCTTATATACCCCTTGATTCATTTCTTCTTTACGCTTACTTAATCTTTCTCTTAAAGCTCTACTTGAACTAAACTCTCTTTGTTTATCTTTGATATATTCTTCAATACAATCAATTAATGGTTGAATTTCATATACACTACATTCAAAAGTGCCATCTTCATAAAATGTAGCATTTTGTTTCTTCATCACCCGAATGAATGATATAGGTACTTCATCATCCGGAAAAATTTGATACCAGTCCCCACGATTATTTTGTATTTTAACTTTAAATGACATATTTAACCTCATAAAACAAGGAGAGACATTCATCTCTCCTGTAATAAACTAATCTTCTTTACGAGCGTGTTTACCTGTAAATGCAACACCAGCAAGTCCTAATACTCCACTCAATGCATAGAATCCTAATGCAGTTTGAGCAGATGTATTTACACCATTTGATTTTTTAGTATAGACACTATTTCCAACATTAGCTGACTTATTTGTTTCGGTTTTATCGATTTTAGCTGGCTTATTCAAGTAATCACTTAAGGCTTTCATGGCTTCTGCATGGTTCGCTTCTGCTTTTGCCAAATTTGATTTAGCTGTCAAATATTCGTTGTATTTGTCATTGTAAGCAGTATTTTTAGCTTCTAAATCTGCTTTCAAGGCTTGAGCTTTATCAACTTCTACCTGTAAAGCACTCAACTTAGCTGTTAAAATTTCATTTCCAACTGTTGAAATATCTGCTTTAGAGCCGTTCATCAATACGTCTTTTAACACAACTTTAACGTTTTTCAATGGAGCAGCTTCAGCATCTACTTTAGCCTTTTCGTTTGCAGTTGTTTCGATGTCAGCTGTCAACGCTTCGATATTTTCATCTGCTTTTGCCTTTTCAGCTTCTTTCGCAGTGATTGTATCTGCTAATTTTGCGATATCTGTTTCCAATGATTCGACTTGTGCAGAAGCTGCATTGTATGTATCAACAGCCTTTTTAGCTGCGTTTCTCAATGCGTCTTTCTTGCTCAAGTTTTCTTTAGCTGTTGCCAAGTGTGCATTTGCATCCTCTGAAGTAGCTTTTGCATCATTGAATACATCAGATGCTTTCTTGTGTTCATCTGTTGCTGTATCGAAGGTGTCTTTTAACTGAGCTTTTCTAGTCTTAGCTTTTGCTAAAACATCTTTTGCATCTGCTAAATTCTTTTCAGCTTTTTCTGTGTTTGCTGTCCAGTTGTTGATTCTATCATTCAAAGTATTCACTTTGTTCTGAGCTTCTTTAGCTTGAGCTTTTGCTGTATCCACATTTACCGAAGCTGTTTGACGTACATTTTCTTTAGATGCTAACTCTGCTTTTGCACTATTCAAAGCATTTTCTGCAGTTGCTTTAGCCGCTTTTGCTTCTTCAACCTTTTGATTAGCTGCTTTTGTGTTTTGTACAGCTTGGTTATAAGAAGCTGTCGCTTGATTTACACGGTTCTGCAATCCGGCACGTTCGTTTTCTTTTGCAGTTTTCTGGTTCTGTAAAGATGTTAATGCGTTTTTCTTAGCATTCAACAAGTTAAGTGCATTTGTTACAGCCGTGTTGTCTTTAGAGCCTGAACCAGATGCATTGTTGACAGCATTCTGTAAAGTTTTGTGCTGAGAATCTACAGATTTTAAGTTGTTGTAGTAGTTATTGAATGATTGTTCAAATTCATCAACAGTCATTTGGACTTCATCATCAACGCCCATTACTTCGTCTAAAAACTCCTGACAATGAGCTGTTGAGAACCGTCCGTTTGTTCCAACTGCAAAGCCTGTCACGGTATATCGCTTTTCAACAATATTTTTATAGTGACCAACATCTGAGAATTTATGATTTCCAGCTAGATATTCAGCCTTTTCCTGATCATACCAGCCACGGAACGGACTTCCTGCTGTATTTGCGTTTCCGTAACCCCATGCAAGATTTTCTCCCGTAGCATATATACCAGCATGCTCCATATTTGATTTTGCATGATTTGCATTTACTTGTGCAATTGCTGTAAGCCACATACTAACTTTTAATTCAGATAAGCCTTCTTTTTTACGGATTTCATTACACTCTTTCATATAAGCAATAGAAGCTTGCATGTTTTCTAAGCTTGTAGCGTCATCCTTTTGTCCCATTTGAGTATAAGCCGCTAATTTACCTTCTACTGAATTATCAACTTTGAATACATAATCAGCCAAATCTGAACATCCAACAGAATCAAAATATCCTTTACTTCCTTGGTTCAATCGAGCCAGTTCCGTAGCATACTTCGCTTCAAAGTCAGCTAAATTCTTTTTAGCTTGTTCTAACGGAGACATCGTCGAGTTAAAATCGTTTAAAGCTTTATCATAAGCTGTTTGAGCCTGATTTACTTCATTCTGGGCTGTTGCAATCTTAGCATTCAATTCTTTGATTGCTGCTTCGTTCTTTTCTTTTTCGGCATTTGCTGCATCTAAAGAATCTTTTGCTGATTGTTCTTTAGCTTTTGCATCATTCAACTTGTTTTGAGCGTCTGCTACAGCCTGTTGAGCATTTGCTAAATTTGTCTCAGCAGCTTCCTTTGCAGTTTTTGCCGTTTCATAAGCTAAGTTTGCAGAAGCCAATGCGTTTTCAGCGTCTGTCTGTTTTTGTTGTGCAGTCTGTAAATCTGCTTTTGCAGTTTCTAATTCAGCTTTTGCAGCTTCCATTCCATCTGGATCTGTCATAGAATCTAATAAAGCCTGAGCAGAATCCACAGCTGTTTGTTTTTCTGTTACTTCAGCTGTTGCACTTTCGTAATCAGTACGAGCCTGATTCAAAGTATCTTCTTTAGCTGTCAAATCGCTTTGAGCAGTATCTAAAGCCGTTTGAGCTTCATCAGCTTCCTTTTGTGCTGTATCTGTTGCTTCCTGAGCTTTTGCAGCATCTTCAGTTGCCTGATTATATTCTGTTTCAAGTTCTTCAGGAGTCTTCATAGCTGCTAATTGATTTTGTAAACCTTCTAATTCAGCTTTTTTGTTAGCTAAATTGACTTCTGCTTCATTTTTAGCCTGTTCTGCTTCTTGAGAAGCTTTTTGTTCCGCATTCAAATTGACTGTCATTTGAGCAATCTTAGCTTCTAAATCTGCAATCTCATTTAATAATGGTTGCAAGCTTTCATCAATTACACTATTCAAAGTATCGTAGCCTGTCTGTACTACTGTGTTTTGAGCAGTATAAGCTTCGTTTGCAGTTCCTACTTCTTGTTTTGCAGCCTCTGCCTCGGCATTTTTTGCATCTGCTTCTTTTTGGGCAGCATCTACTTTTTCCTGAGCTTCTTTAATTTTTTCTTCTAATAATTCTTTCTGTGTTTTTTCAACTTTTGTTTCTTCTTTTTCAGCTGGAGTTTCTGGATCTGCTGTAGCACCTTTTGCGAATACACTCATCTGTCCAGCTTGTGTAATCACCATACTGGCTGCTGCCAAACTAGTTAATGTTTTCTTGTTGTTCATTTTATTCCTTCCCATTCCTTGTTATAATCTTTACTTTTGGAATATTTCATTTTTCTTAATTCTTCAGAAAAATCTATAACTTCTTCCAAATCTTTTTTTTGAAGTTCTCGCAGGCTTTTTCGCATGCTCTCAAGGACTTTCAACTCTTCTAAAGTTAATTTTTCCATATAATATACTCCCTAAGTATCTACAAGAAACATTATAGTATCTTAGATATATTCAGTCAATTTCAAATGTTGATTTAAGATACTTTTCTTATATATAATTATTAGATAGTGAGGCACATGACAATGAATTATGAAATTGGTAAAAGAGTTAGGAAAATTCGATTACAAAAAGGAATTAGCCAAGAACAATTTGGCGAGCTAATCGGTATCAAAAAAGCAGCAGTATCAAAAATAGAAAATGGCGATAACAGTCTATCAAGAAGCAATCTAATTTCTATATGTAAACAATTCAATATTAATGAAGAATGGTTATTATATGGAAAAGGCGAAATGTTTATTCCTGAATCTAGAGAAAATGAAATCCGTAGGTTCTTTGAAAATGCCATGTCGTCTGATACTGATTTAGCAAAGATACAACGTAAATTCATTAACACACTCATTTCCCTGGATAAGGAAGAATGGATCGTACTCGATCGATTTATGAAAAAATATCATTTTAATCAAAAATAATATCTATAAGCTGTCTAAGACAGCTTTTTATATGCTAAAATAGTGTAGTTGGAGAATAAAATATGAATATAGTTGAAAAATATGGTGGAACCAGCGTTGGAACAATTGAACAAATTCAGGCTATTGCACTTCATGCCAAACACATGAAAGAACAAGGTCACAATCTAGTCATTGTTGCGAGTGCCATGGGAAAAACCACAAATAAATTAATAGAATTAGCTCATAGTGTCACAAGCAATCCAAACAAACGAGAATTGGATTCTTTATTATCTACGGGTGAGCAACAAACAATTACACTTCTTGCGATTGCGATGAATTCAATAGGTTTGGATGCGATCAGTTTAACTGGCTATCAAGCAGGTTTTCTTACTAGTAAACACCATTCTCGTGCTTTGATCAAAGATATTGATACAACTACAATTCAAGCTCATTTAGATCAAGGAAAAGTTGTTGTTGTAGCCGGCTTTCAAGGTGCTACTGAATATGGAGACATCACTACTTTAGGTCGTGGTGGAAGTGATACAACAGCGGTTGCGATTGCCGCAAAACTTGGCTATCAATGCCATATCTTTACCGATGTAGATGGAGTTTATACAATTGACCCGAGATTATATACGCGTGCTAAAAAATTAAAATCCATTTCTTATGAAGAAATGATGCAGATGGCCTGTTTAGGAGCTGGAGTATTAGAAACTCGAAGCGTCGAACTAGCCAGTAAATATAATGTTCCCCTTTTCTTAGGAAAAGCTTTGGAAACAGATTTAGAGAAAGGAACTTGGATTATGCATAAAGAATTAGAAGATATGCCAATTACAGGTTTAAGTGTAAAAGATGACTATGCGATCATGCGCTTTATGCACTTACCTAACGATGGTGTTTATTTAGGAAAACTATTTAAGATGATTTCCGATTTAAATATCAACCTAGATACAATTTCACAACAATTAGATGATGAAGGCCTAGCCAACTTTACTTTATATTGTTCTGAAGAACAAAGTAATCAAATCATGGAACATGCCTCAAAGGAGTATCCTGTACATCAAATGCTTGGATACATCAAATTGTCTTTAGTAGGACTTGGTATTTCTACACATTCAGGTATTGCCAGTAAAGTATTAAACATCTTAAGTGAAAATGGCATTAAGTATTATATGATTACTTCTAGTGAAATCTCTATCTCACTAACCATTGAAAAGAAAGATAAAGTTAAAGCCGTTCAAGCACTTGGAAAGGCATTTGATCTATAATGGAACTTCCAGTTAAATTTAAAGAACAAATGAAAGAGCTTCTTCAAGAAGAATATGGAGACTACCTACAAAGTTTTGATCATGATAGATATTATGGTTTAAGAGTCAATACACTAAAAATTTCTGTTGAAGAATTTCTAAAGATTTCCCCCTTTAAACTAAAACCCATCCCTTGGACAAATGATGGCTTCTATTATTCAAGTGAAGATAAACCTAGTAAACACCCCTACTATTATGCAGGCCTTTACTATCTTCAAGAACCCAGTGCTATGTTACCAGCACAAGTTCTTCCTGTAGACGAAAATGATATTGTATTAGATACGTGTGCAGCTCCTGGTGGAAAGAGCACAAAGCTTGCGACAAAACTCAATCATACTGGGCTTTTAATTTCAAATGATATTAGTTCTTCAAGATGCCAAGGCCTCTTAAAAAACATTGAATTATTTGGTTGTGACAATGCCTGGGTAACCAGTGAAGATTTGACAAATATGGAAGAACACTACCCAGAAACATTTGATAAGATTCTAGTAGATGCCCCTTGTAGTGGTGAGGGAATGTTTCGTAAAGAGCCAGATTTAATTAAAAGCTGGATTGAAAAGGATGATACATTCTATCCGCCGATTCAAAAAAACATTTTGAATGCGGCCATATCCATGTTAAAGCCAGGTGGATCTATCGTATATTCCACTTGTACTTTTTCGATTCACGAAAATGAAGAAGTTATTCAACATGTATTAGACAAACATCCCGACTTACATCTTGTTCCTATTAATAAAATCAATGGTATGATGCCAGGTGTAAACATGGAGGAATGTGTTCGTTTATATCCACATAAAATCAAGGGAGAAGGTCACTTTGTAGCTTTACTTGTCAAAGATGGAGAAACAAAACATAAAAAAATAAAACTGGAGCCAAGCGATAAGCTTGATGATTGTGTTACTGATTTTTTACGATTGGTTAAATTAAATAAGGGTACCATTAAAGTCAAAAAGGACAAGGTCATCTGGTTAAACAGTGATTTTCAAGCTTATAAAGGCTATCGCGTCTTAAGATCTGGCTTATTATTAGGGCAACTTAAAGGTAAACATTTTGAACCAAGCCAAAGTCTTGCCCTTGTCCTTTGTCCTGAACAATTTAAAAATGTATTAAACTTTTCCATTGAAGATGAGCGTGTTATTAAATACTTAAAAGGTGAAACTCTAGATGTGAAAGATTTGGATTCAAAAACATCTGGATGGACACTTGTTTGCGTAAATAACTTCCCTTTAGGCTTTGCGAAACTTTCTAAAGGCTCATTAAAAAATAAATATGCGAAAGGATGGCGTTATCAATGAGACTTGACAAATATTTATCTCATATGGGATTTGGCACAAGAAATGACGTTAAAAAATTAATTAAAAACGGCTGGGTTACCATTAATGATGAAACCATAAAAAAGGCAGACTATAACGTAAAAGAAGATGATAAAGTTTTTGTGGATGATGAGCCCGTTAGCTATGTAGAATTCGAATACTATATTTTAAATAAGCCTCAAGGCTATGTGAGCGCCACTGAAGATATGCTCTATCCTACAGTCATGGAACTTGTCCAAAGCCAAAGACACGATTTGTATCCAGTTGGAAGATTGGATGTAGATACAGAAGGCTTATTACTCATCAGCAACGATGGTAAATTAACCCATGAAGTATTATCACCAAAAAAACATGTAGATAAAAAATACTATGTTGAATTTGATGGAACTTTACCAGAAAATGCCGTAGACTTCTTTAATCAGCCTATGGAATTTGAGGAATTTACTTCAGCCCCTTCAAAACTAGAAATTTTAGATACAAACAAAGCGTATCTAACGATTCATGAAGGAAAATTCCACCAAGTAAAAAGAATGTTTGAAAAGGCAAACTGCACAGTTACCTATCTTCAACGTATTGAGTTTGGTCCTTTAAAACTAAATGATTTACCATTAGGTGAATTTAGAGCGTTAACCCAAGAAGAATTAGATGCATTAAAAGGCTAAGACGACCTGAGATTTCTCAGGTTTTTTATTTCGACATACAAAAACGCCCTTTCGGAAGTTTTTTAAGATCGTACATATGCCTTTAATACTTTCACTTCATCACAACCATATGGCTTGATTGAATACTCCTTAATACTTGCAGGAATAATAAATGTTTCTGCATAATGCACAATAAAAGGTTCAAAATCACCTTCAATTACTGCACTCTTTCCATCCACTAAATTCAACATATTGACTGTACCATGTGTTTTATGAAGTGAACTATTATTAATTGTATATCTTCTTGTTTCAATGAATTCTAATTCATGTAAAATATAGTTTTGTGTAATAGGAATCATATCAAAACTCTCATGGATAATATTTAATACATCACGGTATCCTGCGATTTCCTCTTCATCTCCATTCTTTGGTGTGGTCTTCTCCTCCACCAACTGCTTAATTCTTGTATTAGTTATTACAATCCCCTCTATCGCATTTGAAGCCTCAGTATTCTGAATCTTTGCTATCTCCACAAGTTTCTCCAACTCGTCTGGTCTTTGCTTAAGATATAGTTCTTGTTTCCCTGCGAACTTGTATATTGCTGCTATGAGACCAAGAATTTCTGAATTCCACTTTTCTTCTTTAATTTTTGAATAGTTAAACGGTCTCATTGGTTAAACACCTGTCTTTCATTTTTCCCTTAAAGTATCTCGTTTCCCTTAAATCATAATCGAAAATAAGGGAAAGCCAATATATTTAAGATTATTTTCCCTTAAATTCATTCGTTTTTTGTAGGATAAATAATATTTTATGCGATTCGCAGGGATATAAACATATAAAAAATATAAATAATCCTTGTGAATGGAACATGAAATATTAAAACAACCGATACTATCACATTGTCACAATTAGTATGGAATGAGATAAATTATCTTACGCTCACTTCATTCATGATATTACACAAGAAAAGAGCAGGAGCGTCTGCACCAACAAGCTAGAATTGATGCATTAACGCAAGATGGTAATCGATATTATTTTAAGGATGAAATACAGAAAATTTTAGATTAATAAATCTGAAGAGACATCCTGCAAATCACTGATCAAAGAATGTATGCACAAAAGCGAAAAAAGTAAAATGACAACCATTTAGGTTGTCACTTTTTAACTTCTTACATATGCCTTTAATACTTTAATTTTATCACAATTGTAAGGCTTGATTGTATATTCCTTAATACTTGCAGGAATAATGAAGGTTTCTGCATAATGCACAATGAAAGGTTCAAAATCCCCTTCAATAATGGCACTCTTTCCATCAATTAAATTCAACATATTCACTGTACCATGTGTTTTGTGCAATGAATCATTGTTGATTGTATATCTTCTTGTTTCAATGAATTCTAGTTCATGTAAACCCGTATGTTCAATCTTACAATCGTTTCCTTCTTCTTTTACTTCATACGTCGCATTGACCAAGTTTTCTTTGACCCATTTTGTCGTACGATCCCATTGAATAACATGTTTTCCATGTTCAATATTGATAGGTCGAGGTAGGCCATCTAAGCCAAGTCTTTGCCAGTCCCACAATTTAAATGTAAAGATATAAGGTGTAGCACTAATTTCTAATACCATCGCATTCTTTCCGGAACAATGACAAGTTCCTGCTGGAATCAAGAAATGATCATGTTTCTTTGCCGGAAACTTATTGATATATTTATCCGCATCAAATACAATTTCACCACGTTGCGCAGACTCTAAATCCGAAATCATTTCAGTTGGTTGAATGCCTTCTTTTAGACCTAAATAAACATGGACATCTTCCTTAGCATCTAAAATATAGTAACTCTCATCTTGGGTGTAACTCATGCCAAAATTCTTTTTAATATATTCCGTTAATGGATGCACCTGCAAAGATAAGTTTTGTCCTTCCATCGTATCTAGAAAGTCAAAGCGAATTGGAAATTCTGCACCAAAACGAGAATAAACTTGTTCTCCCAATAATTCTTTTGGTTGATACAACACTAAATCCATAGCTGGAAGCTCTACAGTAACTCCATCATAGTCAAATAAAATACTGTTTTCTTCAGGCACACCATCAAAACTCCATGCATAATTTGGTTGATTCACATCTAAGTTACAAACTTCCTTCATCCATTGACCACCCCATACGCCTGGATCAAAGTATGGTACTGTTCGAAATGGTTTTTGAGCTAATTGTTTTAAAATATCGATAAACGTATCACTCGAAATCATTTTTGGATCGTTTGATTTATTTGTATCGACCACATAATCAAAACAATTAAATCGCTCAGCCTTATGTTTATCGGCAATACGCCATTCAATAAAATAACCACGCTTATATTTCTTTAAGATATCTTCATCATAATTATCACAATTATAATTTGGCATAGATTTACGATAACGCAATTGAATTTCCCAACGTGCCATATCAAAGTAGATATACAAATCGCCATGACTTACTAAGCCAGCTCCAACTCCATAAATGATAGTAGAACCATGATGTTCCTTCACCTTATTTTTAGCTTCTTCTAGCTTTTCTTCATCTATAAAATCCACAAGATTGCCATAATACATCTTGCCAAACACACGATCATCCGTTAGATTATATTTCATTTGTTCTGTCATAGTTTTGCCATCTTTAAAGATATCATACATATTGATTTCCAAAGAAAAATTGAAGCGTTTAATCAATTCATAGACTTCCTTTTCATCTACACCTGGATAATAATCAAAGACTACAACACTCCTATTATTAATTATCTTATTTAACTCCTGATAGATTGCATCATATCCATGAAACGCTCTATGATTCTTTATTGTCGTCTTAGGAAAACGATCATATTCCGATTTAAAATTTAAATAACTCATTCTTCCTCCACTTTCAATTCACCATTTTCCTTATACACTCTTACTGTAAAAGGATGCTCTTCTACACGCTTATAATCATGACCCGCATTGCTTGGCCACATACATTGTACTTTCAACTCACTATTTCCCGTATTCACAAGTCGATGTGCCAAATGACCATCAATATAGTGTACACTTCCACATTTTACTTTTTCAGCATGACAATGATAATCTTCATCCATCAATAAAAGAAGACCTTCACCACCCATGCCACAATAAATTTCATCACAATCTAAATTTTCATGGAAATGTCCACGCGTTACATTACATTCGCCATTCACACACACAGGTTGCATCACAGTCAATCCATAACACAATCCATCATGTTCATAGGAGTATACTTCATACATAATTTGATCATCTGAAACCCTTGAATCCACACTCTTATAGAATTTCTTAGCATCTGAATACAATTTTGTACTCTTTTTAACATCTTCACCTTCAATTACACCATTTAAATAGTCATGAACTACTTTAGGATCTTTAATTTCCATAAGTAAATTTACCTCCTTCTTTAATCTTTTAAACAGTTGGAGATAAACTCCTCTAAGAACCGTACGTGCAGTTTTCCCGCATA
>OCIU01002010.1_pt1 | contig 12703 bp, 10 predicted proteins | sample 1538471 | NCBI WGS metagenome assembly OCIU01 (sample SAMN04571693, study PRJEB22368) | human gut metagenome | biome: human gut; material: stool | host: Homo sapiens | place: Luxembourg | collected 2012-06-01 | reverse complement strand
GTAAACTTTATGATTTGATCGATATGGCCACCCAATCTTGAAATTTGGGTGTCCCAATGACGAAAACAGGAGCAAAGGAGGGTGTGTCAAACCGTTTTTGTTTGACACACCCTCCAAGCGTTTATTATCCACTTGCGAAAGCGCAGCACGTCTTTACGCTTATATTGTCTTTACGCTTACATTGTTTCTACGCTTTGCGTTTCCCCCAAAACAATCATGGTCAAGAGAAACTGATCTGCTTGCCCGCCTCGCACAGCTTCTCGTAAAACTCGGCACCAAAGCGGCGGATAAGCGGTTCTTTAAGAAACTTATACACGGGTAGATGCAGCTCGCGTCCCTTCTTCACAGCGTCGCGGCACACATCCCAACGGTTATAGTTGAGCGCAATCATGCCGTTGCCCAGACGCTTTTCGCGGATGGGGTAGAGGGCGCAACTGATAGGTTTGCAGAACCCTGTTTTTCCCGAACGGTAAGCACGTTCCAGGGCGCACAGACAGCAGTCGCCCTCGTAGCATGTGAACACGCAGTCTTTGCCTCCCACGATGCTCGTTACCAGGTCGCCGTCGCGGTCGGTATATGCCACGCCTTGCTTGTCGACAACAGCCTGTGCCGATGCCGACATGTCGTCCCATACGGTGTCGAGAGCGTCTTCAATGCCTCCAATCTCATCGAGCGTCACAGGAGCGCCAGCGTCGCCCTCTACGCAGCAGATGCCCTTGCAGGCATCAAGGTCGCAGCAAAACTCTTCGGTGAAGATGTCGCTCGAAACCAAAATGTCATCAATCTCTATTATCATAATGTTCTTCTATAATATTTTCTAAATCAGAGCTTATTTCTAAATCTGAGTTTTTCTTAATCAAAGCTTCCTAAATCAGAACCCTCGCCTCTTTGATAGCCTCACGTTTCTCAAAACGAAAAAACTCAAAACGAAAAAACTCAAAACGAAAAAACTCAAAACGAGAAAACTCAAAACGAGAAAACTCAAAACGAAAAAACTCAAAATTCAAAAATTCACCATTGCGGCATCGCCGCAACAATTCAACATTCAACATTCAACATTCAACATTCACCATTGCGGCATCGCCGCAACAATTCAACATTCAACATTCAACATTCAAAATTCAATCTCCTTTTCCCCATGCTCCACCAGATACTGGTTGCAGCGTGAGAAATGGTGGTTGCCGAACCATCCTCCTCGGTTTGCGGAGAGGGGCGACGGGTGTACAGACTCGAGCACCAGGTGACGTGACGTGTCGATGAGGCTCTTCTTGGAGCGCGCATAGCCGCCCCAGAGAATGAAGACCAGGTGGTCGCGTCCGGCGTTGAGGGCCCTGATGGCGGCATCGGTGAATGTCTCCCATCCCTTGCGCTGATGGCTTGCTGCCTGATGCGCCCGCACGGTGAGCGTGGCGTTGAGCAGCAGCACGCCCTGTTCAGCCCAGCGTGTGAGGTCGCCGCTTTTGGGCATGGGTGTGCCGAGGTCTTGCTCTATCTCCTTGAAGATGTTTTGCAGCGACGGAGGGAACGGCACGCCGTCGTTCACGGAGAAGCTGAGTCCTTGTGCCTGTCCCTGCTCATGGTAAGGATCCTGCCCAATGATGACCACCTTCACCTTGTCGAAGGGACAGAGGTTGAAGGCGTTGAAGATGAGGTGGCCCGGAGGATAGCATGTAGTGGTGCTATATTCGTGGCGCACAAAACGGGTTAGTTCGGAGAAGTAGGGTTTCTCAAACTCTGCACTGAGACGCTCCTTCCACGACTGTTCTATCTTTACATCCATGTGTTGTTGCTGTTTTTTTTATGTCAACAAAGTTAATGTTTTTTTCTCGAATGATTGGGCTATTGTAAAAAGAAAATCGTAATTTTGCAGAAAACAAGAAAAACAGCACATAACATGCGGACAGGAATATTTGTTGGTAGCTTCGACCCGTTCACCATCGGGCACAAGTCGGTCGTGGACCGCGTGCTGCCGCTCTTCGACAGGGTGGTGATAGGCGTTGGTGTGAACGAGCACAAGCAGTATATGCTCACGGTGGAGGAGCGCGTTGCTGCCATCAGGCAGCTGTATGCCGGCGATGAGCGCGTGGAGGTGGAGAGCTATTCAGACCTCACCGTCGATTTTGCCCAGCGCCACGACGCACAGTTTGTTGTCAAGGGCGTGCGCAACGTGCGCGACTTTGAATATGAGCGTGACCAAGCCGACATTAACCGTCGCCTGACAGGTCTTGAGACGCTCCTCATATATGCCGAGCCAGGTCTCGACAGCGTGTCGTCGTCGGTGGTGCGCGAGCTTAACCATTTCGGCAAGGACACGTCAATGTTTGTGCCTAAAAGATGAAAAACAAAAATGAAATTATGATAACATACAACAGTGAAGGCGTACGCATGCCAAAAATAAAAAAGCGCGACACCTCGGCTTGGATCAAGGCCGTGGCAGCATCTTATGGTCGTAAGGTGGGCGAGATAGGCTACCTCTTCGTTGACGACGAGAAGATTCTGGAGGTTAACCGCGAGTATCTGGGTCACGACTATTACACTGACGTCATAACGTTCGATTATGATGAGGACGAGACCGTGAGCGGCGATATCGTCATCTCGCTCGACACCGTGCGCTCAAACGCCCAACTCTTTGGAAAGACCTACGAGGAAGAGCTTTACCGTGTCATCATTCACGGCATTCTGCACCTCTGCGGCATCAACGACAAGGGGCCTGGCGAACGCGAAATAATGGAAGCGGCTGAGAACAAGGCGCTTGCCATGAGAAACGGGCAGAAATAAGAAAATAAAAAGAAAAAAGGAGCGGGTATAGACGAGCCAACGGTTATTGGGCGTTTATGCCCGTTTGTTGTTTATGTCAGATATTTTTAACAAAACGGATGTTAAAAAGACGACCTGATTCTTAACAAACGTAAATATAAGGCGCAGCCAATCTGAAATGTTTGTATATTTGCGAAAAGAACAACTTCAGTAAGTAACCACTGCAAGCCACATATTGGCGATTCTTTTAAGAACGTTTTCGTTAAGCCAAATGAGCAGAGCCAAGCTTGCTTGAGCTTTGCCATGGCGAGAAAAGGTGCCATGAAATGGAACAAAAAACTTTAGCCATGCACAATGCGTCCACAAAACGTTAGTGCGTTTAAAAACTGCTCCAGTTACCAACACAATGCAGTAGTGGAAAAAAACTAAACATTTGAGCCGAAGGAGAGGATGGCATATAACACTCTTCAAACTACACGATGAACAACAAAATTTTTGTAATTCCAGCGATGGCTATTATAGCCGCTGAGCTTGTATGCACCCTATGCAACGTAAACACCGCAATGAAGCATGTGTCTGACATAAAGATGCAGGGAGGGACCATTGTGTCAGCAACGGGCAGTAATGAGGTTGCGTCGGCAGAGGTAAAGAACGGAAACGAAACAGACGCCACAAACAATTCAACTGGCCTTCAGCTATGGAGGATAGAACGTTGATAAAGAAGAGGGCGTTTTGACATTCATAAATATTGATTTGACATTCATAAATGTAAATTTGACATTCATACAAATAAATAAGAAATCCCCACATCCTGCACAGTTATGCAAGATGTGGGGATTGTCGTGTCTGGATATTCTGATGCTTAAGCCATGTGGGATGCTTGGGCATCTTCGTTTCTTGTCTTCGCTTTTTATCTGCGTTTTTTGCGGCTGTCTCATTGTATGAGTTGTAGCGCCTTCTGCACGATGTGGTTGTTCTCGTTTATTATGCAGAAATACTGGCTCATGTCCCACAGGTCGCGAGCCACGAGCGCCTTGAGCTGCAAGCGGAGCTGTGGGAGCGTGCGCTTCAGCTCGTCGTCGTCCTTCGGCTTGACGTTGTCCTTGGCGGCATCGGCAAGGAGCGTGTCGATGACATTTTGCGGCACCTCGTAGCTGTCCTTGAACTTGTCAAACGACGCATACTTCTTGCGCAGCTCCTTGCGGTGCGTGTCGATGTAACGCAGGCTGGCGTTTATGATGTAGCTCTTTGCCGATAGCTGACGGTGGAACGGCGTGTACTGGGTTGTGTCGAGCGGCACAAAAAAGTCGGGCATGATGCCACCGCCGCCATAGACCACGCGGTGGCGTCGCAGGGTGTAACACTTTAGCGAGTCGGCAAAATGGATGCTGTCGGCGCTGTAGAGCTCGCCGTGCTTGAAGCGTTTTTCTATGTCCATGGCATAGGCGTCCTTGTCGCCCTTGACATACGGCTTCTGTATGCAGCGGCCGGAGGGTGTGAAATAGTGGGCGATGGTGAGACGAATCATCGAGCCGTCCTTAAACTCTATGGGGCGCTGCACCAGACCCTTGCCGAAGGAGCGGCGGCCTACCACCTGTGCGCGGTCCTGATCCTGAAGCGCTCCCGACACGATCTCTGCTGCCGAAGCCGAATATTCGTTCACCAGCACCATGACCTTGCCGTCAAGGAGCTTGCCCTTGCCGTCGGCGTTATATTCGTGTCGGCGGCTGGAGCGTCCCTCGGTGTAGACGATGAGGTCGTTCTTGTGAAGAAACTCGTTCACGATCTGTATGGCCGACTGCATGTAACCGCCGCCGTTCTCCTGAAGGTCGAGTATGAGGTCGAGCATGCCGTGCTGCTTGAGCGAGTCGACACCTTCCATAAACTCGTTATAGGTGGTGGCACCGAAGCTGCCTATGCGTATGTATCCCACCTTCGGGCGTATCATGTAAACGGCATCGATGGTTTTCACCGGGATCTTGTCGCGTGTGACGACAAACGTGAGCTTGTCGGCGATGCCACGTCGCACGACGGTGAGCTTCACCTTCGTGCCTTTCTTTCCGCGCAGACGCTTCACGATGTCCTCGCGGCTCATCTTCACGCCCGCGATGGCTGTGTCGTTGACCGCCACAATGCGGTCGCCAGCCAGCACGCCCACCTTCTCTGACGGGCCGTTGAGCGTGGGTTGAATGACCATGAGCGTGTCTTGCGACATGTTAAACTGCACGCCTATTCCCTCGAACGACCCTTGCAGCGGTTCGTTCATGGCCTGTGTCTCCTTGGCTGTGGTGTAAGACGAGTGTGGGTCAAGCTTCTCAAGCATGCCTTTGATGCCGTCCTCCACGAGCTTCTGCTCGTCCACGGAGTCGACATAAAGGTTGCTGATAGCCATCTCTGCTATTTGCAGCTTGCGCATTGGGCTGTCATCGCCCAGGTTCATGCGCAGCTGAGCCATGGCGCTCACCCACACAAGCGAGAGCACAACAAGAGCCGTAAGCCGCTGGCCGTAAGATCTGCACATGCCGTAATATCTGCGCCTATCGCGCAATATATGTTCCATAATTATATGTTTCCTCAATTAAAAATTCAAAAATGAAAATTCAAAACTCAAAACTCAAAATTCAAAACTGAATAAATCCTAATCGGCGCAGCCGACAATTCTTGCTTAGGCAAGCGTCTCTACGAGCCGAGCGCAAAATTCAAAATTCAAAACTCAAAATTGAATAATTCCTAATCGGCGCAGCCGACAATTCTTGCTTAGGCAAGCGTCTCTACGAGCCGAGCGCAAAATTCAAAATTCAAAATTGAATAATTCCTAATCGGCGCAGCCGATAATTCAAAACTCAAAATTCAAAATTCAGAATCCGGCAGATCCTCCTCAATGACGAGGTTGTCGATGATGAAGTTTTGTCGTTCGGGCGTGTTCTTGCCCATATAGTAGGCGAGAAGCTTCTGCACCTGGTCGGTCTTGTGTAGCGTCACCTGCTCAAGGCGCATGTCGGGTCCGATGAAATGTACAAACTCATCGGGTGAGATCTCTCCCAGACCTTTGAATCGGGTGATCTCAGGGTCGGGACCGAGGGCGCGTATGGCAGCCGCACGCTCCTCCTCGCTGTAACAGTAGCGCGTTATGAAGTCGCTCTTGTGCTCGCCCTTTGCCAGCTTCTTGTCGGCATCGGCAATGACCGCCTTGTCCTTGATCTTCGTGCGTCGGTTACGCACGCGGAAGAGCGGCGTCTGAAGCACGAACACATGGCCCTTCTTTATAAGCTCCGGGAAGAACTGCAAGAAGAAAGTTATGATGAGCAGACGGATGTGCATGCCGTCGACATCGGCATCGGTAGCCACGATGACCTTGTTGTAACGCAGGGTGTCGAGACCCTCTTCTATGTCGAGAGCGGCCTGGAGGAGGTTAAACTCCTCGTTCTCGTAGACCACCTTCTTGGTGAGACCGAACGAGTTGAGAGGCTTGCCGCGCAGCGAGAACACCGCCTGTGTGTTTACGTCGCGGCTCTTCGTTATGCTTCCGCTTGCCGACAGACCCTCTGTTATGAAGATCGACGACTCTTCCTTGCGGTCGTTTTTGGCATCGGAGAAATGGATTCGGCAGTCGCGCAACTTCTTGTTGTGAAGGTTGGCCTTCTTTGAGCGCTCGCGTGCCAGCTTCGTGACGCCGGCCATCGCCTTGCGTTCCTTCTCGCTCTCCTCGATCTTCTGCTTCATGACCTCCGCCACGTCGGGGTGGATGTGCAGGAAGTTGTCGATCTCGCGCTTTATGAAGTCGCCGACATACTTGTTTATGCTCTCGCCGCCGGGAGCCATCTGCAACGAGCCGAGCTTGATCTTTGTCTGGCTCTCAAACATGGGCTCCTCCACGTTTATGGCGATGGCAGCCACCAAGCCGTTGCGTATGTCGCCAAACTCATAGTTTTTGTTGAAAAACTCTTTGATGGTTCGCGCGATGTGCTCCTTGAAGGCGCTCTGGTGTGTGCCTCCCTGTGTGGTGTGCTGTCCGTTTACGAACGAGTGATATTCCTCGCCATATTGGTCGGTGTGTGTGAACGCTATCTCTATGTCCTCGCCCTTGGCGTGGATGATGGGATAGAGCCCGTCTGTGGTCATGGTGTCGTTGAGAAGGTCTACCAGACCGTTGCGCGACAAGATGCGCCGTCCGTTATACATGATGGCGAGGCCCGTGTTGAGGTAGGTGTAGTTGCGCAACATGGTCTCCACGATGTCGTCGTGGAAGCTGTAGCCAATGAACAGTGTGTCGTCGGGCTGGAAGAAGATGTAGGTGCCGTTCTCGTCGTCTGTCTTTTCGGTGGTGTCGCTCTTGAGGACACCGCGCTCGAAGGTCAGTGCGCGCACCTTGCCGTCGCGGAACGATTTCACCTCGAAGCGCGATGACAGGGCGTTGACCGCCTTCACGCCCACACCGTTCAGGCCGACGCTCTTCTTAAAGGCTTTCGAGTCGTACTTGCCTCCTGTGTTGAGCATGGACACCGCCTCGACGAGCTTGCCTTGAGGTATGCCGCGGCCATAGTCGCGCACGCTCACGCTGCGGTTCTCGTTGATCTCTACCTCTATGCGCTTTCCAGCGTTCATGCGGAACTCGTCGATAGAGTTGTCTACCACCTCCTTAAGCAGCACATAGATGCCGTCTTCAGGCAGGTTGCCGTCGCCCAAACGGCCTATGTACATGCCGGGACGTGTGCGCACATGCTCCATGTCGGAGAGGTGGCGAATGTTGTCGTCGGTGTAGGAGGCCGTGGGTTGCTCGTTCATTATCTCGTTTTCCTCTTTCATAGTTGCGCCTACCTTAAATCTTCTTTATGTAACATTTGCGTCTCTTGTGAATCTGGTGGTCGAAGGCTGTCCACTGGCTCTGTACCGAGTCGTTGGTCTCCATCTCCACCTGTGTCTCGCCCCACTCGAAGCCATAGGCGTTATATCGCGGAATGAGGTCAGAGAAGAGCAGCGCGTTGGCACCCTTTGAGCGATACTCGGGCAGCACGCCCACGAGCAGCAGGTCCACGATCTTGGTCTTGTGGGCCTTGATGGCGCGGAGCACGGGCCACCAGCCGAAGGGCAGCAGACGTCCGCGACGACACTTCTGCAGAGCCTTCGAGAGCGAGGGTATGGTTATGCCCACGCCCACGAGCTTGTTGTTGGCTGTGCTGTCTTCGATGAGGGTTATGAGGCTGAGGTCGGCCAAGGGAAAATACATGTTGATGTATTGCTCGATCTGCTTGTCGGTGAGGGGCGAATAGCCATAGAGGTGGCTGTAGGTCGTGTTTATAAGTTCAAAAATCTTATAACCGTAACCTTCCTCAAAGATTTCCTTCTTGGTGAGCTTCTTCACGCGAAGGCCGTAGCGCTTCTGTATCATCTGCGCGATCTTTGACATCTTCTCAGGCACCTGCTCAGGCACAAAGATCTTATACTCCACATAGGTGTTGTCCACAGAGTAGCCCTCCATGGCTTCAAAGTGTTTGGGATAGTAGGGATAGTTGTAGATGGTCGCCATAGTGCCGAGCTGGTCGAAGCCATGGGTGAGCATGCCCTCGGGGTCCATGTCGGTGAAGCCGAGCGGTCCCACCATGTCGGTCATGCCCTTGGAGCGGCCATAGTCTTCGACAGCCTTCATGAGAGCTGCCGACACCTCGCGGTCGTCGACAAAGTCGATCCATCCGAAGCGCACCGACTTCTGGTTCCACTTCTCGTTGGCGAGGTTGTTTATTATCGCAGCCACACGTCCCACGATCTTGCCATCCTTATAGGCAAGGAAATATTCGGCATCGCAAAAGTCGAAAGCAGCGTTGCGGTCCTTGCGTAGGGTGTTCAGCTCGTCGCTGTAGAGGTTGGGCACATCGTAGGCGTTGCCCTTGTAGAGGTCATAGTGGAACTCGATGAACTCTTTCAGCTCGGTTCGGGTCTCCACTTTCTTAATCAGTACTGATGACATTATTTTAAATTCGAATTCGTTTTTTTACTTGTTGTCACGGCGCCATTTGCGCACAATTGTGGTATGAAATGCAAAATTAGCAATTAAATGGCAAAAAACCGCAAAAAGCCCGTTAAATTCTCTTACACAACAAGATAACATGGGTGCCATCGGCTGCCGTGGTGCCAAACACATAGCTGTCGCCACCGTCTTTAAGCGCCAGCTTCTTGCGCAGGGCATCGGCCGAGAGAGGCATGTTGCGCACAGCCACGTTGGCACTGTTTATGTCTGCGAGCAGGGCTTTAAGGCTCTGACGGTTCATGGTGGAGCAGCCTGTGACGGCAAACTGTCGGCCAGGGAAACCGTTGACCATGGCGTTGCTGACAAACAGGTTGCTGTTGCGTCCCAAGGCTCTGAGGCCATAGCGCACGGCAAGCAGACCGAAGCAGCCGGCCTTCATGATGGAGGCGTTGGGCTCGTAGAGGTAGAGGGACGCTGGGGCTTCAGCATGTTGTGATGTTGCGGTGGCTGGAGACGCGGCGAACAGCTCGCCGGTATCCTGGAGCGGCGGCAACGGTTGCTGCTCGCCCTCGGTGTGGGTGAAGGAGAAGCATTCTGTGTCGTTGACGCAGGTCACGCTCACGCTGTCGTGGCTGTCGCTGTCTGCCACAAGCAGCAGCTCCTTACACTCGCCACCCGTTGCCACGATGTGTACCTCTGCCACGCTGCCGCACATGTCGGCCACGGCCTTGTGCCAGTCGAGCATGGGTGAGAGCTTGATCATGACCTTGCGCCCCTTGGAGACGAGCAACGGGCGAAGGGCAGACACGTCGGGTGTGCAGTCGGCTATCGCCACGGTCTTGCCGCCGTTGCCGTCGCGGCGTGCCGGGTCAATGAAGATGAGGTTGGCGGGCGGCATGTTCTGCAACAGACGCTCGGCTTCGCTGTTTGCCACGCACGCGTTGTCCAAGCCCAGCACGCGGAAGTTGTGACGGGCTATGGTGCAGAGCTGGGGGTTGCGCTCACAATAGATGGCGCGGTCAAAGAGCGGCGCGATGAAGGAGAAGTCGACACCGAAGCCTCCCGTGAGGTCTACCGCCAGTGTGGATGACATGTCGGTCGAGAACTCGCTATGGCTCAAAACATCGATATATTTTAGATCTTCAAAGTCCTTCAGGTTTTCTGCATATTTCAAAATCTCCGTCTCCTTCACCTCAACATCGTCGGTTGTCTCTAGCGCCAGGCGCTTTGCCAGCTCTGCCTTGTAACGGGCCGTCTGCTCCGACGAGCATTGCTCCATGGAAAGATGCGGCGGATACACAATGGCATCATTCTTTGCCCATGTGGGCAACTTGCGCTGCGCTGTCTGCCATCCTGCAATCTGTTCGAGAGCTAAGGTGAGGTCAAACTCGGCATCGCGCGGGGCGCGAAGGGCCAGGGTGCGCACGTCGTCGTTGCGATGCTGGCGTATGAACGCTTGCATCTTGGGCGCGAGCACCAGTTTGTCTATAGGAACCACCGTCGGGTCCAACGTCACAGTTTGTTCTACTGTTGTCGTTATGTTGTCGTTCGTTTGCGTCTTCTTGTCTTTCATTATGTTGTCTGTGTTGATTGGTTTTAAGCAATTGTTTCTTGTTCATTGTCTTTATTGTTCTTTGTTTTATAAAATGAATAGCAAGCAAATGTCGTCGTCACTCGTATATGCGTCACTTGGAGACTGTATATGCGTTGCTTTTCTACACTATCTTATGGCTTTGTAATATTTCTTTGCCGTGGCTCTCGACACGAGGTTGAAGTGCCACCACTCTGTGCGCAAGGCTCTGTAGCCGGCGTAGCGCATGACCTCGCGCAGCAACTGGCGGTTGCGCAGAGCCTGTCGGCTGATCCTGTGGCTTGCAACGAGCTGCTGCTCGGCGTCGATGTGGGCGGCGCGGCCCATATAGTCGATCTTCGTGCCCATGTCGAGAGTGTCGCCCTTGGCGTCGCAGAGCGTTATGTCGACCGCCAGTCCGTAGTTGTGCATGCCTCCGCCGTGGGCAGGGTTGCTCACATAGATGTCCTTTGACGTGTTCTTGACCGCATCCCACATCTTCTGCTGTATGTGCATGGGGCGGGCGGCATCATAGACCTTCAGGCTGAGGTCAGAGCGCAGCTGCTTCAGTCGGCGCTGTGCCTTGACGAGAGCCGTGGCAGCCTTGGGGTGGAGATAGGCCTCGCGCAGGTCGCCATAGAGCACACGGCCGGTGAAATTGTCGGCGCGGGCATACATCAGCGACACATGTATGGAGGGGTCGGCATCCTGAATGTTCACATAGCCCGCCTTTGCCAGCTGCTGCGCGGTGGCGCTCAAAGTCTTGCCTTTGGGCTGCGCCTCAACGCTGGCTGTCTTGCCTTCGTTCAAAGCCTTTACGTTTACATCTTCACATCTTGACTGGGCAGTGATAATGCATGCCGCAGAAGCGACAATGAAAATAAATAGATAGAATTTCTTCATACTTCTGCAAACTTACGCATTTTTTGCCAAACAGCAAAAAAATATCGGGACGTAAGGATAAAAAAATAAGGTGAACTCTCTTGTTTTTAAAGAGAGTTCACCTTTATGTGTTGGATGAGGGGGGGAAAAAAGAGAGGAGGGGGTGAGGGCTCAGAGGGGCTGCCCTTTCAGGGGGCTACGCCCTTCTAAGCCTCTCTAAGCCTTTCTGAGATTTTCCTTTTTTTTTTACTTTTTGCTTTTTTTTGCTTTCACTGAGAACGAGTAGGGGGCGGCGTCGGGTTTTGTGCCGCGCTGCTTGTTAGGTGTGGCACCCATATTGAACAAGATGCTTCCGCCCTGCATTACATCGTTGTAGGTAATATAGTTTTTATCGTAGGTGGCACCGTTCAGTGTCATGGTTTGTATATACTTGTTTTCTGTGCTACAGTTTTGGGCTGTAATGTCGAGGGTTTTTCCGCCTTCAAGGTGCAGCTTCACGTTCTTAAAGTAGGGTGTGCCCAGCACATACTGGTTGCTGCCTGGGCAAACGGGGTAGAAGCCCAGAGCCGAGAACACATACCAGGCCGATGTCTGGCCGTTATCTTCGTCGCCACAGTAGCCGTCGGGGTTAGCGCTATACAGCTTGTCCATAACCTGGCGCAGCCAGTATTGTGCCTTCCAGGGCTGAGCCACATAGTTGTATAGATAGATCATGTGCTGTATGGGCTGGTTGCCGTGAGCATACTGTCCCATGTTCATAACCTGCATCTCGCGCTCTTCGTGTATCATGCTCTCTTTAGCTACAGGGGGAACAATGAAGGTAGAGTCCATCATGTGTATAAAGTTGTCGCGTCCGCCCATCAGGTCGACGAGGCCTTGTGGGTCGTGGAACACGCACCAGGTCCAGTGCCATGTGTCGCCCTCGGTAAACGAGCGTCCCCAGTCGGTGGGGTTGAAGGGTGTCTCAAACTTGCCGTTGCTATCTTTTCCGCGCATCAGGTTGAGCGATGGGTCAAACACGTTGCGATAGTTCATGGCGCGTTTAGCATATATCTTTATTTCTTTTTCGGGGCGTCCTAAGGCTTTGCCCATGGTGTAGATGCACCAGTCGTTATAAGCATATTCAAGGGTGCGAGCCACGCTCTGGCTCAGCTTGTCGCAAGGCACATAGCCCAGCTTGTTATACAGTTCAAAGCCGTCGCGTCCGGTCGATTTTACTTGTGGGTGAACGCTGTTGGCGCCATGCAGCACGGCCTCCCACAGCTTGTCTTTATCGTAGCCCTTGCGTCCGGTCATGATAGCGTCGACCACGATAGATGCCGAGTTGTTGCCCACCATACATCCGCGATGGCCGGGGCTGGCCCACTCGGGCAAGAAGCCGCTTTCAAGATAAGCGTTTACCAATCCTTCTTGCATCTTATCGTTCATAGAGGGATACATCATGTTCAGGAAGGGGAAGAGGCAGCGGAAGGTGTCCCAGAAGCCCGTGTCGGTGAACATATATCCTGGTCGCACCTCGCCATTGTAGG
>OCIU01002009.1_pt1 | contig 12708 bp, 15 predicted proteins | sample 1538471 | NCBI WGS metagenome assembly OCIU01 (sample SAMN04571693, study PRJEB22368) | human gut metagenome | biome: human gut; material: stool | host: Homo sapiens | place: Luxembourg | collected 2012-06-01 | reverse complement strand
GACGCAAGCTGTCTGCCGTTCTGCCATGTGAGCGTGTAACCCCTGTATGTCAGCGGATTTCCTATCGCATCGTAGGTTATCGGTGTATCGCCGTATGCCGTCAGCTTGTTGTTTTGAGGGGATAATGCCGCAATATATTATCCCCTCTGACACTTAAAAATTAGTGCAACAAATTATTATCGCTAAAACTTTCGTCAACCATTTTAATTGTTTTGCCATTTACAGTTAAAGTATAATTATAATTTAAGTTTCCAATATATGCGAAATATGCGTAATAATTCTTGCATTCTACATTATTATATTTTTCAGTGTATTGAAACTTAGAGTTAATACTATCCGATATATTTAGTGAATCTTTTTTTACATTAAATATTGTAATATAATAATCGTTTGTCCCTTTATATTGATACAAATAAATTATTATGTCATCTAATAATTTTTTTCCAACTATTTTCTTATTAAATCCCATGCCCAATTTCCAGCCATCGTTAGATTTTGGCACAATAAAATAATTATCAATATCATTTTGAGATCCAACAACAAAAGCAGATTTTTCTCCATCTACAATCAGATCTAAACAGTTAGAATTATTATACTTATATGATGATTCCAGAGTTGGGAAAGTTATAAATAAATTTTCCACTGGAACGAAAAAAGTAACGGTTGTTAATAACAAAACCATAATAAAACTAACTATAGTCAATCGACGCTTATGCGCCAAAAATCTTTTTTTATTTATTATAATCAAACAAATTATAAACAAAACAATGCCAATGATAGCTCTAATTGTATAAAACATTATAACATTCTCCTCTTTATCAGCCGTATGCGTGTGACGGCGATGGTGCGGGTTGACCTGTAGTGACGAAACAATATAACATAGCTAAAGCCCATCCGCTTACACTAACATTTGCATAACTCGTCTCCGTATTATATTTATCCCATTCAACTGAAGTAGAACATTCAAAACCAACCTTTAACTCCGAGACATTTACTTTTAAGCCCAAACTATTTGTTGTATTTCCTTTTGTAAAAGAGCCATAAATTCCTATATCATCTAATCCAACATTGATTTTTAATGAAACATTCTCAAAATTAACTTTTAATCCTGCTGTAGATGACATTGGAGCCATAATATCGCTATCAATATATGCAGTTACTGAATTTGAATAAAAAACGGAAGCCGAAAAGTCCAGTCATACCAACGGTTTTCCGGTTTCTCCCACCCGTTTTGATAACACTTTGATAACACTTCTTCCAAGTGCCATTATTCTGAAATTCCGAGGGTTTCGGGGTTACAGATGATTTCCGGCGGCTTGGACGAAGCACAGAACCATATTTTAAGCCCGTACCGATGGGTCTACATCGGTACGGGCTTTTTGTCGTTCTGGGTTATTTATCATCTTTCAGCCGGTCTTTGAAAGCTTTCAACATCACATCACTGAGCTGCTGGGACGGAACTTTCACATAGCCGGACGCTTCGTCATATTTCGGGTAGTTATACCGCCACTTGTCGTAGTCCTCTCGATTGATTTCTCCGCTACGATACTTTTCGGTCTGTTCCGCCCACGCAGTGAGCATTTTGGAAAGCTCGGCGGCATCCCTTCCCTTCCGAGGGTCAACACGCAGGGAAACGCCGTTCTCGCCGGTGTCCACCGTCAGACCGTAGCGATCCTCCAAGGTAAACAGCGTGTGCATCAGGCCGAGATAGCTGTCAATGTCCGGCACGGACAGTGCCAGCGGTGAGACACCCAGCGCACCGGCAAGGCTCTCCGTCAGCTCCGCCTTAGGCGTTCTGCTGCCGGATTCATACTGCGCCATACGGACGTCGGCGGTCTTTTCCGGGAAGCCGACTACCTGCCCCAAGTATTTTTGCGTCATTCCCCGCAAATTGCGGAAGAATCGAATTCTCTCACCGATTGCCATAGCGATTACGCTCCTCGTTTTTGTTCTGTGCAATCAGTATAGCATATATCGTTAGTTTTCGTCAAGATAGCAAAAGCAAAGAAGTTTAATAATTTTCTCTGGCGCTATTGACTTTACGGAATATGCTTAGTATAATAGCTATAGCAAATAGCGTTAAGTCGTTTGCTAACAACAGAATATCCGTCGTGCGTCACGGTAATGGCGCACCCGCTCGGGCAAATCGGAATGCGGTCAGAAAGTTCTCCGACAATAAACAAGAGAACAATATACAAATGAAAGGGGGTTATCCGAATGGAACCGAAATTTCTTCGTGCCGAGGAAGTGGCACAGGAGCTGAGCGTATCAAAGCCCTACGCTTACAAACTCATTCGCCAGCTCAACGAGGAGCTGAAATCCAAAGGCTTTATCACCATTTCCGGTCGAATCAACCGGGAGTATTTCAATGAACGGCTCTACGGAGCGAGAAAGGAGAACTGATTAAATGGGTGTTTTCAAATGCAAAGAAACTGGCACCTGGTACGTGATGACCCGCTATCGGGATTGGAAGGGCGAACGCAAACAGAAGTGCAAGCGTGGCTTTGCTACCAAGCGGGCCGCACAGGACTGGGAGCAAAAATTCCATATGCAGAACGCCGCCGATATGGATATGACCTTTGAGGCGTTCTACGAAATCTATACCAAGGATATGAAAGCCCGGCTGAAGGAGAACAGCTGGATCACCAAGCAGAACATTGTGGAAACCAAGATTCTCCCCTATTTCGGGCAGCGAAAAATCAGCGAGATCACCACCAAGGATGTGATTGCCTGGCAGAACGAGCAGCTGGCGTATCGGGATGAGAAGCACAAGCCCTATTCCCAGACGTATCTCAAGACGCTACACAACCAACTCAGTGCCATCTTCAATCACGCTGTACGGTTTTACGATCTGCGGGCAAATCCCGCATCAAAGGCCGGAAATATGGGCAACGAGGAACGCCGGGAGATGCTGTTCTGGACGAAAGAGGAATACCAGAAGTTTGCCGCAGAAATGATGGACAAGCCTGTTTCTTTCTATGCCTTTGAAATGCTGTATTGGTGCGGCATCCGTGAGGGTGAGCTGCTGGCCCTGACCCCGGCAGACTTTGACTTTCAGAACAGCACTGTGCGAATCAACAAGTCCTATCAGCGGCTCCACGGTGAGGATGTAATTACCAGCCCGAAAACCAAGAAAAGCAACCGTACCATCAAGATGCCGCAGTTTCTCTGCGAGGAAATGCAGGACTATCTTGGAATGCTCTACGGGCTGAAAAAGAAGGACCGCATTTTCACCGTGACCAAAAGCTATCTCCATCACGAGATGGACCGAGGCTCCAAGGCCGCCGGAGTCAAACGCATCCGAATCCACGATCTGCGGCACAGTCACATCAGCCTGCTGATTGATATGGGCTTTTCCGCTGTGGCCATTGCGGATCGGGTTGGACACGAGAGCATCGAAATCACCTATCGCTATGCCCATCTGTTTCCGTCCAAGCAATCGGAAATGGCGAAAAAGCTGGACTTTGAGAGGAGTGAACTGTAATGTCGGCAAAAAGCAGAGATGAACACAACCGTTGGCGGAACATCACAGTCGGTTTTCGGGTATCGCCGGAAGAAAATGAACAGCTCAACGAGGCCGTGGCCCTGTCCGGCCTGCCCAAGCAGGAATATTGCTACCGGCGCTGTATGCAGCGGGACATTGTGGTGCACCCCAATCCAAGGGTATATAAGGCGCTGAAAACCACGATGGAGAAGATTTTATCGCAGCTTCAGCGGCTCAGTGATGCGGGCGGCGTCACCGATGAAATGCGGGACACGCTGGCGTTGCTGAGCACGACGCTCAGCGGAATGAAAGGAGACGATGCAGATGGAGCTTGAAAAAGAAATGACCGCTCACGTTGTATCTGTTGGCGCAGATACGGAGCAGCCATCCCAAAACCTTACTGACAATAGTTTAACCGATTTTGACCCGGATTTCAAGGGGGCTGACGACGATTTATACCGAGAAATTCAAAGAAGGATGGCTCCGGACTATCTGGAAACGGTGTCTATGACTACCCTCTATGACACCGACTTTGAGGGGCAGGAGCCTCTGATCGACGGCCTGCTGTATCGGGGAGCCTATTTACTGGCAGGTTCCCCGAAGGTGGGAAAGAGCTTCCTGATGGCCCAGCTTGCCTATCAGGTGAGCACCGGGCTTCCCCTGTGGGGCTATAAGGTGCGAAAAGCGGGCGTTCTTTACCTTGCGCTGGAAGATAATTATGCCCGCTTACAGCGGAGACTATTCCGAATGTTCGGCGCAGAAGCGGCTGAAAATCTGTATTTTGCCACCCACTGCAAAACAGCCAACAGCGGTCTGGAGGATCAGATTCGCAGCTTTATGCGGGAACATCCCAACACCGGCCTGATTATCATCGACACTCTGAAACGGGTGCGTGAGGTTGGTGGAGCGGATTTCAGCTACAGCAGTGACTACGATATTGTGGCCCGGCTGAAGACTGTTGCCGACAGCTATAAGGTGACGATGGTAATCGTTCACCACACCCGCAAGTTGGCGGCAGATGACAAATTCGATATGATTGCCGGAACCAATGGCCTGTTGGGTGCAGCAGATGGCGGATTTGTTCTCAGTAAGGAGAAACGCACCTCCAATGCAGCGGTGCTGGATGTCACCGGCAGAGATCAGGAGGATCAGCGGTTGCACCTGAACAAGAATCCCGAAACTCTGGTATGGGAGTTGGAGAGCGTTGAAACAGAGCTTTGGCAGGAGCCGCCGGACCCGTTTCTGGAAAGCATCGCAGCCTTTCTTTCTTCGGTGGGTGAACGCTGGGAGGGCACAGCATCCGAGCTGTGCTGCCTGCTGAATCTGGACTGCAAGCCCAATGTGCTTTCTCTCCGGCTAAGTGTTGGCTCTGCACGGCTGCTGCGGGATCACGATATTCACTACAAGGCAAGCCGCAATCACGGTGGACGCAAAATCTCCCTGTGGAAGGAGATGGAGCCGGACAGCGTGTCAAAGGGTGACGACCGTGACGGTCTTTTGGTGGGCGGTGGCGAGGCCTAAAACATCGTCACCACCGTCACGGTTTGTCACGCATTGAAGTTTCGGCAAGCCGTGCGGTTGCCCTTTTCAAAGGGCATTGAGCACTGGGGAGCAGCCCGCAGGCTGCCGGGGCAAAGCCCCATAGCCCCCTCGGAGAGCGCAATAGCATCTTTTGATGGCCGCAGGCTGTCAAAAGTGCTTTTGCGTTACTCTTGACAAGAGTAACAGAACCCCGGCTGCGGCCGGAGAAGTGAAAGGAAGTGAGATTTTATGAAGAGAACGATCAGCGCCGAGGTGGGCAAAGGCTCTGTCAACCATAACAGCCGCAAATTTCAGGCAGAGAATGTGGACGGAAGCCGCACACACCTGAACATTGACTACTGCAACGAGCGTATCCAGGCCGTGTACCACCAACTTTTCGATGAGGCTCTGAAACGGTACAACGAGAAGCAAGCCCGTGCAGACAGGCGTATTCCAAACTACTACGAGAAAATCCGCTCTGGCAATCAGGAGAAGCCCTTCCACGAGATCATCCTGCAAATCGGAAATAAAGAAGATATGAGCGCCACCGGCGGGTATGCGGAGCTGGCACGAACCGTACTGGACAAGTATTATCAGGGTTTTCAGGAGCGCAATCCCAATCTTCGGGTGTTCTCGGCACATCTCCATATGGACGAGGCCACGCCACACATCCACATTGACTTTGTGCCGTTCACCACCGGGAGCAAGCGAGGACTTGATACTCGTGTATCGCTGAAACAGGCGCTGGCAGCGCAGGGCTTCAAGGGCGGCACTCGTGGTGCAACGGAATGGGCGCAGTGGGTACAGTCCGAAAAGGAGCAGCTTGCCGCCGTGATGGAACGGTATGACATTCAGTGGGAGCAGAAAGGCACCCACGAAAAGCATCTCTCCGTCTTGGATTACAAGAAGCAGGAACGGGAGAAAGAGGTTGCGGCACTGGACACCACACTGGCCGAAAAGCAGGACGAGCTGGAAAAAGTGCAGAGTCGGATCGACAACTTCAATCAGGGTGTGCAGTCTATTGAAAAGCTGGAGCAACGGATTGAAACGGATGCAGAGTTTCAGCTTCCCGATCCGCCCACGCTGATGACCGCCAAGGCCTATAAACAGCGGTTTGTTGACCCATTGATTAAAAAGCTGAAAGAGGTCATCCGAGAGGTGTTCTACCACTATTACAAGGCGCTGGACAGCTACCACCGGCTGAACACCACCAACGGTCGGCTGTATCGGGAGAACGAGCATCTGAGCACCGCCAATGACCGGCTCAAGGGAGAAAATGATGCCCTGCGTTCGGAGCTGAAGGATTTTCGTTTCCTACGGAAGGTTCTTGGCAGCCGGCAGATTGACAATCTGATTGCACAGGCAAAAGATATGGAGCAGCAACGAAAGCAAACCCAGCGCACAAGGCGCAGAAATACAAATTTTGAAAGGTAGGAACAGACAATGGCACAGACGATTTTTGAAGAAATGGGCGGTACTTACACGCAGGTTAGGGATTATCTTCTTCCTGATCTGAAACTGCCCGAAGAAGAACAGCAGCCCATCGGCGTGTGGGGACAGCGCCACTGGCGTTACCTGAAAGAGCATCGGCGGGCAACCTATGCGGCCCTGCTCACCAGCGGAAAATTGAACAGCTACCTTGCCGACATTGACAGGCAGGCAGAGGAGATGTTTCTTCGGCTGGTAAAGCAGATGGCCGAGGCGGAAGGTGTCACAGAGCAACTCAAGGCAGACAACCAAATGGCGTGGGTCGGCAGGATGAATAACATCCGAAGCAGGGCGATGGAGATGGTCAATAACGACCTGATCTATGCCAGAGATCCAGCAGCCTGTATTTCCACTTCTGTGGAAAGCATAGACCCTCCCAAAGTGTTTTGGAAATACTACGATTTGTACCGGCGCAAGAGAATTTCGCTGAGTGAATATGCTGCCGCTACGGGATTATCGGCTTTCGCAATCCGGCATTTTTTGAAGAATGTTGCTGAGAAAAGCCCAAAAGCCATTGAAAAGCCTAAGCGAATATGATATACTATATTTTGTATAAGTATCTGGAGGTACCGAAATGCAGATTGCTGATTATATAGACGCCGATCTTTTAGATAAATTCGAGTTCCACAACTATAACCACGCTATTGAAATCATTACTCAAGCTTTTCCTGAGGAGTGGCGTGATGTCGTTGAGTGCCTAAGAAAACTCGACATTACCACAGATGACCTGCGTGAAGCAGGCGGAAACGAGACTAAGATTCCTAAGAAATTTGATGATGTTCTCTACCCGTATGGGTGGAGAGAAATCCGGATTTCTGGTGACTTACATATCAAGTTTTATCCAAGACAAGCCGATCAAAGGGGACGCTTTTCTATCGTTCCCTTTGAGGAGCGTGTGACAGAGAACTACATCGATGGTCATAATATTGATTTTTTGAAGGGTCGAATTGCATTTGACCTTGAATGGAACAGTAAGGATCAGACCTTTGACAGAGATCTGCTTGCAATGCGGACATACTACGATTGCGACATTGTAAGCGCCGGTATTATTGTCACCCGTTCGCAAGACCTGAATGATGTGTTCAAAACCGTGTATGACTATGATAAGAATTCTCGCACTTGGAAGCCTATTATGCGTAAATATGGCGCAAGCACTACTTGGATGGGGAAACTGCTGTATCGCTTAGAGTCACGCCGTAATGGTGGGTGTCCCGTTTTGGCTATTGGCATTAAGAAAACTTGTGTTTCAGATTGGAAGGAGGGATACATAGATGAGCACGCTTCAGGAAACATCTGAAAATCTTCTCTCCTTTTGCGGTGATAAGCGCTATTCAACAATTTATGCTGATCCGCCTTGGCGCTTTCAAAACCGCACCGGAAAAGTCGCTCCAGAAAACAAGAAGCTGAATAGATATGAGACAATGCCATTAGAAGACATAATGGCGTTGCCCGTCGAGCAGGTAGCTGCCGCAAAAAGTCATTTGTACCTTTGGGTTCCCAATGCTCTTCTACCGGATGGTCTGGCTGTTATGAAAGCGTGGGGATTTGAGTATAAGGGAAATATCATTTGGGAAAAAGTGCGGAAGGATGGCGGCCCAGATGGACGAGGAGTCGGCTTCTATTTCCGTAATGTGACCGAAATTCTCCTTTTCGGGATCAGGGGCGACAATTTTAGGACGTTGGCTCCGGCTCGCTCGCAAGTCAATCTCATTCGGACGCAAAAGCGTGAACACTCACGGAAGCCTGATGAGATTATCCCGATCATCGAAAGCTGTTCTCCGGGGCCATTTCTTGAGCTATTTGCTCGTGGTGACCGTGAAGGCTGGGATATGTGGGGAAACCAGGCGACCGCAGATTATGAGCCTACGTGGAGTACTTACAGCAATCATACCACAAAGCAAGCATCAAGCGAATAAGTCGCATATTATATATGTAATGAAAGGGCGGTGAGTTTAATGTTCTCTGCTCATAATGTCGCAATATATATCATCAACTGGTGTCTTGATCATAATGTTCCAATCACGAACCTTAAGCTCCAGAAACTATTGTACTTTGTACAAGGTGAGTACAGCAGGGTTAAGGGTACAAGATTGATTGCTGACGACTTCTATGCTTGGCAATTAGGTCCTGTTGTCCCGAATGTTTATGCTGAATATTCTATTTTCTCTTCGTCCACATTACCTTCGCAAAAGCAGTTTATTTCCTTTGACCAAGAGGATAGGTGCGTAATAGATGCTATTTTGCAGAAGTATGCTCGTTATACCACCTGGAACCTTGTGGAGTTGTCTCACCAGCAGGATCCGTGGAAATATCAGCACGAAATCTTTGGTGACAAAGCGCTTATTCCTTTTGAATCTATTGCAGATTATTTTGGAAAGGATACGGCATCGTAAATATGACAGACAAAGAGAAAACGGGCGAATTGCTCAGTTTGATAGATGCACTATGTGATGTTAATTTTGCCAAGGAGCAAAACAATATCGATGGATGGGTCAGCAAGCTCAATAAGGTCTATTCAAATGAGTACCGGCATACTTATTCGGACATTTTCTTCAAGATTCAGCAGATAATGTCGGATACTCTGTCAAATAACGATGCATCTGACACAGAGGTGTTAGAGGTTCTGGGCGAAAATCTGAATGTGCTTGGAAATCGAATCGATGAATTAGCTGCACAAAATAGTGATGACGCCAATTATAAGAACACTGTTTCCGGGTACAAGAAGTTTTCAGATCACATTCGCCTCGAAATAGGCCGTTATAATTTTATCAAGTCGAGATTTACGGGAACGGCGGCAGATGGAAACTCTGGAAAAGCTACGGATAAACACTCCGCTATTGATACAGAGCGGATACTAAAGCTTGAACGAGCCGTGGACGCCACGCGGCCCATAGTGGCTCAAGCACAGAAACAGCTTGATAGTCTAGACGAAAAGCTTGAAAGTAATAAAATCTCATCCATTACAACACTCACGATTTTCTCGGCAGTCATTCTTGCATTTTCCGGCGGAATCACTTTTGAAAGCGGCATTTTTCAAGGAATGGTAGCGTCAACGTCTTATCGGCTTGTCTTTACAATCGCTCTCAGTGGCTTCATTCTTTTCAATACTATTTTCGCACTTCTCTATCTTGTCGGAAAAATGGCAGGAAAAAGGATTAGCACTAAGTGCAAATATATGGTAAATGCCGACGACAATTATAACCAATGCCAATCGTGCGGGGATGGTTACTGTACGAAAGAATGTGCGGAGGTCTCCATTGCCTGCAGGATCTTCCACAAATACAGCTATGTGCTTGCGATAGACGCTATTTTGCTATATGTATTATACACTGATTTCTTCTTGTGGTATAGCAAAGGTGTGCTGCTGTCTCCTGCATTTTATCTCCCGCAAATTTTCCTGATTCTTATCATTATTGCTTCCTATTGCGTTCATCGTGTCCGAAAGAGCAGGCGCCTAAAAAGAATAAAAATGCATTACAAGGTCGCAATTCTGACGGATATTCTGGAACCAAAGGCTCCGATGGCTTCCGCTTTAATACGTCTTGGCGAGATAATATCCAAGTCGTTTTACGGGTCGCCATCAAGAAGTGCTAAGGATTCTTTTTTAGACACTGTGAAGGCACGGCAACTGAACAAGGACGATGCGCTTAATTACTTAGACGAATTTATCGATGAGTACTTGATTGCCGATCGCCGAACGTCAATTTCAGTCTCTAAAAGAGAGCATAGAATTAACTGCAAGAAATGGAAAGAACTAAGTGGAAAATTCACTGTACCGTCACAGAAATGATTCTTGCGTCAATCACGTAGATATGCTACAATAGTCTTGCAGTCTGCTAAAGCCACCGGATACTATCCACGAAAAACCGGAATGGATTGCTATCGTCGGCGATACCCATATGATAACAAACCATCGTATGGGGCTGAAAATATGGAGAATACAAAGAATCAAAATACCGGGTATCACAGAATCTAAACGAAAACCGTTAGATCACAAGGTCTGGCAAAGATTTTGAATAATTGTTGCTTTTGTAAACAGTTTGCGTGATTTTCGATCCAACTTTCACCGTAATTGGCCATGGATCCGGTACATATTGATGTTCAACTTTAGAAATAGTTGAACTCACCTTTCTTCCTGCACCGAAAGTGCTATTAACCCATGACTTAAATCCGTTCCACGCATTTTTAACTTTAGCTTTTAATTGCTTCCAAAAATGTCCGGTTGAATCTTCTCTATTTACTGGGTTATTATCACAGTAAGAAAACATATTATTACCGAGAATACTCTGACCTGTTGCAACATAACCATCCGCATTCAAGAACCTTTTAACTGCCGGGTCATAGTATCTGCTCTTGAGGTAGTAGAGTCTGGTCACTGTATCGTAATAATATCCACGATAGCGAATGGGGTTTGTCTCGGTTATGTTCTCCGTATCGGCTGATGTGGCGTTTTCGGTTACTTTGCCCCATGCGTCGTAGGTGTAGCTTCCAACCAATGTGCCTGAGGCGTTGTAGATTTGAATTACGTCGCCTCGCCAGTTGCAGACGAAGTAGTAATCGTTTATGCTGTCGCCGTTCTTGTAACGAATACCCGACGGGTTTCCGTCCGCATCATAGAAATACCACAAAGCACTGCTTCCGCCGAGTGTTTCATACTGCAAGCGATCGCCGACATAGTAATATTTGTGCTCCAAACCGACATTGGGAATAGTTTTCGATGTTCTCAATCCGTCAACGTCATAAGTAAAGCCGATGTTTATCGTTCTGAACTTCATCGACGCAAGCTGTCTGCCGTTCTGCCATGTGAGCGTGTAACCCCTGTATGTCAGCGAATAAAACGATATTATCACATAAAAATGCAGACCACAGGAAAACCCTTTCGTAATAAATTTAAGTTTCTTTAACAAACTAATCCATTTAAGCAATTATTTTTAATGACTGCCTGTTTTACACTTCTTAATTTGTTTAATATATCCAAATAAATAATAAACAGTAAGTAAAAGGAATATTAGTAAAAAAACAGAATCAAAAATTAACTGATTACAAGTCATTTTGTCAATATTTAATATTAAAAAAATTAGAAGCAATAAAAAGAAAACAAAGAAAAACAATAATTTTGTCCTAATGACCGCCTTTATATAATCCATCCTAGCACCACGAATAAATTGTATTATATCTTTATTTCCATCTATTCTGTACAACGAATAATAAGAAAGGTTAGTCTGGACTTTATTTCCATTAACATATCGTTCACATGCAATCATGCTTTCATCTCTATATGCAGCATATGAAATGAAATAGTCAGATTCATTTGCTTTAACTTCATTGAACAAAAAAATGTATGAATATTTAATATTGGTAACCCTATATCCTTTTTTTCAAATTCACACAATTTTTTTCCAATTCATCAACCTTCCATATTGGGAACAATATTATCCTTTTCATATAATCACCTAAAAATTTTTCTAAAAATATTTTTAGCTCCAGTAACAAATCCGCTTATTAAAGAACCAACAACCGATGATTTTCCTCTTGCGGTATTCATTCGTTTGATTCCATTTTGAAGCGTAGACATTCCCCTCTTTATAGCTGCCTTTCCATATCTGTCACCTTTTAGTATCCTTTGCTCCCCTTTAACTACTCTGTAAGCGCCTTTCCCCATAAGGTTACTGGCTGCTTGAGATGCATTTTTTGTAATGCCATATGAAATTGCCGAAGCTGCAGCTCCAATCGCAGAATCAATAATAATGTCTCCCCAATCAATATTTTCCAGACTTATTTTCTCAATAAAAAATTGATTTGCAAAATTTCCAGCCCCGCCTAAAACTCCTCCAGCCACAATTTGTGCAACTGCAGGAAGACCAGAAGCACCAATCAAACCTCCAACTGCACCTATTCCAGCGCTCAAAACTACTGCTTTTGCATCTCCGCCAGCTATGGCTGTTGAAACTGCTCCTATGGCTCCACCAACAACAGCACCAACAACATAATTCCAAAATTCCCCATTGCTATCAACACGAACAACCGGGTTATTATCGCAATATGCAAAATAGTTTTTATCAGTAAGCCCTTGCGGTGTTGCTGTAGAAAGAGAATCATCGTCAGCATTGAGCATTCGTTTTACAGCCGGATCATAATAACGAGAATTTACATAATACAATCTCGTTTCTGTATCGTAGTAATAACCACGATAACGGATCGGGTTTGTCTCGGTT
>OCIU01002007.1_pt1 | contig 12722 bp, 16 predicted proteins | sample 1538471 | NCBI WGS metagenome assembly OCIU01 (sample SAMN04571693, study PRJEB22368) | human gut metagenome | biome: human gut; material: stool | host: Homo sapiens | place: Luxembourg | collected 2012-06-01 | reverse complement strand
AATCGTGCGAAGGCCGAGGGCCGCCGCGTGATCGCCGTCGGCACGACGTCGCTGCGCACGATCGAGAGCGCGGCCGACGCCGTCGGGCACGTGGCCGCGGGCGCCCGCGACACCTCGCTCTTCATCATGCCCGGCTATCGCTTCCGCATCATCGACGCGCTCATCACGAACTTCCATCTTCCGAAGTCGACGCTCGTCATGCTGGTCTCCGCCCTTGCGGGCCGCGAGCGCATTCTGGAGGCCTACCGCCATGCCGTTGAGGAGAAGTACCGCTTCTTCAGCTACGGCGACGCATGCTTCATCGAAAACGCCCGTCTTGCAGGCTGATCCGGCCAGCAGGACCTGTACACAAGACAAGGACACAAGAGAAACATGGCTTTTGATTTCAAGGTCAAGGCGACGTGCGGCAGAGCCCGTCGCGGCGAACTGACGCTCAATCACGGCGTCGTTCAGACGCCGATCTTCATGCCGGTCGGCACCTACGGTTCCGTGAAGGCGATGGCGCCCTATGAACTCAAGGAGATCGGCTCCCAGATCATCCTCGGCAACACCTTCCACCTGTGGCTGCGTCCCGGGCTCGAGGTGATCGGGGCCCACAACGGTCTTCACGACTTCATGCAGTGGGACAAGCCCATCCTGACCGACTCGGGCGGCTTTCAGGTCTTCAGCCTTGGCGAACTGAGGAAGATCACCGAGGAAGGCGTGAAGTTCAGCAATCCGATCAACGGCGACAAGCTCTTCCTGTCGCCCGAAGTGTCGATGAAGATCCAGCGCGTGCTCAACTCCGACGTGGTGATGGTGCTCGACGAGTGCACGCCCTACAAGATCGGCGACCGTCCCGCCACCGAACTCGAGGCCGCCAAGTCGATGCGCATGAGCCTTCGCTGGGCGAAGCGCTCGCGTGACGAGTTCGATCGTCTCGAGAACCCGAACGCACTCTTCGGCATCGTCCAGGGCGGCATGTTCGAGCACCTGCGTGAGGAGTCGCTCGAGGGCCTCAAGGGCATCGGCTTCCACGGCTATGCCGTGGGCGGCCTTTCCGTCGGCGAGCCCAAGGAGGACATGCTCCGCATCATGGACCACATCGTGCACAAGCTCCCCGACGACCGTCCGCGCTACCTGATGGGCGTGGGCACGCCCGAGGACCTCGTGGCAGGGCATCGACATGTTCGACTGCGTGATGCCCACCCGCAATGCGCGCAACGGCTGGCTCTTCACCCGTTTCGGCGACGTGAAGCTCAAGAACAGTCGTTACCGCAACGACCTGCGCCCGCTTGATCCGAGCTGCAACTGCTACACGTGCCGCAACTTCACGCGCGCCTATCTGCATCATCTCCACAAGGTAGGCGAGATCCTCGGCGCGCGCCTCAACACGATCCACAACCTCTCCTTCTACCTTCAGATCATGCAGGAGATGCGCGACTCGCTTGAGGCAGGGACGTTCGAGGCCTGGAAGAAGCAGTTCGCCGAGGATCGCGCCCGCGGGGTGGAGTAAATCCTCCCGGAGTTTCTCAGTCAGAGATAAGGCAAGATCCTTATAATGTCTCAAATCTCCTTCGGCGGGACTCGCTTCCGCCGAAGGTTCCGATTTCACACATTCCTGAATCACTGGAGTTCAAATGTTTTTTGTTAGCGATGCCATGGCTGCCGGCGAGGCCGCCGCTCAGGTGGGCGGCATGGAAGGCTTCCTCATGCAGGTCGTTCCGCTCGTCGTCATCTTTGCCGTGTTCTGGTTCTTCCTGATCCGTCCTCAGCAGAAGCGCCAGAAGGAACACATGCAGATGTGCGAAGGCCTGACGCGCGGCGATGAAGTCACCACGCTCGGCGGCATTTCCGGCCGCATCGAGTCCGTCGATGAACAGACGATCGGCCTTCAGGTGGCTTCCGTCGACGGCAAGCCCGTCGTGATCCGCATGCAGCGCACCTCGGTCAGCGTTGTCCTCCCGAAGGGCACGCTGAAGATCTGAGCAGCATCAACGTGCACGCACTGAAGTGCACGAAGCGCTGAGAGCAGATGCTCTTGGCGCTTTTTTAAGCCCGGACGAGCGTCCGGGCTTAAACCCATTTTCGAACCCCACTTTCTTCAAGTGGTTTTCACAACGGTTGCGCCTGAGGAAAAATCCTGCGGCGCAACGGAGTAACATGCGATGAACCGCTATCCTCTCTGGAAATACATCGTCATCGTTGTCGCCCTTGTGATCGGTCTGGTCTACACCCTGCCGAACTTCTACGGCGAGTCTCCTGCAGTGCAGGTCTCGTCCGGCAAGGCGACGGTGAAGGTGACGGAGCAGACCCTGAAGACGGTCGAGGATCTTCTGCGCAATGCAGACCTGCATCCCAACGGCATCTTCTTCGAACAGGGCGCCCAGCAGAACACCGTGCGCGTACGCTTCGAGCCGACTGAGGCCGAAAAGCAGCTTCAGGCCCGCGAGGTCCTTGAAAAGGCGCTCAACCCGAACCGTGAGGACCCCGCCTACGTGGTGGCCCTGAACCTCACCCCGAACACCCCGCAGTGGCTGCTTTCGATCAGGGCGCTGCCGATGTATCTCGGCCTTGACCTTCGCGGCGGCGTGCACTTCCTGCTTCAGGTCGACATGCGCGCGGCCATTACGAAGCGCGCCGAAGCGACGCTCGCCGACCTTCGCACGCAGCTTCGCGACAAGCGCATCCGCCACACGGGCATGAACCGCGTGGGCAACGTGGTTGAAGTGAGCTTCGCTTCCGAAGAGGAACGCGCCCGCGCCAATGACCTGCTGCGCAACACGCAGCCTGATCTGGTGCTCTCGCTCCCCGAGGCTTCCGCCGCTCCGTACCTCCTGCGCGCCGAACTCTCCCAGAAGGCCGTCCAGAACGTCCAGTCCTACGCCCTGAAGCAGAACATCTCGACCCTGCACAACCGAATCAACGAACTCGGCGTTGCCGAGCCAGTGATCGCCCAGCAGGGTGCGGACCGCATCGTGGTTCAGCTTCCCGGCGTGCAGGATACGGCCAAGGCCAAGGACATTCTCGGCCGCACCGCCACGCTTGAAGTCCGTCTTGTCGACGACTCTCCTGAGGCGCTCGCCCAGCTTGCACAGGGCAACGTGCCCTTCGGCGATGAGAAGTTCATGGACCGCGAGGGCAACGTGCTTCTCGTCAAGCGCCGCGTGATCCTCACGGGTGAAAACCTCAACGACGCCCAGCCCGGCTTTGACAGCCAGACGCAGGAGCCGACCGTCAACCTCGAGCTTGACAGCCGCGGCGCCCGCATCTTCCAGGACGTGACCCGCGACAACGTCGGCAAGCGAATCGCCATCATCCTCTTTGAAAAGGGCAAGGGCGAAGTCGTGACGGCTCCCGTCGTCCGTCAGGAAATCGGCGGCGGCCGCGTGCAGATCTCCGGTCGCATGTCGACGGTCGAGGCGACCGACACGGCCCTGCTGTTGCGCGCCGGCTCGCTGGCTGCTCCGATGGAAATTGTCGAAGAACGCCTGATTCAAGAACACGCTCTACGGCTTCATCGTGATCGCGATCTTCATGGCCGTCTACTATCAGGTCTTTGGTCTTGTGAGCGCCGCCTCGCTCGTGTGCAACGTGATGATGCTCATCGCGCTCCTGTCCATGCTTCAGGCTACGCTGACGCTGCCCGGCATTGCCGCCATCGCGCTGACGCTCGGCATGGCCGTTGACTCGAATGTGCTGATCAACGAACGCATCCGCGAGGAACTGCGTCTCGGTCGTCTGCCTCAGACCGCCATCAGCGAAGGCTACGATCGTGCCTTTGCGACGATTCTTGACTCGAACATCACGAGTCTCATCGCCGGTCTGGCGCTTCTGATCTTCGGTTCCGGTCCCGTCCGCGGCTTTGCCGTGGTGCACTGTCTGGGCATCATGACCTCGATCTTCACGTCGGTCGTGGTCTCCCGCTCGATGATCAATCTGATCTACGGCCGCCAGAAGAAGCTGACGAAGGTTCACATCGGTCAGATCTGGCGTCCGGACGCAGAGAAGACTGCTCGCTGATGAGGGGATAACATCATGGAATTTTTCCGCATTCACAAGACGATTCCGTTCATGCACTACAGGCATGTGCTGAATCTGATCTCTCTGGTGAGCTTCATCGTCGCCGTCTTCTGGATCTTTACGCACGGCCTTGCGTTCTCGATCGAGTTCACCGGCGGCACGCAGATGGAGGTCCGCTATCCGTCCGCGGCCAACACCGAACAGGTTCGACAGGACCTTAAGGCCGTCTCCAACGAAGTGCTCGTCCAGACCTTCGGCACGGCCTCCGACATCGTGATCCGCGTGCCGACCAAGCAGGGCTACACCTCGGGCCAGGTGGCCGAGGAGGTCATGAAGGTCATTCACCAGAAGACCCCTGAAGCCCAGCTCACCCGTACCGAATACGTCGGTCCCCAGGTGGGCGAGGAGCTTGCCCGCGACGGCGGCACGGCGCTTGCGCTCGTCGTGGCTGGCATCATGATCTACCTTGCCTTCCGATTCGAATGGAAGTTCTCGGTGGCGGCCATCATCGCCAACCTGCACGACATCTTCATCGTGCTGGGCATCTTCTCGGTGATGCAGTGGGAGTTCTCGCTTCCCGTGCTCGCTGCGGTGCTGGCGGTCCTCGGCTACTCCGTGAACGAGTCGGTGATCATTTTCGACCGCGTCCGAGAGCACTTCCGCACGATGCGACGCACGCCGACCGTTGAAGTCATCAACTCGGCCATTACGGCGACGATCTCGCGTACCGTGATCACGCATACGTCGACGCTCTGCATGACGCTCTCGATGTTCTTCTTCGGCGGTCCGGCGTTGCACTACTTCTCGCTCGCCCTGACGATCGGCATTCTGCTCGGCGTCTACTCCTCCGTCTTCGTGGCGGCGGCCATCGCGCTCTATCTTGGCGTGAAGCGCGAGGACCTCGTGCGTCCGGTCAAGAAGGACGAAGTTGAGGAAATGGTGCCGTAAGGCTCGCGTCTCTCGCGTTGAGACTCGTCGTAGACCGCTGTCGGATTGTTTCCCGATGGCGGTCTTTTCATTGGCGGGGTGTCATAATGGATGGCAACGCCATTAGCTTGTTCAGAAACGTCCCATGAATTATTCAACCGTTGCAGGCCACCCTAGAGTTGCCGTTGTGTTGCCCGTTTATAACGTTGAGAAGTATCTGGCAGAAAGTTTGGACTCACTTCTCGCTCAGACCTATCGGCACTTTACGATTTTTGCCGTTAATGACGGTTCGCCAGATGGCTCCCGAAAAATACTTGCTTCATATGCTAGTTCGGATGATCGCATCATAGTCCTCGATAAATCTAATGGCGGTCCATCATCTGCGCGTAATGCAGGACTTGCAGAGGTGGAAAGGAGGGGCGGTTTTGACTACGTGTATTTTCTCGATGCAGATGATCGTCTTGCACCAGAGGCCCTGAACACTGTGGTCAGGGCAATGGATGAGGAGAACGCAGATTACGCGGTCTTCTCATTCAGGTGCTTTACCGTGGAGGGGCTCCAGCCGGCAGGAGGAAGGCAGGCGCAGAGGATGGTGTTGGACAATGACGGAATTGCGGCACAGTTTTTTCAGGTCGGCCTGACGGGAGGTCATATCCCGAATACATCCGCCACCTCTTTTTTTCTGAACAACCGGGTGTTCAGATACGCTGCTCTCAAGGGTGCTCGCTTCAATGAGGCCTTTCATTCATGTGAGGACCGTGATTTTCTGGTGAGAGTCATGCCGTTGCTGCATCGGGGCATCGTTCTGCCCGAGACCCTGTTTTTTTACAGACGGCGTTTTTCTTCACTGTCCAACGGGCGCTCTGCCAAGGTGGCTGACTTCTTGGTTTATCAAAAGCTTTATGCAGATCGGGAGAAGTACTCTCCTGCTATTCGAAGGGGGCTTGAGCTCGAATTTTTGAACCATATGATTCAAGAGCTTTATGCTGTTTTGGGGAGTAGTGTGTCAGGAGTGGAAAAAAGGAGATTCTTCAGGTACTGTCAACAGGCCTGTAACTTCGAGTATGAGTTCCCTCTCCTTCCTAACGTTCAGAAGAAAATCCGCAGAATCGGTTGCGGGTATTGGCCCAATCTTATTTGGGCCAGAAGTAGAGATGCTCTGAAGGCCTTGAGGAATAAACGTCGTGAGCGTCGCTATTTTCCGTAATGCTACTTCATGAAGACGAAGTAGACGGCCGCTACCAGACAGGCGAAGGCGGCGAAGTGGTTCCAGGCCAGATGCTGCTGAAAGGCGATGACGGAGAAGAGCGTGAAGACCGTCAGGGTGATGACCTCTTGAATGATCTTGAGCTGAATGAGCGAGAAGGGACCGCCGTTGCCCTCGAAGCCGATTCTGTTGGCAGGTACCATGAAGCTGTATTCAAGAAGCGCGATCGCCCAGGAAAAGAGCACGACGGTGTAGAGCGGCCAGTTGCTGATGAGTTTGGCGCTCTGGAGCTTGAGATGGGCGTACCAAGCGAGCGTCATGAAGACGTTCGAGACGAGCAGAAGCCCGACGGTTGTAAAGCCTTTGGAGAGCATGTCGGTCAGATGCTCCGTTCATAGAGCTGCATGAAGACGCCCCTCAGCAGGGAGTCCGTCATGCGGGTGAGCTGTTCGACACCCTCTTCGGGCGTGAGCTTGCGGATGGCCTGAAAGCTCACCTTCTGTTCGGTCATGGCGTCCTGCACGGCCTTCTTCCAGAATTCGGGGCTTTCGCCTTCCTGCCAGTCGCCGCGGCCGCGCCCAAAGTGGGCGACGGCCAGATAAAGGAGCAGGCTTTCCAGCATGAAGTCCTGAGCGGCACGCTCGCTCCAGGAGATGTCGATGCCCTCCTTGCGGTGGCGGGAGTTGTAGATGGTGGCCGCGCCGACGCCGCCGATGGCACCGATGATGCCGCCGAGCAGCGTGCCGAGTCCGAGCGAGAGTCCTGCGCTCGCCATGTCGGCTGCGGCTCCCGCCGCCCGCTACGCCCACGCTCGCGCCGACAGCGGCGGCGGGGCCGGGGGAGATGCTGTGCGAGGCCATCTGCCAGTCGGTCTTCATGCGGCGCAGGATTTCGCGAGAAACGCCGCTTCCCGTGAGGCCGTTGATTCCGATGAGCTTGTCCGTGAGCGAGCACAGGCTGTCGGCGGCCATGGCCGAGAGTGCGGTCTGGGCGTCCTCAAGCGCCTCGTTGCGCGTCTTGATGAGGCCGATCTGTGAGCCGAAGGAGCGCAGATGGTCCTTGAGCGTGGGAGTCGGGACGAGTTCGTGGGCCTGAAGCAGACGCCACATGTGGCGGGCCATGGCGTCGACGGAGGAGAGGTAGAGGGCGCGGCGGCTGCGTGTCCAGATGTCCCGAAGCGTGTCGAACGTCGAGTGCATCTGAGCGGGCAGCGCCCTGCCGATCGAATCGAACAGCGCCGTTTCCTGCACCCAGCAGCGGGCGAAGGCGTCCATTGGAAGGATGTCCTTCACGAAGGGGTACGGAGCCATGGCCTCTTGCCAGGCGGCGACGTCTGCCTGTTCCTCAGCATGCGTTCTGGGCTTGCCCATTTGGTTGAGCAGCACGATGACGGGTTTGTCTATCCAGGATAGGATCTGCATCTCCGCCGTGATGTATGGGGCTGTCTTGGGCAGGTCCGAGGCGTTGACGAGGTAGAGCACGACGCTGGAGATGTCGCGCACGTGCTTGATGGCCCTCTGGTTGAGCCAGAAGGCCTTGTTTGTCATGCGGTCCCAGATTTCGGAGAGGAACCATCCGATCGGGTTGCTTCGACCTGCAAGGCGCTTGGCGAGCGCGACGGAGTTGCCGAATCCCGGGGTGTCCCAGAGAACAAGCTCGCAGCCTGCCGAATCGCGGGCGAGCACGTAGTCGTCCGTCGTCTCCGTCACGTGGGCGCGGTCGGCGACCTCGCCCACGTCCCGCATCAGCAGGGTGCGGGCAAGCGTGGTCTTGCCGATGTTGGTGTGGCTCACGAGGCTGAGGTGAATGCGGAACTGATCGTGATCGGACATGTTTTCTTCTTCTGCGCGTTTTCGGACTGTTCCTGAATTATCGCACCTGACCTGAAAGGAGCGTGCAGATTCGGTCGACGTTTTCAGGAATGCTCATGTCGGTGGCCAGCGTTCTGAGGCCCCGCTCTGCGGCAAAGGTCTGCCAGAGGGCCGTGCGACTGCCTGCGGCGGGGCTTTCCCTGCCGAAGCGCCTGTTGATGCGTGAAAGATCAAGCACGACGACGGGGGCGGGACTCTGCTGCGAGGTGCACCAAGAGGCTGCCGCATCCATCATGGCCCCGTGCACCTCCACTTCTGGAGTGGAGGACGGGTCGAAGGCAAGAAGCAGACGGTGGATGATCGCGGGTTTGATGGCGGCGAGAACTTCACTCGTTGTGCCGTCCCAGGCACTGTCGGCCAGCAGGTCGACGTCTCCTGAGCCGGGCTCGGCAGTCTTGAGCTTTGCCTTGAAGTCATGCCAGTGTGCGGGAAGGCCGTCGACCGAATCCGTGCTGTCGACGATGACGGTGGTTCTGACAGCGGGAGCGTCGGATACCGAGAGAATGGAACGGTAGTAGGGAGACTCAAGGTCGATGCGGACGCGACGACGGCTTGCTGCGAGCCCGACGGTGCACTTCAGGACGAGCAACAGGCGGGGAAGAATGATTGCGAGTGCAAGCAGGCACATTAGGCGCAGAAGCCATGGTGCGGCGTCGACTGCGGAGGCGGTCTGCGCGTCGAAGGCGAGCGCGGCGACCGCGCTGACGTCGGGCACTGGCGGGCAGAAAGGAAGATGACCGTAAATCGTATTAAGGACGGTGTGGACGGCCTCGGGGTTGTCGGCGAGCCAGGTGCTTTCCCAGCCGACGTGGTAGGCGGTGCCGATGCCGCGTACGGCCATGCCTGCGAGAAGACCTGCGGCGAACAGGATGGCTGCAATGTGCAGGGCGCGGGCGACAAGCCAGCGGCATTGGGGCAGGAACAGCGCAGTTCCTGCTTCAACGGAGACGGCGGAGGAGCCTGCGGCCTTCAGAAGGCTTCTGGAGAGGAACTCCCTGACGGACAGAGGCCGTCGGGAGGTGCCGCTCGGCATCAGGGGCTTGAGAATGATCAGTAGGTAGACCGCAAGGTTCCAGACGATGAGAAGAAGGAGAGGCGGCGAGAGAAGGTTGATCCTTGCACCCTCGGTGGCGAGGTGGTCGGTGAGCATTCCGCTCATCAGGGCGGCAAGACCGAGAATGACGGTCAGCGCGAGGCTTGCGCGGCGAAACGACGTTGTCCCGAACGCATTGGCGGGATCCTCGTGCAGGCGGGCGGCCACAAGCCTGGCTCTCAGGGGGAGAAAGTCTCTTGCGCATACCCCCTCGCCCGCGAGCCTTTTGGCGTCGCGCGTGGCCGCATCCCGGGTTCCGGCACTCCAGCGTCCGTCGCCTCCCGCCCTTTTCTCGAGCATTTCGGCAAAAAGGACGTCGCGGGCATCGCTTTCGGAGAGGTGAACGAATTTTGGGGTGGAGTCGGACATGGTCGGAACTGCTTAGGCAAGGGACAGTGCGGGCCCCGGAGGAACGCTCCGAAAAAGGGCCCGCTTCTGCAGTCATCATGCCACGTCTCGAGGATCGGCGGACGTGGGGAAAGGTCAGGACGGCATGGCGTCGAGAAGCGCCTTGACGGAGGCGGGGATGTCGGGCGTACCGCAGATGGCGGAGACGACGGCGACGCCGTCGACGCCCGACTGCATGACGCTGCCGACGTCGGCAGCCTTGATGCCGCCGATGGCGACCGAGGGACAGGGCGCACGGCTGACGATGTCCGTCAGGCCCGAAAGACCGATTTCGGCAGCCGCATCCTTCTTGGTGGGCGTAGCCCTGTAGGGACCGATGCCGATGTAGTCGACGAGCGCAGGATCCACGCCGAGGCATTCCGACACGTTGGAGACCGAAAGCCCGAGCATCATGTCGGGCGTCATCAGGCGATGGCAGTCTTCAGGCGAGAGATCCGACTGGCCGACATGCACGCCGTGAGCGCCGATGGCGACGGCGACGTCCGCGTGGTCGTTGATGAAGAGCGGCACGTCGTACGGGGCGAGCACCTTGAGGAGCTCCCTGCCGCATTCGGCATAAAGGCGCTTCTTCCAGTTGGGAGCCCTGAGCTGCACGGCCGTGACGCCTGCCGCGGCAGCGGCTTGCGCCGTGCGGACCAAGCCCTCGGAGCCGCCGCAGAGACCGGGATCAAGCACCAGATAAAGACGAAGAGCGCGAAGAACCCTGTAGTTGTCGGACATGACGGACCTCATTCGGCGGATGTGAAGTCGGCGGGCTTGATTAGATGGAGCCCGTCGAGGTAGGCGTTGTGGAAGCTGCCGGGGCCTTCGGACCTTCGGCGGGCTGCTTCGGCGGCCTTCTTCGCCAGAGCACAGGCTGTGGCCGAGGCGGTCAGGCGGTCATCGGAGACGGCACAGAAGGCGGCGACAAGCGCTGAGAGCGAGCAGCCTGTGCCGACGACGAGCGTGGCCATGGGGTCGCCCCCCGTCACGCGTAGCGTACGGACGCCGTCAGTGACGTAGTCCGTTTCGCCCGTGACGACGACGATCGAGCCCGAACTGCCGGCGAGTCGCATGGCACCCTCGACGGCTGCGTCGGACGAGTCCGTGCTGTCGACGCCCTTGCCGCCGGACTTTTCGCCCGCAAGAGCGAGGATTTCGCTGGCGTTGCCGCGAATGACCGTCGGCTGCTTCTCGACGAATTCGCGGATGATGCCGTCGCGCCAGGGAATGCCGCCAGCGGCGACGGGATCGAGCACCCAGGGGCGGCCTGCGGCACGTGCGGCATCAGCCGAGGCATGCATGGCGCGCAGACGTGATGGGTAGGGCGTGCCGATGTTGATCAGGACGCCTCCTGCAATGCCCGCGAAGAAGCCTGCCTCCTCCTCGGCGACCACCATGGCCGGCGAGGCGCCTGCGGCGAGCAGGACGTTGGCGGTGATTTCCTGCACGACTTCGTTCGTGAGGCAGTGAACGAGCGGGCGGGCCGTGCGCAGAAGCTCGAGATGGCGGGCGGCGTCGACGCCCGAAAGCAGGGGTGCGGTCATTTTGCTGAAAAGGCCTAAGCCAAAAGGTTCTGAAGGCTTCATAATACCTGCTTATCCCCAAGCGGATGCCCTTCACAACATTTCGCCAAACAAACGCCCATGCTCATTCATCCTCAGTTCGATCCCGTTGCCTTCAGCCTAGGACCGCTTGCCGTACGCTGGTACGGCCTCATGTATCTGGCGGGCTTCTTCTGCTTCTGGCTTCTCGGCAGGCGCAGAAGTTCCGAACCGTGGCGCGGGATTTCGGGCGAGGATCTGGAGAACCTGCTTTTCTACGGCATCTTCGGCGTCATTCTGGGCGGCCGCCTCGGCTACTGCCTTTTCTATCAGCCTGAGTTCTACCTGTCGCATCCCATGCAGATCCTGCATGTCTGGGAGGGAGGCATGAGCGCTCACGGCGGTCTTCTCGGCGTCATTGCCGTCATGATTCTCTACGGCCGTCTGCATGGAATTTCGTTCTGGACGATTTCGGACTTCGTTGCACCGCTCGCGCCGCTCGGCCTCATGCTTGGGCGCATCGGCAACTTCATCAACGGAGAGCTCTGGGGGCGTCCCGCTGATGCATCGCTTCCATGGGCGATGATCTTCCCTCAGGCGGGCGACGGCGTGCCGCGTCACCCCTCGCAGCTCTACGAAGCCCTCGGAGAGGGGCTTCTGCTTTTCATCCTGCTCTGGTGGGCCTCCTCCAGACCGAGGGCTGCAGGCTTTGTGTCGGGGCTTTTCTGTGCAGGCTACGGCGTGGCGCGCTTTGTGGTCGAATGGTTCCGAGAGCCTGATGCTTTCTTGGGACTGCAGGCGCTGGACCTTTCCAGAGGACAGTGGCTCACGCTCCCGCTCATCGTCCTCGGCATTACCGTGATGGTGTGGGCGGGAAGAAGGAACAGGGCCTGAACGGGCACCAGCATCCTCCATGTCTGAAAACGAAGCAGCCGCCCGGATTCCATTGGAATACGGGCGGCTTGCTACAGGATTGCCACAGGAGGGACTGTGAATGTCACGTTCATGATAATTCTGGTGATCGAGCTCCAACGAATGGGACGGGTGCGCCAATCAGCGTGAACAACTTGCGGCGATTCTTCGTGATCTCTCGAGATGCTCAGTTCGAGCAGGATGCCTTCAGGCTAAAGAAGGTTTCTGACGATGAAGGCAAATTCCTCCTTCTCGACGGGCGTGATCGAGAGGCGATTGCCCTTCTGAAGCACTCGCATGCCCGCCAGCTCGGGCTCTTCCCGAAGACGTCCGATTTCGACGACGGGGCACTTGAAGAGGGCTTCGACATCAAGCGTGAGCCAGCGGGGATTCTCCTTCGTGCTCTTGGGGTCGTAGTACTCGCTTTCAGGATCGAACTGCAGCTCGTCAGGGTAGACGTCCGAGGCAATTCTGGCGATGCCCGCAATGCCAGGCTTGGCACAGCTCGAGTGGTAGAAGAGCACAGCGTCGCCGATCGTCATGTCGTCGCGCATGAAGTTCCTGGCCTGATAGTTTCGGATGCCGAACCAGGAGACCCTGCGGCCGGGAGCGGCGAGCGCGTCGTCGATGGAGCACTCGCCGGGTTCGCTTTTCATGAGCCAGAAGCGACTGGCGGTGCGCAGGAGGTCTTCCGTAACGGTCGTGTTGTTCATGGGGGATCTGCCTAGCAAAACGGGCAGTCCCTTCGAGAAGGACTGCCCGTGAAAAAAGGGACCTGC
>OCIU01002006.1_pt1 | contig 12722 bp, 9 predicted proteins | sample 1538471 | NCBI WGS metagenome assembly OCIU01 (sample SAMN04571693, study PRJEB22368) | human gut metagenome | biome: human gut; material: stool | host: Homo sapiens | place: Luxembourg | collected 2012-06-01 | reverse complement strand
GGGCGCACCACATGCAGAAACCTCAGAGTTGTGGCATACGGATTGCCTCCGCGCTCCAGAACTTCCCGAGCCTTGGGCCCCAGAGCTTTCACCCCGAACATGGAGCGTGCCTGATGAGCCGTGTAGGCAAACTCCCTGACGTAGGTATCTACCCGGCCTTCCGCATTCTCCGCACAGGCGAACTGCCCGCACGGAATATTGGTGAACAACAGCCTTCCGTCCGAGGATGTGCCCGTAAACAGGCTTCCGGTCCCCAAAGCCACCCGGTCCAGAAAACACTCATGGATCTCCGTATAAAAATTGGAAACGGACAATTCTTTCAGGGCAATTTCCGAACACTGGTTATACCAGGCCTCCGCCTCGTCGCCTCCCCGGTCGTCCGGAGCCGACCACTTGAACCATACGTCATGGCTGGGCGTAATATAGGACATATGGCCGCTGGCCAGCTTCTGGCATGCCTCCACAGCCGTAGTATCCGTCATGCGGTCCATGGCGTCCCTGTTGGGTAGCGAAACCTCCCCTTCCCGATTCAGGCGGCGAGGCAGCACGTAATCCCTTAGACGGTCCCACCACGTCTCCCATGGCGCGCGCTGGGCGGCCAGGGACTTGTACACGGAATTCAATTCCGCAACTCTTTCTTCCATGGCAGCGCCTATCCCAGAGTTTTCCTAAGCAGAGTCCGCGGATTGACCTCCCCCTGCCCGGCGGAAGAATGACGGCGCGCGAGAATGGTGGAAATCATTCCCTGCCTCTGCCGTTCCCGGGCCTGATAATCTTCCCCTACTTCTTGTTCCACGCTCTCCGCCTTGACCGGGATGGTCTGCTCCGGAGCAGAAGCGGAAGGAGTGGACGGTTTCATAAATCCCATAATTTTTTTTGCTTTCTATTCATGGTTGATACTGATTCCCCTTCCTGTTTGCCGGATAAAGGCTCCGGAGGATGACGGACGCCCGCCTCACAGACAATCCTTGCGGCGGGAGCGTTCTTTTCCCATGGAAGGAAAGGGTGCTTACCCCACCCGCCCAGGTAATCCGGGCAGGTGCTTGCATTTATCAAATAAACGAATCGGCAAAAAATGCACCTGAGGAAAAACCGGACGCATATATGCCACTGGTGGCATCAAAGAGGTCGCCTCCAAACGTGGTGCATTCCGCATCCGTTTCCTCCAAAACATAGGGCGCTATGATCAATGAATCCTTACTTCAGCCGGATACGCCATCCGCGCTGGACATCTGCAACGCGGCTCTCTCCAAAATAGGGGAGGCACCTCTGGACGCGCTGATTGCCAATGAATCCACGGCATCCCGCCTTTGCGTTCTTCATTACCATCCGGCCCGCAGGGAAACCCTTTGCATGGCGCGCTGGACCTTCGCCGCCACGCAAACCACGCTGGACTCCGTTTCCGCACAGGCGCCCAATTCCCTGACTCCCTATCAATTCACGCTGCCCGCAGACTGCCTGCGCGTGCTGGATGTGGAATGCTCGGAATGGAAAATGCAGGGACGCCGCATTCATGCTTCCTGCGCCCCGCTGCCCCTAAGCTACATTGCCGATATTGAAAACGCCGACCAATTCGATCCCCTCTTCATGGACGCACTGGCCACCCGGCTGGCGGAAAAACTGGCCATGCCCCTGACGGGCAACCAAAGCCTGCGCCAGAATCTTAACCAGGAATTCCATAAAATCATTCTTCCTCAGGCGGCAACCGTCAATGCGGTGCAGTGCTTTTCCAATGATTCCCACCCGCTGCTGGATTTGCTGCGAAAAATCAAATCGCCCTCTTGCCCGGAAGAATGTGAATAACATGAGAATAATAAGCAAATAACATAATAATAAATTGTGAATACATGCTCATGAAAGCACTGGATTTCATACAGATATTTGCCTCCAACGTCCGCAGGCTGGACTTCCGCCTCAGCAGTGCCCAGGTCATCCTGGCCGTCATTGCCGGGTACAGGCGCCACAGCACCATTACGGAAGCTACACGCCTGCACCCCAATACCGTCACCAATATCCTGCAGGATCTCATTGCGCAGGGATACGTCAACCGCATTGGAGACAGCCGCCCTTATGTTTACCGGCCCACTGCGGATGGAGAACAGCTTGCCGGAAACCTGCTGGACAAAAATACATTCCCCGGCACATGAACAATCCCCTGCTCAGTACAGAAGAAAAACGCCGCTGGCTGGCCCGCGTTTTCCGGGACGAGGACGGAGAATACTCTCAGGCAGACAAATTCAAGGCGCTGGTGGAAGACACCAAACTGGCGGCCCTTCAGCAGGAAGAGGAGGAATTCAAACGCCAGCGGGAAATAGGCGCCGCACCGCAGGACCCCATCCTGGCTCTGCTCCAGGCCATTCCTCCTGCGGAGCTCAACCTGCATCAGCACCCCCTTTCTGAAAAATAAATAGAGGAATTAACTGACAAGCCTTCCAGCCTCAAAAATCCTGGAATTTTTTGAAAATTGGGTTCTTTAAGGAGTTGAAACGTAGCAACACTTTGTAGAAAAATTATCAAGCATTGTGGAAAAACGCCCTTGCCCCCCCTGCGCTATGTCTGCAACATTGTTGCCATCCCCTTGCAAGAGGACAACAGGCCGTCCCAGCCCACCGCCTCGTCGTTCTCTTCATGCACTCTGCAAGGAGTGCGACGGGTTTGTGCTGCCTCTGACGGCGGGCAACACGGGGTTCAATCCACGCACTCGTGAGAGTGCGACTCCTGGACGTCTATGGTTTGATTATCAACAGTGCAACGGGTGTTTTGCGCCAACCTCCCATGGGAGGTACAAAGATTCCAGGCCGTGAAAAAGAGATGATAGTTGTCAAGATTAGAACCCCAACGGATTACGAAAATCGCCGGTGTCCCGGGAATTTTCTGTGAGCTTGGGGTCGGCGGAAGGGAGACCGGGAAAGGAGCTTTTCATGCGTTAAAAAGCCCGCATCTCCGGCAACCTAGGCCTGTACACGATGCTGGGACATCCTAGCCTGTTCCCTCTTTCCCGTCCAGAATTTTGCAGGCCTCTCCCCGGAAACCGTTTCATTCTCTTTTCCACAAAAGAAGAGACATCCCGGTACTGCCGTGTCCCCGAAGCGACCTGCGAAAAATATCTGCGGTTTACATGATGCTTTTACGCGTCCACCTGTTCAGGCTCAACAGCCATACCAACGCCGCGGAGACAACGGAGGCTAGACAGGCCATCAACGGAATTTTTACGGCGGAGGGCAGCCCTCCCAGCCCGATGAAGTTCACGAAGTCATAGGAGCACTGGACAAAGAAGAAGTGGCACAGATACACGCCGAAAGTAAGCGCCGCCACCTTGCTCAGCACTGGACCAGCCTTGATTCTGAGCCGGCTGACGATGGTAAAGATGGCAAAGGTCATCAGAAATACATTGATTCCGGAGAAATACCAGAGCACTTCCAGCTTGGAATATTGGCCGGGGAAGTGCTTCTGCGTTTCCAGAAAGCCGAAGAACGTAACGGCAAAACCAATCAAAAAGAGGGGAATAGTAATGGACAGCGTTTTTTTCCAGCTCCAGGCCAGCGGGTATTTGGTCAGGTAATGCGCCAGCACCATGTATCCCAGGAATCCGGAAAAGTTATAAAACATACCATACGGATTCCAATCGCAAACACCCAGAATACCCATATTGCCGTAATTGCCCTCATACCCCAGTGCCGGAGCAAGCATCTGGATGTAGGGGAGAGTCATGCTGAATATCCAGATGCCCAGGAAGATTTTCACATCCTTCCTCCTGGCTTGCGTCAGCCACGCGCTCATGATGGGCATGAAGAGGTACAGGCCCACCAGCATGTATACGTACCACAGGGGCGTGGTATCATAATTGAAGTTGAAGAAGAAGGTATACAGCTTGCCGACGGTGGCGCTCCAGGTGTAAGTGTCCATCACGATATTGGGGCTGGCCGTTTGAACGCCTGCGGCAAAGTATCCGAAGTAGAGCAAGGGAAGCGCCAGTGACCAGACAATGAGCGGAACCACCACCCTCTTGAGGCGCCTGGAGTAAAAAGCGCCCATTTCCAAGGTGACGGGAAAGAGCAACACTCCGGAGATCATGGCAAACAAAGGCACGCACGGCCGTACCAGACTTCCCCAGAAGACAGCGGATTTAAAGTTGAAGGAACCGTCAAAACTTCCAACGAACGGATCACAGCAATGGGCCAGGACAACGAGGAAGCAGGCCAGGATACGCAGAAAATCCACCCAGGCGATGTGGCTGCCGCGGGAATTCAATGATTGGTTGGTGTTCATGGTTACGTGGAAAAAACAGCGCCGCGTCATCGCAAACGTTCCTGATAATATACCCGTTTCCCGGAAACGTTCTATCATTAAATGGAGAAAAGAAGCAAAAAGCACCCAATCCCTCCCCCGGCAACAGGGGAAAGCTCTTCGGGAAAGCCTGCGCTTCCTGCAGACTTCCACGCCTCTTCCTCCATAAGGATCATGGAACCTTTTCCCGCCCCACCGGAATTGTTCACCGTGAGGCCTGGTGAAAATTTTCTCATTCGGCGAAGTTCATATTTCATTCAACAGGATACTCCTCTTCCCTCCTTGCAAGTGAAACTTTCCCCCCCCTCCTTTCGGTGAAGAGCTATTCCGAAACGGAAGGGAAACACCCCCAACACCCATGTTTTCCTTTTGAACCGGCAGGAGGATTTCCCTTCATTTTTATGGCTAAGATACCCGGAAGCCGGGATTCAGGCCTTCCCTACCCTTCACACGCTGTCTGTTTTAAAACTGCCCGGCGGCGGGATGAGATTGCCGTAGCGGTGAACGGTTTCGGAAACAGACTGTTCCCGGAAATATCCCAGCAGTTCCAGCCGCCCATTGGCAAACACGGGACGGTCCAGCACTTCCGCATCACATGCACGGGCGGCATTGGCCAGAGCCTCGGAAACATCTGTTCCACGCAGGAATCGCACGCCTTGAATCGCTTCCGGCATTCGTCCGATCAATTCCGTTTCCGTTTCCACCGTCAGGGAAGCATAGTAGCCATTCATTTTCCGAATCCAGGGGCGCTCTTCCCCTACGCTCAGATGCAGGAGCACCCCGCACAGTTTCGCCCCCAGCAGCAGAATGGCGACGTCATCGTCGGACATGTTTTCCACACGGGCCAGAATCCCCTTCACAGGGATATAGCGGAAGGTATTATTTTCTCCGTAAATATGGGAGGGATCATGCTCCACGCCGAATTCCTCCATCCACCACTTGGCCTGGGAACCGGCCGCGGAACGGATGCGCTTGGCGCAGTCCGGCAAATCGGAGCACAGTTTTTCCACCAGGCCGGAGATACGCTCACCCGGCGTGCGCAGCTTTTGGGGCAGCGCCTTTTCCTCCCAGCATCCCAGCATGGTAAGGTAGTTGGGACCTCCGGCTTTGGCGCCAGGCCCCATGGAGGAATGGTTCCACCCGCCGAACGGCTGGCGGCGGACGATGGCGCCGGTGATGACACGGTTGATGTACGCGTTGCCCACCTGCACTTTAGTTTTCCACAAGGCAATTTCCCGTTCATCCAGAGACTGAAGGCCGCCGGTAAGGCCAAATTCGGAGTCGTTCTGGATGTCAATGGCTTCCTCCAGATTTTCCGCACGGATGATGCCCAACACCGGACCGAAGCATTCCGTCTGGTGGAACCAGCTTCCCGGTTTCACGCCCAGCCGGATTCCGGGCGACCAGAGGCAAGGGTTGTCTTCCGAGGGTTCCGGCTTGAGCAGCCATTCCTCTCCGGGTTCCAGCTGCGTCAGCGCACGGAGCAGATTTCCTTCCGGCTCCCTGATGAGCGGCGTCACAACGGAGTTGACTTCCCAGGAACTGCCTACCTTCAGGCTGGCGGCGGCATCCTTCAACTGACGCAGAAAAGCAGGATTGTCATAAACGGAAGCCTCCACAATAGCCACACTGGCGGCGGAACACTTCTGTCCGGAATGGCCGAAAGCGCTTTTCACCAAATCCTTCACAGCCTGGTCCGGGTCAGCCGTAGCGGTAATGATCATGGCATCCTTTCCGCTGGTTTCAGCCAGCACGTGCAGGTCAGGCCGCAGTTCGCGCAGCATTTTTCCGGTGCGGTAGGATCCCGTCATGATCACGCCGTTCAACCGGCGATCCATCAAAAACTTGCGGGAAATTTCATTGCGCGGCATCGGCACGAATTGAAGGACGTTTTTAGGAACACCGGCGCGCCAGAACGCCTGGGCAATCTGCCAAGCCGTATAAACGGCCAGTTCGGACGGTTTGAACACCACGGCATTTCCCGCCATCAGGGCGGCAGCTACTCCGCCCGTCGGAATGGCGAAGGGGAAATTCCAGGGAGACATCACGCAAATGGTACCCAGCGGGGACATTTTCACGCCGTCGTTCATTCCGTCGCGGTCCAGGCCTTCCGCGTAATAGCGGCAGAAGTCTATGGCCTCGCTCACCTCCACATCAGCCTCCGTGGGAGCCTTCCCGGCATCCCTCACCATGGCAGCAATAGCTTCCCCCCTGATTCTGGACAGCTCCTGCGCCGCCCGGTGCAGGATTTCAGCGCGCTCGCCAATGCTTTTGGACGCCCAGGAGGAACGGGCCCTGTCCGCCGTGTCCAAGGCATGTTCAACCTGCTCAAAGTCCGCATAAGCGAATTTATAGGAAACTTCATTATGGCGGGACGGATCGCGCCCCACCCCCCATAGATTAGTCGTAATTTCCTCACCATCTATAACCAGAGGGATTTCCTCGCCGGATTTTTCCTTCTCCGCGGCAATCAGCCCGTTGATCCATTCCGCATTCTGCCTCAGAGACCAGTCAGTATCCCGCTCGTTGGCAAAGGCGTCCCGGTAATGTGAGGGCTGGATGGGGTCCGCAGCGCGGTTCTGCGTGCGGTTGGGGCCGGACTTCACCTCATCCTTTTCCTGACAGGCCTTCAAAAACCTCTTTTTCTGGACCTCCCAGCTCCGGGACCCCGGCGTCATGCCGAAGAGATCATGCAGGAAGTTTTCCTCACTGGTATTTTCATCCAGCCTCCGCACCAGGTAGGCAATGGCGCTGTGAAAGTCTTCCTTCAGAACCACGGGGGCATAAAGGAGCAGACCGTCCGCCGCCTGGCGGATGACCCGCGCCTGATGGTTCGCCATCCCTTCCAGCATTTCGAATTCCACCTGGTCACGCACGCCTTCCCGCTCACGCAGCAGCATGGCATAACATAAATCAAACAGGTTGTGGGAAGCCACGCCGAACTGCACATATCTGGCATTATCCGGCATGCAGCCGTAATGGAGCATTCTCTTGTAATTGGCATCCACCTGGGCTTTCGTGCCATACGGGGCCTGCGCCCAGCCATGCATGGAGGCCTCCACCTTCTCCATCGCCAGGTTGGCGCCTTTCACCAGGCGTATTTTAATGCGCGCCCCCCCCTGCTCCACGCGTTCCTTCGCCCAGGCGCACAGCTTCATTTGCTCCTCCCAGGAATCCGGCAAATAGGCCTGGAGCACAATCCCCGCCTCCAGATGCATGAATTCATCCTCCATCAACGTACGTTTGAACGCTTCCGCCGTCAGATGAAGATCACGGTATTCCTCCATATCCAGATTCACGAACTTGGGCTTTCTGGAACCGTCCGGCAACGTCACCGCATTGGTAATGGCCGCCCGGTACAGGATGCGCAGGCGCTCCTGAATCAATTTGACGGTTTCTTCAAAGGCTACCAGATGAATCTGGCTGAAAATGGCTGAAATCTTGACGGAAATATAGTCACAGTCCTTGTCCGTCAGCCGGTCCACGACCTGCTGAAGACGGTGGTGCGCCTCGCTTTCACCCAGAATGGCCTCTCCCAGCTGGTTGATGTTCATCCGGATGCCGGCCTTGCGCCTGCGGCGCAGGTGGGGGCGCAGTTTTCCATCCTCAGCAGGAAGAATGACATTGGAGCTTTCCTTTCTCAACTGGCTGGTAATCATGGGCATGACCACACCCGGAAATTGATCGGAAAATCTCCCCCCCATCTTCATGGCGAAACGGTCGGCTGCAGACAAATAACGGGGAACGCCATATCCGTCCAGAAGATAGCGGAACAACTCCGCGCCCCGCGCCGGAGAAGAAGGACGGAACACCCGATCCGCCAACGCCAGCGTAAACGCCTTGCCCGCAGGATCATTCATCATCCGCTCTATTTGCTGCGCCTGCCTCTTCTCCGTCCCTCTCATCCCGGAATTCGACTGCCTTAAAATGGATTCCGCCAGTTCCACAGCCTTGGCTGCCAGCTGCTGGTCAGTCCATTGGCCTCGGCGAGCCTCCGCCATCATGTCCGGGATGGATGAATCTGTCATAACGGTTCGAAGACTAGCCCCGGACATGGGCAAAATCAAGCCAATTTGCCCGGTCCTTCCTGTGGAAAGAGGAATCACGGAGGAAAACGCATCCTTTGATTCCGTGGCGGAAGCAGGGGTGCTTCCTGTCCATTTCCGGCAACTCAGGAAAGACGCATCAATCATACCGCGCAGCCGCCAGACGGGCTCTCCTCAGCTCTTCCCTGAGCTGGTGCGCCCGTCTGCCGCAAACGCTGGAACGGTTCATGTCCCGAACCTCTTCCAAAACCGCAACCGCATGGTTGAAGGCATCCTCGCTTTCCGGAGTATGGGCTTCCCGGTACAGAACCTCCTCCAGCCGCACCCAGAGGGGATGCACCATGGAGAGCAGAATTAACTGGCGCTCCTCCACGGATAACGAGGGATCATCCGCGCAGGCACGCCACGCTTCTAGGCATGTTCGTATGGAAGAAGCTTTACTGGCCCGGAAAGACTCGCCAAGCAATTCAGCCGTTTTCCTGTTTTTCTCCAGACGAAGGGCCGCCTCCCGGGCATTCAGAAAAGCCGGAGCCGTACAGTTCAATTTTTCCAGACGCTTCATGGTGCCCGGATAATCCCGGAACCAGGCTTCCGGATAGCGGAAGCCTCTGCCGCAGGATCCCCGCCCTTGGGAATATCATTCACCCGCGTCACCGGCCGCACGTGTTGCGCTTTTTCCGCAAGCAGGGCCACCTTTTCCCGCAGGGAAGCTGCAGAAGCCCCTCCCTCCACCAGGTCGAACACGCGTCCCTTGGAATCAAGAAAAACCACGGAAGGCAACATGCGCACACCATGCATCGCCGCACGGGAAAGGCTGCCGCCTTCTTCCCAATCTTTCACGGCAGGATGTCTGGGAATCGTGACAAACTGCACGTCACGCACATATTCATCCAGCGCGCGGCGTTCTTCCGAGCCCGGCTGGAGCGCTTTCAACCAACGGGCTTCCGCTGAACCGGGTTCCGCTGAACCGTACACGACCAGAACAGGGAATGGAAGTGAAGAAGCCGCAGAACAGGAGACGGCAAGAGCATCCGTTTCCGCATGTCCCGGAAACGCCAGTGCCAAAAATGCAATGGCCGCCAATGTCCTCATGAATAGACTGCCAGCCATCAGCCCCTCCTGATGGTAATGCGCTTGTAACGGCTGTCTCCGTCTTCGGACTCCGTCACAATTCCTTCCATGGACTGAAGGGCATTATGCACCAGGCGGCGGTGGTAGGCATTCAACGGCGGCATCTTCATCGGCCTGCCGCTCTCCTGGACGCGTTCGGCCAGGGAACGGGCCTTTTCCAGCAGGCGGGCTTCGTTGCGCTCCCGGTAATGGTCGCAATCCACCTTCACGCGGGGAGCATTCTCCATCTTGCGCTGGATCATGCGGTTGACCAGGTACTGAAGGTCATCCAGCCTGTCCCCGTCCCCCCCAATGATGTACTGTGAATCCGGAGAAGCAATATTCAGGCACACGATGCCGTCCGTCTCCGTTACTTCGATATCCGCGGAAAACCCCAGCGAAGCCAGAAGGTTCTTCAAACTCTGTTCAGCTATTTCTTGCACCGTCATTACTTTAAATTAACAGGAAAAAGGTTCCATATCGGAAAAACCGTCTCGCGCCGGACGGCGCGGGCCTTCTCTCCAATACCCGATTGATATAAAAATCATAACCTATTTATTCCCCTCGTCTATGAAAATTTGTGGAAGCTCCGTTCCATTTCATGTACGCAAAGCTGTCCCTGCCCTGCCGTTCCGGCAACGCGGTTCCGTTTCTCCCGTCGGCGCCAGATGCAGGAAACACCGCTCAGAAAGGAAATCGACTGTTTTCTGCCAGCCCGCGGCCATATCCCGGTTATCTCCGCTTCTCCCTGCCGACAATGAAACATGGGATACAGAGATCACAGCCATGCCAATCAAAAAGCCCTCTCCACACAGCCCGTTCTTTATCCCATAAAATATTAAATACCAGTTTCTATAAAAAATTTTTCATCAGATCCGGAGAAATACTGATGACAAAACAGGGCGGAACATCCCCGGAAAAAGGGAAGTCGAACTATTACCCACATAGAAAAATTCGGTCCCTCATGAACAAGCCAATGAAAAAAAAGAAACCGCCCATGGAAAACAACATCGCCCCTTTTCCCAACGGAAAAGAAGCCGCTCCCCATTATACGGATACGATTGATCCGGAGATAATCAAACCCACTCCGAAACCTACGCCGCCCAATGCGGAACCTTCCGCGCCCGGTTCCATGAAAATGCCGGATAACGCTACGGAAAAAATCAGGGCGTTGGATGCCATGCGCTCCAACGGCATGGGACAGGCCCTCACAAGCAACCTGGGAATTAAAATATCCGATGATCAAAACACACTTAAAGCAGGAAGCAGAGGCCCATCTCTGCTTGAGGACTTCCACTTTCTGGAGAAAATGGCTCATTTTGACCAGGAGCGGATACCGGAACGCGTGGTTCACGCAAGAGGTTCCGGGGCACATGGTTATTTTCAGGTGTATAAATCCCTTTCCAAGTACACCAAAGCGGCTTTTCTGCAGGATCCGGGAGAAAAAACCCCGGTCTTTGTGCGTTTTTCCACCGTGCAGGGCTTCAGAGGATCTCCGGATACAGTAAGGGATATCCGCGGTTGGGCCACCAAATTCTATACCAAGGAAGGCAACTATGATCTGGTAGGCAATAACACGCCCGTCTTTTTCATTCAGGATGCCATCAAATTTCCGGATTTCGTCCATGCCGTCAAACCGGAACCCCACAATGAAATGCCCCAGGGACAGACGGCCCATGATTCTTTCTGGGACTACGTCTCCCTGCAGCCGGAAACTCTGCACAATGTCATGTGGGCCATGTCGGACCGCGGCATCCCCAGAAGCTTCCGTACGATGGAAGGGTTCGGCATTCATACGTACAAGCTGGTCAATGAAGAAGGAAAAAGCACTTTCGTCCGTTTCCACTGGAAACCGCTGTACGGGAAAAAATCCCTGGTGTGGGATGAAGCCCAGGTATTGACAGGACGCGATCCTGACTTCCACCGCAAGGATCTCTGGCAATCCATTGAAGCCGGAGATTATCCGGAATACGAGCTGGGGCTGCAACTCATCCCGGAAGAGGACGCAGACCAATTCGACTTCGATATTCTGGACCCTACCAAGCTCATTCCTGAAGCACTGGTTCCCGTGGAAATCGTCGGGAAAATGGTGCTGAACCGCAACCCGGACAACTTCTTTGCGGAAACGGAACAGGCAGCCTTCTGCCCCGCCAATATCGTGCCGGGCATTGACTTTTCCGACGATCCTCTGCTCCAGGGCCGTATTTTCTCTTACAGCGATACCCAGCGGCACCGGCTGGGAGGAGCCAATTTCACGGAAATTCCCATCAACCGCCCCATTTGCCCCTTCCACAACAACCAGAGGGACGGCTTTCACCGTATGCAGATAGACGCCTCTCCGGCCAACTATGATCCCAATTCCATCGGGAACAACTGGCCGAGAGAAACTCCCCCGGAGAAAGGCGGCTTCACCACCAGCCCCCAGACGGTAAGCGGTGTCAAGGAACGTCTGCGGAGCCCCTCCTTCGCGGAATACTATTCCCACCCGCGGCTGTTCTGGATGAGTCAAACTCCCGTGGAACAGGAGCATATCATCAACGCGTTCAGTTTTGAGCTGGGGAAGGTGACGCGCCCCTATATCCGGGAACGCGTGGTGGACCTCCTGACGCGCATTGATCCGGACCTGGCAAGCGGAGTTGCCCGCAACCTGGGAATTGAACTCACCAGGGAACAACTCGGCAGGGAACTGCCCAGGCCCGTCTGCGGACTGGAAAAAGATCCGTCATTGAGCTTGTACGCCCATACGGACGGCAACCTTAAAGGCCTCCGCGTCTCTTTACTGGCAGCGGACGGCGTCAGCCTGAAATCCGTGAAAGAAATCTGCGACGCCCTGCATGAAGAAGGTATCCATCCCCAAATCATTGCTCCGCACATGGGAAGCGTAACAACGGAAGAAGGGGAAAGTCTGCCGGTTAACGGGACTCTGTCCGGCACTCCTTCCGTCCTGTTTGACTCCGTCATCGTCCCGGAAGGAGAACAAAGCATCGCAGCACTTCTGAAAGACGGAGACGCCAAGTACCATTTGCGCCAGGCCTACAGGCACCTGAAAGCCATCGGACTGCCCGGCAACGCCAGAGCCATGCTTGAGGCAGCCTCCCTGCCCCAGGATATGGATGATGCCGGACTGCTCATGCCGAAGGACACCAAATCCCTGATGCCCTCCTTCATCACGGCCATGAAACAGCACCGCGTCTGGAGCCGCGAGCCTAAAACCCTTGATTTCGGCGCCTAGATTCGTTCCTTATTCAGGAACCTCTTCCCATGACAGGCTGCCCCGCC